>Ga0307378_10001147_pt1 | contig 43868 bp, 29 predicted proteins | sample UN1MG_FD_202238 | JGI IMG/M metagenome (GOLD analysis project Ga0307378, IMG submission 202238) | Soil microbial communities from Risofladan, Vaasa, Finland - UN-1 | ecosystem: Environmental > Terrestrial > Soil > Coastal area > Acid sulfate soil | place: Finland: Risofladan, Vaasa | collected... | reverse complement strand
CCGCGACCTTGAGTACTTCGGGATGAAGATCAGACAGCTTTCCATTGAGCGTTCTCCTCGTCAGGTCAGGCGCATGAAGAGAGCAAAAGCGTGAAAGGTGCAGTTTCCAGTGAAACCGTGGAGAGCCTGTATATGTCACTTCCTCCTGCCGATGAAAGCACCGTTTCGTTTGCTTCATCTAAAACAAAGGTGGCATCACCTGTGAACCCACCCGCTACGAAAAACGAGCCATCTGGCATTGCAGCCAAAACAGGCTGATCGCCAGTTGGCAAAGGAGTGAACCATTCGAAAATACCATCCGCTGAATACCCGGCTACGAAGGCCTCATTGTCCTCCCCTGTGCTCAATGTTGTTTCTTGCCCCGTGCCGGGTCCAAATGTAGCCGAACCCGAGAATTGGCCCGAGACAATCAAAGAATCATCCTCCAGAACCGAGATGCCCGAAGCGTCGCAATATGCGTCCGACTCGCAGGCAATCATTGCCCATTGCAATAGACCTCCCCGTGTTCCGCTTTCTCCACAGCCACAGTTCAAAATAGCAAACAGGATTGCCGGAATCACAAAACAAAGCTTTGTCTCCAGTCTTCTCATCATTTTCTCTTCTTACCTACTTATCGTCCGGCCAGTAAGTCTTCAGATCCACCAGCCACAACGCTCCCCAGCCACCTGTCTTGAAGCTATAGAAAACCATCTTGTCCCCCCATATCTTCGGCATACCCTCATGAAAACCCTTACCGAAGGTTACTTGCTTTTCCTCATGAGTCTCGGTGTTATAGGCGAATACATTGGTAGTATCTGGAATAAATTTACTGTCCCGAGTGCCAAAGCGAATATCCGTCCAGGCGATCCATTTACCATGTATTACCGGATATTCTTGGTCATGCTCCTCGTTTGTTATCCTTGTGAGTTCTCCATTAGATATTCGATACGAATAGATGTCTGCATTTTGATAGGTTCCATTCGGAAACACCTCGCCGTTTCTAAGATCTGTCCAGACAATCAAATCGCCGTAAATGTCTGGTGCGAACTGCCGAATTACATCGTTAGTAAGATTTTTCTGCTCGCCCGTTGCCTGATTGTATAGAACAATATCCTCATAGAAATTGCCCTTTTGATAATCCTCCCAAACGATTTGATAACCAGAGATCTTTGGATAGAACTGTTGTCTGGGCTGGTAGGTGATGCGCTTCTCTTTGCTGCTGTCGAAATCATACAAATACACCTCAACGTTCGAACCGCCGTCCTCGTCCCAGTGCCTCATATCGTCGAATACCAACTTTTTTCGGTATTCCCCATATGAAACTCCATTTCTCATTCACGATTCCTCCCGTCTGTGGACATTGTCGATCGTAGCACCGTTACCTTTAAAAATGGAACCCTTCGGGCCGTTTCTGTATTCAACCGGTGCAGAATGCAGAAATAGTTGTGTGATATTAAGCGAATAGAGACACGCCCCCATAGAACGGGGAGAAGAAACGGATTTGCCTAAGCAGGACATGAGCGTAATCGATCTGCCCGCCACAGAACTTCGGCGAACAGCGCCTTGCTGATGGCCACTTCGGCCATCTGGAAAATGCGGTACCGTCCGTGCCGGACGACCTTGGCACCGATCTTGATCAGCTTCACCAGCAGACTCCGAAGCGACCAGTTCTTTACATTCCTCGGCAACAGAAGCCGGCGCAGGAAGTTCCCCAGGTTGTACGCCAACACGAACAACGACAGTCGAACTTGGTTCGCAACGAACCGCCGGCAGGAAAGTCTTGTCCAGTTCAGGGCCATCTTTCCTTCCTTGATCCACTGCTCCGCCGTTCCGCGACCATTGTAGAAGTGAACGACTCCCTCAGGCTTGGCGCTCATGTTGGTGACCACAAACCCAACCCGCGGGAAGAGCTCACCCTGATGCCATTCGACTTTTGCCACCACTCGTCTTGGCCTGGTCCAGCTGCTTGCCTGATAATTGAACTCGCCGTACCAGATGATCGGCTTCCTCGGTGGTCTGCCTACCGGGCGCGTCAGCAGATGCCGGACCCGCAGATACAGCAACTCATGTGCCGGCAACCGGATGGCGTAGAGGAACCCTTTCTCTTCCAGATAATCGTAGATCTCCGGCTTTGCGAAGGCTGCATCGCCCCTGAAGTACTTCCGGCCATTGTGCCTTCTGTACCTCTTAACGATCGGATCCAAAAGTGCCTTCCAGTTGGTCGCGCTGTGGACGTTGCCAGGTCTAAGCATTGATCCTTCGCAGTCGCCGAACTGGTTGAAGCAAAACAGCGGATGGAAGCAGTTGCTCTTGAAGTGCCCGTTGTATGCCGAGCCTTCCTGCTCGCCGTGCACAGGGCTTTCGGAGCTGTCCATGTCCAAAATGATGCGGCTGTACTTGGTTCGACGCATGGCCTTACGCACCCAGAGGCCGTTGATCTGAGCCATGGCGTTCAGGTTTTTCTCCGGCGTCAGCATGTCCGTCTCAAAACGGCCCATGGTGTTTGCGCTTGCGGAGTTCTTGTCCTTGGCCAGTTTGCCGGTGATGGCTCGCATTGTGGGATCGACGGCCAGGCGCTCGGCGTCATTAACATCTTCATATCCTGCTAGTCGGCTGTAGACCGACTGCCTGATCAGCGAGGTAAGATCGTGCTGGATGTTGCTACCGGTGCGGAGATCGTTGAGCTTGCGCTCGACAGAATCGAACAACCCGAGGGCGTCATCGAGTTCCCGGTAGGCGAGCAGGCCCGCGTCCGAAGTTACCTTCGAACCGTGGAACTCCATCTTCAAACTGCCCTCAAAACCCACTCGAAGTGCTTCACCCGCCGGGTTCGTCATTTTTTGGCCTCCGCATGCCAATTTAACGTTGCAATCTTAGCAGGTTAAGCTACCCTGAAACAGAAAAAACCTGATCCCATATGGTGAATGCGGGTTAACAGCAGATAAAGCGAAAATCAACAGTGCCCGGAAGTAGACACCCCCGCGTCAGCGCGGACACAATTCCTCCTCCAGATAGTTTATAATCTCCCGATACTCTGAAAGTTTCTTGGTGGCACGGGATCTGCACGGTAGCATGTCAGCGATGAGAACAGCACTAGTCATCTGGCTGCTCTGGGCCCCGGCGGCATTTGCCGGCGATGTTTTTAACGAATACCTCGATTGTGACGTTCCGCCGGCGGACGGTTTCGACTTCCCGGTGGGAAACGCCGATGGCCGGGGTGACTACCGGGACTCCAAGAGCGGCAAGACTCACCGCGGCTGGTACGTGGCCATGGGCCTTGGTAAGAAATTCTACCTGGGCATTCACCCTGGCGAGGACTGGAACGGCAAGGGCGGCGGCAACACCGATGCCGGTCAGCCGGTCCACGCGGTCGCCGCCGGCAAAGTGATCTACACCGATGCGGCCGGCAACCTCTGGGGCCGAGTGGTAATGATTCAGCACGTCTTCTACGAAAACCACCTCAAAAAACGTATCCGCTCGATGTATGTCCACCTGGGCGAGATCAAGGTGGAGGTGGGCGATTCGGTGAGGCGCCGCCAGATAATCGGCACAATCGGCCGCGATCCCCAAAACCTCTACCAGGCCCACCTGCATCTCGAAATGCGCTGGAACGAAGAAATCCCCGCTATTTATTGGCCGAGTGCCCAGAATAAGACCAGGAAATGGATTTTATAAAACTACGCATCTCCCACCCGCTTCATCAAGTCCCACCGCAAACTCTTCGTGCCCCGGAAAGAAAAAACCCTGGTCCTGGTCGACCTGGAATCCTACCAGATGCGCCTTTACCGGCGGGGGCGGTTCAAGGCCGCCTACGACGTCAGCTTCGGCCAGGGAAAAGGAAGAAAACGCCGCCGCGGAGATCTGAAGACACCCAAGGGCATGTACTTTACTATCGAAAAGAAGAAGGGCAATTTCGGCGGCGACTTCGGCGCCTACTACGGGGGGCACTGGATCAAGTTCAACTACCCCAACCGCTACGACGCAGCCTGGGGAAAGCAGAATAAGTTAATCAGCGAGTCCACCGCAGCAGGAATCGCCAAGGACTGGGCCCAGTGCAAGCCTACTAACGGAAAAACCCGCCTGGGAGGCGGCATCGGGTTCCACGGCTGGATCGATGAATGGAACAACAGGGGCCCCCGCCACCTCTCCTGGGGCTGCATAGTCCTGCACAAACGAGACATCGCCGGATTCTATAAATTGGTTCCAGTAGGTTCGATGGTGGTGGTTTTCTAACCTGTACCCAAATTACCCTCTTCGAGAAAGCTGCGCTTCAAAGAGATACCGCGGCGTTTCAGCAGGCGGTAGATTGTTACCGGGTTGACACCGGCCATGCGGGCAACTTCCCTCACGTCTCCATTGCACTCCGCCAAGAGCTGGGTCAGATAGTGGCGCTCTTGCGGGGCCAGCCACTGTTCGCGCATCTGGTTCAACGTATGCCCCGCGGCTTTTTCTCGGCTGTGTGCGGTTTGTTTCCGGCGCAGCGTGCGCGGTAAGTGCTCGGGCAATATCTCCTCTCCCTCCGACATTATTACCGCGTGCTCCATCACGTTGCGCAGTTCGCGCACGTTGCCCGGGAAATCGTGAGCGCACAGCTGCCCCATGGCCTCCGCCGAGATGCGCAGGATTTCCTTACCCAGCTTGCGCGCCGATTGCAGCATGAAGACCTCGGCCATCAGCTCCAGGTTGTCGCTGTAGCTTCGAAGCGGCGGCAGTTCCATGGTGACCACGCTGATGCGGTAGTAGAGGTCGTCACGGAATCCGCCCTGCCCAACCATCTTCGCAAGATCGCGATGGGTAGCGCAGACCAGGCGAATATCTACATGTGCCGGGGGAGCGTCGCTGCCAACGGGCTGAATCTGGCCATCTTCTACCACCCGGAGTAGCTTGGCCTGCAGCCCCAAGGGCATGTCCCCGATCTCGTCGAGAAACAAAGTGCCCTGATGCGCCCGGCGGAACTCCCCCGTCCGCGAATAAGCCGCCCCGGTGAAGGCGCCCTTGACGTGACCGAAGAGCGTGCTCTCCAGCAGGGCTTCTGGAATCGCGGCGCAGTTGACCGTCACCATCTGCTTACGGGCGCGGGAGCTGTTGAAGTGGATGGCGTTGGCCAGAAGTTCCTTGCCCGTGCCGCTTTCGCCGTGTATCAGCACCGGCGCGCTTGTAGGGGCGACCTGCTCGAGTTGGCGCTCGACTTCGAGCCACTCGGGGGAGAGCCCCTTGATCAGAAAGGGACGCCCCTGTCCCGGTCCGTGCGACCAGTAGAGCTGTGCCCTTCTCAGGAACTTGGCCGACGAGGCCGCCAGGTTCTCCAACTCGGTAAGCTGATCTTCACCGAATGCCTGCGGCTCGTGGGAAGATACACTGATAACTCCCATGGCGCGATGCTGGTAGGGTATGGGCACGGCCGCCAAAGAACGTACATCCTGAAAATATCTGGCATAGTTGGGATCGTCCAAAGTATCGTTACACAGATATGGCCTGTTATGCTCATGCACCCACAAGGCAATCCCGTTGGGGCGTTCATCTTGCCGCCTGCGCATCACCAGTCCCGGCAACTTGATCACCAATCCGTCGACGAAGTGAAAGTGGATCGCAAGGCCCTCTGCCTTGGGATCCCATAGAAAAATCGCACCGTTACGAGCACCGGTACGCTCCAGCGCCAACTCCATCACCCTGCGCTCCAGCAGCTCGGCCTCGGCAGAGTGCAATGCCTGATCGGTTGAGGAGATTAGTTCAATTTGCTGCATCATATTTGCATTTATGCAAATTTCTTACTTTCAGTCAATGAATAAAATATCAATCTTGGAAAAAAGCGAAACGAACCGTCGAGAAGACAGTAACTATAGAGACAAGAAAGTGGCACGAACTTTGCTAAGCCCAAGAGCGCCAACTGAACCACATCTTTGAAAAAAGGATACTGCATGAAACTCGAACGATTCATCATCCTCCAATTGGTTTTTGCAGTTCTCTTTTCAGCCTGCGGCGGCCAGCCGAGTTGGGTCGATCTTTCCGACAGTTCAGGCTCTCTGGGTCTACTCGACGAACAGGGTCTGCTTGCTTTCATCGATGACGATCTCAACACCTCGCGCGAGCGTCTCGATCTCGATTGCGGCATCCGGGCCGACGCGGCCTCGAATATCATCATGCACCGCAACGGACCGGACGGCCTGACGGGCACCGCCGATGATGACCCTATCGAGAGCCTGGATGAGCTTTCGGCGGTCCGCATGGTCGGCCCGCAGACTCTGCAACTGCTCTACCTGTGCGCCGCCCGTTTCGACTACCTGTTTAGCGACCGCCTCGGACTGACGGCTTTTCTGAACGACCAGGCCAGAACCAATCTCTCAAGGCTCGACATCGGTTGCGCCCTCCGGCGCGACTCGGCCCAGAACCTGATTCGCCATCGCGACGGACGTGACATGACTCCCGACACCGCGGATGACAACCTGTTTGATGATATCGGCGAGATCGATGCCGTTTCGGTAGTCGGCCTGTGGACCATCGAGCGCCTGTACTCCTGCGCCGAAAAATACGGTTATGTGAACGCGGCCTTCTTCCCCCCTCCCGACTCCAGCACCACCATCTACGACTTCTATAGCCTGGACACCAGTCTCCAGGAGGTGATCCTCGAAGACCTGACCGGACGCGCCGCACAGCTCGCAGGCCCAGACGTCGCCGAATCGAGCGTGCATTTCGCCGAGGCGACCACCTACACCAACGCGGGTGAGATCGTCGGCTACGAGGTCGACTTCACAAAAGATGTCGACTCAGCAAACGACACCGGCCTGTTCGTAGAATTCATACTCGACCAGAACTTCATCGTAAAAAGCAGCCGAGTACAACAATAAGGCAGTCAATCCGCAACTTTTACGAGCGCGCCGAAGAGACCCTTGTTGTCCCGAAGCACCTTCTCATTACCGTAGACGCAGATGGCCGCGTTTTTCAGGATGTCCTCGACCATCTTGGCAAACCCCTGAATGTCCTTCTGCCTGGTGGCCAACACCTCGTCGCGCTCCTTTTGCCTGTCGGCTTCCTTTATGTGCCGCAAGTAACAAGACACGGCCGCGCGACCCATTCCGGCGGGCGTCTTGGGTTGGTCGATCCCGGCTATGGTTCCGATGATGAAGCGAGTCATCTCGCGATCGCTGGCCTTGAAGTTTTTTAGAAAATCCACGGCGCCGTCAAATGCCTTTACGGTCTTGGTCAGGTTTGGATCGCGATAGGAAGCCAGGTAGCCCAGCCCGTCGCGACCGAAAACCGCCCAGGCGCCGTAAGCCCCCCCCAGCACCCTGATTGCCTGGGTCAGGTAGTCGCGGCTCAAAATCTGCCGCAGCACGACCAGCTTGCCGGAAAACTCATAGCCCAGCTTGTGGAAATCTGCGCCCTTCTGTACGTATTGCACCTTCGAGGCCGCTAGCAGACCCTCGTTGGCCCTGTTCGCTTCAATCGCCAGATCCTGCTGGTCGAGCTGCTTGTCGGCCAGGCGATTCAGGAGAAGGTGAATGTTTTTCTTGAATACTTTAAAGTCCTCGGCGGAACAGGTCACGCCGATCGTCAGGTTGCGCCTGTTGAACACCATCCCGGTAAGCATCTGTAAATCGGCGATCAAGTCGTCGGCCCCGGCATCGAGGGCCTTCATCTTCGAGGCTATGAACTTGATGTAGGAGAGTCCTCCGGTGAGTTCCTGGTAGTTGCCGTTGGCAGACAGGTAGGAAGCAAGCCTGCTGGCCGCCAGGTAGTTGCCGTTACCCCTGGCCAGAGACTGCAGACGCGAGTTCAACTCGCCCACAACTTCGTGCAGCCTGTTCTTGTCTCCGAAGCGCGTGTTCTCGATCACCTCGCCCTCGAGTTCGAGTAGCTTGCCGAACTTGGGCGTCAACACCTTGGCAGCGGCCAGGAACTTGGGATGAAAAACAGCCTGGTCTGTGAAATCCGGAAAAGTCTCCACGCCAAAGGACAACCCGCCGGTGTGAATGTTCAGTTCGGTATCGATCTGGCCGTAGCTGTAGCCGGCGGTATCCATCTGGCCCAAGACATGGGCAAGTAACGGCATGTATGAAATCATCTCCCGCGGAACAACCCGGGCGTCGAACATCAGCCTCAGGTAGATGATGCCGTTGGTCTGATAGGGAAAGTGCAGCACCCGAACCCCGTCCAGTTCACTCTCCGCCACGTCGAGCTTCTCGGTCTTGGTATCCAGGTCGGCCAGGGTGAGCATGGGAATCTTGGCGATATCCTCCGGCTTGTCCGGGGCCGACTGATAGGCCTTGAGTTCTTTCGTCTGTTCGACCAACTCCTCGATCTGCTTCTTGGTCATCGAGGCCTTGATCTTGGTAAGCTTGGCCTCGATCTTTTTCTGGTTCTCTTCCTCCATGCCCGGCCGGGGCTTGACCACCGCCAGCACCGCGTGGGGGTTATCGAGCAGGTGCTTCTGGATCAACCCTTCCAGATAACGTTCGCAAAGAGCCGTACGGACCTTCTTGAGGGTCTTTTCGTACTCGAGAGGCGCGAGCGGTTTACCTGAGAACATCCATGGCCTAAGGGCGTAATAGGTGTAGAACAGACCCTTGGGAAACCCGCCATAATCAGCTTCGCGCAAGCGGAACTCGGTTCGATTGATCACGCCCTCGATGTCCTTCTTGTCGAGGCCGTCCTTGACGACTTGCTTTAAGGTGTCGAAAACGACCTTTTCGAACCCGTCCCTGTCGCCGGCATCGGCGTTCTTGACTACGATGGAGAAAACGCCCTGCTTGATGTCGTCATAGGTCGCGTAGACGTCCTTGCCGATGCCCGCCTTCTGCAGGGCGCGACGGACCGGTGCGGCCGGCAGGTCGACCAGCACCGAGGTCAGTACGTCCAGGGCCATGCCCAGATCGGTCTCGGCCGCCCCACCGGCGACGAAGTTGAGCGACAGAAACGTCTTTCCCTTGGAGTCCTCGCCGGCCGCGATGGAGTAGTCGGCCTCGACGCGTTTCATCTTCTCGAAGGGTTTCTGGGTCTTCAGAGTGACCTTGTCTTTCGAGCGCTTGAAGTCTTTGAGATAGTTGTTTACGAAGACAAGCTCCCCGTCGGTGTCGCCGTCACCGTAGATTGTGATGTAGCTGTTCGAGGGGTGATAGTACTTCTTGTAGAAGGCCAGGAATTTGCTGTAGGTGAGATCCGGGATGGAGGCCGGCAGGCCGCCGGATTCGTAGCCGTAGGTGTTTTCAGGAAATAGGTTCTTGTAGACCACGTAGTCCATCAACCGCGGTGGGGCGGAGAAGGCGCCTTTCATCTCGCTGTAGACGATGCCGTTGTAGGCCAACTCGGCATCGGCTGCGGGCAACTCGAGGCGCCAACCTTCTTGCTTGAAAATCCGGGGTTCCGTAAGAATCATGGGGTGGAAAACCGCGTCGAGGTAGACATCCATCAGGTTGAAGAAATCTTTCCGGTTGCGGCTGGCTACCGGATACATGGTGAAATCGGATGAGGTCATGGCGTTGAGGAAGGTGTTCAACGAGCCCTTGACCAGGATTTCGAAGGGACTCTTGACCGGGAACTTGCGCGATCCGTTCAGCACCGAGTGTTCCAGGATGTGCGGCATGCCGCCGTCGGAATCCGGCAGCGTCTCGAAGCTGATGCAGAAGGTCTTGTTGTCGTCGGCGGCGGCTAGCTTCAGCAAACGGGCGCCGCTCTTCTTGTGCTCGAAGATCAACGCCTGCGCACCGATCTCACGGACCGCCCGCTTGGCCACCAGCTTGAAGCCGTGGTAAGTCTTCCCGACTTCATACACCTTGGGGCCGGCCGCGAACAGCGCCATAGAAAACAGTAGCCCGCCGGCCAGAATCAGAAACAGCACCCCACTCCCCAAAAATCCTCTCATTTTCGCACTCCCCTTTCTGTAAGGGTAACGGTCTGCAGTTATCAGCACCGGGTGGCAATCATATTCTGTCCCATGGGCGGAGTCCAGGCCGAACGTGGTTACGGCGATAAAATCAGGTTGACACGAACTCGATGGGCTCACATACTTGGGCTCGCCTTGGCATTCTCTACCACAATCGTGTGGCACGAGTTGACATGTTCAGAGGCGTGGCAGGAAAAATCAGTTGGTACGCGAAGAAAGGAAGAATCATGTCCAAGAAGTTGTATATTGGAGGACTGAGCTGGAACACTACGGTCGAGGCGCTCAGAACCGCGTTTGAGCAGTTCGGAGAAGTCACGGATGCCAAGATCATAACCGATCAGTATTCCGGCAAGTCACGCGGTTTCGGGTTCATCACGTTCGCTGAGCCCCAGGCAGCCGACTCGGCCATCGCCGAACTGAACGGCAAGGAACTGGACGGTCGCACCATCACCGTCGACCAGGCCCGCGAGCGGCAGAGTGGCGGTGGCGGTGGCGGTGGCGGTGGTGGCGGTGGCGGCGGCGGTTACGGCGGCGGCGGAGGAGGACGGGGCGGCGGCGGCCGCGACCGCTATTGAAGCTCAGCCATTGCCTGTGACTCGGCGGTACTGCTGGATGGAAACTTCCGGCGGAACTCGTTGAGACGATACATATGACCCTCAATCTCTTGTGCGCGGCAGACATCCACCTAGGGCGACGCACCAGTCGCCTGCCGCGGGACGTCGATGCCGATGATTGCTCGCCGGCGGCGGCTTGGTTCAGGCTGGTCGACAAGGCCGTTGAACTCACCGTCGACGGCGTCCTGCTGGCGGGAGACCTTGTAGACGAGGACAACCAGTACTTCGAAGGTCGCGGCAAACTACAGCGCGGCGTGAGCAAGCTCGTCGAACACGGTATCCAGGTAATCGCTGTCGCCGGCAACCACGATCACGACGTGCTGGTCAGGCTGGCCCGGGACATTGCCGGATTCAAGCTGCTGGGCGCCGGCGGCCAGTGGGAAGAGTATGGCATCGAGAAAGACGGGCGGGTGGCGCTGCGGCTTCACGGCTGGTCTTTCCCCGCTCGGCATTTTCGCGAAGATCCTCTCGCCTATTACCCCTTCAACAGGGATACGGAAACTCCGTCGTTGGGGCTCTTGCACTGCGACCTGAACGCCAGTGGATCTATCTACGCCCCGGTGTCAGAAGCCGAGTTGAGCACGACCCCGGAGGCAGCCTGGGTGCTGGGTCACATACACCACCCCGGACTCGCGCCACAAGGCAGCCCGCTGATCTTCTATTGTGGATCTCCGCAGGGTTTGGATCCCTCGGAATCCGGCTGGCACGGTGCCTGGCTGCTCAGGGTCGAGGAGTCGGGAGTGGTCGAGAGAGAGCGGGTGCAGGTATCCGGCATGCGCTGGGAAGTATGTCAGGCAGACCTGTCGCTTGCCAGCGATCGTCCGTCGTTCGAGGAATGCCTGGCCGCCGCGCTCGCATCCCGGATAGACGAGTTGGGAAGCGAGCTCGACTATCTCCGAGCCGTGGGCCTGAGGGTGCGCCTGACCGGCGCAAGCGAGGTACACGGGAAGCTGCTGCAGCTACTTGCAAACATCGAAATCGAAGACCTGGCTACGGAGCGCGAGGGCCTGACGACCTTCGTGGAGAAAATTGAAGATCGCACCCGTCCCCGCCTAGATTTGGAAAGCCTCTCCCGTGGCGGATCGCCGCTGGCCATCCTCGCCCGAGATATTGCGCTTCTCGAGAGCAGACAACCGCGAGCCGCGTACCAGACGCTGGTTGCAGAAGCCGGGTCGCAGATCGAGCGCCGCGTCAGGGACGGCATTCAATTCGCCCAGGTACATGACGAAATCAGCCTGGACGAGGACAATGTCCGTGAGCTCCTGCTGCGCACGGGGTTTCGAGCCCTGGATATGCTGCTTGCCACCCGAGCCGCCCAGGAAAAGACGAAATGAAAGTCCGGCGACTTACTATCCTGCGTATGCCGGGGTTCGAGTACGACGACAAGCGACGCCCGACCTATGACGACCTGTCTGGGGGATGCAATCTCATAGTCGGCGGCAACGGCTCCGGCAAGACAACAACCGCTTTGGCTATCCGCTGCCTGCTCTGGCCTGAAGGTATCGAGGACAGACGCATCCGCCTGACAAGTGAGTGGGAATCGGCACGCGGAAGTCTCAGGCTGGAGATAGACGGCCGCGACAGGCTGGCCCAACTCGACGGGAATGACTGCGCCTACCCGGTCATGCCTGTCGACGCGACCCTGGCGGACTGTTACACCATCACCGTCGACAACCTCTTCATTACAGGCGCTGCGGATCGTGAATTAGCCGGGCGTGTGTCCAGGGAAATGGCCGGAGGAGTCGACGTCGCCGCCGTGATCGAACAAGACCCATTCAAGCACAAACGCTCCAGGGGAAGAGACGAGGCCAGGCGGGCAAGAGAAGCGCGCGGCGAGCTTCACAGGCTGGCTGGCGAACAGAAACAGCTGCAACAGTCAAAAGACATTTTGCCCGAGCTGCGGCGCCGCTGCACAGAGGCCAAGCAAGCCGCGAGATCGCTCGATCAGCTGAAAATCGCACTTGATCTCCATGAAAAAGACCGTGAGCTCGGAGCGCTCGAAGGCTCACTGGCTGCATTCGATCCAGCCATGGAAAAGTTGACCGGTGCCGAGAGCAGAATGCTCGAGAGCATCGAGAAAGACATTGCCGCCGCGCGCGGGCAACTCGGTGATGCCGTGCAGCGGCTAAGCGTCGCACGGGCGCGGCGCGAAGCCTGCGGGTTCGAAAAGGGTGTGCCGCCGGACGAGAACACGCTGGAGGCGCACCGCAATCGGGTCAGGCTGGCGCAAGAACAAGAAGGAATCATACGCCAAATCGAGGCCGATCTCGCCGGAGATCGCCAACGACTCGCCGCCGCGGAGAAATCACTCGCGGAACTGGGCGATCCGCGACGCCTGACTGAACTGGATTCGGACGGGCTCGATCGTATCGACGACCTGCACCGGGAAAGTAGTCGCAAAGAAGCCGAGTTTGAGAAGCTCCGCGCCGAACACGGGCTCCTGAAGTCCCAGATCGACGGGCTCAACGCAGGCCGCGCTGGATCCGATCTTGAAGAAGCCACGCGATTGCTGCGCGAATGGCTGCGACTGCCGGTTGGCGCCAGGGTCTCCCGGGACAGCATACGACTTTGGCTGGTGCCGTTGGGCGCTGCTGCGGTTTCCCTGGTGGCGATTTTTTTAGCCGCCAGGTCGCTACTCTTTTTGCTGCTGCTCCTGCCGGCGGCCCTGGTTCTATTCGGTTGGTTTGCATCGCGCTCGGCGGATCTCCCGGACGACAGGCGGCGCGCGCAAATCGAGAGTGAATGCCGCCGGCTGGCCTGCGTCGGTCTGCGGCACTTCGATGTCGCCGGGGCACAGGACTTGCTCAGAAAGCTGGAGCAGGAAAAGGATCGCCTGGAGGCCACAGCCGGGCAGGTACGCGTCAAGCAGGAAATGCTCGAGGGAATATCGACCCGCATCGAGCGGGTCGAGAAGGAAGTCGCGGATTGCAAGCGCCGCTGGCAAGGAATGGGACTGGGTCTGGGCGCCGACGAGGAGCGCTCTCCAGCGGCCCTGGTCTTGCTTGCCGACGGACTGCGGGACTACAGGAAGGTGCAGGCCGACGTATCGGCCAGACAAGGCGCCCTCGACCAGAGAAATGCTCAGCTCGCCGAGATGATCGGGCCGGTTTGCTCTTTTCTGCAGGGTCACGGGTACGCGGAATGCCCAGACGCTTCCCGGGCCATGGTTCATGCCGAGGATATCGCCCGGCAAGCTTCCGTATATCACCTCGCCAACAAGGACATCGTCGAAGCGCAGAAGCAAGCGGATCATCAAGAAGGGTACATCGCCGAACTGCAGGAGCGCCTGGCTGAGTTGTACCGGGACGCCGGCGTGGAGGTTGGCAACCAGCGCGAGTTACGGTCGCGCTTTGAGAAGATCGACGAGTACCAGCAGAACCGTCAGGCGCTACACGACGCGCGCACTACCAGAAAGGCGCTGGCCGTGCGCTTCGAGGGCGATCCGGGATGGCTCGAGATGCCCTCCTCCGAACTCGATGCCCAACGGCAGGATCTCGAGAATCAGGCGAACCAGCACGATGAGTACTTGAAAAAAATCCAGAGCCTCGAAGATCAGATCGACGCCGCCGGCCGGGAGCAGGTCGTGGAACTGGCGCTCGAAAGCTACAGGCAGGCGATCGAGTCGCTCAGGGAAGCCGGAGAAAGTGAGATCTTCGCCGTGGCGGGCAGGTTCCTTCTCGATCGAGCCAAGGCGACCTACGTCCGTGAGAGTCGTCCGGAGATTCTCGATCGGGCGGACAAGCTCTTTTCACTTTTCACCCTGGGTCGTCTCAGCCTTGGATTCGACGAGGACTCGAGCCAGTTCAGGGCGTTCGACGAGACCAAGCGCGTGGGTAAGGGCATAGACGCCTTGTCGCGCGGGGAAAAAACGCAGCTACTGCTGGCGATCCGGGTGGCCTTCGCTCAGCACGAGGAAAAGGGTGCGCGTCTGCCACTTGTGCTGGACGAGGCACTAATCGAGAGCGATCCAGAGAGGTTTCGCGCCATCGCGACCAGCATGCTCAGGCTTTCCACAAAGGAGGGGCGGCAGGTGTTCTACCTGACATCGCGCCCGGGAGACGCGCTGGCCTGGTCGCAGATTGCCTCCGCCGAGGGACTGGGCGAGACGAAGACTTTCAATCTCGATGAACTCGCCGTGCACAGGCGCTCCCTGGCGGCTCCGCTCAGCGCAGCGCTTCCTCCAGTGCCTTCGCCGAACGGGATGAGTATGACCGACTACGCCATACTGCTTGCTGCTCCCGCTTTCGATCCAGTCGAACCCGTGGGCACACTGCATCTGTGTCACCTGCTCGAAAATCCCGAGTCGCTGTACGATCTGCTGCGCATCGGCATCCGCGAGTGGGGGCAACTTCGCAGACTGATGAAATCCGCCGACATAGAGAAGAAATTCCTGACGCGAGAGAATATTTCCAGGGTCCTGGCCAAGGCGGAGCTCTATGAGCAGGTTGCAACAGTCTGGGCCACGGGGCGCGGCAAACCGCTATCGGCCGAGGTCATCTGCGAGGCAGGTATGATCTCAGTGACCTTCGAAAATCGGGTGGTGAAGCGCGCACGCAAGCTCGGCAACGACGCCCGAACTCTGATCGCCAGCCTGCGGGACGAACCATTCAAGCGTTTCAATCAGGAATACACCGATCGTCTCGAGGAGTATCTCATCGAACATGGTTACATCGACAATCGCCCACTGCTGTCTCCGCGTGACTCCGTCACTCAGGTGGTATCATCCATGAGCGAACGACTTGCGGCAGGCCTGCTCTCGGAAGATTTGCTACGTGAAATCACAACCAGTGTCTTCGGCACCTGAAAGTCGCCCCAATAGACCGTAATTCAAGCAAAACACCTAAGGGGTATTGTGTTTTCGGAGCAGGGCGGGTATATTTGCGGCTGTCTTGGCAACCCGCTAACCGCAGTACCTTCTTTCCACAAAAGATACTGCGGAGGAGGTTGGAGAGGTGACTACAGACGAGTCCGTCAAAAAGAGCCCTTGGTTGTCGATTCCCGCTTCCGACTACGAAGCGCACATGGGTCCCATGGGTGTCGATCAGGATGCGGTGTTGAACAAGTTTTTCAAACAGGTTTACTCGGCGGTGCGCCCGGGGCGTCTAGCGGTGTTCGGTTGCGGTACCGGCAACGGTTTCGAACACATCGAGCGCAGCATCACCGAGCGTGTTGTCGGCGTCGACATCAACGGCCGTTATCTCGAGATCGCCAGGCGCCGCTACGGGTACCTGGCTCAGACCATCGAATTCAAGTGTACCGACGTCTATGCTTGCGATTTCGAAAGCGCATCCTTCGATATGATTCATTGCCCGATTATTTTCGAGTATGTTCAGATCGAGACGCTGATCGAGAAGATTGCCACCTGCTTGGCTCCGCAGGGTACGCTTTCAGTGGTTTTACAGCTCTCCGGCACCGAAGACGGCGTTGTTTCGGACACGGGTCGCAACAGTGTCAAGGCGCTCGAGGAGGCTTTTCGGCCGGTGGATCCCGACAAGTTCGTGCAACTATGCCTAAAGGCGGGTTTCACAAAAAAAGACAGCCGGGTAATCCCGCTGCAACACGGGAAGAGCTTCTTCACGGGTGTCTTTGAGAAAGCGTAGCAGGGGCATCCTGGTGCTTATGCACCAGCGTCTCCCGCTCCACGCGCACCGCCTGACCACAGTTCGAGCCGATGCCGTCCTCGCGCTCGTCTCCAATCGAGATAACTATGTCGTAGCCACCCGCCAGTAGCTGCTCGCGGGAGACGTTCAGCAGACTCTCCTGCTCGGAACGCAGGATGGTCGAGAAACCGTTCTGTTTTCCCGCGGCGGTGGGATTTACCGGTGTCAGCTTGACGGCGAAGCGCCGCGGGTCGAAGAGGCGCTCGATTACGCCCGCGTCGAAGGACACGTCCCTGGCCAGGGCGAAGTTCAGTGTAACCTTGCGGTCTCCGTCGCAAAAGAATTTCTCGCCGAAGACTGCGAGCTGCTCGAGCTTCCAGTGCGACATGGGAATCAGCCGCTCACGCTGGGCCTCGTCCGTCGACTGCACTGAAAACTGCAGCTGAAAATGCCCGCGAAAACGCCGCTCCTTTATCTCGAGCAGGCGCTCGAACCATTCCTCGCGACCGCGCGGGGCCATGCTGGCCACGCAGGCCCACAAGCCGGGCGAGTGAATCAGCTCCGGAAGCCGGTCGATGGCCGTAAGAACCGCATCGTTCAGCGAAGGCTCTCCCATGCGGGCGAAGTGCACCTTTAGCTTCTGGCAGCTTGCGGCGTATTGCGGGTGCCTGTCGAGCGCCCAGCGGACCTGGGCAAGCAGTTCCTCGACCGTCGGGTTGCCGAAGTAGTCCAGGGCCGCATCGCAGAAAGGACACCCGACCGGGCAGCCGAATTGGGTGGAGAGGTTGATGATCCACTTCTGACGCCTTGCAAGCGGCGGCGTCAGACCGTCCACCGTCTCGACCTCGCAACGCTCGTCCGAGCGGAACCTCGATACGGCCACTTCGGCCACCTCGGGATCGCCGTACACACGCAGCACCTGCATGTCACTCGTTTCAGACATCATCTCTTTTCCTCCTTGCAAAAACGATAAGCCTCCAGGGCGGCCCTCTGCCCGTCACCCATGGCCGTCGCTACGTAGCGCTCGCGTCCACGCACCAGGTCTCCGGCCAGCAGCAATCCGGGGCAAACCGTGCGGATCGCTCCGGGCGGAAGTCCGCCGGGGAGCAGCCCGCCCGCAAGCTCGTCACGGGGAATGCGTCCTATGCAGACGACCATCTCGTGCGCCTCTAACGTCTGTCCCGCGCTACAGACAAGCAAGTATGCTCCGGGGTGACCTGTAATCTCTTGCAGCAGTGTGTTGCTATGTATCTCGACTCCTGCGCCTAACGCCTCTTCGACGAGTCGTTCCGCCGAGCGCGGCTGCGCTCCGCGCACCAGCACGGCCACCCGGGCACCTCGATCGCGGCAAGTCAGGGCGGTGTCCAGCGCGGCCTCCCCGCCCCCTATCACAGCAACATCGCGGTCGCTCAAATCTGACGGCAGCGTGCGCGCATCGCGATGCGGCCCGTGCCCGTGGTTCCACTCACTTGGCCGCGTACCCGTGGCCAGTACCACGCTGCGCGCCCTCAAGCTGTGCCCGTCGGCCAGCTCGGCGACGAAGTCGCCCTCGCGCCGCAGTTCGGTCACTCGGGAGACAACGACCGCCAGCGCGCTCATCGAAAGCTGTGCCGTGAGCTTCTCGGCCAGCGCAGCGCCCGAGATGCCGGGCTCGCCCGGCAGGTTATCGAGTCTGCGTGCGGCCCTGACCAGGCCGCCGACCGGCTCATCGGACACGGCCAGCACGTCCAGCCCGTCACGAACCCCCTGTAGCGCGCAGGCCACACCGGCCGGACCAAGGCCGACTATGAGCATATCCGCCGTTCTTCGTGGTATCTCGAATGAAGCAGTCAGGCCGGGCATCCCATGAGGCTCCTGTCCACCGCAGCGGGGATGCCTCCGCCCGGCAAGCCGGTCGGAGCCTGACATTACCGCGGCTCGATCAAGAGACATGATTGCTCACAGCCGGCCACTCGTCAATAGAATACTTGGGTCTTGTGCCGCACCCAGTCTGGCGCTAGAATCCGCATCAGGTTGGGAGGAGGTTGGATCCATGCCTGAAAAAAGAATGAAATTCCTCGCTGCGGTGATTTTCCTCGGCCACCTGGCCCTCGGCGCCTGCGAATGCGCCGACGATCGCATCGGCGCCAACCTGGCAGAGTTACAGGCCATGCCCGATCCGGTCGTCTTCGGAGAGGTTCCCGTCAGCACGGTAAAAACTATCGACGTCACGCTTGAGAACCGCGGCACGGCCACGGTCTTCTTGCACGCTCTCGCGGTTACCGAGAACGAAGCCGACTTCTCGCTGAGCGTCCCCGAGGAGATCGTCTTTCCGCAGGCCATCCCGCCCGGCAACCGGGTGATCTTCACCGTGCGCTACCATCCGCAGGATTATCCGGCGGATGACCGGGGAACTGTGCACATCACCAGCACCGATAAAGACGCTCCGGAGTATGACCTGCTATGCAAGGGCACGGCGGTCGAGCCCATCCTGCTTGTCAAACCGGTGCCGGTCGATTTCGGCTCGGTGCGTGTGATGTCCACCGAGCCGGCCACGCTTTCGGTCGAGCACACCGGCAGCAGCCCCGACCCTGTGACCATCTCAGCCATCACGCTCACGGATGACGGCGATGGCGACTTCGAGATACAGGACGCCGCCGACACGCCACTGATCCTCAACCCGGGAGACGACACCAAGATCCACCTGTCCTATACCCCGCAACTCGTGGACGACTCGGACGAGGGAACGCTGAGGATAGAAAGCGATGCCGAAAGCCAAAAGATCATGGACGTGCCCCTGCTGGGCTCGAGCCACGCGCCGCGGATCGAGGTCAGCACCACCGCCCTGAACTTCGGTACCGTAAGCCAGGGGGCCAATCCCACCCTGCCCTTCAGCATCAAGAGCACGGGCAACGATCCGTTGACTATCACAGAGTTGCGCCTGACGGACACCGGCAGTCAGAAGTTCGTCTTCAATCCGCTTACTATAACCGATCCCATCTCTCCGCTCGACGAGGTCGAGGTACGGGTCACCTACATCGCCGACGACATGGGCGACGACGACGGCGCGCTGATGATTCGCCACGACGATCCGCTGCAGAGTTCGGTCTTCGTACAACTCCACGGGCGCACACCATCACCTGACGTTGACATCCGCCCGGACAACCTGACCATCCGCATCGCCCACGATTCGCACCAGCAAACGGCCGATATTAAAATATTCAACGTCGGAGACGAAGATCTGAGCGTTAACGGTATGGATTTCTCGAATCCCGACGGATCGTTCGAGATCGTCAGCGAACCGGTCTGGCCGGCCACGGTCGGTCAGGGCTCGATCCCTGCCGGCCCCTTCGAGACGGTTCAGGTCAAGTTCGAGAAGTACACCCAGACAGCCGACGACGAGTGCAGTTTGACATTCTATACCAATGATCCCGACGAGGGCACGGTCGTGGTGACCGTCATCGGAAGCTACACGCCATAATCCGAGCGGCGTCAGGCCGACTTTTTTTCGAGGAAACGCAGCTCGGGCTTGCCGCTGCGCTCGATAACCTGCCTGGTGATGATGCACTCATCGATGCCGTTCAGGTAAGGCACCTCATACATGATGTCCAGCATGCATTCCTCTAGGATGGTACGCAACGATCTGGCCCCACCGTGCCGCCTGAGGGCTTCTTTCGCCACGGCCTCAATCGCGTCATCCTCGAAGGTGAGCTTGAGACCCTCGAGGCTGAACAGCTTGGTGTACTGCTTGGCCAGCGCGTTGCGCGGCTCTGTCAGCGCCCGGATCAAATCATGCTCGGTCAGTTCGCTCATCGGGGCCACTACCGGGAGCCTGCCGACGAACTCTGGAATCAACCCGAACTCCAAAAAATCTTGTGGTTCGATCTGGGCCAGCAGCTCGCCGATCGAGTGATCGAGTTGCCGCTCGACCTTGGCCCCGAAGCCGAGCGCCTTCTCGCCCACCCGGCGCCGGATGATGTTCTCAACACCGTGGAAAGTGCCGCCGCAGATGAACAGTATGTCTGAAGTGTCCACCTGCAGAAACTCCTGCTGGTAGTGCCGGCGAGATCCCCGGGGCGACACGTTGGCCAGCGTGCCCTCAATGATCTTCAGAAGCGCCTGCTGGACGCCCTCGCCGGAAACGTCCCGGCTGGTCGAGGGTGTACTGCCGCTGCGCCTGGCGAGCTTGTCGATCTCGTCGATGTAGATGATGCCCCGCGAGGCCTTGACGACGTCGTTGTCCGCGGCGGTCAGAAGCGCCTGGACAATGTTCTCGACGTCCTCGCCCACGTAACCGGCCTCGGTCAGCGAGGTAGCGTCGACGATGGTGAAAGGAACCTTGAGAAAACGCGCCAGGCTCTGCGCCAGTAAAGTCTTGCCGCAGCCGGTGGGACCGAGCAGCATGACGTTCGACTTGCTGAGCTCGACAGCATTCTTCTCTTCTTTGTTGTTCAGTCGTTTGTAGTGGTTGTAGACGGCGACCGAGATGATTTTCTTGGCCAGATCCTGCCCGATGACGTAGGAGTCAAAAAAATGCTTGATCTCCTCGGGTGTGGGGATGTCGGCGGAGATCTCGCCCTCGGTCTCCTGCTCGCACTCCTCGGAGATGATTTCGTTGCACAGGCGCACGCACTGATCGCAGATGTAAACGGCCGGGCCGGCAATCAGTTTGTGAGCCTCGCCCTGCGGTTTCCCGCAAAAAGAGCAAGCCACGGGCGGCGTGAATTCATCTCTGGGCACCAGGCACCTTCAACCTTTCACCTACATAATAGCGCATTCACGGCCAATAACAAGTCTGAAGCCAGGATTATTCTCCATTGGACCCGACCAGGCCGCGCAGATCGTCCACCAACGAGATTGCCCGGTCGACCACGACGTGCGGAATGCCGCTAATGGCCGCCAATCCGTCGGCCAGGCGGTGGGCCAGGTTCAACAGGCGTTTCAGTTCGCTGGATTTGGATGTGGGCTCGGGCTCGGGAAGGCTATGTTTCAATTCCCGCCGCACCTGGGCCGGCGGCGCGTCATCGAAGGCCAACTCCTTGATCCGACTGAACTCCCGTTCGGGCACACGCTCTTTCTCGCGGATCCGACGCAGCAGATCTATGACCTGCATGTCGGGCACGGGTTTCTCGATTCCGTCGCGCTTGAGCACGGCGGGGCCTTCTTGCTTCAAGAAGGCGTAAGATGCGGTCAACTTGGCAGCCGTTTGCGGCTTTATACGCAGTTCCTGACTACAGTATTCCTCAAACTTCCCGAAGCCCCACTGCAAGAAAAGCCGCTTGTTCCTGACGCCGTACAGCTTGCCCCCCAGATCCACCCAGGAAGTCTTGAAGCGCCGGGCCACCTCGAGCATCTCGTAACGTGGAGTCCCAGGTTGCAGCTGTTCCATCTTTTCGCCAATCGCAAGGCTAGCCGAGCTTTCGGTCTTCGTCATTGCGTACCTCCCTCCCGCTCGCGTGGAAGGAAGAAGCTAACACGCAAGCACTATCGGCACAACGAGAAAAATTCTAACAACTAAAAAAAGGGCCCCTCGCCAAGGCCAACACATCTCACCTTCACTTACATGATCCCCTTGACGCCCTACATACCCGCAGGAGTATGATCTGGTAGTCAAATAGAAGACTGGCAACTCTTTCGCGGGAGGGCGCGATGGCGAGAGTGATCAGGGAACACCGGGGAATCACATTTCTGACCGTGCTGCTGATCGGCACGGGCATAGCCGCAAGCTGCTTCATGGATCTCGGAGGCGGGGCGAGCGCTCCACCAATTGCCGCGGCGCAAGAAGCGCTGACCTTCCAGGATGACCCCGGGGCACTGCCCGTAGAAGCCCTGATCGATAACTGGTTCATGCCGCACTACCACCACGATACTTCTCACTTGCCCCGCTGGTTGGTTGAATTGCTCGTAGGACTGCGCCACGCCCTCGGCCGGCTGGATGTATCGAGCTACGAGTTGATGAGCGCGATCGAATCCGGCGCCGTCGATACGGATGTCTACCCCTCGCTTGCGGATCTGGAAGCAAATGACCAGGCGGCGACGGTGGTCTTGGCAACACTCGAACTGACTCCATTATACGAAGGCGACTGGGCCGAGATCGTGAGGCTGGTTTATGGCGATTCGAAGACGGTGCTCGACGTCGCCCTGGCTCTCAACGAGGCGAACGGAAGCCCTCTGACGAGCCAGGAGATAGAGGATCTTCCCTTCCGCGCACACAACTTGGTGTACGAGGTGGCCGGGGCCTACGACGAGATATCCGGCTGCCACAGGAAACAGTGCCGGGCGAATGCTGAAACTCAACTAGCAAGCCCGGTGATCCAGTGGCTGGTAGCTTTTCAGGCCGGCCTGCGCGCGAAGCATGTGCAAGGTGATTGCCACGTGCCTAGGCGCCTGTGGCTTGTCGAGAACGAAGAAGAGTTGAACCTGTTGATGCGCCTTCTTGGAGATCACCAGCCGCCGGATGCGCCCGTGGTAAATGTCAGCCCATCACCGACGGCGAGCTACCCCATCGTACTCACGGGCACAACCGAGGCAGTCAGCCTCGTGGACGTCACCGGAGGCGTCCAGGCCGCATCGAGCTGGAGCGACGAGAACGGCGCCTTCACAATAGATGTTCTTCTAAATGAGAACACGGCCAACGAGCTTCTGGTAACGGCGACGGATCGCGCGGGCAACGTCTCCGACCCCGCCCAGCTCGTGATCGTACACGACAACCTTTCACCGATTGTGACGATAACCAGCCCGGAAAACGGCACATTGGTAGATGCCGATTCGACGCCGGTGCTCGGGAACGTCAGTGACGCCGCGGCTGTCACACTGACCGTGAACGGTTTGCAGGCTCAAATCACGGGAAGCTCGTTTCAACTGGACAGTTTGCCCGTAGCCACCGGCATGAACGTCATTGAGGCCGTCGCGATCGACGCGGCCGGCAACGCCGGCCGGGACGCGGTGGCGATCTACCGCCCAGCCGAAGGCGAGTATCCGCCGAGCGGCTTCGGAGTGGTAGGCCCCGAGGGTGGCGAAGTTGCCGCGAACAAACCAGGCGATCCCTTCGCCGGGGCATCGATTGATATCCCCGCCGGAGCGCTCGAAGACGAGCATGTAATTACGATAGAAGCGGGCATGGGCGCACCGGACATCGTGGGCTTCGTGCCCGTGGGGCCAATCTACGAGTTGCTCCCTGCCGGGCTGCAGTTCAGTTCTCCTGTGACACTGACTCTGCCATACAGCGCAAGCGCCATTCCCGACTGGTCATCTGAGAACCAGATTGGCGTCTACCTGGTGGAGCCGGGCGGCAACACATGGACCAGGCTGGACGGGCAAGTTCACGCGGAAAGTGACAAGGTGTCCGTAGAGCTCGCGGGCTTCTCGTATGTGGTGGCGGGAGTGACACTGGATGAGTCGCTCGGGTTATGCGAGGCCGAGGGCGCAAGCTATTTTTACGATTGCAGCACGGTGCCTGAAGAGTATCCCGGCGGAGCCTGGGAAGTCTACAAATCAGATCTCGGAGTGACCTGGCACAGCGACGGAGAGCGCCTGTACATCGATGCGGCCGCTGCGGACGGCGAGATGGAGTTCATGAAGCCGGAGCCGAAGCTCGCTAATTCGCAGAAGTACGAGTTGACGGCTGACATGTACGTAGCCCAGCACGATGGATTCCTGACCGAGTTTGCCTTCGGTGCGAGCGACGGTGTGAAGAACGTGGTTGTCTGGGGTTATTCGGTGACGGGAATGATCGGCATTGTGTACATGAACGGTGGTTACGATGCTGAGGGGGTGGATCTGACAGTGCCGGCGGTGTACCGAGTGGTGGTGAGAAGGCCGGTCGGCGAGCCGTCCGCACAGGTTGTCGAGCTTTATCGTGACGATGTGTTTCTGGCAGGCGGTCCATATGCTGCGCTCGACGACGCGGACCCGGCGCAGCCGAGTTACGTGTTCGGCATCGGCGGGTACGGCACCGACACGGTGTGGGACTTTTTCAATTACTCCGTCTGCGTCACGCCGGACGCCGACAACGACGGCCTTCCTGACGCGCTCGACAATTGCCCCGAGGTATTCAACCCCGGCCAAGAGGACGCCGACGGCGACGGGTTGGGCGATGCCTGCGACAACTGCCCATTCGTGGCTAACGCCTATCAATTTGACATGGACAAAGACGTCGTGGGCGACGCTTGCGACAATTGTCCGCTTCACAACAATCCCGGCCAGGAGGATCAAGACGGAGATGATCTGGGCGACGCCTGCGACCCGTGTCCATATCCAGGCTCCTGTGACGACGGCAACCCTTGCACGGACGAGGTTTGCGATCCCTTGGCGGGGTGTATCTACACGAACAACACGGCGGTCTGTGACGACGGCAGCGCATGCACTTACGGAGACGCATGCACGAACGGCTCGTGCGCGGGCACTATATTAAGCTGCGACGACGGCGACGTGTGCACCGACGAATACTGCGACCCCGGCAAGGGTTGCGGGCACACGAACAACCAGGCCGCCTGCGACGACGGCAACCTGTGCACGCAGAACGATGTTTGCGCCGCGGGCAGGTGCAGCGGCGCGCCCGTTGCGGATTGCGGCCAGCTCCCCGAGGACCCGGCGGACGCCGCCGGCCCGGCGGACTCCACCGTCGCCTTCGATTTCGGCGCGGGCACCGAGTTCCTGTACAGCGGGACCAATCCCATACAGACGGGCGTCGAGCCCGGCGTCATCGAGCCGGGACGAGTTGCGGTGCTGCGGGGCAAGGTAAAGGACAAGAACGGAGTCCCCCTCTACGCGGCGACAATTAAAATCCTGAACCACGCGGAGCTGGGCGAGACCATGACGCGTGGAGACGGCATCTTCGACCTGGCTGTGAACGGGGGCGGCATTCTGACGGTGGTTTACGAGAAGGAAGGCTTCATCCCGGTCCAGCGGAAGGTTCAGGCGCCGTGGCGGGATTATGCCTGGCTGCCCGACGTGGTGCTGGTAAAGATGGTAGAGGACGAGTGCATCGTCGGCGGGGTGGACGTGTGTGTCACGGAGATCGACCTGTCCGAGCCGGGCGACATGAAGCCGGCGCGCGGGCGCCAGGTGAGCGACGATGACGGTGGCCGCCGGGCCTCGCTGCTCTTTCCCTCCGGCACCCAGGCCAAGCTGGTGTTCGACGACGGGAGCGAGCAGGTCATCAGCGACCTGCACGTGCGCATGGTCGAGTACACCGAGGGCGAGAGCGGCCCCGCGGCCATGCCCGCCATGCTGCCGCCCAGCGTCGGCTACACCTACGCGGTGGATCTCATCGCGGAAGAGGTGCTGGCTGCAGGCGCGAAGAGATTGGAATTCAGCCAGCCGATCATCTTCTATGTAGAGAATTTCCTGAATTTCAGCGTTGGCGATCGGGTCCCGGCGGCCTTCTATGACCGAGACGAGAGCGCCTGGGTGCCGACACCGGACGGGCGCATCATCAAGATCGTCGCCATTGACAATGGGCTCGCTGAGCTGGATGTCGGTGACGAGGAGACTCTCGCCGGGCTGGGGATTACCACTAACGAGAGGATTCGCCTGGCCGAGCTTTACGGCGCCGGGCAGAGCCTGTGGCGGGTGGCCGTCGATCACTTCTCGCCGTTTGATTGCAACTGGCCATATAGATGCGAGGAAGACACCACAGACGCGGAAGAGCCGACTGTCTGCAAGAAGCCCAAGCAGCAGGAACCGGAAGTCGAAGAGCCGGAAAACGATCCCTGCGAAACCAATGTGGGCTCCAGCATCGAGTGCCAGAACCAGGTTCTCGGCCAGAGACTGCCCGTGATCGGCACGCCATTCGCCCTGACCTACCACGGCAACCGTGTCACGGGGAGAAGGTCGGGAAGGACGCTGAGAATACAGGTGAGCGGAGCCGAAGTGCCCTCGGCCCTGCAAGAAATAGTAGTGATAATAGATATAATGGGACAAAGACATGTTCGTTCTTTTCCAGCGAGCCCGAACCAGGGCTTCACATTCGCCTGGGACGGCAAGGATGCCTATGGGCGCAGCCTCCAGGGAACTTTCACCTGTTTCGTGGAAATTGGATACGTGTATAAAGTAGCTCGCACGTCGACCATATTCTTCCCCGAGGCTGCAACGTTCGGCATTCCCGGCCTTGGTACGCCAAGTCTAGAAATCATGCGCCAGTACATCACTATATTGCAGAAATTCGTGAAGAAGCTGTCTGCCTGGGACGATAAAGCCCGAGGCCTGGGGGGTTGGAGCATCGATGTTCAGCATGCGTTCGATCCCATGGGCGATATTCTGTATCTCGGAGATTCCACGCGAAGGATTGCCGCCGTGGAGTCCGTGATAGACACGGTGGCCGGTACTGATGCGGTGGGTAGCGTGCCGCCTACAGACGGCGCCCTTGCCACGGATGTGTTTTTTCCCGATCTGAGAGACGTCGCCTTGGGCCCCGACGGGAGCTTCTATATGGCCGATCGCTCGTTGTACCGTGTTTTTCGCGTCGGGCCCGACGGCACAATCGTCACGCTTGCCGGAACCGGCACTGGCGGGTATTCCGGTGACGGGGGTCCGGCCACGGAGGCCAAGCTGTACGACCCCGAGTCTGTTGCCCTGGGTCCTGACGGAAGTGTTTTCATTTTCGATCAGTCATCCGCACCGAACATGCTTGCGGCGGTCGTCCGCCGCGTGGGACCGGACGGAATAATCGACAGGGTAGCAGGCGCTCCCGTGGATCCCGCGCATCCTGCTGAAATAGGCGACGGAGGGCCGGCCATAGATGCCGTGCTTAGCGGCGCGAGAGACCTGGTGGTTGCACCCGACGGTACCCTTTTCATCGGAACAGCGTCCAGGGTACGGCGGGTCGGCCCCGACGGCATCATCACCACCTACGCAGGTGGCGGAATTGATTATTCTGACAACGTCCCGGCCAGAGAGGCCAGTGTGGGCAATATCCAACAGATAGCGTTGGACGTGGATGGGAATCTGTACATTTCGACTGAACATCGTATTCGCAAGGTGGGCACGGACGGTATCATTCATACGCTTGCCGGAACAGATACGCCCGGATTCAGCGGCGATGGAGATCTGGCGAAAAACGCCCTGCTCTACTTCCCGCATGGCCTCGCAGTCGCCCCGGACGGGGATATCTACATTGCCGACACGAACAATCAGCGCATTCGCAGGATTGACCATGAAGGGGTCATAACGACGGTGGCCGGGGGCGGTTCGGGGAACCTGGGAGACGGGGGCCCGGCCCTGAAGGGCCGGCTGATATATCCGATCGGCATCGCGCTGTCACCGAGCGGAGGCCTGTACATCAATGACAGATTGAGCCATCGAATTCGAAGGATGGCGCCCGCGTCTGCCTTGATTTCTCTCGGTGAGCTCATGGTTCTTTCGCGGGACGATAGCAGTATCTTCATCTTCGATTCGAGCGGGCGGCACCTGCGCACCGTCGACGCGCTGACCGCCGCGACGATATACAGCTTTGGGTATGACGCTCACGGGTATCTTTCGACCATCACGGACGCCGACAACAATGTCACGCACATCGAGCGCGACGGCGACGGCGCGCCGCTGGCCGTCGCGAGCCCGGATGGCCGGCGGACCGCCTTCGGCCTGGATCCCAACGGTTACCTGGAGACGATCGAGAACCCGGCCGGCGAGACGAACACGTTCGGCTGCACGAACGACGGGCTGATGCTGAGCATGAGCAATCCGCGAGGCTACACGAGCAGCTATCATTACGACGACCTGGGGCGCCTGGAGAAGGACGTCGATGCGGCGGGCGGCTACACGACCCTGGCGCGCGAGACGGTCGCCGGCGGGTACGACGTCCGCTTGACCAGCGCCCTGGGCCTCGATACCCTTTACGGCGTGGAAAAGCTTTCGAGCGGGGCCGTGAAGAGGCGCAACACGTTCCCGAGCGGGTTGAGCAACGAGGCGCTGGAATACCCCGACGCCAGCCGCGGCATAACCTTCGCGGACGGCACGCTGGTTACTACGGCGGAGAGCCCCGACCCGCGTTTCGGGATGAGCGCGCCGATGCTCTCGGAGCGAACGGTGATGACGCCGGTCGCGGGTCACAGGCTTACGCAGACCACGGAGCGGAGCGTGAGCCTGCTGGATCCGGCCGATCCGTTGAGCCTGCAGGGAATGAGCGAGACCACCAGCATAAACGGGCGCGCCTATACGAAGACCTACGACGCCGCCCAGAAGCTCAGCACCAGCGAGTCCCCCGAGGGGAGGAAGCGCTACACCTGGCTCGACGCAAAGGGCCGCGTCGCGGCCCACCAGGTCGAGGGGCTTGCGCCAGTAAGCTTCGGCTACGACTCCCGGGGCCGGCTTGCGAACATGACCGACGGGAGCGGGCCGGATGCCCGAGTCTACCAGCTTACCTACTACCCGGACGGCCCGCAGGAAGGCTACCTGTGGACGATCACGGATCCGCTGGGGCGGATCGTGAGCTTCGACTACGACACGGCGGGCCGGGTGACCGGCCAGACCCTGCCGGACGGGCGGGTGATTCAATACGGCTACGACCCGAACGGAAATGTCACCACGATCACCCCACCCGGAAGGCCCGGCCACGATTTCAACTACACGCCGATAGATCTGCAGCGGGATTACACCCCGCCGCCCGTGGTCGGCTCGGGCGCCAACCTGACCCACTACGACTACAATCTCGACGGCCAACTGGAGCTGGTGACCAGGCCGGACGGGCAGGCGATAGATCTGGAGTACGACACGGCCGGCAGGCTGGCTCGGATCGACATCCCCCGCGGCCGGGTAGAGCTGACTTACGATCCGGATACGGGCCAACTGGCGCGGATAGACGATCCCGACGGCGGCGCGCTGTCGTATAGTTGGGACGGCATGTTGCTTACCAAAACGACCTGGACCGGCGAGGTCAACGGCAGCGTGGCTCGTGAATACGACGACGATTTCAGGCTGAGCGCGCTGGTGGTCGATGGCCAGAGCACGATCTCATACGGCTACGACGACGACGGGCTGTTAACCCAGGCCGGCGACATGACGCTGGCCAGGGATCCGCAGAACGGGCTTGTGAGCGGCACGACGCTGGGCGACGTAACGACCGGCCGGACGTACAACGAGTTCGGAGAGCTTTCGGGTTACACGGCAAGTTTCGAGGGCGCGCCGATATTCGAGCAGACCTTCGAAAGGGACGCCCTCGGCAGGATCAACGTAAAGACCGAGACAATTGAAGGCGTGCCGGTGGTCTACGAGTACATATACGATCAGGCCGGTCGTCTTCACGAAGTGAAAAAGGACGGTGCGACAACATCCATCTACGACTACGATTCCAACAGCAACCGAATAGCATACACCGACAAGAACGGCGCAACGGTCACAGGAATCTACGACGACCAGGATAGGATGCTTTCCTACGGAGAAGCCACGTACACCTACACGCCGAACGGTGAGCTGTCCTCGAAGACGGTAAACGGCGAGAGGACGACCTACGTCTATGACGTTCTCGGAAATCTTGCAAACGTGACGCTGCCAAACGGCACCGAGATCCGCTACATCATCGACGGGAGGAACAGGAGGATCGGAAAAGAAGTGAACGGATCACTCGTCCAAGGATTCCTTTACGATGACCAACTCAGTCCGGTTTCAGAGACCGACGGTAATGGCAACATCGTGAGTGTGTTTTTCTATGGCAGCCGTTTCAATATACCGGACTATATGATCAAGGATGGGGCGACCTACCGAATTGTTTCTGACCACCTGGAAGCCCGAAGCAAGTCGTTGATGAGTCTACCGGAACTTCCGTCCAAGAGCTGGGCTATGACGAGTTCGGGCGCGTGCTAAAAGATACCAATCCTGGGTTCCAGCCGTTCGGTTTCGCTGGGGGCATCTACGATACGAATACTGATCTTGTGAGGTTTGGGGCGAGGGATTACGATGCGGAGTTGGGCAGGTGGACGGCTAAGGATTCGATTCTTTTTTCCGGAGGAGATATCAATCTATATGGGTATGTTCTACAGGATCCCGTGAACTTTGTTGACATAATGGGAATGAAAATGAGTATAGTAGAATACTGGTGGAGAAAGTTTCTCGCTACATTCTGCAATGGCGATTATATTTACGAGCCTGAATATTGTAGTGTTTTTCGATGCAAGGCCGAGGAGACATTGTTTGAGAGGAAGAGAACATCTCCCCTGCCTTATGGGATTACAACAGAAAATAATGTGGAAGATAGCAAACCTGCAGGACCAGATCCCGTAACTATACCACGAGGAGATCGTGAAAAATATCTAGAAGACCCCGAGGGATATATGAAGGCACTAAGGCGACAACGCAATCGCTAGGTAATGCCATAATGTTATCAATAAGTTACTACATTTCAAGGCCCCGGACATGGGTTGTAAGTCATGAATGTCGCATCTACAGAATCACATCACGGGCATTGGCTGTAAAGGGCACGATTCATCGCACCCAGAAGTCCTGGAGATTACCTATTAATGTCCGGGGGGTGGATTTAGAACTTTCAAACCCATTCTCTAACTGTTTTCTGATACGTTAATATATCTAACATGTTATCTTCTGCTAAAATAGTTATGATATTAAATAAAAGAATAATCATCCCTGCCATTGTCACCTTCCTGGAAATATCAATAGTTGTTTTATTGAACCACTATATAACCTCCAAGATTGAACTACTGCATAAGGATGTATCGAATCTAATGCTAGAGGTTGACAAATCCCAGGAGAAACTTGGGCATCTTGCGCAATTTATGGAAATTGCAGACAAGTTCAACCTTATGTTGAAAACACATGCTGAAATCGTCAAAAATCACGGATGGGTGGGTTGTCCATCATTCTTACTTCGCAGAATGAGATTTGTAGATTCCGAGCATCTATGGCTAACCAGATGGAAGCCAGAAGATACCCAAGTGGTCATAGATGGACGAGCAAAAGACAGAATATCATTGCAAACTTTTATTTCAAAGGTCTTGAATGCCCGAGGCAAGGACCTTTCTCAGTTGATTGGAAAGGATTGGCCACCTAAGGAAAACTCTGGGTCAAAAACCGGACAGCCTAAGGTCAATGGAGCCGGTTTAATTTTGAAAGGCATAACCGAAGACAAGAACGAGATCCATTTCAGATTGACGGTTTCCCGCGATCTGGTCACACAGTAGTCAACAAAGTAATCAAGAGAGGGCAATGAAAATCCGACACAATGATTCTGATGCAAGAATGGTCCCTAAGTCAGTGATGGCCCTTATCTACATGGCTATTCTTACCGGCATCTTCACTGGATATTATTTACTTGTCTACAGACAACAGGATTGCGAATTGGCCAAGATGGCAAAGCAGAAAGCAGATTTGGAAAGACGCCTCGACGAACTCTCAGAGATCATCTCCCAAAAATCAAAATTCCGAAGCAAGATCGGATTCATGAGAGCCAAGACCCAGCAAAACCAAAAGATATTCCCTGACAGGGAAGACCCGAACCTTTTACCAGAACTCTTGAAAGAGATTGCCATGGACCATGGGCTCAGCAATGCCCGATTTGAGTCGTACAAGACCAAAGTTACTTCCGGTTACGTCGAGATTGCCATACAGTTCGAGGCACAAGGTTCAATCAGCTCAATCGCCGATTTCTTCAAACAGGTATGCTCAGTAGAGCGGTACATCTTGGTAAAAAATGTAGAAATGAGCAAGCCTGAAATCATAGAAGGAAAGATTTTCATGAAGGTGAATGGGTATTTGCTAGCGTTTTCTATTGATTGAAATGTGGCACTATGTGGGGCACCATGGCAAGCGGAATTTCGGCCTGGATCCCAACGGTTACCTGGAGACGATCGAGAACCCGGCCGGCGAGACGAACACGTTCGGCTGCACGAACGACGGGCTGATGCTGAGCATGAGAAATCCGCGGGGCTACACGAGCACCTATCATTACGACGACCTGGGGCGCCTGGAGAAGGACGTCAATGCGGCAGGCGGCTATACGACCCTGGCGCGCGAAACGGTCGCCGGCGGGTACGACGTCCGTTTGACCACCGCCATGGGCCGCGATACCATTTACGGCGTGGAAACGCTTTCGAGCGGGGCCGTGAAAAGGCGTAACACCTTCCCGAGCGGGTTGAGCAACGAGGCGCTGGAATATCCGGACGCGAGCCGCGGCGTCACTTTCGCGGACGGTACGCTGGTGACCACTGCCGAGAGCCCCGACCCGCGTTTCGGGATGAGCGCGGCGTTTGTCTCGGAGCGGACGGTGACGACGCCGGTCGCGGGTCACAGGCTTACGCAGATCACCGAGCGGAGCGTGAGCCTGCTGGATGAGGCCGATCCGTTGAGCCTGCAGGCAATGAGCGAGACGAACAGCATCAACGGGCGCGCCTACACGAAGACCTACGACGCAGCCCAGAAGCTCAGCACCAGCGAGTCCCCCGAGGGAAGGAAGCGCTACACCTGGCTCGACGCAAAGGGCCGCGTCGCGGCCCACCAGGTCGAGGGGCTTGCGCCAGTAAGCTTCGGCTACGACGCCCGGGGAAGGCTTGAGAGCATGACCGACGGGAGCGGGCCGGATGCCCGAGTCTACCAGCATACCTATTATCCGGACGGCCCGCAGGAAGGCTACTTGTGGACGATCACGGATCCGCTGGGGCGGATCGTGAGCTTCGACTACGACACGGCGGGCCGGGTAACCGGCCAGACCCTGCCGGACGGGCGTGTGATCCAATACGGGTATGACTCGAACGGCAACGTAACCTCGGTAACCCCTCCCGGAAGGCCCGGCCACGATTTCAACTACACGCCGATAGATCTGCAGCAGGACTACACCCCGCCGCCCGTAATCGGCGCGGGCGCCAACCTGACCCACTACGACTACAATCTCGACGGCCAACTGGAGCTGGTGACCAGGCCGGACGGGCAGGCGATCGATCTCGGTTACGACACGGCCGGAAGGCTGGCTCAGATCGACATCCCCCGCGGCCGGGTAGAGCTGACTTACGATGCCGGCACCGGCCAGCTGTCTGAAATAGTAGACCCGGACGGTGGCAGCCTTTCGTATACCTGGGACGGGATGCTGCTGACCGGAACGACCTGGTCCGGCGAGGTCAACGGCAGCGTTGTGCGTGAATACGACGACGATTTCAGGCTGAGCGCGCTGCTGATCGATGGCCAGAGCACGATCTCATACGGCTACGACGACGACGGGTTGCTAACCCAGGCCGGCGACATGACGCTGACCAGGGATCCGCAGAACGGGTTGGTGAGCGGCACAACGCTGGGCGACGTCACGACCGGCCGGACGTACAACGAGTTCGGAGAGTTGAAAAGCTACACGGCCGGCTTCGCCGGCGCGCCGATATTCGAACAGATCTTCGAAAGGGACGCCCTCGGCAGGATCACAACAAAGACCGAGACAATTGAAGGCGTGCCGGTGGTCTACGAGTACATCTACGATCAGGCCGGGCGCCTTCACGAAGTGAAAAAGGACGGCCTGACCACATCCATCTACGACTACGATTCCAACAGCAACCGAATATCATACACCGACAAGAACGGCGCAACGATCACGGGCGCCTATGACGACCAGGACCGGATGCTCGCCTATGGAGAAGCCACGTACACCTACACGCCGAACGGCGAGCTGGCCTCGAAGACGGTAAACGGCGAGAGGACGACCTACGTTTACGACGTTCTCGGAAACCTTACAAACGTAACACTGCCGGACGGGACAGAGATCCGCTACATCATCGACGGGAGGAACAGACGGGTCGGCAAAGAAATCAATGGAACCACTGTCCAGCAGTTCATCTATCAGGACCAATTGAACCCAATCGCCGAGTTGGGCGGTACCGGCGAAGTCGTATCCGTGTTTGTCTACGGCACCCGCGCAAATGTACCGGAATACATGATTTCGAAGAAAATGGACGGCGTCAATTGGCGCTCATATCGCATTGTTTACGACCACCTCGGTAGTCCAATGATGGTTGTTGAGCAAAATACCGGCGATGTGACCCAGGCCTTGCATTTTGACGAGTTCGGGCGGATTCTCGCGGACACCAATCCTGGGTTCCAGCCCTTTGGTTTTGCTGGTGGCATCTGGGATATCGATACAGAATTGGTCAGATTTGGGGCAAGAGATTTCAATCCACTATTTGGGCGATGGACAATTAAAGATCCGGTACTCTTCAGTGGTCGTTCGGCTAACTTGTACGGCTATTCTGAAAACGATCCAGTCAATTGGATTGATCTGATTGGACTGAAGCCGGGAGACCCGTTTGATTCATTGAGAGAGGCCGCAGAAGATGCCCTTGAGAACTTTGGTGGCGAAAAGAGCGAATCATGCGGATACTTCTATAAAATGGAGAGTGGCGAATACTCGTACACTGGTGAACCTTCGGGTTTAGATGATGCCTGTAGTTACCCTGAACCGCCAGGAAGTGCGTGTGGCGAGTGGCACAGCCATGGTACCGCAAGCGATTATCCTGCCTATGAATTTTTTAGCTGGAAGGATAAGGAGATCTCAGACTATTTCTTCAACAAAAACAACGATTGGAGAAGTGTTCTGATTACACCGAGTCAACAGCTTCGGGAGTATTTTCATAGGCTTGGGGTTGATCTGCCGATGTTTATCGATTGATGGGAGTTTTTTCATCAGATGCGAAGGACTTTTCGAAAAATGCTGCTTCTGCTCATCGTTTCACTATTTGGGTTCACACCGAATCTCTTATATGGGCATAAGAATCCGCGCGGGGATGTCCATCCTATTGTGCTTCCTAATGATGGCAATTTCGCTGTGTATTTTTACGCCAGCGTCGAGAAGGAGAAAAGATCAGTTGTGTGCCCTGTAATCGAACGGGAATTTCCGCCACACCGCAATGTTTACAAGATGGTGATTTCTCCGTCGGGCAAAGTTATTTCGGAGAGGACACCAGCCTGTGCACCGCCTAAAGCCACTCCTCCGCCGTTTTGTTCATTGAAAACCGAGCGAATAGCATCGGTGAGGTCGGGTGAGGATTGGTACATCATCCCACAATGGGATTCAGCACATAAAGGAAAACCTCGCATCTTGAAAGTGTCCGGAGAAAAGGAGGAACTCATTGAGATAAAATGGGATTCTCGAAGTGTGTTCATGGTACACGACTTGGAAGTGGATGATGACCGCTTGGTCTTGTTGGTTACATTCCACAAAAACAAGAAGCCGAACCAATATCTGTTCCGTGAACAGGTCGATGTTGTTTTTGTAGCCAAAGGCAATGGTGCAATTTTGGGTGTGACAAGTCTGGGATCTCCGGCCCGGTTCACCTTTTTTCCCGTTGTGACAAAGATTTTGAATTACCATAACTTCTGGTTTCTGGCGTATGTCGACAAGGCCAGTCGTTTGATTCTGGTAAAATTCGGCCAAGACTTTGCTGTCACGAAGCAACAGGTTGTCAGTCAGAACGTTACGACCAACAATCATCTTTCGATTTCTAGAATCGGAAGCAATACCCTGTTGGCCTTTCAACAGAACGGCAAGATAGAATACCTACTCTTTGATGCAGAAACTTGGTAGTTGATCCATGACGCCGTCTCACCCAAGTACGACTACGAAGAAAAAAAGAACAGAATGAGGGACGGCAAGATGAAAACGCGGCGTCCTTCTTGGTAGGTTGTTGGTGTGTTTATCAACAACCACCTATCCAAGGAGGCGCCGCATGAAGAGGTACAATATCGGCCTGGATGCGCACAGTCAAACCTGTTCTTTCGTGGTCATGGACCCCAAGGGCCACATTCTCCTGCGCAAGCGGGTCGAGACCACCGAGGCCGAGATCCTCGAGGTGATACGATCGCTCAAGGGAACCAAGGCGCTGACCTTCGAGGAGAGCACGCTCTCGCAGTGGCTCTATATCCTGCTCAAGGACGAGGTCGACGAGTTGGTGGTGGCCAATCCGGTGGCCATAGCCAAGTCGAGCGCGGCGAAGAACGACTTCCTGGATGCGACCGAGCTCGCCGATCTGTTACGGGTAGGGCGGCTGAAGTCTGTGTTCCATCGGCCGACGAGCGGATGGAGCTGCGGACGATTGTACCCCTTCCCGAAATTCTTGAAAGTTAGGGAGTAGAAATAGGTGGACTAAATGCCTCCTTCTTGAGGCGACGGGAGTCGTCGGAGAGGAGGAGCGGAGATGAGCGATGATCGGAAGAGAGACGAGGGCGGAACGGAGTGGAGGCGTAGCCGGAGCGGAGTTCCGCCCGACGGGCGGGAAGCATTCGGGGGTGGGCCAAACGGAGCCGGTTCAAGTCCCGTTCGGATGTACTGGCAATGGTCTATTGCCTCACAGGTGCGAGCAGGGAGGAAATTATAAGCTCTTGCCGAGGGCCGGGAGCGAATCCAGCGCGGAGGTTTGCGGTGTGGGCGCTACGGTACGGCGCTGGCCTGTTCCACCAGGAAATCGCCGTTGAACTAGCGATGCCGACCTATCAAGTATCCGGATTGCTCAGTCGTATTCACCGAGAAGAACAAAAGGCACCCTTGGTAAAATGGATTCGCGAGTGGCAGGAGATCGAATAAATGTCAATTGACAAGACCCGACCCCTTACATTTAAAGAATAATTCTGACTGCTCTGCCGTACCGACGGATAGCGGTTTTTGCGACCCTGAAATAGCAAAAAACACGATTCACTTTTGTATCACCTTTCCTTACGATGGAAGTCGAAAACTGTTGCTCATTTGCCGGGAGAGAACGATGAGAAACGCGATCAAATTTGATGACCAGATAACCCTGGGACGGGTGCCCGACGACAGTGATCTTGCCCAGCTCAAGGACCTGAAATACAGAACCCTCGTCGACGTAAGGGAGGATCAAGAAAAGTTCGGGGGGTACGTCGAGAAGCATGCCATCGAGAAGGGATTCAAGTACGTGAACATACCCATCAGCCGGGAGGACATCAAGCTACAGGACGTGATCCGATACTACCACATCGTGTATGACCCGGCCAACGCGCCGATCTACGCCTTCTCACGGTTCGGGAAGAAGCCGCTCGCCTTCCTGGTTCTCTTCGAGGCGGTGGCCAATGGGGATGCTCTTTACCGCGTCTACCAGAGAGCCAGCCGGATCGGGGTCGACCTGCGCGGCGATTTGTGCCTCCAGTCATTCATGGTCGAGTTCTTCAACACCGGTTGCACGGATAAGATCATTGAAACAGTTCGCGAACTCAAACCCGAGCTGATGAAAACCCTGGGCGGTAAGCCGGGTCCGAGGATGGAAAGGCTCCCGCGCTTTTCGCCGGGAAGCTCCGTGCGGCGGGAGCAACAGCAGGAGCTGCTGAGGCAAAAGGGATGTACCGTCTGGCTCACGGGACTGCCTTGCGCCGGGAAGTCAACCACCGCCTTCAGTCTCGAAAAAAAGCTGCTCCAGCGCGGGTACCTGACGTATGTCCTGGATTCGGACAACATCCGCCACGGGCTGAATAACGACCTGGGATTTTCGCCACGGGATCGCGCCGAGAACATCCGGCGGATCGGTCAGGTCGCCAGGATATTCTCGGACGCGGGGATCGTGGTGATCACAAGCTTCATCTCCCCCTTCCGCAAGGACCGCGAGCTTGCGCGGGAGATACACGAGAGGTCGGGTATCGGGTTCGTGGAGGTTTTCGTGGACACACCGTTGAGCCTCTGTGAACAGCGCGATCCGCGCGAGCTGTACAAGAAGGCCCGCCAGGGTGAGATCCCCGAATTCACAGGAGTTGATGGGGACTACGAGAAGCCGGTCAGTCCCTCCCTGGTGGTGCAACCGGCGGAACAGTCACCCGAGGAGATCGCGGAGATCATCGCCGATTTCATCGAGGAAAATAACCAGATCCCTAAGGCATTAGGACCTAGCGCCGCAAAAGACCGCTGAGAAAGGCGGTCGGAACATGGATGTATCATACGCACGTTGACTAGCGGGCACCACCTGGGCTATAGCTTCTTTCCATGAGCGTCACTTATCGCGATGCCGGCGTGGACATCGAGGCCGGCGAACAATTCGTCAAGGATATCGCCCCGCTGGTGCGCAGCACTCAGCGGCCCGAGGTGGTCGGCTCGCTGGGCGGTTTTTCCGGTCTGTTCGCACTCGATCCGGCCCGTTACGAAGATCCGCTCCTGGTCGCCTCCACCGACGGGGTGGGCACCAAACTCAAGGTGGCCAACCTGGTCGGCAAACATTCCAGCATCGGCATCGATCTGGTGGCCATGTGCGTCAATGACATCGTCGTCACCGGCGCAGAACCATTGTTCTTCCTCGACTACTTCGCCACCGCCAAGCTCGATCCCGCCCTTGGCAAGGAGATCCTGACCGGCATCGCCGACGGTTGCCGCCAGGCGGGCTGCGCGCTGCTGGGCGGGGAGACGGCCGAGATGCCGGGCTTCTACTCCCCGGGCGACTACGATTTGGCCGGGTTCTCGGTCGGCGTCGTCGAGCGCGGAAACATGCTGGGCTCGCAGCGCGTGCGCTCCGGCGATGTGCTGCTCGGCCTGGCATCCAGCGGGTTGCACTCCAACGGTTACTCGCTGGCCAGAAAGGTGCTCGTCGATCCGGATCCCGCGGCCCTGCGGACCGCCTGCGAGGGTCTGGATGGAACATTGGGAGATGAGCTTCTGAAACCTACGCGCATCTACGTGCGCCTGGCGCTCGACCTTGTGAAAGAGACACCCTTGCATGCTTTAGCCCACATCACCGGTGGCGGGCTTCCCGGCAACCTGCCCCGGGTGCTGCCCGGTCACCTGACCGCCGAGATACGCCGATCGAGCTGGGACCAGCCCGCGATCTTCGATCTCATCCGGCGCAAGGGTGGCGTCTCCGAGCAAGAGATGCTTTCTACCTTTAACCTAGGGCTGGGCATGGTTGCCGTCCTGAACCCGGCTGGCTTAAAAGCCGCCCGCGAAGTCGCCTCGCGGCACGGCGTGGAATGCTTCCCAATCGGCCGGGTAATCGAAAGACAAGACCCAACCAAGGAACTCGTCCTGTTGCCAACCGACAACAGCTGAGACACACGAGCACATGTCGCGCGGAAGCTATCACGATGTGATCGTCGTCGGTTCCGACGTTGCCGGGCTGATGACCGCCGGCCTGCTTGCAAAGCACGGCTATCGAGTATTGCAGATCGGGCAAGGCAATCCCGGGTCAATGTACTCTATCCAGGGCGCCCTCTTTCCGGCCCTGCCGACCGTGCTGCCACCGTTCGGACACGCTCCCGTGCTCGACCGGGTGTTGCACGAACTGGGAGTGGAAGATCCCGTGCACCTGCTCGGCTCCGGTGATCCGCCCTTGCAACTCGTCACCCCCCGGCAACGCATCGACCTGGTTCCCGACAGATCAGGACTCGAGGCCGAGCTCGAACGGTCATTCCCCACCGAAAAGAAGGCCACCCTCGAAATGATCGACGGCCTGCGTTCGCTGGATGATCGTTTCCGCTCAGAGATTCTATCACGGCCACACCTTCCTCCTGACAGCTGGCCTGAACAGGTAAAAACCAGGCGCGCAGGCGAGAGGCTGGCACACGAGACCTTGCCCCCGTTCTCTGCCTGGCCGCTTCCCCTGAGAATCCTGGCCTCTGGCGCTGGTTTTCACTCCTGGTTGCACGAGGACCCAAGAACCTTGTTCGTCAGCGGTCATTTCGTGCAGGCGCTACTCGGCGGGCCGCGAACGGTATGGAACTTCGAAGAGCTCGTCTCGAAGGCGATTGAAAAAAGCGGCTGTGCAGTGGAAAAAAAGACAGTCGTCCAGCAAATCCTGACCGAGGGCAGGCAGGCGACAGGTGTAAAAACCCTGCGCGGAGAAAAAACCTATACTTGCGGAGCACTGTTGGCCGGCTTGCCCATAGGAAGCTGCCTCGAATTGTTTCCGCTCGACGGAAGACACAAGCGACTGATGGGCGCGGCAAACTCAGTCCGGCAACAGGGCAGTATCTTCATGGTAAACCTGATGCTGCCGACTGAGTGCCTCCCGGTCGGCATGGGAAAGCACCTGCTGATGGTTCGCCGCCCGGACGAGCAACTGCAGGAAGGCAACCTGATCCTGCTGCACAGGTTCGATCTGCCCGATAAGCTGGGCAGGTCCATGCTGAGCCTGGCCTGCCGAGTTGCGTACAAGAAGCGCTCGCTGGGGCGTGAATACCTCGGGCCGCTGCACAAGGAGATGATCGAGGCGGCCACCTGGCTGATCCCGTTTTTAGATCAATTCCTGCAGAGCCAGTCAAGCCCGTTCTGGGAGGGACGCACGGATGACGAGCCGCATCCCAATCCCTGGTCACTACGGCCCATCTTTGAATGCAAGCGAGAGGTCAGCCTGAGCTGCGCCGTCCTGCCGGGCAAAACGCCCTACAAGAACATCTTCTTCTGCGGCCCGGAGACAATCCCCGGTCTCGGAGTTGAAGGCTCCGCCAAGACGGCCGTGCAGACCGTAGATCTCCTGACCGAAAAGCTGAAGTTGAAAAAAATCCTTTGACCTTCGACGAAAAAAGACGGGTATGGGGCATAAAATGGTTGATTCTCTGGGCGCTATATGCTACCTCCGTGTTCCGCGTGGGTTGATGTGCCGGAAAGAGCACGGAACGCGCCCGCGGCAAGGAGATCTAAAAATGGCCAAGCGATGTGAAATCTGTGGCAAAGGGCCGCTGTCAGGCAATCGCGTATCTCACGCGCACAACAAGAGCAAAATGCGCCAACTACCCAACCTGCAGAAGGTCCACGTTGTAGAAAACGGCGGGCGTGTCACCAAGCGTGTGTGTACCACTTGCATCAAGTCCGGACGAATCGCCAAGTAGAAACATCCAGGAAACGATCATTCATGAATAAAAAACGAGGGACCCATGAAGGGTCCCTCGTCATTCTCTGGCCACGAAGACAGGGGGAAACGGGAAGGCCAACCGTCGCCCAAACAGCCAAAGAATGTTACATACTATTTCTCCTGGAATTCGTCGTTTACAGGAGGAACACTAGCCCAACCCCAGAGCTTTGTCAACATCGTTGAACCAGTCGGATGAAAATATTTATTATGCAATTACAATTAGTTACAAACTCTCAAGGCTTTCTCACGAGTTACGTAACTGGTAACTCAAGTGACCATTTTTTTGGTCATCGTGATTTTTAACTATAATAAACAATGCATTAACCATAACCGCGATCGGATCGCGATTTAGTGGGTATAAAATGACCCACTGTTGATTAGCGGCCGAACGGCTCGCCAAGAGGAAAAAACTTGATTGACCCGGTGGCAACACCTACCATGAGAGGCGTTCGCCTTGGTAAATGCTAGGAGGGCAACATGGAGGACACGATTCCTTGTCCCTATTGCGGCGAACTCAATGTGGTCGGCAGCAACATCTGCTCGCGCTGCTTCAAGCCGATTCGCGATGTGGCCAACCCTGAGCGCGCCGACTTCGAGCAAACCGCCAAGACAAAAGCTCCCACCAGGAGAGGCATCTTGAAACGCTTCAAGCACTTTTGGAATCGCTGGCGACGTCACGCTCGCTGAATTAAAGGCACAACAATGCCACGCTACTCTGGCCGTCGCGGCCGGGTATTCATTCAGATCGGCATCGCCTACGCCGTGCTGCTTTTTGCGGCTCTAGCCTGGTCCATGGCGCGCGGCGATGGCCCGCTGCCTACGCCCGCGGGCGTCTCCTTCATGCGCCATCTTGCGGGAGCCGCCATGGGTTTGGCTGCCGGCCTGGTCGTCGTAACCGGCGACTGGCTTTCCGTGCGCCTCTTCACCTGGGCCCGCCGGCTCGAAGAAGAGTTTACAAAAATCCTAGGCCCGCTGTCTGCCGGCCAGGTGATCTTCCTGGCCGTGACCAGTTCGGTTGCCGAGGAGGCGTTTTTCCGCGGCGCCATGCAGCCGACCCTGGGGCTCACACTCACCGCCCTGGTGTTCGGACTGGCTCACCTCGGCCCCACGCGCATTTACCTGCCATGGACGCTAATGGCTATCGGTATGGGATTCCTTCTCGGCTGGCTCTATACCTGGACATCCACGTTGTTGGCCCCTATCGCCTGCCATCTGGCGATAAACACCATCAACCTCGCACGTATCGCTCTCAGTGCCCGAGGCTCCCCGGCGCCAGATTCCTGATCGCGCCGTAGAGCCTGAACACCCGCGCACCTCCGTAGTAGTGACCCAGGATCTGGCCGTAGTCATGGGCATGTTCGGCCATCCCCACCGCCCCTATCTGGCACAAACCCACTCCGTGACCCCATCCGCCACCGTGGAAAGAGAAGGCGATCGGCATCTGCTCGGCGTCGAACTGCACCTCGACCTCGAACATGCCGCTGCGCAAGTTGCCGAAAAGCTGCCGTACGGGCCATTCACGCTGCACCAGCAAATCGCCCCCGGTGCCCACTACCCTGACGACCTTGACGCGCCCGGAGACCCCCCGGGACAGGACCTGTATTGACACAACCTGGCCGATGGGCTTCACCTTGGCCACCAACCGATCCATCTCCTCAGATGATATAACCTTGCTCCAGCGGAAGAGGCCTTCCCGGTTGAGCGTGGACAAACGGCACCAGACCGGCGGCGAGACCGTCAACCAGGCGTGCAGATCGCTTTCGGGAGAAGGCCAGTTGAGAGCCTCCCCAAGGGGCATGTCGCCAATACCGCGCAAAGCCGGGCTGGGAGGATCTGACCAGACGGTATCGTTGTTCTCGGTGTGGCCTCCGCATGAGGCGCTATAGACCGAATCGACCAGTTTCGCGCCCAGGAAGAGCAGCTCGCCGCGTGTGGAGCGGACGGCCCGTCCCGGGCGATCTTTCTCGACATCGACACCCGAGTACACCTGGCAATGGGTGGCGGCGCACAGTAGATAGGGATCCATGAAGTGGCGTGCGCCGATTTTAGCAAAGACCTCTCCACGGGCCACGACGGCTTGGGCCTTTAGCGCTTCCATCGGCGCGGCCGGGTTTATCTCGACAGGCACCAATCCATCGAGCAGGCGTTCGACACCCACGCGGTTGACCACGGCAAGCCGGCCGTTGCGATCGAAGGTTATCAGGATCGTTCCCGCATAACGGCGGTCTTCGAAGCCATGCCACCTGTATCCCTTGCCATACTCCACTCGCCGCACACTGATCGGACCGCTGCCGGCCGGACGCACAGTCACCAGGTCGGATGCCAGCGCGAGCCTTTTTCCGCTCTCGTCGATGACACGAATCGTGCCCGAAGGGCGCCGGCTGAGATGGGCATGCACGAAGGTCCGCGTCCCGAAGCGATCAAAGATCCCCGCCGCGGCTCGCCGGGCTTCGTCCTCGTTCGCGAAGGAACGAATCGCCAGGACATATGTGCGATTGTCGATCACATGTCCGCGAATGCCAAAGACACTGCCCGTCTCGAACACCTGGACTCGCTCGCCCCGCGTGCGCCACATGGCAATCCGCTTGTCGAGCAGGCTCTTTTCGTTGAAGCGCAGGCTGGCAACGCCACACCTGTATGTGACCTTGGCCCCGGTGGCATCCTCGATCTCGAAGCCACGGCTCGCACCGTCGACAACATCGAGAGTCGTCTGCCTTGTGTCCCCGGAGTCGGCCGCCATGTATGTCAATACGAGGCCTTCCGGCGAGGACAGTCTGACGCTCTGCTGGCCATCCATAAGCCCGATCGTCACCTGCGGAAAACCGTCTGTGCCAAAGAGCACCTGGGACGAATAAAGCAGGCCGGCCTCGTCAGCGACGGTCTCACGCCCCTCCTCGGCTATTGCAAGCGGGACCAAAAATACGACCGCCAACAGGCCGGTAATGAACCGCGGTACTGGTAACATCATCGGCAAGCGCCCTTTGCGCATCACGGCCCCCGGGGCCGGGGGGGGGGGGGGGGCGCGGCGGGGGGGGCGGGGGGGGGGGGGGGGGGG
>Ga0307378_10001143_pt1 | contig 44001 bp, 35 predicted proteins | sample UN1MG_FD_202238 | JGI IMG/M metagenome (GOLD analysis project Ga0307378, IMG submission 202238) | Soil microbial communities from Risofladan, Vaasa, Finland - UN-1 | ecosystem: Environmental > Terrestrial > Soil > Coastal area > Acid sulfate soil | place: Finland: Risofladan, Vaasa | collected... | reverse complement strand
CCGAAAGACGATGCTTGCATTGGACAATGAACTGGAAAGGGATCTTTGAGACACGTGGGATTTGCGGGATATGGAGATAGAACCGGCTGATTGGTCTGCGATGATTAGGAGAACAATTGCAATTGTGAGGAATATCCAATGTCCTGATGTTGAAAGAATACAGGCGGCAAAAGAGAGTGGTTTGGCGAGAAGATTGCGCTGGACGGGAAGCACACACAAGCCGGCAGACAGTCCTAAAATGGGCAATCCAAGTAAATATAAAATAGGAGACACCTGAAAAACCGCAAAAGCGATGAGTGAGAGCAGAGCGAGGACAAGAAGAACGGGCGTTTGAGCGACGGTGATGGCAATACCGGCAAGGCGGCGGTGTGTGAGGCTGCGGGCTGGGAGATGGCGGATCCAGCCGTTGAGCCCGAGGCAGATGCGGGGGGCTGCCATGGCGGCGACGCTCAGGCTAAGGATAGAGGAGACTAGCCCCATAAGGAGAGAGCCTCTTTCAAGAAGGGCTGCAAAAACAGTGTTGAACAGTTCGGGCCTCATGAGGTAGTAGGTAGCAAAAGCAACGGCCAGGATGGGAGCAAGCTTTCGGAGAGCAAGTCGAGTCCCAACTGCCAAATGGAAAGCAATGAATGGCTTTGCCGAATGTTCCTTCATCAGATATCCTCTCCTGCGCTTATATCAGAGCCTAAAATCGATGTCAATTTTCATCTGACTAATAGACCGAATCATTGATAAAAATATGATTTCTTATTGATAAGAACTTGCATAAGTGAGACAAAGTTCCATATCATGATTGGTGAAATCTGAGATAAATGTGGAGTGAGAGATGAAAAAACAGTGGCTTTATTTTAAACTTCTTGTTCTTCTCGCGTGTTTGTTGGTTGTCCTACCAGACTTGATTCGTACAGAGGAAGACGTGGTCAAGTTGCACAGGGATGCTTTGGTTTGGGACTGCCACAATGATTTGGTTTATCGAGTTCTTTATGAAGGGCTTGATATCGGAGACCGGCTGCCAGCGGGACATGTGGACATTCCCCGGTTGAAGGAAGGGTTTGTCGATGTCCAGGTGGTTGCTCTTTTTGTCCAGAACTTTCTCTATCCGGATAAGTGTGCGGAACAGGCATTTCAATTGATCAAAGCGATGCATGAAGCAATAAAGAAGAATTCGGACTCAGTGGAGCTGGCAAGGACAGGTGCAGATGTTGAAAGGATTGTGGAGGCCGGAAAAATTGCGATGCCATTAGCTATCGAGGGAGGACACGCGATCGAAGACAGTTTGGATCTTTTGCGGGAATTCCATAGTTTGGGCGTTTCCTCCATGACGCTAACCCACAATATCAGTCATGGATGGGCCGACTCCTGTAACGATAAGCCAAAATGGAATGGGCTTAATGAGCTAGGGGAAAACGTTGTGAAAGAGATGAACCAGATCGGAATGGTCATTGATGTCTCACACGTGTCGGATGAGACGTTTTTTGACGTGATTGAGTTGAGCGAAGATCCGGTCATTTTTTCGCACTCAGGATGTCGGACGCTTAATGACCATCCGCGGAATGCGAGTGATGATATGTTGCGCGCCCTCAAAAAAAACGGCGGCGTGATCGGGATTGTTTTTGTTCTGCCGTTTCTAACTCCAAAATACAACAAGGCCTCGGATGAGCTTTATGCCATCGGTCAGCCTTGGTTAAAGAAAACTCCCCCTGTCGAGGACTTAGAGCTAAGAATTGCGTTAGAACACCTCGATGCTGGCCGTGACTGGCCATTGGAGAACATGCCTACGATAGAGGATGTGCTCGATCACATAGATCATGCGGTAAAGGTAGCGGGTGTCGATCATGTGGGGCTTGGTGCGGACATGTATCCGCGGACACCCTCTCCTGTTGGCATTCGGGGAGCTCATGACTATCCCAATATAACGAAAGGGCTGAAGAAGCGAGGCTATTCCGATGAAGACATCAAGAAGATCATAGGGGGAAATTTCCTGCGCGTCTGGAAAACTGTGACAGACTAAAAAGGGGACTGGCACCGATTTTTATTACCCCTGGAAATAGGTGACAGTCCCCTATTTTTTTTAGAGGACGGGCCAGGAGCGGGGGAAAAAAAACTTCTCATAGAGCCGGAGGGCGTAGAGGTCGGTCATGCCGGCTATTGCATCGCCCACGCGTCTTTCCAGCGAATCCCCTTCCGGATACGGTTTGATCAAATCCGCCGGATCCTCCATCAGATGCGCGAACAGGTCCGTCATGATCTTCTCTGTTTTTCTAAGCTCGGCACTGGCCGCCGGATTAAAATACACACGATCGTAGAGGAACTTGCGGAGTTCTTCAACGCCTTTTGCGATCGCTTCGCTCATGGCAATCTTCGTCAGGCCATTTTTGAGGCTGGATTCGACCACATCTTCGACCATCTTGTCTATCCGGTAGGCATACCATTTACCGAAGATCTCGACGAGATGTTCGGGGATGTCTTTGGCCTTGATGACACCCGCTCTCACGGCATCGTCGATATCATGATTCACATAGGCGATAACATCCGAGGCCCTAACGATCTGCCCTTCCAGTGTGGCCGGCATATCCTCTTTATGCTTACTCAGGATGGCTCCCTTCCCCTTGGAATGCTTGGAAATGCCGTCGCGTACTTCATAAGTGAGGTTGAGACCTTTCCCCTCGTATTCCAACTGTTCCACCACGCGAAGGCTCTGCTCAGAATGAGTGAAACCTGTAGAAAGAAGAGTATTTAAGGTGTTCTCCCCTGCATGCCCAAAAGGTGTGTGCCCCAGATCATGGCCCAGGGCAATAGCTTCTGTCAGATCCTCGTTCAGCCGCAAGGCTTTGGCTATTGTTCGGGCGATCTGCGAGACCTCGAGCGTGTGGGTTAAGCGTGTGCGGTAGTGGTCTCCAAAAGGAGCCATAAACACCTGGGTTTTGTGCTTCAATCTCCGGAATGATTTGCAGTGGATGATCCTGTCTCTGTCGCGCTGGAAAGCAGTCCTTATGGAATGGAACTTTTCTGGGCGCTCCCTCCCCTTGGAGTCGGAGCTCAGACAGGACTTCTCGTGGAGGGTCTCTTTTTCGAGCGCCTCTATCCTTTCCCTTATGGACATCTCTTTTTCCATTATATTAGTCGCGGCAGGCGCAGGTCTTCCGCACCATTCATTCGATCAAAAGAAACGCAAACCTGTTCATCTTCTCGTCATAATCAGAGAGCACGTTGATCGTATAGCCAACCTTACGGACAGTTGTAAAGACATCCATGGCCAACGACTCGGGTGTGGGTCGGGCCTGCTCGGGTTCTTTACATTTCGCCCTCACTCCCGGACAGCCATCGCAAAGATTACAGCTGTCCAAGAACAGCAGAAAAGCTTTCTCATAGCCGGAACAAAAGACCTCCCTTTCGAGCTCCAGAAGCTTTAGGTTGAGCTCTCGTGTCCAATCCAAGCGGTCCTCGGGTTTATCCACTTCCTTCTCAAAATGGAAAATGACAGCATCTTTATATTCGCGAAAGAATCGTTCACACTCAGATACAGAGGGCACATTCGGTGGACATGTGGCTGTTCTCCCGTATTCATCACAGCCAAACATGCACTTCATCCTCACCCACTGGGCAACGACAAATTCTTTTGGATCGATCCATTTGAAATCAGTGTATCCGTGCGTCCGAAAAAGTTCTTCTAATTTTTCCCTGTTCATAGCGGTCATTCGATAGTTCCCTTTCAGTTAAAACGGCATTATACCATATTTATCATTAAGTTTTGTGCTCGTACTGTGCACGGATCTTGAGGCGATTATTGATATATTTCCTCAAAAATTTCACAGCGACATCCGAACGACGGAAGGTCGGCACGCCCGCTTGTTCCAAGCAATCTGTCATCGGCTTAAAAATGTCGCCGGCATCGAGGTTCACAACAAAAGGTTTATCTGTTTTGTGGAAGATATCGATGAGCCGCATAGCTATGCTGTTGGGATGGTACACATTTTCCTCATGGAACCGCCCCGGCACAAGCGTCTGCATGGAGGGAGTCATTGGTACAGGCGATACGATGGCGCAATCCACATTTTCATCCTCGAGCATGGCCAACACACAATCAGCAAACACAGCATCATTGGCCACAGGTGTTGTATCCAGAGGATTGTGGACATCCTGGAGCCGGGTAATGCCCTGCGTCTCCAAGATTTGAGAGATCCTCTCCTTTGTTTCCGGTGAGAGTTCTGCAAGCCGGAACTCCTGGTCGTTCTTGAGATTGTCGGCCATAGTCACACATTCAAAGCCTGCATTGCTGATGATGGCGATCCGGTTCCCTCGAATCTCCTTATGGGCCAAGAAGGAAAGGTTTTTCACGTAGTTTTCAAAATCAAAGATACTGTCTGCAACGATGGCACCGGCCTCTTCCAGGATGGCTTTGGAGACGCTGTAATCCCCGGCCACCGAAGCTGTGTGACTGGCTGTGGCCTCTCTCCCCTCGGGGGTGCGCCCTGCCTTGTAGATGACGATCATCTTCCCTTCTTTATTGACGATCTGGCAGGCCGCTTGGGCACAGGCAAGACCATCCGCGGGCATAAAACCTTCGACATACACCCCGAACACCTTGGCTTCATCATCATCCTTGAAGTAGTGCAGGTAATCCGACACTGTGAGATCGATCTGATTGCCGATCGATATGGCGTAGAGGGGTTCGATATTGGGAAGCTTGCTCATCCGGGAGATCATGAACGCCCCGCTCTGGCTCAGGTAAACGAGATTGGTCTTGCGGCCTGTCGTTCGGGGCAGTTTGTAATCGGGCACAAAGGTTGTATCGTATTTTCCAGGTTTAGAGAATATACCCAGACAGTTGCCGCCGTTGACGACCGGAGTGAGTTTATTTTCTTGAATGCCATCCTCGAGCAGTTTTTTGATCTCCTCCTCCAGGTCCTGTGTCCCTTTCTTTTCGCCAATACCGCCGGCGATAATGATGGCCGACCTGGCTTTCTCGTGAGCGATCAATTCTTTGATGACTTCATAGGTTTGTTCGGCAGAAACAGCGATCACAAAAAGGTCGACGGCTTTGGGTAGATCTGCGATCGTGGGGACACATGTGCACCCCTCGATCTCTTTGGCGTCGGGTTTCACGACAAACACATTCCAGTTGTAAAATCCTCCACTGAGGATGTTGTTCAAGATGATGTGACCCACATTCATTTTTTCAGAGACGCCGATAATACCGATGGTCTTCGGCTTTAACAGATACTCGATGTTCTCGAAGCGTGATTTTCTGGGAACTGTCTGGTTTCTTGAAAATCGACACATTCCATCCAGGGCAATCAGTCTTTTATCCTGGACGACAAAAGGATTGACCTCGGCCTCTTCGATCACAAAGGGATGATCGGTCTTGTACGGTGAATAGTAGGCACCCAGCTTGAGGAATCGGGAATAGGTCTCTACGAGCTCATCCTTGGAGATCAGTGCCTCACTCCCCCGCACATTCCCGACGAGTTTGTCATATACGGCTAGAGGTTCGAGGATGCGTTGGATATCTTCTTTGAAGAGGATATGCGGCGATCCGATGGAAACGGCTTTCCCTTCCTTGATCCTTTCGCTCAGGTACTCGATCTCCACGCCGCCCACTCCCATCGTGGCAACAGGCCCGAAGTCTCGGGAATTTCGCAGCCCCATCAGGAGTTCGGTTCCGAAACCGGTCTTATCATACTCGATTTTTTCACACACCAGGAATCCCAAGATTTGCTGTTCGATCTCTTCGAGCGACCAGGACTTTTTTTTATCGGATTCGGGGAAATTTCTGACCCATGCATGGAACTTCGCTGGAACAGTCTCGAGCATGATTTCACTGGCCTTGTTGAGTTCATGCACATCATTCTTGACAAACTGGATTCCGTTCACATCTGTCTTGTGCACAATAATGGGAGCGATGATCTTAAGGACGAGGGACTCTCCCTTGAACATTTGAAGGTCTTCCGCTTTTACCTGTTCTCCTTTTCGCACAAAAACGCACTTGGGTGTCTTTATCCCTGCGACGTCGAGGATTTTGTATACCTCATGTTCAAGGAGGAATTTTCGGTTGTCCTTCTCGGCAGAGTGAAAGATGTCATTTATCTGATTAAAATCGATCTTCATGTTAATTTCTCCTCTAAATCCTCAAAAAGGGGACTGTCACCTTTTTCCAGAGGTGATCAAAAAAGGGGACTGTCACCTTTTTTTAAAAATTGGGGACTGGCTCCGATTTTCTGCAAGAAAAGAGGTGCCTGTACCCATTTTCTCCCGGTCAACTCAGGGAGTGGCCCCTATATCTTATCGGTCAGCTCGGGGAGCTTACCCTACATCTTTATCGGTCCGTTCGGGGAACGGACCCTACATCGTTACTACGTTAACTGGTGGCGGCTTCGCGTCCGAGCTGGAAGGCTTTGAGGTTGATGTCGACGACTTTGTCTCCGCGAGGTTCAAACAACTCGCAGATGAATTCCTGCAGACTCTTTTCCTCGAGGATAAGATGGACTGACGCTGCTCCTAGCATAACCATGTTCTGTGCTCTTGCAAAGCCTGCTTCCTGAGCCAACTTCGCCGAATCGACTATGATATTTCTGGGAATGCTCTGAACCTTGGCCAAGACCTCATCGAGCTCTGGGTAATCCGGAATATTCACAAAAGGAGAGCTGCTCGTAACAACGATCCCATCCGGAGCCAGATAATCAAAATAGCGGATGGATTCAAGGGGTTCTACACTCAGGATCATATCCGCCGCTCCTTTGGGGATGAGATCGCTGAATATGGCTTGATTCGAGAGGCGCAGATGTGATTGCACAGCGCCGCCCCGTTGCGCCATTCCGTGAACCTCTGCCTGCTTGAAGCTTAAACCCTCCTTCAAGGCCGCGTTGTCGATGACATAGGCAATGGACAAAATCCCCTGCCCTCCCACTCCGGCAAGAATGATATCCTGTTTCATGGCTTTAGCTCCCTCTCTTTTTTCGAGCCTGTTGGACACATTCTCGAGCAGCGATGATCACTGATAATCCTTTATAGTCAAGCTCTTCTTTGATGACTTGGACATTTGTCTCCAGGTTCTTGGGAAGGGGAATGATCGTACGGATATGGTCTTTGCTGACTCCCAGTCCCTCGATGATGCGGACCAGTTTCTCGCCGGATGTATACGTCGGTTGCCCTCCGGTCATTGCAACTATGGAATTATCGAAGATCATAACCGTCATGTTAGTATTTACGGCTGCCGCATCAAGGAGTGGGGTGATCCCGGAATGGGCAAACGTGGAGTCGCCGATAACCGCCACTGAGGGAAACACACCCGCTTCCGCGCCGCCCTTGGCCATGCTGACACTGGCGCCCATGCAGACACAGCTCTGTATGGCATTGTAAGGGGGAAGAGCACCGAGTGTGTAACACCCGATATCGCTGAAGACATTTGACTGGGGGTAAGATTCCAAGGCTTTGTTGAGAGCATCATAGGCATCTCGATGACCACACCCTTGACAGAGTTGGGGAGGTCTTTCAGCCATGGGGAAATCGCTGATGGTTCTTTGTTCAAGAGGCTTCATTCCCAATCCCTGGCGCACTATCCCAGGAGTGAGCTCCCCTGTTGCAGGGAGATGTCCGCTCAGCTTCCCATGGACTTTTGTTTCACACAGTCCAAACATGCCGTGAAGGTTTCGCTCGATGAATGGATACCCTTCTTCCACGACCAAGACGGTCTCCACGTGATCCACAAGTTCGATGAAAAGCCCCTCGGGGAGCGGATAGGTCGTCACTTTGAGAAGAGAGGGTGATTCGGTGACATCTGTAAAATTTTCAAGCACATAATTATGCGCTACGCCTGATGCGATAATGCCGAGCTTGGTGTTTTCTTTATTGATGCGAAGTGAATTAAACTCTGAGGCATCCGAAATCTGGACGAGCTCCTTTTGCTTTTCTGTGAGTAATTTGAAGCGCCTTCGGGCGTTTACTGGGAGAAGAGTCCAGTCTTTGCTTTCCCCGTATTGGATCGGGTTCTGTTCCCTGGAGGGCCTTGGTTGAACGCGGGAGCGGCTGTGGGCGAGGCGTGTGACCATCCTTATCATCACGGGAATACCCATTTTCTCAGACACATCGAACGCTTCTCTGGTCATATCGTAGGCCTCCTGATGGTTCGACGGCTCAAAACAGAAGATCTGTCCGAATTGGGCGTAGAAGCGGCTGTCCTGCTCGTTCTGAGAGCTGTGCATTCCCGGGTCATCAGCCACGACGACCACAAGCCCTCCGTTGGCTCCAGTGATGGCGGCGTTCATGAAGGGGTCGGCCGCAACATTGAGTCCCACATGTTTCATGGAAACAAGAGCCCGTTTACCCGCATAGGACACACCGAGGGCTTCCTCGAAGGCGACTTTTTCATTGACCGACCAGGAGGCTATGTAGTTTTTGCCTCCGTCTGAGGCTCTGATCAGGTACTCCATGATCTCAGAGGCTGGTGTCCCCGGATAGGAATATCCACCTGAAAGGCCTGCATGGATAGCTCCCAGGGCAACAGCTTCATCACCCAGTAAAATTTCATGTTCCATTTTTTCCTCGGAGTATAAATTATGATTTTGGATATGTCGCTTAACGTATGAATGAGTTAAGCCATAAGATACCCGCTCTTGCGCTTTTAGTCAACACCCGACCCCACATGGCCTGGATTATTCACGAGTCGATGTTGCCGTGGCTGTGAGGAAGCGGCCCATGAAGCTGTAGATGTCTACCGCGAATGGGCTGCAACGAAACAGACATGGTGAGATCGGTTCGCCCGAAGGGTAAAGAATGCCGACATAAAAATGGAAATGTGTATGTTGTATCTCGAACATATCAAGGAAGATAGATAATAGTGTCGGCATAATTTATGAATAATTCAGGCTTGTTGGTTTTGACAAGGATAGGGAGGTTTTTTATAATACCTGCGCCAAAATATTTGTGTTGGGAGAAAACATGTCAAACCGAAAGATCGGGATCATCGGAGCAGGCCCTGTTGGGAGCATCATGGCCGCTTATCTGGCCCGAAAGGGCGAGGATGTCTTTCTCGTGGACATCAAACAAGAACTGATCGCAGCCATAGAAGCTGGAGGGATCACAATCACGGGCGTCGGTGATAATTTCAACATCCGCCTTAAGGGCACGGGCAATTTTGCCGCAAGCCTCGAACGTTTTCATGCCGATTGGATCTTCATCGCCGTCAAGTCCAATTTTCTCGAATCCTTGATGGAGGAGATCAAGCTGTTCTACAAGCCCGGCCAGAAATTTCTTATCATGCAAAACGGTATCGACAATGAAGATCGGCCGGCTGAAGAATTCGGGGAAGACAACGTCTTCCGACTTGTCATCAATTATGCAGGGATGATCGACGAGCCGGGCACCGTGAGGCTGTCCTTTTTCAATCCGCCCAATTACATCGGGATACGTTCTAAAAAAAATGAAGCCGAAGCGAAGGAGATGGCAGAAGTCATCGATGGGGCGGGGCTGGAGACCGTTTTTGTGCCCGACATCAAAAAATATGAATGGAAAAAAACCATCCTCAACGCCGCTCTGATGCCCGTGTGTGCAAGCACGGGATTCACCATGAAGGAAGCCATGAGGCTTGAAGAGACCCGTTTTCTCTGCGAGAAGATCCTCTCTGAATCCATCCAGGTCGCCCAGAAGATGGGGTATGAATATGAGGAGAATTTCTTAGAAAACGCCCTTTCCTATCTTTCCAAAGCCGGTCACCATAAACCTTCGACATCGCTCGACCTGGAAGCCGGCAACCCCATAGAGTACATCTTCCAGCCTATCATCGACTATGGGAAGAAAACTGGCGTGCCCACGCCTTTTCTTGAATCGCTGACAAAAGTCATGCGAGCAATAGAACACCAACAAAGGATATTGTGAAAGTGAAAGTGATCCAGCGCTATAGCAACTGCTTCGTCTGTGGAGATAAAAACGACATCGGATTGAAGCTTAATTTTTATGAAAAGGATGGAAAAGCCAGGGCGGAGTTCACACCTACAAAAAATTTTGAAGGCTACAAGAGTATTTTGCATGGAGGCATACTGTCGACGATGCTGGATGAGGTGATGATCAAATCTATCCTCGCTAAAGAAATCCTCACTGTGACTTCTCAGATCGAAGTGAAGTTCAAAAAACCCGCGATCATCGGAGAAAAACTTATTATCGAAGGTGAGATCACTGGGGAACGGGGTCCATTGATCCTCACGAAAGGAAAGGTGTCTAAGGAGGACGGTACCGTAGTTGCCGAGGCAAAAGGAAAATTCTTCAGGGCGGAAGGCCGGATCAAAAAGCAGTTGGAACAAGGGATGAGATAAATGGAAGAGCTCAAAGTCATCGATTTTCATGTCCATGTTGGTCTCAAGGAACACTGGGAAGATTGGGTCAAAGAATTCGGAGAGACCGCACAATCGGACTTTTACAAGCGTTATGAGGAGATGATCATCCCGGAGAAGTTTGCCGCCCATCTCAAAAGCCATAACATTGTAAAAGCCGTCATCCTTCCTGAGATAAACCCCAATGTCACAGGAGTGGTCCCCAATGAGTATGTCTTCGAGTTCTGCCGGGGTTTCGATGTCTTTGTCCCCTTCTGCACCATCAATCCTGCCCTGAGTAAAGAACCGTGTAAAGACTTTGAAAAATACGTCGGGATGGGCGCAAAAGGAATCAAGCTCTATCCCTCGTACAGTTATTTCTATCCCAATGACAGCAGCCTCTATCCGATCTATGAGATCGCGCAGGAACATCGACTGCCCGTTCTCGTGCACACAGGATCATCGATATTCAGGGGCTCCAAGATCAAATACGCAGATCCTATCCATCTCGATGACGTGGCTACAGATTTTCCCCAACTTCCGATCCTCATGGCTCACAGCGGCAGGGGGCTGTGGTACGAAAGGGCGTTTTTCCTGTCGAAGATCCATCCAAATCTCTATCTGGAGATTTCCGGTCTGCCTCCAAAGAACCTGCTAAAATACTTTCCTGAGCTGGAAAAGAATATAGATAAGGTCGTCTATGGGTCGGACTGGCCCGGAATTCAGACCATCGCCCAAAATATCGAGGCCATTCAAAAGCTCCCTCTTGCTCAGGAATCCATAGAGAAAATCCTCTACAAAAACGCCGCACAAATATTAGAAAAGTCGAAAAAACCCAAATAGGGATTCAGCTGGCTTTGAAATAAATAAAATGCTCTACGACCTGCTTCGCAAGACGGCGGAAACATCTCCGGATAAGACGGCTGTGATATATGGAGACAAGCGCTACGATTACAGCCAATTAATGGATCGCGTGGATCGGCTTGCGAGCGGACTCCGATCTCTCGGTATCCGAAAAAGCGACAGAGTGGCCATCCTCCACAAAAACTGCCACCAATTCCTTGAGACATATTTTGCTGCAGCTAAGATCGGTGCCATACTCGTTCCCATGAACTACCGCCTCTCTGCAGAGGACTTTGTCTATATCCTGGACAACTCCCAAGCCAGGCTCCTCATCACACAACCGGAATTAATCCTCCCTTTCTCCCAGGACAAGGACGCTCCGGCGTTTCTCGATAAGCAGGAAACACTTCCTCAACTCGATTTTATCGTTTTAACCGATACAAACACAGATTCTGAATCACTTCTAAAAACTAACGAGAGATACCTCACGTATGAATCACTCCAGGAAAACACAACATTAAATGGGAGAAAAGAAGCAATCATCCATGATACCGATATCGCACAAATTTACTACACGAGCGGCACTACCGGTAAACCCAAAGGAGTGATACTGACGCATAAAAACAACCGGGTCCACGCAGAGAACACAAAGAAAGAATTGGAGCTTACGGCAGAAGACAGATGGCTTCACGTCTCACCCATGTTCCACCTTGCAGATGCCTGGGCCGTGTGGGCGATCACCCATGTGGGAGCTACACATGTGATGGTTCCCGGGTTCGACCCGGACAGTGTCTTGGATGCTATCGAACGCCATCATGTGACACTGAGCAATTTTATCCCCACGATGTTGAACATTTTGGTGAATTATCCTAGCGTGGGAGATTATGATTATTCATCCCTCAGGCTGATCCTCAGCGGCGGAGCCCCGATCGCCAAAGAGGTCGTGAGGAAAGTGATCGAAAAGTTCGGGTGCGATTACATCCAGACCTATGGATTGACCGAAACAAGTCCCTTCCTGACGATGTCCATCCTCAGAGAAGAAATGAAGGCTCTCTCGTTTGAGGAGAGGTTAAGATACATGGTAACGACCGGCCGGCCTTTTTACGGTGTGGGGCTGAAAGTGGCAAGAGAAGACGGGACAGAGGTGACCCCCGATGAACACGAAGTCGGGGAAATACTGGCTAAGGGCGAAACAGTCACTCCTGGCTACTGGCATATGCCTGAGGAAACATCTCAGCGCATCGTGGATGGATGGCTGCACACCAAAGACCTGGCCGTTGTCAGTCCGGAAGGATATGTGACGATCGTGGATAGAAAGGACGATGTGATCATCAGCGGCGGTGAAAACATCTACTCAGTCGAGGTCGACGATGTGCTTTACGCACACCCGAGTATTTTGGAGGCGGCTGTTTTTGGTTTGCCGGATCCGGTTTGGGGAGAGAGGGTGACAGCTGCTATCGTCTTAAAAGAGGACGAAGATGTCCAGCAAGAGGAGATCATAGACTTCTGTAAAGAGCGTTTAGCTCCATTTAAGGCGCCCAAAACAGTGATCTTCACAGATTGTCTGCCCAAAACAGGATCGGCAAAGATCTGCAAGTACAAACTCAGAGAGCAGTTTGAGAAGGAATACAAACAGCGGGATAGGGAGAGGCAGGAGAAGAAGAAAAAGGAGAGCAAATCTCATGGATGATGTATACAACGCTATCTCTCGAGACATACTGAAGTCGCAACATGTGATCGCCTTCACAGGGGCTGGCATCTCTTCAGAAAGTGGGATCCCCACCTACAGGGGGGCAGGCGGTCTCTGGAATAAATACGACCCCAACCGCTACGCCAACATCCACTATTTCAAGGAAGATCCTTCCTACTACTGGAGTTTCTTTAGAGACGTCCGCTACCCGATGCTCTATACAGTGGTTCCCAATAAGGCGCATCTGGCTCTGGCAGAAATGGAACAAATGGGGCACATGCAGACAGTGATCACTCAAAACATCGACGGCTTGCACCAGGAAGCGGGCTCTATCTCGGTGATCGAGTTCCACGGGACAACACGTATCATCACCTGCATGAACTGTGCTGAAGAATATCCGATGGAGGCCGTTATCCCGATATTGGATAAGCAGATCCCGCCTCTGTGCCAGGAATGTCAGGGGGTATTGAGGCCCGCTGTTATTTTCTTCGGCGAATCCTTAAATCCGGACGTTATCGGCAGGGCTTATGAAGAGGCGGACTGCTGTGATTTTCTGATTGTCGTGGGGAGTTCTCTCGTTGTCTATCCAGCCGCCGACCTTCCTGTTACTGCCAAACAAAGAGGCGCAGGCCTGGTCATCATCAATAAAGATCCCACACCTATGGATCAACTTGCGGACTATGTCATCCATGAGGAGGCAGGAACAGTTCTCCCCCAAATCGTTGAGAGGCTAAGATCATCGCCATCCTAGAATTTTCCAAAAATTAAAAACGTTGGTGAGCTCACGTTATCGATATATTGAATATCGTTTATGAACAATATTAAAAATCTTAATACTGCTTCTCTATAGATTGGGAAAACCTCAGGCTGACGTTCATCTGGCTAGGTGATAGAGCCCGTAGGGATTTTGCTCTTAGAATAGATAGCGCATCTTCACGGATTTGACCTTCCATGTGAAGTTTAACGACACTTTCAGGATCGAGGTCTTTTAAAATATGGCTGATGTAGTCTTTGAGGTCATCTCTGCTCAGCCCGTCTGCAGAAATATTCACACGGACCATGGGCCTGGCAGGCAGCTTGACGAATTCCCAGGATAGGGCAAGCTGTCCACCTTTATTTATGCCTGCTTCACTTATTCCTTTTGGGCTCATTTCTTCATTTTTATTTGCTTCAGTCTTACTCAACTCAAGATTCAGATAGCCCTTTGGCTCGTCCATCTCGGCAAAAGATGTCCGTTCTATCGAACCCGGATAGAGAATGGGGGTCGCAATGGATTTTCCCATTAAGTCTTTGGTCAATACCTGATAGCGATGGATATGTCCTGATAGAACGGACAGGAATTCTTCAGGAACGTCATTGATCCGGATCACGTCATCGTTGTACCGGAAGGTGTAGTTTCCGGGGCCCACTGTCGCTCCTTCAAAACAATGATGCAGACAGAGGATTTTCCCATCGCAGCTGTTCTGTTTGTCCTTCCAGCCAGTTTCTTCACAGACATGGGGAAACCGGATTCGTACATTATCCCGCCAGTAGGGAAAACCGGCTAAACCCAATCTAAGTCCCCGCCGCTCAATAATGAAGGTCCGCGGAACATCAAAGATATGGATATGCGGATGCAAACTCAGAATCCTGAACGGGATACGAGAACGTTCATGGTTTCCGGGCACGATAAAAACATCGACACCCTTGTCTGCAACTTCCCTTAGAGGATCTAGCGCCATATCTACAAGACGGGCAGGGACTTTACTCCGGAAGAGGAGGTCCCCCCATGGATTACAGCATCCACTTCACCTCTAAATGCCGGTTCAAGAGCTCGACTGTAGTTGGCGAAAAAATCCTCTCCCCTTCTGCGACGTTTGATCCGAGGTCGAAAAGGATAGTCAAACCCAAGGTGAGTATCTGCCAGAAAAAGGAGCCGTATCACACCCATTGGAGCATTCTTTTGAGCTGTTCATTCCTGAGGCACACACCCGGATGCAGATAGAGCTCGACTTCATCCCCCTCCTGAATGAGCCTCCGGATCTCTGTCGTGGTCACTCGCATTCGATCATAAACAAGAAGGTCGAAATTTTTTTGTCTCGCATAGAGAGATTTATTGTGTCCGGGCGGGATAGGAATCATTTCAGAATGTGATAGCGGATCTCTAAAAAGAGGAGCCCCACTTTTAAAAACGATTTGGTTTCGTTCTTTTCCATCTCCCACTAGAGGCGTCCAAACTAAAGTGGATTCACTAATCCGGCAGAACCAGTGCGACCGCCTGATCTGGAAAGCACCCAACCGGATAATGCTTTTCAGGACTTTAACGATACGCTCAGGAGTCCAGGTGTCCACAACCTCTTTATCCTCTGACTCCTGCATTTTGAGCTCCAGGATCTCTTCTGCCTCTGACCCATCTGAGATGTCCTCTTTTAAAGTTTGCTTTTTCGCCACTGCCTCCGAAGCCTCTTTTTTAGCCAACTCTTCTGCTGCTCGCTCTTCCAGTTTCTCTTTCCAAAACTGTGCACCCATAGACATCAACGTTACAAGATCAAGTCCAGGCAGGAGGGACTTTTGAAATTCCTGTTTAAAAGCTTTAACACCCAAAATAAAACAATCCCGGTTCGGCAGATATTCGCGTGGGATATCCAGAATTCCTTCAACTTGCTTCTGAGATATTTTTCTTAAGTCCCCATTCAAGACATCCCCTAACAGAACCAGGGCGCCGAGATAGTATGACGATGGTAACAGTCCGATCGAATGATATTTATCAGGCTGAGGATTCGAGCTTTTTAAATCTTGCGAGAAAAATAGCACTTCCCGTTCATTTGTCTGCAGGGCCCGATTATAGGGCGGGGAGGATCGCTTGATCTCATCCGACTCCAAAAGGGCCGCTTCTACGGCTGAGCGGGTTACTGTCGTATCCAGAGATCTCGCCTGGCTCAGCATTTCAAGGATGTGCTCCGGATGCCGGCTTCCTTTACGAAAGTAGCTGCTTATCCTCTGCCTGAGAGACTTGGCCTTCCCGATGTATAAGAGATCTCCTCCGGAGCGGTACATCCTGTAGACTCCGGGTAAATTGGGAAGATCCTTACGGTATGTCTCAGTCATTGGATACTCACGCATACGATTATGATTGGATAAATGCGCGGCCGGCTGTCTCAACCATCCCTGTAGTTCGACAAAGGTGTGGATGTCGCGTGTGTCTTCGAGCAATTTGACCAGGTGGCGCCAGATGAGAGCCGTGGCCACAACGTGAAACAAGCTGCGGCGGGATTCCGGAAGGGATTGCCCGAAGTATCCGGCTACAGCTCTAAGGCTTTTCCGAGGCAAACCAGGCAGCAGCCGTTTCACAATTTCGTGTGTACAGATGATCGAAAGAGGAAATTCTTCTTTGGGACTGTATTTTTTGTGAAGTTTTCTAAGAAAGGGCTCCTCATAACGACAGAAATGGATCACAGACGTGCGCACTGCTGTTCGAGAGAGGCGTTGCCAGATTTCCTTTGGAGCCTGTGCTGACTTCAGTTCTTCGTGCGGGATGCCGGTGATCCTCAATACGGCCTTGGGGATCTCAACATTTCTTGGAATTTTGAGGAGAAAAGTCTCTGCATCTTGGTAAATCTTTTCGACATCAACCACCGCGGAGGCTCGGGTATTGACCCAGCCGATCTCGAGGACGTGGCCTTTATCAGGATTGCTGTGGGTGGCCTGACAATCTATAGCCAGAACTTCGAGCTCTCTCAGAGTTATTCTCTTCTTCGTCACTGTTCTTTGTTTGCTTCTATCTATTAACTCAGCAGCTAATCCGCCTTTCTCATATTCCTTTCATTTATTATTGATCTTTGCCAATCATTTAATTCTTACTCATCCTATCCGCTCTTACCTGTCCAGAACTTATCGAGGATGTGCCTCATTTGTTTCTCATCCCGGACAAAACGAACCTGCCAATCCGAAGGAAAAAGAGATGCGTACTGTGGGAGAGAGTAACGCGTGTCTACCAGCAGGATAGCCCCCCTGTCCTCTTCGGAACGGATCACACGGCCGGCTGCCTGGAATACCCGGTTCATCCCCGGGTACAGATAGGAATAATTAAAACCAGGCATCTGTTTTTCCTCAAAATGAACACGGATCAACTCTCTCTCGAGAGAGAGCCCTGGCAATCCCACCCCAACAACAACGGCTCCGGAAAGCCGGTCGCCCATCAAGTCGATCCCCTCTCCAAAAATCCCGCCCATCACCACAAATCCCACGAGAGTCCTGCTATTCTCGTGGGAAAAATGCTCCAAGAACTGCAAGCGCTCGTCTTCACTCATCCCCTGTGTCTGTACTAACATGGTGTGATGAGGAAAGAGTTGTTCATACAGAGGGATTACCATATCCATGTATGAATAGGATGGGAAAAATACGAGATAGTTCCCTTTTTTCGCTTCCACCAGGGAGCCGATCGTTTTGGCCAGATCGTTTTTGGTGTGAGTCCTGTGTCTGTAGAGAGTGGACACAGATTTGGAGGCCAACAAACAGAGGTTTTCCGGAGGGAAGGGTGAAGGCAGAATCCGCTTTTGCACATCCTCTCTACAACCCAATATCTGGGCAAAATAGGACATCGGAGTGATCGTTGCAGAAAAAAGAACTGCAGAATTTGTCCTTTCGAGAGCTGTGGACAGGTGTGCAGATGGATCGACACAAAACAATTTAACGGTAAGGTCCCTCCCCTTTTGCTCCAAACAGGTCACATAGTTCTCATCATACATATCAGCCACTTTACAGAACCAGTTCACCTCAAAATAGTGGTCAAGCAAAATTTGATTGAGAGGAGATTGAGGGTTGGCTGTTACTTTCCGTTCCAGACTCAAGACCAAACGCCTCAGTAGAGAGAGAAGATCCTCGGGACAGTCTTTGTCCCACGCATAAACTTCATCCCCCAGCGCTTGTTTTCTCTCCAGAAGTGTATTATTGATCTCACCGATGAGTGTATAGATCTCGGATTTTTTGTTGTCGAGTTTCCGCCGCAGCTCTAGAAAGCTCCCCTTGGTAATTCGGGCAGAAAACATCTCTCTCGAACGATCGACAAGATTGTGGGCCTCATCGATCAGAAAGGTGCAGTTTATGGAATTCTCCAGAAAAAATCTTCTGAGGTATACTCTAGGATCAAAGGCATAGTTGACATCACAGATCACACAATCCACCCAAAGGGAAAGGTCCAGAGAAAACTCAAACGGACATATCTCATAGAATTCAGCAATTTCCAAAATGGTCTCACGGGTGAATTCATCCTGACGGAAGAGGGACTCCCGGGCTTCTGCAAGCCGGTCATAGTATCCTTTGGCGTAGGGACATTCCTCGCTGGTGCAGTTCTTGTCCGGATTAAAGCAGATCTTATCTTTAGCGGTTATGGTGACAAACTTGATCTGAAGGCCTTTTGTGTTCAACTCCATGAGAGTTTTTTCTGCGATCACACGTCCAGTGGTGCGGGCCGTCAAATAGAAAATTTTGTCCACATAACCCTGAGCTAGGGCTTTGACAGCCGGGAAAAGAGCGGCGATGGTTTTTCCGGTGCCGGTGGGGGCCTGGATGATCATCTGCTCCTGATTCTGGATAGTGTGGGAGACATCTTCAACCATTTGAAGCTGTCCGAGCCGGAAGGATGAAAAAGGAAAATTTGCGTTCAGAATAGCCTCGTTTCGAGCACTCTGCCAAGATTCGATCCTCTCCATCCAATCGAGATATTGACTGACCAGGTCGAGAAAAAAAAGGTACAGCTTTTCGTTAGAAACTTCCTGAAAAAAGGTTTTTATCTCCCCTGTCTCCAGCTGACAGTACGTCAACTGCGCTTGAATATTATCGATATTGTTCTCAAGAGAATACATGGCGGCATAGGTCTTGACCTGTGCCCAATGCAGGGAATTCTGTTCAGCGATAAAATTATCCAGGTCTCTTCGCGTGGTCTTTATCTCCTCGATCACAACCGAGCCATTCTGTCTATAAACACCATCGATGCGTCCCTGGATGTCTAGAGTTAAGGATTTGTTGTCGATACGGTAAAAAACAGGGACTTCGCTGTGGTAAGAATCGGGCCTGGATTTCTGGATCTTTTGATGGGCGCGAAGCCCGCTATAACCGGAGGTTCTTGAAGATAGATCAAAAACAGACGACAGATCCCCTTGCCGAAGCAAGTGCTCAACGAAAACACGAACCGATACCCTGATGAGCTTCTTCATGTTTGACCTACAGATATTTGTTCACCATTTTGTCCACCCTATCTTATTAAAAAATAAATGTCAACTCTAAACCTGAATTATTCATAAAAGCTGCTGACACTTTTAAATCAAAAAAGAACTCCATGACTTCTCTGGAATACTATTTGAGTTTATTTGTCTTTACTATTAGTCCTTTTTTAAAATAGACTAAGTTTAATAATACAAGCATAAGAGGCGAAAATAAAAAACGATCCGTACGATCTCAGTGATTCCTAAAATTCCATTGAGGTAAATTTAAAGAGTTGTTATCATTAAGCTAAATGAATAAAAAAGAAACACTCGAACTCATCAGAAAAACTGAGTCTCCGCTGAAGAGACAGCTCCTGACCGTTGCCTTTATATCAAATCTACTTCAAAAAAAAGGAAAAGAAACCCCCATAGTTATAGGTGGCCTTGCTCTTTCCTACTACACGAGAGAGGTGTATTTTACGGCAGATATCGACCTGGCATATTCAGATAGAGAGTCACTGGATGAAGTTTTGACGGAAATAGATTTTAAAAAAAGAGGAAGATATTGGGTGAATGAGGATTTAAAAATCGCAATCGAAGTCCCTGTAGGGGTATTGGTTGGAGAAGATGCCCCCATAGAAATTGTGGAACTCGGTCCCGAACTCCAGTGCAAAATCATAGGGGTCGAAGATTTGATCATTGACCGGTTGAATGCCTGTAAACATTGGAAATCGGAAATTGATTGTGAAATGGCAGAGCTGTTGGTTATGAGGTATCTCAAAGAACTGGATTGGGTTTACCTCGAAAAGAGAGCCCGAAAGCCGGAGAATGATATCAGCACAGAGATGAAGGAATTAAAAAGAAGAGCAGAAGCATGAGAGAAAAAAAGCGCAAATACGAAGATCATTCCGCTGTCGAATTCCTGCTGCTCAGCGAAAAACTCGGTCTGAAAAAGTATAGAAAGCATTTGAAAAGGGACGAGGAAAAAAGAAGAATTTTGATTGACTTGGGGCTTAAAAAAATCCGTGAGAAGGAAGACAAGGACTTCATACTTATAGATTATAAGAAAAGAAAGATCAGTATCTAGATTCTGTGCAGAACTTCATCAGCATATGGGATTCCTCGCTTCGGATGAAATGGGATTCCAGTTGATAGCTCCCGCTATCACCAAAAATCCCACTTTTGACTCAGCCCAGAGACCTTGAAAGCCGCGGGCAGCGAAAAGATTTATCCCGGGAGTCAATCCACCGGGCAGGAGTCGTCTTCACTGATCTTAGAGGATTTTCCAAATCTAGCTCTTGTTGGGGATTTGGTTTTCGTCAACAGTGTGGGACACCGGACCTGGCCGGTGATCTGCTGGGCGATCATCCCAAAGAAAAATGATTTGAGCCAAGCCCCTTTTCGCATGCCAAGGATCAGAAAATCATGTTGATTTGCATGCGTGGCAATGGCTTTAGCGACATCAGAGTGCTGCGCAACTTCAATTTTCGCCTCTGGGATGTTGTACATTTTGGCTGTGCTTTTCAGCGATTCTTCTGTCTTCCTGATCACGGCCTTGCCTGAACCTTCTGCAACGACTCTCAAAAACGTGACCTCATTCTCCTCTCCTTGAGATAAGCTGTGGACGATCCGGGCCTTTAAATGATCATGGACTTCTTTTCCGCCGATCGAGAGGAGTATTCGACGGAAGGAAGGGATTTCTTCCGAATCGCTCTTGAGTATGGCCACATCACAGGGCTGCCTGTTGATGATACGATGGATCACACTGTTCTCCAGCGGGTCTTCGTCCTTTTTATAACCTAACAAAATCAGTTGACAGTCATTTTCTTTAGCGACTTGAACGACTTCTGCGGCGATAGAACGCCCGACTTTCATTAAAAACGTGTGAGGGACCTTAAGGTCGAATGCGATCTTTTGGGCTTTGTTCATGATGGTTTGGGCTTCGCGCAGGTATGGCTCTGCTTCGGAGTATTCCGTGATATTGGGCAACACGCTCACACTCAGCGACAGAATTTCGCCTTTGCACGAGTGCGCTATTCGCCCAGCCACATGCATCAGCGGGAGAACCCGTGCAGGATTCGCCAAGGGCACCAAAATTTTGTAACGCCGGGTTTTTTTCAGATTGAGGAGCTCTGGCGTCTGGACAAATTTGGGAATGTCGGCGATTTTGACCTTTCTGGAAAAGGCGAGAAAATAAATGACGAGGCCAACCAAAATCCAGGCGGCAGTCAGGAGCCAGGCAGTGCTTTGATTGATAAGCTGGAAAAATCCCAAGCCTATACTCGTTAGGAAACCCAGGATCGGAATCACAGGGAAAAGAGGGGTTCGGAAGGGAGGCAGGGTTTTACTCCTTTTCCGGTAGATGATCAACGCCACATTGACTAAAGAAAAAGTCAGCAAAAACAACAAACTGCTGGCAACGCCGATGGTTTCCAGGGGAAGAAACACGGCAATCCCGATGAAGAGAAAACCGCTTACCGATATGGCCAAAACAGGTGTCCTTTTTTGAGAATGAATTCGGCTGAGGCTGTGGGGCAGCATCCAATCGCGCCCCATGGAAAAGGCGACGCGAGAGGAAGCGAGTACCGTGGCATTGAGGGCACTGAGCGTTGCGAACAGTCCTCCAAACAAAACAAGGACGATTCCAAAAGCGGGCATAAAACTTTGTGCGGCTCGAATAATCCCGATTTCCTGGTATTTACCCAGCAACTGCCAGGATGACAAACCTTCTGCAGGAGGGACAGCGCCTATGCAGACGAATACGACCAGAAGATAGATGCTCATGGTTATGCCTAAAGAATAAAGGATGGCTTTGGGGATGGTCTTCTGAGGTTCACGAACCTCCTCGCTCACGGTGGCGATCAAATCGTATCCCTCAAAAGCGATGAAAGTCAGGCCCATGGCTGCCAGGACGCCTGTGAAACCCATGGGAAAGAGAGGCTTAAAATTGGCCACAGTGACCTCAGTCGCTGATAAAGCCTGTTTGAGACCAAAAAAAATGAAGACGGCAAGCACGGCGATTTTTGCCAGAGTGATGATGTTTTCAGTCTTCCCGCTGGCATGAGTGCCGATGATATTCACCGAAATAAAAAGAAGGCTGACGATGATGGTCATAAGAGCGACAGAACCATGTTCCCCTAAAATTCTCAAAAACATATTTCCGATAGCTGGCATATAGCGCGTTGTAAATTCCATAAAATAACTGCCAAAGCCTTTGGCGTAGAGGCTGCAGGCAACAATGTAGGCAAACCAAAGCATCCATCCCGATGTAAAAGCGATGGAATTAGGCATAACCTTCTTGATAAAGGAATATCCGCCCCCGGCTTCAGGAATAGCGCTGGACAATTCGGCATAGCTCAGCGCAGTGAAAAGAGTGATTACTCCGTTTAGACCAAAGGCGATCAGAGCGGCCGGCCCCGCATTTCCTGCGGCCATTCCTGTGAGGACAAAAATCCCTGCCCCGATCATGGCCCCGACACCTATCATCGTCGCCTCAAAAAGACCAAGGTGACGGGCCAGCTGGACAGGAGGAGTCTGCCTTGATGCTGTCTTATTGTAATGCATCAATTTAAAACATCCCCATCAAATCGCTCCGGAATTTTTGTTCCCCTCCATATAACACGAGGAATAAATTATAGCATTAGACTACATCAGATTTTGGTTTTATGAATGGAAGTTACGGGATTTATGATCGCTTGCTGTTATCAGGCACTTCTGCCCGGCCCTCTGAAGTTGTGATCGATCCAGGAAGAGCCTGACCCGAACTCCTCCTTATAGCTCTTGCACACTGGACAGAAAGAATATTTGGGGTGTTGATCTTTTTTTATTGGAAACCTCTTTTTACAACGAAAGCATCTTGCGTATTTTGCCATCTTTGACTCCTTGAACAAGAGCGGACCGAAAGTGGACGGATGAAACGGAATACTCGAGATACGGTCCGGGCAATCTCATAAACCCTCTCGTCTGAAAAGAGATTCCTGGCGGTGCCTATCAAAACCGAATTTATCACGTCTGCGTCGTTCCCAACGGATTTTTCTGAGTTTTTTCTCTTTGGACACCTCCTCATTATCGTCCCACCAGATGTTTTCATCTCCTTTCTCATGAAACGTCTTGTAGTTCTTCATGGCAGTCCTCCCATGAGGTAAGATTTAAAATTATAAAAGGTATGTTTTAGTCGGAACTCCCCTTTATTATCTGTATTCAAGTCCAACGGCGTTATCAATATCCTTATCAAGTTGATTTTTGAGGGGCCCCCGTAGCTTTTTAATGGTGAATTGCCTCAGCGAATCCATCATTTCTTTTTATATTTTATATTGTATCTTTAAGTTTAATTTGAAATTATAATTTATATTATCATTTTTTAGTCATATGTCAATATTTTTTTCTTTGCAGAAAGAGGGCTTAAAACCTCCTGTTAAAATTCTGCTGTATCCATCTGTTTCAAATCACGCATGAGAAAAAAATTGAGCACGATTGCTTGATAGGAATTCTAGTCAAATTGACCGCAAATTTGCAGTGTGATATATGTTATAAACAAGCGACTTCATTATTATGAATCTTACGACATTAGTGTCCAACATTTTCGGTTTAGGCCTGTTGTTGCTCCTTTCTGCTTTTTTCTCAGCGTCAGAAACTGCTCTCTCAGCTTTGAGTAAAATCCAGATTCAACGGATGCGAGCTGAGGATGGCGAACGTCGTTCTGCGGTCATCAAATTTTTGGATGAACCGCGCAGGCTATTCATCACTGTCCTGTTCGGAAACACACTCGTGAATTTGGCCTTTATCAGCATCACAGGCTCACTCATCCTTGAAACTCTGTTAAGAGGACAGAATCCGGCAATTGCCTATGTAGTGATCATCCTCTTAGAAACAGTTTTACTTCTCATTTTTGGAGAGATTACTCCAAAAACTTTTGCCATCAAGCATGCAGAAGAGCTGTCACGAATCGTGGCTCCCCCGCTTTGGTTCTTCTCTAAACTCATCTATCCTTTCAGGAAAGTTTTACGCTCGATCACTGATCTCTTACTTCCTCTTTTCGGAGTCCACAGCATGGTTGACGAGACACCGATCACGAGTGAGGAGATTCGTTCTATCGTGAGAACAACCGAAGATCACGGAGCCCTCGACGAAAAAGAGGAAGAACTCCTTCTCAACATTATCGAACTCCATGATACGAAGGTCAAAGAAATCATGGTTCCAAGGGTCCAAATGGTGTGCGTCGAAGTTTCTGAAACCATCCAGAAGGCATTCCAGAAGGCCAAAAATGCTGGATACTCCAGGATTCCCGTGTACAGGAAAGAAATCGACAACATATGCGGAATTCTTTATGTCAAGGACATCCCTCGCTGGAAAGACATAAACTTGGAAAAGCTAAACAGAAAAAATATCTATGATCTCACTCTGGATGAGTTTCTCAATCGCCAGAATTTTCTCAATTCTCTGAATCCCGAGCATGAGAACACCCTGATTCGAGCACCTTTTTTTGTTCACTTGACGAGAGACTGTGGGTCCTTGTTGGCAGAGATGACAAAAAAGAATCAACCAATGGCCATACTCTTGGATGAGTTTGGGGGGGTCTCAGGAATGGCCACGGCAGAAGACATTGTGGAGGAGGTCATCGGAGAGATCGTGGACGAATACGATTCTATTCCTCCCAATATGATCATTAAAGATCCCTCAGACCCCTCGAGTTATCTCGTCTCAGGGTCTACGAGTCTTCGGAGTGTCAATAAACGGCTGAAGCTCAATTTGAACCTTTCGGTTGCTGACACGATCAGCGGGTATCTCATCAGTCTTTTAGGAGCAATCCCCTCTGTCGGCGAAAGCAGAGTGGACAGCTCTAGTAAAGTGTCCTTTGAGGTCCTCAAGATGAAGGGAAAACGGATAGAGCTCGTAAAGATTCAGTCAAGACAGAGGAAAACGGAAAAAAAAGAAGATATTTCTTCTTCCTCCTCCTCTTCCTCCTTCATGTCTGTTTTACTCTTTTTCGGGCTCTGTTTCACATTCTTCAATTCCTCTGGCAGAGTGGAAGAGGTATCGATCGGTACGCATCCTGTAGCCGCATTCGTGCTTCTCCTGATGATATCCCTCGGGCTCCTTGCATTCTATGCAGGTTCTGAAACCGCTGTTGTTTCCGCATCCCGTTCCAAAATCAATGTGCTCGCACAATATGGGGATAACCGCGCTAAAATAATTAAGAAACTCCTCCAAGAACCCAACAAAATGCTGGGAATAGTGCTTGTCGGCACGAACTTAATGGCTGCGGCGGCTGGTGTGGCAGGGTTACGTCTGACCCAGCATGCTCTCTCAGGCAACGAAGAACTGATAGAAATCGTGAATACCTTAATCATGACATTCATCATCCTTCTGTTCTGTGAGATCCTTCCAAAAACCATATTCCGGGCGAAAGCAGACACCCTTGCCTTAAAAAGCGCTTTTGGATTGCGAGTGTCTTCCGTTTTCCTCTATCCCATCGCTTCGTTAGTCACAAAGATCACCGATCCTTTGATCAGGATCTCCAGAGAGGAAAACAGAGAGGGAAGGTTCCGCATTATGCGTGAGGAACTCAAGCTGCTGGCCAAGATGGGAGAAGAAGAAGGAACACTCAAAAAAGCACAGCTCCGGATGATCCACAGCATCTTGGATTTGGAAAGCCGGAAGGCCGGAATGATCATGACCCCTCTCGTCGGCATTGTTGCCGTCCCCGAGAACTGTGATTATGATTCTTTTCTGAAAACCGTGGCGGCCACAGGCTTTTCTCGCATTCCAGTCTACAAATACAGGATCGATAACATCGTTGGTCTGGTCAACGTCTTGGATGTCTTGTACGCAAAGAGTCAGTCACCGACTATTTACCCTCACATCCAAAAAAGTATCCTCCATATCCCCAAATCCAAAAATATTTTCCCTCTATTAAGGCAGCTCATAACAACCAAGAAATTTATGGCCTTTGTTGTGGACGAATATGGAGGCGTGGTCGGGCTGGTGACCATTGAGGATCTGGTCGAAGAGATCATGGGTGATATCCGTGACGAGAAAGACATCGAAGAGGAAAAAGTCATTCGCAAGATCAGTGACCGAGTGATCGACTGTGAGGGAAAGGCCGAAATATATGCGTTGAATCATACATATGACACGTCGATCCCGGAAGGTGACTACGAGACAATCGCAGGATATCTTATAGAAAACATGCAAAAAATCCCCAAACAGGGAGAGAACTTTGAGACGGATGACTTCAGGATCCTGATATTGGAAGCGAATGAGAAAAGCATCAAACGTGTCAGGATTTTGCAGAAGTGAGAGCAGAATAAGACCGGATACTTATTTGTCACTGAGAATCGGGTGAGCACCAAAGGATGCACCATTGAAATTTAATTCAATCTCTTGAAAGACCCCATATATTAAAGGTATGATGATATTGAAAAACATCGCTGAAAATTTCAGTTAGAAAATTCGATCCATTTAGATACTCAATCCGATATAAGCCAATGCATGAAGATTTTTATACATCTAAAAAAAGAAAAAAAAAGTGGAAGAAGCGCGTTCTTTTCGGGCTCCTCATTTTCCTGACGATTGCCATAGTCGGAGGATTAGTCACTCTCCATACGACAAAATTCAAACTGTACGTGTTTTCCAGGATCGACCAACTCCTCCAAACAAATGCTAACCTGTCCATTTCAGCCGGCTCCTTCAATTTTAACGTGTTCCGCCTCAGCGCCTCGTTCGAGGACCTGAAAATCATGTCACTTGCTCCGGAGAACTCAATATTACAAAGTTTTGTCGCTCAAAAACTCACCGTAAACCTTTCAGCCGTGACTCTGCTCGGAAAAAAGGTTCACATTCAGAAATTTCACGTCACAGATCCCGAGGTCCGTCTCAGCATGACAAAGACGGTGCCGTCTTCGATGAAAAAAGTCAGACCGGCCAGTAATAAACCTGTTTCTTTTAGAATTGACGATTTCCGGCTGGACAACGGCAAGATCGATTATCAGGACAGAGAATATCCGATCGCCGCGTTTTTCAACGATATAACCATAGATATTCATTTCCAGGAAGATGATGCGTCCCATCGAGGGATCCTCACAGCGCAGGCCGGTGAATTCAAAATTTTCGAATCACAGTTCTCTCTGGATAAATTCCTAACAGAGCTAACATTCGATGACAACTCTATCCAAATCACACGTTTTCTTTGTGAAACAGAGCCATTCGTCGTGAGCGCATCCGGTCACATCCAGGATTACCAGGAAAATCCGCAATACCTTTTTGCGATACAAGGAACTCTCCAGATGGATTATCTTAAAAAGATATCCGCGATCGGGCAAAACTTCGAGGGGAATCTATCGGTCACGGCATCCATAAATGGCACAGGATCTGATCTCACATTGGACGGCCACGTGCAAGGAAAAGACATCCTTGTGGCTGACATTCCTTTGAAGAAACTGGAGGGGGACTTTGAAGGCGATAGAACTCGTATTGCCTTGCACAACCTCGAGATTGAAGATTCAGACGGAGCACTGAAGGGGGAGCTGGCTTTATCTCTGCTTGAAAAAGGAGACTCGACTGCTGAGTTCCAGTGGACTTCTTTAAAGCTTTCCACACTCAAACGCTGGATGCCGAACTTTGCTCATCTTCCTTCCACTGTGACCAGCGGATATATCACCGCAAAATGGAGAGAACTCACACTCGATTCTATCGATGCGAAAGGAGAGATTCGACTTGAATCTTTGCAGAAAGCACTTTCTGCCTCTTCGGATCGTATCGATCTAGAAGGAAATGTTTCATTCCATGCCAATAACGGGATCATAAATGTTTTACCAAGCTCAGTGCGTTTAAACCGAATTGCATTAGTCGTTTCAGGCAACCTGGGTCCCGGAAAACAATTCAATTTGATGTATCAACTAGAATCGAAGGACCTTAAAGACGCAGAAAGGCTCTTGGCCCAATTGAGAAGTGAAGCATTACTTCCAGCATCAGAGGGTCTTCCGCCGATCCAGCTCGATGGACAGCTCCTTCTCAGCGGAGAAGCTTCAGGTAGCTTTGAACAACCGAAAGCAACCCTGACAATCACCGGCCGCGACATTGCATTCAACACACACGTGGTCGGAAACATCGATTCAGAACTCACTTACGCAGAGAGGACAATCAACATCTTCTCTTTATCGATCGGGGGAGAACAGAGCGGAATAACAATGGATGGAAAGATATTCATCGATCCATTTGAAAAATCTCTTTTGCCTTCAGCCCAGATAAGATTAAAAGCCTCCGATATGGACATCGCACCTTTCGCCTCGCTTATCCAAGCGAATTACTCTATTCAGGGATTTTTATCAGGGGAAGCGGCCCTATCCGGAAAGTTGACTGATCCCTCTGTCCAATTTTCAGGCGTCCTCGACGACGTCGTTGTGAATAATGAGGACTTCAGCTCTATAACGATGAGGGGACAATATTTGAAACAAAATCTTACTCTTGAGGAATTTGGCATCACAAAGAGCGAAAGCGTTCTTGAGGGATCTCTGGGATTGGATCTGATTGCGCGAACCCTTGCTATCGACCTCGAGGGTCATGCGATCGATCTGTCCACCATTCGAACCATAAACAAGGGGGAAAAGAGAATCCAGGGCATAGCCCAGCTCCAGCTCAAAGGGAGTGGCACAGTTGAAAATCCGGTTTTTTCCCTCCAACTGTCCATGGAAAATTTGGGAGTACAGAATGTTTGGGTGGGAGCCCTGATCCTGAAAGCTGTGTCTGATGGCCGTGTGGTGGATATCGGGATGGAGACGCCGCTCGGACAGACTTCCGTGGTGGCAAAACTCATCTTAGAAGAACCTTATCTCATCCAAGGACATCTCAAAACGGAATCGATCGATATTTGGCACACGATCCGGTCAGGCTTAGAGCCGCTGCCCTCCCCCATTGCATCTCAAATCTCGGCAGACGCTGATTTTGTTATTCCTCTGAGAGATTGGAAGAATTCCACCCTTTCTTTAAACCTGGAACGGAGTTCGTTCCGGTACAAAGACCTTACAATTCTCAACCAGCTCCCGATTGTTGTAAAAATTCAAAACCACGAATTGATCATTGAGGAATTCTCGCTCAAGGGTCCCCAAACAGAGTTTTCCGTGTCGGGAAGTCTTCCTCTAACAGAAGAGCACCAGGGCAATATCAATCTGAATGGATCCATCAATCTTCGTATTTTAGAGGCTCTATCACCCGGAACGGAAGCCTCAGGCTTGCTCAATATCGAAGGAAGCCTGTCTGGATCTCTATCAGAGCCTGTCCTGAATGCCTCTGTAAAAATGGAAAATGGGCAATTGGCTTCCTCGTTCATCCCCCTGAATTTCCACGATATTTCACTGAAATCCGAGATCAAGGAAAACGTATTGCACTTGGATCAGCTCTCAATCGGAGTTAGCGGGGGAAATATCTCAGCATCAGGACAGATTTTTTTGGGTTCGCTATTCCCAGGGGATCTGTCCGACGAGGACATAACTCGGATCCAAGCTCAGAACGAGATCATTGTCTCCCTTTCCGAGCTGAACCTCGATAATTTTACCGAAATTCTTTCGAACGAACTGGACATACAATTGGGAGGGAGGGTTGATGGCACCGTGCGGTTTCACGGTGATTTCACATCACTCTCGCAACTCGAAATGGACGGGGAGGTGACAAGACTGGAATTTTCTCTCGATGAATTCAAGATGTCAAATGAGGAAAAGATCCAGTTCGGCATGAAGGATAGCATATTCTATCTCACCAAATTTCGGCTTTCAGGCGGGCAATCATTCCTTCAAGCTGAATGCGAATTGAGCCTATTCCCGGTTGCACAAATAGATGCTCGACTTTCCGCATCCCTGGACAGTGCAGTTCTGTCCCCTCTCTTAGTAGATGCCGTCCTGGGTGGAAACCTGTTATTCGATCTTCATGTACAAGGAGATCTCACAAGCCCAGTGGTCAGCGGGCTCGGGAAGATATCGGATGGATTTTTTCAGATGGAAGACCCACCGCTTCTTGCCACAAATGTTAACGGGACGTTTGACTTTCCTGACACACAGACAATCTTGCTTTCACTTGATGGGATCGTCAACGGGGGTTCCACGAATATTCAAGGAAAGATTATTTACCATTCATTCGCAATCGTATCCACCAGATTCGAGATGAAGGCCGACAGAGTCCAGGTGAACTACCCTGAGGGATTCCAGGCGCTTTCAGATGGGGTTCTCACCTTGGAAAAAAAAGAAAAGGGGTGGTTTCTGGGGGGAAACATTAAAATCACCCAGTCCTTCTACAATGCAGACATCTATCCAGGAGGCCAGCTCATTAACACTCTCCGAACACGGCGCAGAGCATTACGAAGCGACATCCCGCCAAGAATCCGGTCTCTGAATCTAGATATAGATTTATCCACCGTCGATGCTTTTATCATCGAAAACAATCTGGTTGATCTGGAACTGGATGCAAATATCCGAGTGAGCGGAACCGTTTTCGATCCCCGGCTATCAGGCTTTGTCAGGAGCGGCCAAACCGGACAGATCGTCTTTGGAAATCACGAATATGAGGTTGAACAGGCCAGCCTGGATTTTCAGGACACCGACCCGCTTGAAGGACAATTGTCAATCACTGGGCACACACAGATACTCCGCACACAGTTACGTAATGGCACCGATGATCTGAAGGTTACTTTGACCATCACAGGCACGATCACAAACCTGGCATTTGGGCTCAGCTCTTCACCAGCCTACCCGGAAATCGAACTGGCTTCTCTCCTGATCACAGGATACGGCACAGAGAGATTTCGGGACGATGCCGCAGGTGTCATCGGCGACCAGCTGATGCTGTACTTCTTGAGTCCTTTTGCTTCACCCTTCACAAACATAGTTAAAAATTTCCTCAAGGCCGAAGAGGTCTCCATCGAGCCTATCAATATCGCATCAGAAGAGGATCCCGGAGCCAGGTTCACATTCCGGAAAGGATTGCTCCACACGTTAGACCTTATATATTCGATAGATATCAGCAACACTCAGAATCAGACATGGATTCTGGACTACAACTTCAGTAAAAACTTCGCCCTTCAATCTTTTGCAAAGGACGACGGAAGCTACGGGGGGAGCTTCAGCCACCATATCTTCTTGGGAAGCCCGGGTGGCGGGAAAAATGCACTCGTTCCTTCAAGATACAAACAGTTCCAAATAAAAGACATACACTTCGAAGGAGATCTCATTTTCCCAAAAAGTGACCTGAGCCGCATGTCCCGGTCGCTAAAAAAAGGATCTTTATTCAGCTATAAAGACCTGCGAAAGACGATCAACACTCTGGAAGCTTTTTACAAGGCCAATGACTATCTCAACGTAGTCATCAAATCCCTGCTCCAACAGGATAACAGCGACTCCATCACAATCGCTCTTAATATCTCCCCTCACAGCCCTGTAGCCATTGCTTTTGAGGGAGACCCCCTCAGCAAAAAGCTCAAGAGAGAAGTAATCAACAAATGGAATGGAAGATTACCGGAAGAAATGTCCGTCTCCCAAGTAAAAAAACAGATCCTCCGTGATTTGAACGGCAAAGGTCACCTCGATGCAAGTGTGTCATATACAAAAAATAATACCAACGGAAAATCAGTTTATGCCTTTTCCGCGAGCCTGGGACCGAAATACCGGATCAGAAACTTTACCATTGATGGGCAGAGCTCTATCTCCCCGAAAGCGATCAAAGCGGCCGTATCAGGGATTCCTAAGGCTAAAGGCAAAGGGCTATGGGTGTTGTTGTCTGATTTCAAACGCGCAAAATTACGTATTGAAGCTCTTCTTGCAGAACACGGTTATCAGAATGCCGCTATCAGCCGCCCTCAAATTCTCTTTGACCGTGACAAAAATGTTATAGATATCACTCTTCCCATCGATCAGGGAATCCAAAGCCATATCTTTTCCATTAAAATCACCGGCAATTCTGCATACGCAGACTCTGATCTCACGAATGCCATGAGTTTGAAAGAGGGGGGCGTTTTCTCGCCCACTTCTCTCGCTACAGATACCAATATGCTCTACAGTTATTACAGGTCACAGGGCTTCCACGATGTAAAGATCGATGTACAGGACCTCTCTGGGCCTGATGAGGCATCCATAGAGCTTTTCTATACAATTCAGGAAGGAGAGATCCACACCATATCCACCATTGAAGTCCGCGGAAACCGACGCACCCCAGAGCACGTCATCCGCAGAGAGCTCACTTTCAGAGAAGGCAATATCCTGAGAACAGGGGATCTGATCACCAGCCAGAAAAATCTCTATAACCTGATGATCTTCAGGACGGTACACATACGAAGGGAGGACAACGAGAGCCAGAGGGAAAAGCCAAAAATCCTGGTCGAAGTCCAGGAGAACCCAAGCTTCGCTGTGAGTTATGGCCTGCGATACAGCTCCGAAGAAAAGCTGGAAGGCTTCGGTCAGTTAGACCTGAGCAACATCCTGGGCAGGGGAGGAAACGGGATGTTCTTTTACAGACAGAACGATCGGCAGAAGGATTTACGTTTTTCGCTCCAAGACCCATATTTGTTCGGCAAAAGATTCAACACCCTTTATTCTTTCTTCTACACTGAGGAGACTGTATCTATCTTCAGAGAGGACATGTGGGGATTGTCGATTCAGCAACAGTTGCAAATGACTCTCCATTCATCATTTTCCTATCTTTTTCGAATCAAGAACATCCACTCCTACACGTTTGAGACCGATACCCCTTATCCTGTTGATTTAACGTATTTCACTCCAGAATTTCAAATCTTTTGGGTGAGAGACACACGAACAAGTCTGCTCAACGCCAAACACGGATCTTTCCTGTCACTGAGCTTGACCTATTCCCCTGAGTTCCTCAACACGACTCTCAAGTATATCAGTTTCTTTGGCCAGTATTCCCTCTATGTGCCCATCTCCTCAAGAGTTGTCTGGGCATCGAACTACCGGATCGGCCTAGCCGATGCCTTCGACCAAGTCCTGAGACCGAGCACTCGACGATTCTTCGCAGGAGGAGCTAATTCTGTAAGGGGATTTGAAAGGGAAACGGTAGGCCCCTACAACCCCTTCCTACAAGCTTATATAGGCGGAGAAGCACTTTTTGTTATGAATCAAGAGCTGCGATTTCCCCTTTATAAATGGCTGGAGGGTGTGGCTTTTTTTGATGTGGGAAATGTCTATGAAAACCTCGGAGATTTCAACCCCTTGGATGTCCGTACCAGTGCCGGATTCGGGTTGCGGCTAAACCTTCCGGCGATCTTTCTCCGGCTGGACTATGGGATCAACCTCGCCCCTCGGGAATACGAGAAAAAAACCGTCATCTATTTCAGTATCGGTCAGGCATTTTAAGAGGCGTAGAGAACTCGCCTCTCAGCGCAGCGAACTCAAAAGCCTCCGGACTTGCTCAGCTTCCGGAGCATTGGGCGCCAGGATGAGAAATCGCTCCAGATGGACGAGTGTCAAATCGGGCCTCTTGATCTGATAGTAGGCAAGCCCAATCCAATAGTGAGCGTATGCATGATCGGGTTTTACCTCAAGACACTTTTTAAAGGATTCGATCCCTTCCTGCGTTTTTTTCTGATAACCGTAAACAATTCCCTTCTGATAAAACGCTTCGGCGTTATTAGGTTCGAGCTTCTGTGCTTTAGACAATTGTTCCATGGCCTTAGTGAAGTCTTTGTTCTTGATGTAGACTTGAGCCTTCCCCACATACCCAAGAGCATATTTCGGGTCGATCTTGAGAGATTTATCGAAGTCGATCACTGCCGATTCGAGCTGGCCAAGCTGTATTCTTGCTGTTCCTCTGTAATAGAATGCTTGTTTGTGCTTGGGATTGCTAGCGATCGCCTTGTCGAAACTGGCTTTGGCCTCGCCGTATTTGAGCTGCTTGAGTAAAGCCAAGCCCTGCTCATAGGGGTCAGGGGTTTGTGCCCGGGCCAGAGAAACAGAATTATGACTGGCACATGAGAGGATAAACACACACAATGCGATCATGACTCTAATCTTTGCCCATATTAAGTATCTCTTAAACAACATTTTTATCCCTCCATATTCAAATTTAGTACATCTCTATTTTAGATCATCCGATGCTATTTGGAAATAGATGGAACCTTTTGCTTGAAAGCTCATTCATTTGTGCTTAGTTAGTCTCGACACTATGATTCAAGTGATTAAGCCGATAATTTTCATAACCATTTTTTTCTCTTGAAAAAAATGATCATAATCACAACTATGGTGACGACCACCAACCACAGCGCAGGGTACCCCCAGCGCCAATCGAGTTCTGGCATGAACTTGAAATTCATCCCATAGATACCAGCAACAAAGGTCAAGGGGATAAATATGGTGGCAATGATCGTCAGGACTTTCATGATCTCGTTCATGCGGTTGCTGATGCTCGACAGATAGATGTCGTGCATCCCGGATAACATATCCCGAAATGTCTCGACCGTATCGATGATTTGGATGGTGTGGTCATAAACATCCCTGAGGTATTTTAATGTTGACTTTTTGATAAGAACGGACTCCGATTTCTCTAATCCGCTTATTGATTCTCTCAACGGCCAGATAGATTTTCGCAGATACAGCATTTCTCTCTTCAACCTGTGAATCTCTTGCATGGTTTCAGGTTTCGCATTAGTCGTTAAAGACTCTTCAAGCTCTTCGATCCTCTCTCCGGTTTTTTCCAAAATGACAAAATAATGATCAACGACTGCATCGACCAGGGAATAGGCCAAATAATCCGTTCCCATTTTCCGTATGCGTCCTTTGCCATTCCGGATCCTTTCCCGGATCAGGTCAAAAATATCTCCCGGTCGTTCCTGAAAAGAGAGCACAAAATGATCGGAAAGAATGAGGCTTACCTGCTCACCTATGATATCCCTCCTCTCTTCATCATATTGTAGCATCGTGAATACGATAAAAATGTACTCTCCATAATCTTCTATTTTAGGGCGCTGTCCGGTATGCAAAATATCCTCAACAACCAAAGGATGCAATCCAAAGTTCTCACTGAAGGCATTGATAACCTCGCCATCGTGAATGCCATCAACATTTATCCATGAAACAGAAGGGGAATCCTTGAGTCCAAAGCACTCATCGACATGAGAGATCTCTTTTTCCTGGAAGTGCTCCTCATCGTAATCAATGACAGTCACTCGCGCAGCTTCCTCTTTTTTCTCGCCTGTATAAACAGGTGTACCAGGAGGCGACCCGATCTTCTCTTTGCGCTTTTTGATAAACTTATCGATCTTAAACATATCGGACACCTCCGTTTAAAAGATTCTGGAGTAAAAGTAATTTCATGAGGTTAATTATTTTTCACTTTTATGGTAGAGTCTTTTCCATATTAACACAGCATATACGAATGAAGTCAATTCTCTTTTGTGAAACGCTTCCTTGTGAATTTTCTTCTCCAGGTTGGATTCGAAACCTGACGCGAATGTGATGAATCGCTCACCCTAACTCTTCAATATAGGTACAATCAGGATAAAATGATAAAATGACGGATAGATTGAGATGTGCGTAAGATTATTCTGAATTTTCGAGGGAGAGAGGAGGCCCAAATTGAATAAAAAAAATATCCTGAGAATACTCCGAAATAACTTTATCGCTGGGGCAATCGTTATCATTCCCATCTGGGTGTCGATCTTGCTCATTAAGGCACTCATTAATGTTATGGACAAAACATTTTCTCTACTTCCCACTGTTTTACAGCCAAAAACATACGTTTCGTTCGCCGGAGTTGAAATCTTGATTGCGTGTGTTTTTATTCTTTTGATCGGATTCCTAGTCAACAACATCATTGGAAATAGATTGGTAAGTGCCGGTGAACACCTCCTGTCGAAAATCCCCATCGTCAGAACCGTATACCATGGCGTGAAACACCTCACAAAGGGGATTGTGGGGGATAAAAAGATCTTCCGGGAAGTCGTACTGCTCGAATTTCCCATAAAAGGACTGAAATTTATTGGGTTTGTCACGGGCGAAGACACCCTTGGCACGGGGCAGGATAAACGAAGAGTCCTAAAAATATTCGTTCCCACAACTCCGAATCCCACTTCAGGTTTTTTTTGTTATGCGCCTGAAGACGAAGTAGAAAAAATGGACATAACTGTGGATGAGGCATTCAAACTCATCATTTCTGCGGGGTATGCAAATCTGGATACCGCATGAGTGGAATCCCTAAAACCGAAACTATTCCCCAAGCGTTGATTTAAGCGCATCAAGAGGACCGTATACAACCAACCTATCGAAACTTTGCAGGATCTCGTTGGCTTTTGGGGTGGGGATCCATCTGTTTTCTCGTTCAATACCCAAAACAAGAATTCCCATTTTGTTGAGTTTCAACTTGGTTAAAGATTGTCCGATCAAAGTCGAATCTTCCGGAACAATTTTCTTGACTACCCCATAACCTTCCATAAAACGAAGCAGGTCTTCTGTCGATCCTTCCTCAAATTGAGCTGATTTTATCAACCTCATCTCGATGTAATTTTCCCACTTTCTGATAAATCCCCGGCTTTTTGCGAGTTTGTAGATCAGGAATATTCCGATCAGCAGCACCACAACATTTAACGGGATCTGGTAGCCGCTACTCGTTGTGAAGGAAGAGGTGGCGGTAACGATGACTGTGGCTATCCCAGCATTCCCCATGATCATTAGATATCGAATGATATTTCGCCGCTTTGGATGGTTCACGACCACTTCTGCCTCTTTGGTTGTGAATCCTGTTCCTGAAAATGCTGACAAGGCCTGGAATCGCGCCTTATACTTTTCCAAACCTGTCATCATCAGAGCGATCGATGCAGCTCTGACAAAGAGGAACGAGACCAATATAACAAGCAATGTCGGAAAAAGGAAATATAAACCGCTCATGCTATCCTCCCTCTATCTTACAATTTATCGTGAGTTATGGCGTTTTTAAAAGTTCTTTTCTCTATCGCTAAACCCATACAATTATAGAAATTATATCTACGTAAAACAATATTTCAGATTTAATTAAACTCGAATCCGTAATGGCATGAATACTCATTAGCACTATTGAGTGCCCCAATTGGTGATTTCGAAAACGAAAAAACGGTTTTCTCCACCAAACAATTGGGATATCATTCATTATGGATTTGGACTTATTCCTGAGGGAATCAATCGTTTCCCAATCTGATGACTTTCCAGTATAATAGAGGCACATTTATAAGGAGGGGAAAATGTCTGACTTTTACCAAACCGGAGTGGTGACCACGTTCCACAGATTGGGCAAGACAGACCTCAAACGGATGGATGAGGAACTGGTGGAATTCAACCGCCAACGCCCGATTGCCTTGGTTCTTCCTTCCATCTACGCTGAACTCGAAGGGCCTGCCCTGAAATATATTTTGGAAGAGATTAAGCAAGTCCCTTACCTCAATGAAATTGTCGTAACTATGGGAAGGACCGATCGGGATCAATATCACAAAGCGAAACAGTTCTTTTCTGCACTGCCTCAGAGAACGCGCATCATCTGGAACACAGGCCCTGGGATAGCGAAACTCTACAAACAGCTCGAAGAAAACGGTCTTTTTGTGGGAGAAGACGGCAAAGGCAGATCCTGCTGGACTGCTTATGGATACATATTGTCTAGGAACGAAAGCAAGGTGATCGCTCTCCACGACTGCGATATCGTCAACTATACCCGCGAAATATTGGGACGGCTCTGTTATGCAGTTGCCTCAGCCAATATAGACTATTCCTTCGCCAAGGGTTATTACGCTCGTTTCACTGATCGTATGCACGGGAGAGTGACACGGCTCTTTGTTACACCCATCATCAGAAGTCTGGAAAAGCTTCTGGGTCCTTTACCTTTACTCGTCTATCTCGACAGTTTCCGGTATCCCCTGGCTGGGGAGTTTTCCATGTTTACTGACCTCGCCCGTATAAACCGCATACCCAGCGATTGGGGAATTGAAGTGGAAACGCTTGCCGAGGTCTTCCGGAATTGTGCCCTCAAAAGGATCTGTCAGGTGGAGCTTTGCGAATCCTATGAACACAAACATCAGAAACTTTCAGAGGACGACCCACATACGGGGTTGATGAAAATGGCCATAGATGTGGCCAAAGCAATATTCAGGAATCTTGCTATTGAGGGTGCTCAACTTAGCAAAAGCCTCTTTGATACCCTGCTTGTCACCTACCTGCAAACAGCACAGGACACGATCAAACGTTATCATGATGACGCAGCAATCAATGGCCTTGACTTTGATCGTCATCAGGAAACCAAAGCTGTGGAGGCTTTCACAAAAGCCATCCAGATCGCCGGGAAAGATTTTCTTGAAAATCCACTCTACTCGCCCCTGATACCCAATTGGAACAGGGTCACATCTGCAATTCCCAACTTCTTAGAGACACTTAACGCAGTGGTGGAGGAGGAGAATCGCTGAGAAAAGCTACTTGGGTCTTTCGATTGGAAATTGTTGTATCTAAAAGGTATCGTTGCCCTGGATGATTACAAATTCTTAATGAGTAAGAACAACTAGAGTTCTCTCAAAAATTCTATGGATCGAATAACCAGAGTCGCGGACTCTCTGCTTTATCATTCATAGAGAAGTTGTCCTCGCTGTGGATTTGGATAATTACGTTGTCAGATTCTTAGACATTTCCTTCCTCCGATGAGAGAGGTTTTATCCAATCCGGGAGGGCTTATGGCGAGGGATAGCATCTATTACGGTGGCAGTGCCTATCCCTACTTGTCCGGGTCCCTCACCCACCGCTATGGACTTCGGGAGGAGAAGTACATTCATAATTGTTTTCACCGCCATGAGTTTCAGACAGAGAAAAACCGCATTCATTATATAATGTATCATGATATATCCTGAATGTAAGATTTGGAATTGGAAGCTATTAAGGCTAAAATAGGATTAAAATTCGATTTCTATGAAAAAGAAATATCTCGGAAATATAAAGGCCATATTTCTAAAATTCCGGGAAAAGGACATTTTTACTCTTTCAGCAGCCGTTGCATTCTATGCCTTTCTCTCCGTTTTCCCGTTTCTCATCATGCTCCTCTATGCTTCATCATTTTTTCTGAAAGAAGCTGTAACCGTCGAAAAAATCAAAATCTATTTTCGTCTTTTCCCCCCTTCTGTTATCGACACAGTCATAGCAAACCTGGAAAACATACTCGAGAGCGGCCAAATTCTTTCCCTGATCAGCTTTCTTTTCCTGATTTACTTTGCTTTCAAAGTTTTTCGCCAACTTGAACAAGCTCTCAATAAAATATTTAGTATAGACAGAAAAATTGAGAGCTGGAAGACCATGCTGAAGGCCTTTTCTTTTTTCCTCCTAACTGCCTTGGTTCTCTTGGTTTCATTCTTCACTGGCAACGCTTTCCTCATCCTCGCGACGAAAGTCGGGAAAATCCCACTCATCAATTCCTATGTTGTGATATTGCTCGGTCATGTTGCTGTTGAGACATTCTTTTTTGCCCTTTCCTACAAGCTCATTTCCCGGAGAAAACTTTCTTTCAAGAGTGTTATGGTTGGAGGCTTTGCTGCTACAATGCTTTGGGAGATTTTAAAACATATTTTCGGTGTTTATATCGTCCGCATTAAACTTTACTCTATCATCTATGGCTCGATAGGGTCCCTCATCCTGTTGATACTTTGGTTGTATTACAGCATCTTGGTATATCTTATCGGTGCTGAAATCGCTATGGAATTGGAATAAAATGCGTATGATGAAAAAAAGGAAGAAGACAAGGTTTATACTTTATTCTTTTAAAAGGAGGAGCTAATGAAAGACCGATTGATGCTTGTATTGGAGAAATACTGGGAAGATTTTTGGTTTCTTTTGCCGAAAATAGTATTAGCAATTGGTGTTTTGATTATCGCTGTCATTATTGCAGGAAGGGTAAAAAAAATAGTGCAGAATAGAACAGGCAAAAGGTTGGATGATCCACTTTTAGCAAAATTTATTGCCAAAGTGTTCCAATGGACCATAATCGTTGTAGGCCTTGCCATCGCAATGCAGATAGTTGAACTCGGAGGGATAGCCAGGGGTCTGCTCACCAGCGCCGGGATAACTGGGATCGTTCTTGGTTTTGCTTTCCGTGATATCGGAGAGAATTTTCTTGCAGGAGTTCTTTTGGCCTTCAGCCGGCCTTTCAATGTGGGTGATACTGTCCAATCTGATTCCATAAAAGGCGTGGTCAAAACCCTCGATTTGAGGAACACGCATATCCGCTCGTTTGATGGGAAAGATATTTACATTCCCAACGCCATGATACTGAAAAATCCTCTTCTCAACTACACGAGGGATGGATTGTTGAGGTTCGATTTTGTTGTGGGGATTGACCAGGGCGATGATGCCAACCAAGCTAGAGCTCTTATTATTAAAAATTTGGGTAATATGGATGGAGTGCTGGACGAGCCTGCTCCTTTCGTTACAATCGAAGAACTAGCAACAAGTACCGTTAATCTAAGAGTCTATTATTGGGTGAATGCGTTTGAATACAAGGAATCTGCCCTGGAATTAAAAACAAACATCATCAATCAAACGAAAGAGACTTTGATGGACGAAGGATTTTCTTTACCGGCAAACATTCAAGAGCTAAAAATTTATAAAGAGGAAAATCCCATTCCACTTAAACTCCAGTCCGACTTCCCTACTAATCAAAATTGAATTTATCAACTGGTTTTGATAGCATTTTTTAAGGAAGGGAAATGATTTCTTGTAATAGATTCATTTGGAATGCTTCGAATTTGCGCCCGATCTTAAGTGGAGTGGGACTTATTTTATGGTTTGGGGAATCATTTTGTTCAATGCAGTTCTTATAGCCATTCTCTTAAAGAGAAAAAAATAGTTATACGATGGAATGGTGGAAAGTTTATTGAACTTTATTAAACAGTAAGGAGGGTATTAGAATGAAACAAAAAACCATCATCATTTTAATCCTGATTGTTTTAGCTTTTGTCATCCTCATCCAAAATACTCAAGTTGTGGAAGTACAGATATTTTTTTGGAAAATTGCCATGTCTCGGATCATCATGATTGCTTTTATGCTTATCGTGGGTTTTGCTCTTGGTTATTTAGTTGCTATGACAAAAAAGAAATAGCATCAACAGCTTAGTAACGATTTGTTTCCAACAGAAAAACAAAAATCTGGGTATTTCTGCCATTATTTTTCCTTTAGCTGTTGAGAAAAGTGTTGTTCTAAAAGGAATCCCGCTCAGTTTCTTGGCCGCACTTCTCTTATGTGTTTTAGCAAACGACAAATTGATAGATAAAAATATATCATCTACCCTTACAAAGATTGACGGCTTTGTGTTCCTCTTTTTCTTTATCGTCTTTCTATATTATTATTTAGGTGCAGCAAAGACTATCAATGGTCTTTTCCAATCTCATGCTACTTGTAAGTATGTTCAGTGGAAAAAAAAGACTGGTTGACCGATGGGAGGGAATTCTATTTATTCTATTGCATCTAATCTACATAACGTTTCTGGTAATTCAAGGATAGGGACGTTGATTTCAACTCAATAAGACCTGAGATATTATGGACAATGAAGAAAAAGATTTGATTGTTTCAGTTGGATCCTTTTTGGAACCATATTCGACGTCTTACGGACGTTCCCCCTCATCTTTTAAAGGAAATAGAACATTTTTTTACCATTTATTAAGATTTGGAGCTGAAAAAGACAGGAATAGAAGGCTGGCAAGACCGGGATCAGGCATTAAAAGTTATCAAAGAGGCCTATGGAAGATTTAAATAATAACGATTGAGCCGAAAGCTCTCAAGTTTTATATCCTCTCTAGAGCTAGACCGAGTTTATATTTAGGTTAAAGAACGATGCGGCGTTGGATATTTTGGATATTGATCTTAGGCTTTGTGTGGTTTTTGATCCATCATCTTACAGAAGTCCAAAAAGTCGTTCAAACTTTCCAACAAGGCAGATGGCAGTGGAATTTGGGAATAGGAACAATTTGTTTTCCTCCTATTGAGATGCCCTGGTAAAACTTGACATTCCGTCTTTATATTGGAAAAATTGTTAAGAATTGTCAGAATCTTGTCGAAATACATTATAAATAATAGGGTAAAATATCCTATGGCGGACGTAGCCCTTTGGAATCAGCAGGATAAAAAATAATGGAGAAGAAAGTCGGCTTACCCTTTTGGGCCCAGACAGAGGAAGAAGTTTATCGTTATTTCGAAAGCTCACCGGACGGGCTTTCCGAGGCCGAAGCAAAAAAGCGGCTCAGGGTATATGGCCCCAATGAAATTGCCCGAAAAGGTAAACGGCATGGATTAGAGATATTTTTGTCGCAATTCAAGAACGCACTGGTTTTTGTCCTGATTGTTGCTGCTGTGATCGCTTTTTTTCTCCACGACCGCATTGATGGGCTTGTGATAATTGCGATTGTTATGATGAATTCCATTCTCGGATTTTTCCAGGAATATCGGGCTGAAAGGGCTCTGAGGGAATTGAAGAAATACATCACCCAAACAACAAAAGTTGTCCGTGATGGGAATATTGAAGAGATAAACGCAAGAGAGATTGTGCCGGGTGATATAATCCCGCTTGAACTGGGCGATGTTATTGCAGCGGATTTGAGAATATTGCGTGTAGAGAGCCTGTCTATGGATGAATCGGCTCTGACGGGCGAATCTATGCCAGTGGCGAAAAACAATTCGACAATAGCTGAGGAACCCGATCTACCCCAATATCTGAGCAATATCGGCTTCATGGGGACATCAGTTGTCAGCGGCTCCGGGCTGGGTCTTGTCGTCGCCACCGGGAAAGACACATTCTTTGGAAAAACATCGGCATTTATCAAGCAAACACCGCATATAGGAGATTTTCAAAGAAATGTAAAAAAATTCAGTAATTTTCTTCTCATAGTGATTCTCTTCATGACGATATTCATCTTTGCCTCCAACGCACTCTTGCATAAGGGAATATTTGAATCACTCCTCTTTGCTCTTGCCCTGGCTGTTGGCATAACACCTGAAGTCCTGCCGATTATCATGACAATCACTCTTTCCAACGGTGCCCTCCGGATGGCCAAGGAAAAAGTTGTGGTCAAACGGTTGGTGGCCGTAGAAGACTTCGGAAACATAGATACTCTTTGCTGTGATAAAACCGGGACTCTGACTGAAGGGGTGGTTTCTTTGAGTGATAACGCTAATCTCGACGGTCAAAACGATGAAAAATTGGTGCTTTATGGCCTTTTGTGCAACTCCGCGTCCATTACCAAAGGGAAAAAAATATTTGGCAACCCCATAGATAAAGCCATATGGCAAGCGGCACAAAGTGCTCGATTGGAACCTGAAGTCAAACAGTATGTTCTAATAGACAGGAATGAATTTGATTTTGAGCGGAAGCGGATGAGTGTGTTGGTCAAAAGAGATAATGTCAAAACACTTATTACTAAGGGAGCTCCAGAGTCAATCGTGAAGATTTGTGGGTCTGCAACACTACAAGGTAAGACAAAAGCTCTGACACCAGACTTGACTTTGGCTATTCAAAAAAAAATCGCTGAATATGAGACAAATGGATACAGAGTGATTGCTCTGGCAGATAGATTTTTGGAAAGAGAAAAGATTGAAATCGAGGATGAAAGAGGTCTCAATTTACTCGGATTTTTGCTTTTCTTGGACCCTCCTAAGCCTGACGTGAAGAAATCTCTTAAAATCCTTCAGGAATTGGGTGTAAAGATCAAAGTTATCAGTGGTGACAGCCCGACCATAACCCGGAAAATATGTCAGGATGTGGGATTAAGCATCGCTGAAGATCGAGTTGTAGTTGGAGATGAACTGGAACATCTTGACGATGCTGAATTCAAAGAATATGCACATAAGTATGATGTTTTCACCCGAGTTACCCCCGAGCATAAATTCCGCATCGTAGAAAGTTTGAAAAGAGAACAGCACATTGTGGGCTTTTTAGGAGACGGTATCAATGATGCGCCAGCTCTAAAGGTCGCCGATGTCGGGATCTCCGTCGATTCCGCTA
>Ga0307378_10001142_pt1 | contig 44072 bp, 29 predicted proteins | sample UN1MG_FD_202238 | JGI IMG/M metagenome (GOLD analysis project Ga0307378, IMG submission 202238) | Soil microbial communities from Risofladan, Vaasa, Finland - UN-1 | ecosystem: Environmental > Terrestrial > Soil > Coastal area > Acid sulfate soil | place: Finland: Risofladan, Vaasa | collected... | reverse complement strand
TGGCAAAAGTGGTTTGCAGAAGAGTATAGCGATACAGCTTATTCAGCACTACTTCGGCTTCGGCGTCTTTTTTCAGGTCCACGACAATCCGCAGCCCGTGGCGATCCGATTCATCCCTGACGTCGGCCACTTCCGGGAGCGTATTGTTGTGAACGCAATCTGCGATCTTCGAAACTATCGTGGTCTTGACGACCATATACGGTATCTCGGTGACGACAATCCTGTCCCGGCCCTTTTTGTTCGTCTCGACACCGATTTTTCCTCGAACAGTCAAGTGACCCCGACCGGTCGTATAAGCGTCCATTATCCCTTTTCTGCCACAGATAATTCCGCCTGTTGGGAAGTCCGGGCCGGGTAGAAGCTTGATAATATCCTTGAATCCACAGTCCGGTTCATTAATAACTAACAGCAGGGCGTCACAAACCTCGGCGACGTTGTGCGGCGGGATATTGGTGGCCATTCCGACCGCGATTCCGGTAGAGCCGTTGACCAGCAGATTCGGAAACTTCGACGGCAGAACTGTCGGCTCGGTCCGGGTCTCATCGTAGTTCGGTATGAAATCAACGGTGTCGTGCTTGATATCTTCGAGCATGTCCGTTGCCGGGGCGGCCATTCTTGCCTCGGTATATCTCATCGCCGCCGGCGGGTCGGAATCGATACTCCCGAAGTTGCCCTGCGGGTTCACCAGCGGATAACGCATATTCCAGTCCTGGCCCAGCCTGACCAGTGTTCCATAGGTTGCCTGGTCGCCGTGAGGGTGGTAGTTGCCGCCGGTATCACCGACAATCTTAGCGCACTTTCGGTGCTTGCTTCGGGGGCCGAGGTTCAAGTCGTTCATTGCAACCAGGATGCGTCTTTGCGATGGTTTCAAACCGTCGCGAACGTCCGGCAGGGCACGTGAAACTATTACGCTCATCGCGTAATTTAGATACGAATTCTTCAACTCATCAAGGATACGCATATCCTCGAATTGTTCCTGTGGCTTCTCGATTTCCTTCATATATTCTCTGTTATCCTTAAATGCTGAATCTTGAGCGAATAGAATACCTCTAACGGCTCAATAAGTCAAGAAATACTCGCTATTTTTCAACGGATATGTGCTTTAGTTTCTTCTCATCGAAAGGATATAACCCGGGCCGCAAAGCGAAAACTCGGCCGGTTCGGACTCAAATGCCCTTGCTTGAAAGGCTTAAACCGTCTTCATAGTCCGAAAGCGGTCGAGAATATCCCTGATTCACTCTTAAGTGGCGTAAAACTCAATAGCTTTCTGTCTTTATCAAAGCGAGAAAGTGCTCTTTTAATTCAGCGGCTCTATGTATATGTTGCGGAACTCGATCGGGCCGCCTTCGCTTTGCAGGCAGATCCAGCCGGTACTTAGGGTCGCAGCGGTTCCTTCGTTCTGGAGCACGCCATTGACATAACAGCGAATTGTGTCGTTCTCGCAGTGGATTTCGTACGTATTCCACTGGCCGGCAGGTTTTTCGCTGCTTTGTTCTTTCTTTGGTATCACCACGAATCGCTTCTCGATGTTCTGCATGTCCTTGCCGTCAACGGTAATTCCCGCACCGCCCATCAGGACCAGGTCTCCGGCGCTGCCTGCTTTTAACTGGCATTCGATGCATTGGGGCCATACCTGGTCCGATCCGGAGGCATGAAGCAATACGCCGCTGTTGGTGGGCTTGTCCGGCCATCGCCATTCGATGTGCAGCCGGTAGTTCGCATACTTGCCTGTAGTTCGCATATATCCGTTGGGTTTTCCCTTGCAATATACGACACCATCTCTGACCGACCAGATGTCATTGACATTGACGTCTTTGTCGGAGACGTACAATTTCCAGCCGGAAAGGTCCTGTCCGTTCCAGAGCATAACCTTTTGCCGTGACTCGGATACGCCTTGCTGACAGCCCGCCAGCGTTGACAAAAGTATTACCGGAATACCTAACGTAAACAACATCCTTCCAGCTTGTCTCATTATCTTGACTCCACTAATCCATTTGTTGGTCGAAATTTTATTTCTTATACGTTTAGCTACACAACTTAGCCCCGAATTTGTACTAAAATATCAAATCTCCGTAACAAACGCAACTCCGAACAAGGCGTATTTTATCAAAGGTGCATGGATTATACCTTTTTTATGGTAAGTCCCCGCAAACCAGAAGGGCGATGGTCCCAAAGCGGAGCAAATCGACCGTTTGCTCTGCAAATAGCGGCGCAAAATAAGATTAAAAGAGAACATCAATGCATTTTCCTCGTATATATTGACACTTCTTTAACCGATGATAATTTAAGTGAGGAAACAAATGAAGACCGAAAGAGTGAAGAAGTATTTACACAGGCTCTGGAAGGAATGGCGAATCCCCCTTTTTTTCATCGTCTTCGTAGTCATACCGGTAAAATCATCGCTGGCGGACTGGAATTGGGTCCCGACCGGCTCGATGAATCCTACGATTCTGGAAGGTGATTTGATCTTTGTGAATAAAATAGCGTACGATCTCCGGATTCCTCTGACTATGCATCGGCTTGCAAAATGGTCGGATCCTGAAAGAGGGGACATCGTCATTTGTTTTTCCCCCGAAGACGGAGTCCGGTTGGTCAAGAGAGTAATTGGCCTGCCGGGCGACACAATCGAAATGAAAAACAACACGCTTTTCCTTAATGGAGAACCTGTCGTTTATACGAAAATTGGCCGGGAATACAAAGAACTTCTATCCGGCAAGCGGACAGTAAAGTGTGTTTTAGCAATAGAAGATTTGGGCCGAGTCGCTCATACTGTAATGAGCATTCCTTCGATTGAAGCGATGCGGAGTTTCGGGCCGGTGACAGTGCCGCAGGGCAGCTACTTTGTAATGGGCGATAACAGGGACAGCAGCAGAGATTCGAGATATTTCGGATTTGTGGACAGAGAATCAATCGTCGGGCAGGCAAAAGGTGTCATCGGATCGTTTGACATAACCGACAAATATCAGCCGCGATTTAAGAGGTTCTTCGAATCTCTGAAATAACCTTCTTTTGTATCTACGGCATATTCTGTCCGGCCGGTGCGATCTAAACGCCGGAAGGTTAATCATGCCTCAGCGCCACGACGGGATCAATTCGTGCCGCTCGCATTGTTGGATAGACGCCGGCGGCCAGACTTATCAGCACGGAGAAGACTATCGCTCCGGAGACAAGCCACCATCGAAAGCTGAAGTAGTCCATGTAGGGAACCCCCTGTTTGGCCATAAAATAATTGATGATTTGATTGATGAACATGCTCACCAGCCACCCCAGGGTAAGGCCTAAAACGCCGCCCAAAAAACCGATCGCTCCGGACTCGAAAAAGAATATTTTTTTGACGTCCCCGTCGCTGGCTCCGACCGCTTTCATGATGCCGATCTCTTTGTATCTTTCCAAAATGGACATCACCATGGTGTTGATGATTCCAAGAGCGGCCACCGTTATGGCTATCATCCCGATGGCGAATAGAAACATATTCATGAAGATAAAGCCCGTTTTGATTTCTTCCAGATGATCGATCAGTGCGAATGTTCTGAAACCCCTGTCTTCCATTTTTGCCTTAACGGGCTCAATATACTTTGTCGAGGACAGCTTGATGTTCACCATGGAATAGCCTTTGGCCTGCTGGGACGATTGGAAGAGGTCCCAGATGCTCGTAAGCGACAGTTTCTTCATATTTTCCGACTCGGCCGGCGTAATAAAAACATCGCTTCGTACGGGCATCGGGCCGGCAAATCCCATTTTTTCGGTAACGCCGACAATAGTGAACAGATAGCTCTGCCTGGAAAAAGGCAACCCTTTTCCCATGAGGAATGATACGATGTTGGGTATATTGGAAAGGCTCAAATCGACCGTCAGGGTCGAGATTTCGATTTGCTGTCCGATGACGGTCTCCGGCTCTTTAACTTTCATACGGCGCAGCAGCGAATCACTGATGATTAGAGCGTTCGAGTCAGCGGGCGAGTAGGGTCTGCCTGCTCGAAGTTTCATAAGGCCCGATTGACAGATGTCCGCCGGCAGGACCTGAACGAGGCTGAACTTCTCTTCTTCATTGAAACGAATCATAGCGGGGAAACGGACCTCGGGAAAGGCCGATTCCACACCTTCGATTTCGGTGACATCCCTGATGAACGCATCATCCAGAATCTGCGTATGCGGGCCGGCCTGTCCCGGTGCGTTGAGCTGCTCAGAGGAAGGGATGGTCTGATTGTTTTCGGAGCGGGGGTAGACACTGACGTAATTGAAGAGCTGCAGCTCATTGAATGTATTTGTGATATTATCCTGGATTCCCTGGCCGAAAGAAAACATCGAAACAAGGGCTCCGATACCGATCATGACTCCGAAAATTGTCAGAACAGTGCGCAGCTTCTTCTTCCACAGATTGGAAAAAGATTGCTCGATATAGTCGGAGATTCTCATAGATTTTACCTGATTCTCTCGGCTTGAATAACTTTCCCATCCCGGAGGTGAATGACGTCATCGGCGAATTGGTCCAGCAAGGTCTCCTCGTGGGATATCATGATCACGGTTAAGCCCTGATTTTTATTCAACTCTGAAAGTGTCTGCACAATCTGGCTTGACGTTTTACTGTCCAGGTTTCCGGTGGGTTCGTCGGCAAGCAGGATTTTCGGTTGATTGATAAGAGCCCGGGCAATTGCCACTCTCTGCTGTTCGCCGCCGGAAAGCTCGAAAGGGCGATGGTCTTTCCGGGGATAGAGTCCTACTTTCTCCAGTATCTGTGCCGCTCGTTTAGTCCGTTCTTTTTTGGCCACACCGGCAAAAAGTAACGGAAAAGCTACATTTTCCAGAGCGCTGTAGGAAGACACAAGATTGAACGACTGGAAGATCATGCCGACCTGGTGACGCCGGTAAAGGGCCAGCTCGTCCTTGTCCAATTCAGAGATTAGTTTGCCCTGGACTCTGATACTTCCTGAAGAAGGCCGGTCCAGCCCGGCCAGAAGATTCATCAAGGTGGATTTGCCCGAGCCGGAAGCCCCGGTGACTCCGAAGAACTGGCCCTGGTCGAGCGACAGACTCACATCCTTGAGAGCTACAACCTGAATCGTGCCGGACGAGTAGATCCTGGTCAAATCCTCTGTCTTGACAAAAGAATCAGAGTTCATACTTTATCCTACACGCTGTCTGTTAAATATCGAAAACTGCCCTTAACACAAGAGGTAACATCGCTACTGCTTGCTGGCCGCTTTTTTTGCCAGAATCGCCTCAATCTCATCCATCGTGCGATTCATTGCCACCATCGTCTTGTTGAATGGCTCGGCGCCGGTCATATCCACGCCCGCTTTTTTCAGAAGGTCGATCGGATAATCGGATCCTCCCGCTGAAATAAATTCGACATAATTTTTGACCGCGCCTTTCTCTTTTCCTAATACCTGTTCCGCCAGCGCCGTGGACGCAGTAAAGGATGTCGAATACTGATAGACATAGAAGTCATAATAAAAATGCGGAACGTACGCCCATTCGACCGTGTACAGCTCGTCGATATGGCAAATACCCTTATCGTGCCCGTAATATCTTTTCAGAATGTCACCATATAGTCCGGTTAGGGCGTCTCCTGTCAGCGGCTCGCCGCGTTCGGCCTTTTCGTGCATACGCAGCTCGAATTCGGCAAATTGAGTCTGCCTGAAAACCGTCCCCTTGATTCCATCTAAGTAATTCATCAGCAGCGACAGCCGGGTGTCGTCATCGTCGATTTCTTTGAGCATTTTGTCAATCAGAAGAGCCTCGTTGAAAGTGGAAGCCACCTCTGCGACAAAGATCGGATAATCGGCGGTCGGATACGGCTGATTCTTGTTGGAGTAATAACTGTGCATCGTATGGCCCAATTCGTGAGCTAACGTGCTGACATCTTCGTATTGGTCGTTGTAGTTCAAAAGGATGTAAGGGTGGACGTCGTATGCCCCGCCGTTGGAATATGCGCCAGAACGCTTTCCCGGCGAGGGATAAACATCGATCCATCGCTTCTCGAACGATTCGGCGACAATACGGCAGTAATCCGCCCCTAACGGCTTCATGGCGTCGAGTACCAGTTTCTTAGCTTCTTCATACGTATATTCCAGATCGACACCTTTGACAACCGGCGCATATACGTCCGAGTATTTCAGCGTCTCTACTCCCAACATCCTTTTTTTCAATCTCAGGTAGCGATGGAACGTATCGAGATTATTGGTGACGTTCTCGATAAGAGCCATATAAACTTCTGTCGGGATGTTGTTCTTGTCTAGGGCATTGTTCAGCGAAGATTCGTAATTGCGCGTCCGGGCGTAAAACATATTCTTTTTTACGTTCGCATAAAGCTGCGTGCCGAAAGTTGCTTTGAACTTGTCAAGCGCGCCCCAGAATGCCTGGAACACGGCCTCCCGGTCGCTTCTATTCTGCACTGCCCGGTAACGGCTGTAGCCGGCTTTGGTGAGTTTGGCCATCGTGCCGTCACTTAATTTGATTTCGGGATAAGGTAATTCCGCATTGCTGAAAACCGTATAAATCGATGATGGGCCGTCCGCCAGCATGCCCGCTTCGGCGAGAATCTTTTCCTCGCTTTCCGACAATGTGTGGGCCTTCATTCGCAGGATATCATACAAAGCCATCTTGTAGACTTTCAGGCCCGCTTCCTGCTCCATGAAGGCGTCGATTTGCTGTTTATCCATTTTGGCGATTTCCAGCGTGATAAACGCCGCCCTGGAACTGTAGTCGGTGCCGAGCTGCTGCATTTCCTGCTTGAGTCCCAGGTACTTCGAGTCGCCTGTGTCCTCGTCGGATTTCATGGAAGCATAGCAAAATAATCGCCCGAACTGCCTGGAAATCCGGCTGTTAAATTCCATACACGCCAGCAATGTGGACGCTGAACTTGACAATTTGCCTTGATACTTCGTCACTTCATCGAATTGTGCGACAATCTCCTTCTTGGCTGTATTCCACGCTTCGTCCGAAGGATAGAGATCTTCCAGCTTCCATTTGTCCTCGGTGGCTATTTCCGATCTTTCACGAATCTGGGATAACGCCTGGGTTTGAGAAAATGCTAAAAATGCAATTTGTGTCATAATTATTATTCCTGATAACTTGCTCATACTAACTCCTTCTATATATTCCCTTATAGCTTTGACTAACGTATATTAAGGTCTAAATCCCATTCTTGTCAATCTTGCATCTGCAGTAGTTACAACTGCGAATTGCCGCGGGGCTGGAGTCACCCGTTACGCTTTAAGTGCTGCTGGGCCCATATTGCGAGTGCCGAGCCTATTAATAAAACGATCCCGAAAAGCAATTGAAAAATATTCATCGATTCTCCAAAGACCACATAGGAAATCGCAAGAACTATAAACGGCTGTGCCAGGATGACCAGCGCGGGGATTGTCGCCCCGATTCTTCTCATGGCGGCGTAGTACAGCGTATGAGCCAATGCGATAGACATGATCCCGGAAATAACTACACAAGCCCACTGCCAGGCGCCCATTTGAGCTGCCGTCTCCACCTTGCCGAACAAAAGCGCGGACACGGCAAGACCCGCAACTGTGTAAATGCTGATTACGGAAAAACCGCTGCGAGAGTCTATGTCCCTGAACGCGATTTTTACCGATAACGTATAAACGCCCCACATAAAAGCCGCGGCCTGAGCGACAATGATGCCGGTAATTATTCCTGCCTCCGCAAGCTCCACTTCGTGATACATTACCCCGATTAGTCCGACCACCGAAAGCGTCAGTCCGATCCAGAAGCGTTTGCTTCTGGCCAGGGCACGTTCATCCGAGAAAAAGATGAGCGAAAAACCGGCGATCCAGATGATATTCGTTTTCATCTGCAACACCATAAAGGCCGGGCCGATATAGTAAAACGCCGCCGCATATAAGCTCTGCATCAGGATATTCGCCATACCCGGAATCAAAGCCCTGCGCCAGACCCTGTGATCGAGACGTTTCGTTTTGACCGAAAGAACGAGAAACGGCAGCCAGAAAAGGCAAGCAACCGAATAGCGCAGCAGGTTCTGCGTCCAGGAATCCACATACCCGGTCAGATACTTTATAAAAATAGGCCCTAACGACCAGAAGGACAGCGCACCAAGGCAGGCAAGAGTCGCCGAGACGTCTACTTTTTGAATTCTTCCGTGTTCACTCACTAAGGGTCTCCAGACTTCCTGGCAAGAGTACTGCGAAAACAGCAAAGCCAAAAATCAACGCAGCATCTCGACGGCTATGTTTGCCACCTCCCGGCAGGCTTTTTTCTCGGCTAACGGCTCGGTCAGCCTGGTCAATTCGCCGCTGAGCTTCGCCAGCTTGTCATTGTCTTGCAGAAGCTGCTCGATACTCGCGACAATCGGCTCGATCGAGGTGAAATTCGGCATGAACTCCGGCACTAATTCTCTGCCGCTCAAAATATTCACTAATGACAGGTATTTCGTTTGCATTGCCCACCCAAGCAGATACCACAGAATCCTGCTGGACTGGTACATTATGACCATCGGGCAGCCGGCCGCGGCGACTTCCAGAGTCGCGCTGCCGCTGGCAACGATCGAAAAATCGACCGCCAGGGCGGTCTTGTTAACCGAGTCAACGCTGTATTGACATTCGAAACCGGGGATTTGTGCCGCTCTTAAAATCTCCTCCCGCCCGGCGTCCACTGCTACGGCGACAAATGTCGCTGCGGGGTATTTTTCCTTAAGGCGTAGTGCTATCTGCTGCATCGGCTGCCAGAGCGACTCGATTTCCGCCGCTCGCGAGCCGGGCATAAGGGCGAACCTGGCTTTTTTAGGCTCAAAATCCGCATATTGCTCGTGCCGCGAGCGGGCAATCTCCAATTTATCCAGAAGCGGATTTCCCACGAAAACCGCATCCATACCTCGCTTGCCGAACCAATCCTGCTCGAAAGGCAGTAAGCAGCAGAGTTTATCGCAGCGTTTACGGAGCTTGCGGATTCGCCAGCCGCCCCAGGCCCAAAGCTGCGGGGCGACGAAGAACAGCGTCTTTATACCCGCTTTTTTCGCGGCTTTCGCTACGTGAAAGTTGAACGAAGGCGAATCGCAAACGATTACCAGATCGACGTTATTGCTTTTCAAATAGCGACTTATGCGTTTTATAATCTTATAGAAGCGGGCGACCTGGCTGAAGGCCTTGTAAATCATAGCTGCCTTGTCGACGGTGTTTTCGAGCAATTCGCAGCCGGCCTGCGCCATTTTTGGCCCGCCGACGCCGACAAATTCGATGCCGGGGCGGCTTTTCTGCATAGCGGTAATCAAACCGGCACAATGGGAGTCCGCGCTCGGCTCGGCGGCACTGATAAAAACACGATACTCCTTATCTTTGTTCGGCATAGGCGTACTTGTTAACAATATTTCGTAAAAACAGCAATACTAATTTCACCGGTGCTGCACGATTGGTCAGTAACGTACACTGATGCTTCCTGCGAAAGCGACTGGTCCAATGTAGAGTCTTCCCTACCGTAGCAATAAAAAAGGTGATTTCAACAACAACGAGAAAAATCTTGACGAACATGAGGAAATTCGGGCTGTAAGCTATAGACTTACAGCCCTTTATTATATTCTCGGTTACATATAGCAGACGAAACAACCGGCAAAAAAATCCAAGGCCTTGCTATAACGGAGAGGGCGGGATTCGAACCCGCGGTAGGGCAAGCCCTACACAGCCTTTCCAAGGCTGCTCCTTAAGCCGCTCGGACACCTCTCCGATGCAATTTACTATTTTCTATTGACTATTTTCTATTAATTTATCTTTCCCTTTTAACATACCTTTCTAATTGCTCTGGTTTTTAATGAATATAGCAATAGTATAACTAAATTGCAATTATAAACCGCGAAAAGAACAAGCGTTCGGCACAAAAAGATTTTTCGGAAAAAATGAACCGCGGGATGGGGAAGTTAGACTATTATAGATAAAGTGGATAGGCCGGTCGAACAACTCGTTGATGAGATATTAGTGATGGATTGCCAGAGCGGCAGCGTCAAGGCGATGGAGATGCTGGTCTCGCGATGGCAGAAACGTCTCTGGCGGTATGCCTTGAATCTGACCGGCGATACGGAGGCGGCATGGGACATAACACAGGAAAGCTGGCTCGGCATTATAAAAGGTTTGAGAAAATTGCACGACCCTGCAAGGTTCAGGGCCTGGGCGTACAGAATAACAACGAACAAGGTGAACGACTGGATAAGAAGAAATAGGAAGGTAAAAAAGGTCGGACTCAAGGAAATTCATGAACAACAATACACAGAAAAGAAAAATATCGGCGTTAAAGAGCTGCTGGAAAAATTAGAAATGAAAAGCAAGACGGTTCTCACTTTATATTACTATGAACAGCTTAACGTCTCAGAGATTAGTATAGCTCTAAAGATTCCAAAGGGAACCGTTAAGTCACGGCTTCACAGCGCAAGAAATGAGCTGAGAAAACTTTACCAAAAATATATTGAATAAAAATTTTAAGGAATAAAAAAATGAACGAAGAAGACATCAAAAAGATAATCGATGATACCTACGATGACTCGAGAGAAGACACATTATTGTCGATGGTAGGGCAACTCTACAGCCAGAAAATGGTCCCAAGCATGATCGTCCACCTTGCATACTCCTTACCTTTTATAGTTGGGGCTGTCTTTTGCGGCATTAAATTCTTCAAGACAGACCAGACCCAATACCAGATTATGTATGCCGCTATCTTTGTCTGCTGCATACAGTTTTGTATTTTCAGTAAAGGCAAGTACTGGCAAATGCTCTACAAAATCAATACCAGCCGGGAAATAAAAAGACTGGAGCTTCGCATCGCAGATTTGACCGAGACCGTTAAAAACAAATAAATTGTCAACTGACAGATAATTGTGCGAAGGAGATAATGAAAATGGGTTTTTTAGAAAACATGAATCAGCGAGCGAAAAAGCTTGGGATTATAGATTTGAAACTGGCTCAAGGCGCTGCAATGTTTTTTGCTCTGATCATAGCCAAGCTGATACCAGACGTAATGGACTTGAGCGTCTGGTGGTTCGCAGGATTATTAGTAATATGTGCAGCACGGCCAATTTACGTGTTTTGGATTAAGAAATAGTTTTTGTCTTGACTTGAGTTCATTTGTATGAGGTTATAAAAACCTGAGAACTCGAACCGGCGAACTCTAAACCGCTGAATGTTCGCCGGAGTCGCTGATTTCGGATATTAGCTGAGAGTTTGGTTTTGCTGTTAAAGGAGAAGCTATGAAAACACTTCGAACAATTGGCTCGCTGGCTTTTGTGCTGGGACTGTTCACTGTAGTTTTTGTCGGGGTGCCATGGCACGTAATCGTTGCCGATGATCCGGTTGTGCCCTGGTGGCTCAGGATAGCGATTTTCTGCCTTCTGGGCGGCATCCTGGTTGTTCTGCTTACATTGGCCCTCGAACAGAAGATTAGCAAAAAGCCGGCAGAGGAGCCGCTGCCGACCGGGCCTGATCGCTCGATTTTACTATTGAACTCGGCAGAAGTGCCCGGCCGCCGGACGAGTGAGATTCTCGGCATGGTCCAGGGCCACACGGTATTTGCGATATGGCTTGGCAAAGACCTGTCGGCCATCGCCAGGCTGATTCTTGGCGGCGAACTGACCGAGTACACCGAGATGATGGGAAAGGCCCGCGAAACAGCGACGAACAGGATGGTCGCGAATGCCGCCCGGATGCGAGCGGACGCAATCATCAATATTCGCTACATGACGACAAGTGTTGTGGGTAGTGCCGCTGAACTTTTAGCTTACGGCACGGCAGTTAAACTCGGCGAATAGATCATCCTGTGAGTTGCTCGCAGCTTGATGAGATGGCTTTCTTGTCACTGCTGATTGTTTTCGATTCTACGGCGTCGAAAGAAATGCTGCAAAAGGCCGCTGCATTCTTCGGCTAAAACGCCGGAAGTCACATTTATTATGTGATTCAGCCTTTCATCATTTACGATGTTGTACAGGCTCTTAATCGCACCGGTCTTGGGATCGTCGCAACCGTAGACAAGCCTGTCTATCCGTGCCAGAACCAGCGCCCCGGCACACATCGGGCACGGCTCTAACGTGACATACATCGTGCAGCCGTGCAGGCGCCAGCTCTCAATAAATGCCGCCGCCTGTGTAAGGGCGATGATTTCCGCATGGGCGGTCGGATCCTGAAGCTGCTCCCGCTGATTATATGCTTTGCCGATTATCTGGTTCTTATAAACAACGACCGCCCCGATGGGGACATCGCCGTTTTCCTCGGCGAATTTCGCTTCTTTGATAGCTATCTGCATTAATTCTTTATCTGATTTATTAGGCATTTCGTTCATAGTTGGTTCAGATGTTTAAAATTGAGTCCATAATTCTGAAGAAGTTAAGAATGAAGTATTCTACTCAGAATGCATATGATTCAAGATAGCCACATTCTGGACATCGATAAGTTGTAATCTCTACTGACTTATTATCTGTTGGAGGTAGAGCAAAAGCCAATATCTTTTTAGGCTTTCCTCTCGACCACTTTGAAGTAGTGGTAACTATATTTCCATACATAGAATCAAGAATATATCCTTGCTGCATCTGTATCTTACATTTAGGGCAGAAGATCTGTTTTTCTTTGTCTTTATTCAAAATTAAACCTCCTGTGCCACCTGTTCTATGCTGCCGAGTTGTACTACCCCCAAGGGAATTTAAATCCCTTAGTGGCAATTCAAAAGTGTCTGTTAATAAATCACTTACGAGTAACACAAATTCTGTTTTTTCCGCCAGCTTGGATAATTTATTGCAAATATACCCTAATTGGGCAGAACTTGTCAAGTTTTACCCGGCAGGGGCAGAAACCGATACCATGTGTATTTTAAAGCAAACGCCGCCACGATTGCCAGTCCGAGCCATATCACCGAATAGAGATACCAGCGGCCAACGAGATACATAGGGAACAGGTACAGGCCGGTAATCGCAAGCATGGCAAGCAAAAGGTTTACGATTGTCCGTGACATGCTTTCCGACCTGGGGGACAACTCTTTTGCAGACAGGCCGGCTTTCGCTGCAATTGGCTTCCACGAGCCGAAAGGCCGAACGGATCGATAGAAACGGACAAGAATGTCCCGATCAACCGGCCGGGTTGCCAAAGACCCAACAATGCTCACAAATAGCGAGACCATGCATATCGAAGGAAACACAAAGTAGACCGGCACGTCCGGGAAAAACAGGGCCACCACTGACAGAAGCATGCCGCTCAGCGTGCCGATCGCATAACCCCAGCCGTTCATTCGCCACCAGTACCACCGCAGCACGTTCGGTACGGCCATACCCCCGCCAAGCACCATCATTATCCAATTCCATATCTTGGCAATTGAATCAACCTGTGAACCAATGGCTACCCCGATCAGAACCAGCAGAAGCGTTGCCCAATATCCGACACGCACCGATTCTTTGTCGCCGGCCTGCGGACGAAAATAGGGCTGCCAGATATCGCGAACGACAAAGGAAGCTCCGCTGTTGACAGTGGAACTAAACGTTGACATAAACGCCGCTAACAATCCGGCAATGACAATGCCCCTGAGCCCGTCCGGGAGGAATTTCAACAGAACCAGCGGCATTACTTTCTCGGAATCCGTTACGCCTGTGACTCCCGTAAGGGCCAGCAGGGCTATACCGATAGCCATCGCCCAGCGGACGACAAGAAAAACGCTCCACGCCGCCCCGATCTTGGCCGCGTCGCGCGCGTCACGGGCAGCTAAGAATCGCTGGAAATCATACATCTGGGCCGGTCCGCCAGCATTGAGCAGAAGGCCCTTCAAAACCCAGACAATCACAAGGGCGCCGAAAAGCTCGAACTGTGCATTCTCGGTTCCGGCAAATTCTTCGATTCGCCACGGCACGCTCAGTGAACTCCAATTTTCCGGCAGGCCGGACATCAGCTCCGGAGTCAGGTGGGACCATGCGATGCAGGCAATGATTAGGCTGCCCAGCGTCAGAATGACCGTTTGGATGACATCAGTGACGACCACGCTGTAAAGTCCGCCAAGAACGACGTAGAGAGTTGTTATGCCAATAATCAAAACAGCCAGGCAATCCGGTTCGTGTTCCGTGAATATGTGCCGGAGCCACGGGTTGGAAGTATATTGGGCAAGAGATTCAAGCGGAACGTAAACGGAGGCAAACTTGCCGATTCCCTGATAGGCGTATCCGACAAAACTGGCTAACGTCAGCACTGCCATCAGGGCGTAGGCGGTCCGGGCCAGCCTGCCGCCTGCGTCACTGCCGAAGCGGGTCTTCATCCACTCGGCCGCTGTCATGACGTTCGAGCGGCGGACCCATTTTCCCATGTAGCTCAGGAAAAATGCGCCCATCAGAAAACCCCACATCCAGTGGTGCCACATCGACTTCATTCCCAGGACGTACAGGATGGAAATTATCCACATAGTCCCGGTAATATCGAAATTGGATACCGACCCGGACATGGCCAGAGCCAGCCAGTGGATACCTTTGCCCCCAAGAAAATAGGCCCGCAGATTCTCTGAAGCGCGCTTCTGATACCAGAAACCCAGCCCGATCACAACGGCAAAATAGAGCAGGATTATCACATAATCGATTGGACTCATGTAACGATTCTCCCCGGCCTATAATCCGGCATTTACAGTGTCAAACATCGCCGCGATATTCTCCGGCGGTACGTTGGCCAGGATGTTGTGTACCTGCTGGAAAACGAAACCGCCGCCGGGGCTGAGTGTCCCGACCTGTTTTTTGACGTGTTCGGTAACTTCTTTAGGCGTGCCGTTCGGCAGAACATCCCTCGTGTCACAGCCGCCGCCCCAGAAGGTAAGTTCGCTTCCAAACTCGGCCTTGAGCTCTGCGGCGTCCATTCCCGAACAATTGATCTGAACAGGATTGATGGCATCGAGGCCTGCTTCGATCAAGTGCGGCAACAATTCCCGGACACCTCCGCAGCAGTGGAGCATGACCTTGACATCGGCCAGCGTTTTCGCGAGGTCCCAGAGCAATTTGTGCCGGGGCTTGAAAAATTCGCAATACATTTTGGGTGACATCATCGGCCCGGTCTGCATTCCAAGATCGTCGCCGAATAAAATAATGTCGATATGCTCGCCGGCAGCGGTTAAAAACCGCTCCAGATTGACTATATGAATTCCAATCAACTTATCGAGGAAACGGTGAGCGTGTTGCGGCTCAGCAGCCAGCAGCATCATGAACTGATCGTTACGATAAAGAAACTGCCCCACTTCGAAGAGGTTGCCGCCGAAGAGGCCGATGATCGCGCGGTCTGTCCCGGCACGCAAACGCTTTGCACCTTCTGACAGTTCCTTACTGTCAATCGGGCCGGGCGGGCTGGCAATGGCCGTCCACATGGATTCTCCAAGAACATCGGAGATCGCGCTGAGGTCGTCACCTTCGAGAAAAGGAAAATATGTCTGTTCGAAATAGAGCGATCCATCGGGCATGTGAGCGAGAATTCTGCCGCCCTGTGAGCGGATAATCCAGCGTTTATCTTCCCTTTCAATTCGCGTCCATGCGGGGACAAAACACGCCGTGCCGTCCGGCAGAGTCCAGGGTTTCCATGATTGCTCCTCCCGTGCAAAGCCCCGGCCCAGCTCGATGGTATCAATCCCAAATCGATCCAGCACATCATCATCGACAACGGCCAATTGCTGAATGATGTCATAAACGCGAATCGGCCCGGGCGGCAGACCCAGATACTTGCGCAGCTTCGGATACGCAATAGCCGCGATGCCCGAAGACCGGTGCCCGGAAAAGTCTACGGGGACACGGTCCGTTTCCCGGTGTTCCAACGCCGCCAGAATTCGTTCTCTTGATGTCATCGCCATTTATTTACTTTCCAGGCAGCGAAGCTCGCAAAGTGACAATTTCGTACGCAGCCATTTCTATCGGTCCGGCTGTTTTGGAAACTTCCTCTTCCGCCAGGTTGCTGAGCCATACTGTTTCAGGCGCCGGTTTTGCCCATGTGAGTGTGGTTTTTTCAGGTTGCCCGCCTGTATTGAAAAGACGCACGATCCAGGCCTTGCCGTCGGAACTGGGCTTGAAGGCCGTCACAATTATGCTTGCGGGCTCAACTTTCATAATTGAATCCGGGATGGACGTCTTATTATCTACCGGAACAACGATGAGCGGCTGACTGCACTCAGCGCCAAACTTTGCCGCCTTGCCTGAATCGAAACCGCGGTGAGGCTCGATTGAATAACGAAATGTCGTTGGCCCTTCCTGAGACGCCTTGTAGTTGGTTTCCCAGTAGTTGTTCATCACATAGGAGTACAGTGTCGTTGACGGTTCGATGCTCTCAATCCATCCCACGGTCTTGCCCCTTGGGTCGGAAGTAATGGCGCCGACTTCGATCAGCGGTGCATCAGGCGTTGCCCAGGTGACGCCGTAATCGGCGTTGGATACGTCCACCCATCTTTGAACTGTGAAGTAGTTCTTACAGGCGCCGGGCAGTTGGTCTTCTTCAGGCCTGACAACGGCCCAGGGAATATCCATTCGCATCACACCTTCAGGTACTTTAAAGGGAAAGGCCAGGTGTACCGCTTCCTGCTCGTAGATATTCTTCTTGTCGATAACATTGATAATGTCTACGCGGTCGATGCCGTCAACGACTCGAAGCTCACGAACCAGCTTGTTGCATCCCGGGGCATCGGATTCGATCAACATCGATGCGACCAGCGGCCCTCGCTCCTTGACACGGATTGTAACCGGTCCGTTACGCTTCGGCTCTGTCGGGTCCCTGCCTGCGACGTAGAAATAATCGTTTAGTCCCAGCCCGGCCTCGCTGTCAACCAGTTCTATATTCTGCTGCTTCCACTTCAGACTCTCGGCCGCACCGGTTTTCTCATTGACGGTAAGCAATATCGTGCCGTTGCTTAGTTCGGTATCTTTCGCAGCAGCGCTGCCGGATGTGGAAGCCTCGCCGGCACCGAAGGTGAATCGCTTGGCGGAAAAAGGTGCGATGTCCGATGCAAGAAAAGCCAGCTCACCCGTAGATAATCGCTGTGACTTTACGGCTTGCCCTTCGGAGTCCCTGACAACGTCACCGGGCACCGCCAGGCTCTTCGGCAGCACGACCAGGTCCGTTCGCGTCCAGGAGGAAGTATTGAAAACATCCACCGCCGCAACTTGTTTTTCCGCCGTACGATGTCCGGCTAATGCGTTGTTAAGGAGATTGCGAGACTGCAAATCGGCATTAAGTGCAAAGGCCTGTTTGATCTTCCACTGGGCCTTAGTGAAATCGCTTTCGGGCTGGCTGATACTGCAGTGCGCGCCCCATGTGTGTTCGTCATAGAGAATGACGTTGCGCCACGCATCCTGAAACTGCTCGGCGGGGTAGCCCGCCGGATCGAGCATGGCCCACAGAGTCTCGGTCTGAACCAGACGTTCGGCGGCATCACGATTGATTGAAGTCTCGGCCGCGGACGAGCCCGCCCCGTCTTCCCAGTACGGCGTGAAATCGCCGCGAACCCTGGGTACCTGGCCGGCGTATCGCCGTTCGAACTGGCTGAACATTTCTGTAGTTGTGGCCACAACCAACTTAGGATAGGCGTACTTCTGGTTCCACTCCTTGACGAAGTCGCTCATGTCCGGGTCGGGCGGGCCGTTGTCACCGCCTATCGAGTAGCGAAGCTGGATCATATCGTAAGGGTACTCGGAGTCTCCCAGACGTTTGAGATAATCGAAGAGCCTTCCGGCGTCGAGACGCCCGCTGTGGAAGAAGGAATAACCTTCGCCGGCCACCCAGCAGAGGATGTTTTCCCGTCCCGACGGTGACTGCCAGTAGAAGGGTTTGTCGCCCCAGGTCGATAGTGTATAGCCGATACGGTGCCCGCGGTTGGGGCCGACGGAGAAATATTTCACTCCGCTCTGGGCCAGGACCGGCACGATTCCCCATGTATAGCCGGGGACATCGGTGATCATCGCCGAGTCGATTGTCACATCGTATTGCCGCCTGAGCGTCCGGGCATAATCCACCAGGCGGACAAGCTCTTCCGGCCGGCACAGGGCCGTCAGCTCGTTGCCGTACAAGGCATCCAGGCCGATCCAGCCCTTTTTCACGGCATCGACGAAGGCCTGGCTATCTTCCGGCGACGCCTGCTTCAGGAAGCTGTCCACCGCCCAGAGCACTTCGACGTTCCACTTAAACGCCGAGCCGGCCGGATAATCCGCCGTCTTGCGCGCCAGATCGATGACCTGTTCGAAATACTTCCAATGTTTGCGTTCCACTTCCGTTTGCACGTGTGTGTACCCGATGTCCACATGTGAGTGGTGCAGCAAATATACTTCCCATTTCCGGACGGGTTTGATGGTCAGCGTCTGCTTGCCGATAGTTTTGCCAGCCACCTTTGCTTCGATCTTCACCGAAGTCGGCTCCTGGACCGCCGGAGCGAATCCCTCAATGACTTTGAAGCCTGGTTTCAGCGACTGTTTGACTAATCCGGCCCCATTGACTATGACTTCAGCCTCGGCCGGCTCACCAATGTGAAGGACCGACACCAGCACAGGTTGATACATCTTGCCATCGTCATGTTTGATCAGGTACGGCCGGCTGTGAGCATCCAGGAACCTGGTCACCGGCTCGACCGGTCCGGCATCGAAACCGGATGGCACAGTCATAGCCACCTGGTCGTACAGGACCCAACTGCCTTCCAGCGATGTGATGGTGATATGATTGCTGCCCACTTTTAGCGCCCCGGCCGGAAAGTCAATGACGAGCCGGCACTCACGGCCTTTGTCCGGCTGGCCGTGGGCCGAAGCGTCGCCGGCACCCTTGGGCAATTCACGGACAAAAGATATGTCATTGATTTTGATTTCCATTTTAGGCGGGCTGGCATTGTGCGTATCGACAAAGTCCAGCAAAAGTTGACCTTTGCCCTCGGTTGACGTCATCTTGAGACCGAAAAGAATTGTAAAGGTGTGGCTCTTGCCGCCGGCCCAGACATCCGCCGGGCCAGGCTGTATATAGGGCCAGTCTTTTTTTGGGTCGGACTGCCCGGCCACAAACAGAGCATCATGACCGAACGTCACCGAATACTGATTACTCCTGTCCGGGCCAAGAGCAAATTCCGCCGTATCATTGTCGGCTTTACCAATCTGCCAAAGCAGCGTATTGTCCCCGGCAGCCGGCGCGGGCAGGCACCAGAGCAGCAAAAACATTAACATCAAAGTTTTAGTTAGAATAGCATGTTTCATTTTATCAGCTCCATTTTAGTACGGGCGGTTCCGTCAGGCCTGCATTGCCTTTTTCGGAGTTGCCGGACTGATCGCGAACCGCCCTTACGGCTTTTTGCGCGTAATTGTACCTGCTCTGCTCGTCCATTTCCACCTCGTTTTGCGAAACTTTATGAGCTGTCCTTGCAAGCTTGTAAAGGATTAGTTATCATTCGGCCTGCTGCGTGTTGTAGAAGCTATCGCAGTTGGAATTTTTGGCCTGCGTCGTAGCGGCCTGATTGTACGGAAGTTGGATAAGATCGAATAGGGCTATATCATGAAGCATTTAATCTCAAGAAAGCTGGGGGTATTTGTTTGGATTTTCATCTGTTTTGCGGCAATGGTTCCTTGCGGCCGGCTGGAGGCAGTGGATTCGGCCGCCGTAAAGAGACAATTTTCCGATCCGCCGCGAGAGTACCATTCGGCGCCCTTGTGGGTGTGGAACGACATGCTGACCGATGAACAGATTGTCGGCACTCTGCGGGACCTGGCGGGCCAGCAGGTAAAGCAGGTCTTCGTTCATCCAAGGCCCGGGCTGATGACGCCGTACCTGTCGCCGGAATGGTTCAGACTCTGGAAGGTCGCTCTCAAAGAAGCCGAGCGGCTCGATATGAACGTGTGGATCTACGATGAGAACTCGTACCCATCGGGCTTTGCCGGCGGACTCGTACCGGAAGTTATGCCTGAATCGCGCGGCAAGGGCCTTTCCCTCAACGAGGTCAAGACGGCCCCCAGCCCTGATGACAACATCGTGGCCGTTTTTCAGATAACCGGCGATGCATACGAGAACATCACCGAGAAGATCCGAAAAGGTCAGACCTTCGATGACGGCCGCTATCTGGTGGCATCAATCCGCCTCGCTCCAACCGGCGGCTGGTTTGGCGGCAAGTATTACGTCGACCTGCTCAAGCCGGGCGTCACGGAGAAGTTCATCGAGGTTACTATGGAGGAATATCGCCGCCACATCGGCGAGCACTTCGGCAAGCGTGTGCCCGGCTGGTTCACCGATGAGCCACACCTCGCCCCTGCCGGCGGTCTCCACTGGTCGGACCATCTGCCGCAGTTGTTTCAAGAGCGCTGGGGATACAGCCTGATCGACCATCTGCCCCAGCTTGCCCGACCCATCGGCGACTGGAAACGCGTCCGCCACAACTACTACTGCCTTCTGCTCGAGCAGTTTATCGACAGGTGGGCCAAACCCTGCTATGAGTACTGCGAAAAGCACAACCTGGAATTCACCGGCCACTACTGGGAACACGGCTGGCCCGGTGCCGGCCACGGCGGCGACAATATGGCGATGTACGCATGGCACCAGAGACCGGCGATTGATACGCTGATGAATCAGTACAGTGAAGATACGCACGCCCAGTTCGGCAATGTCCGGGCAGTCAAGGAGCTTTCGAGCGTGGCCAATCAATTCGGAAGAATGAGGACATTGTGTGAGGCATACGGCGCCGGCGGCTGGGACCTGCGTTTCGAGGACATGAAACGAATCGGCGACTGGCTCTACGTGCTGGGGGTCAATACCCTCAATGAGCATCTTTCATATATCACGATAAGAGGTGCTCGCAAGCGCGACCATCCGCAGTCATTCTCGTATCACGAACCCTGGTGGAAGGCGTACCATGTGATGGCCGAGTACTTCGCCAGGCTCTCGCTGATAATGTCACAGGGTCGGCAGGTTAACCGGATTCTTGTGATCGAGCCGACAACGACAGCGTGGATGTATCAGGGCGATGCGATACCGAAAGGCAGGCTCAGCGAGATTGGCAGCCGGTTCCAGGAGATGCTTATGTCGCTCGAACGGGCCCAGGTCGAGTACGATATCGGGTGCGAGGATATTATTGCCCGGCAGGGCTCGACCGAAGGGCCGCTCTTTCGTGTGGGAAAGTGCGCTTACAGTACGGTCGTTTTGACGCCTTTGACGGAGAATCTGAACCGGCAAACGATGGACCTGCTCGGCGCGTACGTGCAGGCCGGCGGAGCGGTTATCTGCTGCGGGCAGGCGCCCTCCTACGTTGACGGCCGGCCCTCGAAGCACGGCGCAGAAGCGGCAAAACAATCCGCATGGAAGCAGGTCGAGCCGGCCGATGTGCCGCAAACGCTGCTGGCCGCTTCGAAGGACGGGTTTGCCGTCGAGCGGGACAGTGACGACAAAGGCATACTATTTCATCACAGGCGAACGCTCGAGGACGGCGAATTTCTGCTGCTGGCCAATACGAGCATCGACGTACCTTCGGCGGGTCTGGTAAAATCCGCTGCCGGGCGTATCGAGCAATGGGATCCTGCTACGGCGGAGATTTCCATTTATCCGTTTGAAAAAACGGCTGCCGGCGTAAAAGCCCGTTTCGAGCTTCCACCGTGCGGGAGCCTCGTGCTGTTCCTGTCGAAAAAATCCCATGCCCCCGTGGCTGAGCCAAAAATAACGACCAGGGTCGTAGCCTCGCAAGGTGAGCTTGATATTCGCCCGATAGAAGATAATGTGTTTACGCTGGATTTTGTTGATATCACCTCCGGCGGCGAGACGAAGAAGAATATTTATTTCTATAAGGCCTCTCAATTCGCATTCGCGCAGAACGGGATGGGTCGGAATCCGTGGGACAGTGCCGTTCAGTTTCGCGATGAGCTTATCAGCAGGACGTTCGGCCCGGACAGCGGCTTTGAGGCGACGTATCGATTTACCATCGAGCGGCAGGTTCCCGAGCGGCTTTGGATTGTTATAGAGCGGCCGGACTTGTACTCGATCAAGTGCAACGGTAAAGCAGTTTCGGCGATGGAGAATACATGGTGGCTGGACAAGTCGTTCGGGAAAATCGACATCGCTGATGCCGCCAGGGTTGGCGAGAATATCGTGACAATAACGGCATCGCCTTTTACAGTTTATCACGAAATTGAGCCGGCTTATGTACTGGGGGCATTTACGCTTAAAGAAGCTGGCTCTGGCTTTGTGATTGCCGGCGGTTCGGAGCCTGCCATGAAACTCGGAAGTTGGAAAGAGCAGGGCTATCCGTTCTACGCCGCGGGTGTCTGTTATAAACAGGCATTCAATGTCACGCAACCGGCCGGTCGGTATCTTGTCGAGCTGGACAAGTGGTACGGAAGCGTTGCGGAGGTTATCGTTAACGGTAAGTCCGCAGGCCATATTGCGTATAAGCCCTGGCAGTGCGATGTTACGGATTTGATTGAGCAGGGGACGAACACAATTGAGGTTGTTGTCATCGGTACGCTCAAAAATACCCTTGGGCCGCATCACGCGGGAACAGGGCTGGGCAGCGCCTGGCCCGGCATGTTCCAGCAAGGCCCCGAGACAGGTCCGCCGCCGGGCAAAGATTATCACACCATCGACTATGGACTTTTTGAATCGTTTGTTCTTAAACAAATCATAGAGAAATAGTGACAATCTAATACCGATTGTAGTTAAAATTTGGCGATTCAGGGTACCATATATCGTTCGCGAACATCCCCAAGCTTGAACCCCGCCGTGCGGTGGTCCAAGCTTGAGGCTGCCACCCCTCGCCTGCTCAATTGCAAGCTTCATATGATTATCATCGGATCTGCTGTCCACGGATTAGCTCGGTTTCTTAGATGTTCGTTTGAACACCGCAGATCCGCGACGAGCGCAGCTTAGTGTTCCAGCTTAGACAACATCACTGGTAGTAGAAATGTCGGAGTTATCTTGAGTCTTATTTCCGAATCGCAACTGTTTTCGATACTCCTTTATGTCATCACAAAGCAAGCTACCGCCATGCTTTAGACGCTTCCCGTTTGTCATCTTGACGCCCTCCGCCCATTTCGGGACCGAACAATCATCTATTGAAAATAGAAAATAATCAATAGTCAATAAGAAATACCCCCAAGGGGAGTCGAACCCCTGTCTCCAGGATGAGAACCTGATATCCTAGGCCACTAGACGATGGGGGCGCCGGAAATTCAAATGTCAAAATCCAAAATATAGAAATAGCGGCGGTTGGATTCGAACCAACGACCCTGGGCTTATGAATCCCATGCTCTAACCAACTGAGCTACGCCGCCTGAAGCTCTATAAACAGACGCCTTAAAATACCAGATGTATTTTCATTTCCAAACGAAAAACACATTCTAACAAATTCTATCTTACTTTACATCCCGAAGTGTAATGTTGCAAGAAAATTAGGGGTGATTTGTAGCATTTTTGCGATCGGCAGGAAAATTGCCTGAACAGTCCGGCCGAGCCGAGTTCAGAAGTCGGCTGCTAAGATCTTGCAGCCAATCGGCTAAAAAGGGAATCGGCGTCGAAATTTACAGGCCCAAAGGACTCAGGAATGACTTAGGCCGAATATAAGATTCTGCCTTAGACATTAATAAGAAGTCCGGCTCAGTATAATTACTCTGATTGACAATTTACGGAGCCGGAAAAAGAGCTTCTGTCTGTGTGCTGGGTGGATAAGCGGAACGACACTGCTGAAGTTCCTGCTTAACCATGTTGCCCAACTGGCGGTGCTCTGCTTCCATGTCAGCTACGATTGGATCATTGCATCCCATAAGCGAGACTGTTAAAAAGATCGCCGTGGCTGTTGTCAACACTCTTGTCCTTATCGAATCATAATGGCTTTTCATCATTCTCCCCTTATATCAAAATCAGTGATTTCTTCTGATTTCCCACGCTTCAGCTTTCAGTGACTGTCTGTGCACATCGAGAGATTCGCCCCCTCCGTTGAGGTCAGATATGTCTCGGCACACAGCATTAGGCAACGAGCCTAAGCAACAGTCAGTGTCGCTCGGCTGCACGTTTAGTACATAAAATCCCAAATCTAAAATAGAAGAGATTTTGATGTAGGAGGCTACGCTAACCACCCCAGCAAAGCTATTTTAATATTATTATATCCGTTTGTGCTCAAAAGTCAAGTAAAAAGTAATTCAAACGCCGGTGCTTGTTTCGGCAGCATATCCCGTTCAAGAAGTCTTAACGGCTTATGGGAAGCCAAAAAGTCGTTTATAAGCCCTTATTGCATAAGGAGCTGCGTCATACTGAAATGCGAAGCCATAATCCTCTCGGTATCGTCCGGCCTGCACACTTTCCTCAATCAAATCTGCGAAGATTTATTATTGCGATATATGGAATTGTTTTGGGAGTTTGTCCCCTGTTGTCCCATAAAAGCAGGGCCTATGCCGTATGACTTGGCATAGGCCCCGAATTAACACAAGACCTAATAGTATCTGCTGGAAAGGTCTTTTATTCTGCAGCAGCTTCTCTCGGCCGGTAAAGGCGAATATCATCGAAGTACATTTTGCCCGCACCGCCGGGTGTAGTCATATTGCCTTTTGTACCCAGACCAATTGCGATTTTGTCGACATTGGTCAGGTTAATGCCCTGGTCTGCGAAAGCCTGAAGCGGAATCACCCACTCCGTCCAGATGTCTGTTGTTGCTGCGTTTGCGTCATCGTTGACCACCACCGCAGGAGTGCCGGCTGCGTTGGAGACCGCAACGTACAAAGGCTCAGGACTGTTGCTCTCGATGCCGATATCCTGGCTGGTCCACTGCGTGCCGGCCGTGCCGGTTATCCGAACATTGGAGTATTGTGCCTCGCATGTGGCATTGTTGTTATGACTGCTCAATGCCAGGCCCACATAGACATTCGAAGTCATCGAGATGTTCTGTGGATTCCATGCCATCGCCTGCCAGGTGGTTCCATTGCTGGAATAGTACGCTTTGAAGTTGCCCGCAACGCCACGCTCTAATCTTACCCAATATGGAGCAGTAATTGCTATTTGTTCAGCCGTTGCTATCGAGGTGTCGCTCGTGACGCTTATGTCAGTATCACTTCTCATCTGGAATCGACATCCCATGCCGGGTGTGATATACACGGCGGCAAACTTCGAGCCGGCATCCAGTGTTTCGCGGATCATCACGCCGGCCTTGGCCCACGGGTCTGTGTCGCCGACGCTGAGCACCTGAGCTTCAATCGTTCCGACGCCGGCGAATGTCTTATAGGCAAAGTGGAACTGATCCGCGGTGCCGGCAATATCTGCGCCCGTAGCGGTAATCGTATAGGTGCCAACAGGTCCCTCGGTAAAGCTGCCGACGGATCCCGGACGCCCTCTGAACCACAGTGACAATTCTGCAACGCTTTCCTCTGTCCAGTCACGTGGTGCGGTCAGCGTCAGTTCAGTTTCGGAATAATTGGCGTAGCCCTGCTTGTTATTGTCATAGACAAGGGGCATTGACTGACGGTTGCTGTGGACGATGGTTTCTTCGGTATATGAACCAGTCGTCTCGTCACCGACGGCAGCGCCGGTGCCGTTGCCGGCAAAATATGGCTCAGTGCCGGGCGCTCCGTAGCCGAGCCCATCATGCCAGGCGTACCATATCTGGTTCTCATCGGCGTTGTAGTCCTCAAAGTTATCTATAAGAAGGAAATCACCAGTCGTAAAGCTCCAGAGGCTGCCTGCCCACGGACTATCGGGATTTACGCTATTGACCTCATCCACACGCCAGTAGTAAGTCGTCGCCCAGGCGAGTTTGCCCGGATCGTAAATTTCGTCACCAATTGCCTTGGTACCTTTATACTCCGGCGAGGCTTTGGTGGCATTCTTCACGGCGTCTACGTCCGTGCCGAAGTACACCTCATGCGAAGCGGCATAATCTCCCGCATTCCAGCCGAGAATCGGTGTCATTTTCGTTCCGGTTGCTCTGTTGGCCGGGCTTGGGCTGCTGGCACGGATTGGCGGCGATAATGCGGCCTGCGGCACGAATTGCTCCGGCGTCGATGGACTTGACCAGAGCAGCTCCACCACTGCACCGTTACCGCTTTCATAATACTCCATTTGAAGGCTGTAAACATTCCCGGCGACAAGGTCGATCCTGCCGCTGTTCTCGGTAGTATCGTGGTCGGTCCAGTTGTCAACAAGCTGCCGGCCGTCCACCCACAACCGTACGCCATCGGCGCTGTTCGTGTAGAAGGTATAAGTTTCGGTAAATGCCGCCTCAATTTCACCTGTCCATCTGACCGAAAATGCACCCGCGCCAACCGCATCGTCCGGTGGTGTGCCTTCCGGCCAGTTGAATTTGATCTGAGGGTCTGTTCGGGTCAACACGTGATTGCTTAAATCCATGCCCCTGAAGTACTCCGCCCTTACACCTCCACCGGCAACGGCCGTTGTAAAGCTCCAGACATCCCCCGTATGCGTGGCCGAACCGTCAAACTCATCGACCCGCCAGTAATAGTTTTTCCCTGATTCAAGAGGGCCCGGAGTGTAGGTTGTTAATCCCTGCGAAGCCCTTCCGACTGCGTTGCTGACATCGTCAAAGTTATCACCAAAATACACAAAGTGTAATTTTGAGCCGAAGCCGGCCGTCCAGCTAAGGATCGCATTCGGATCGATGAACTTGGCCCCGGCAGCGGGCTCAGGCCTGTAGGCTTTCTTGCTGGGAACCGTAAAGCTCCAGACATCGCCTTTCCACGGACTGTCCGGGTTCAGATCGTTGACCTCATCGATTCGCCAGTAGTATGTTGTTCCCGGAATAAACCCGTCAGGAAATGCATATCCGGAGAAGCCGGCAACAAAGTAAACGTCAGCCTGGTTACCTCTGAACGTATCGCCTGTGCCTTCGTTGACATCATCGAAATTGTCGCCCAGATACACATCGTGTGAAACCGCAAAAGAACCCGGCATCCAGCCTAAACTCACCCATGTGTCGGCATAGAGAACACCATCGGCCGGATAGGGACCCCAGGCATAAGGCCACGGCCCGGCTTCCATGATCGCTTGAATCTCCGCCTGAGAGAGCGGCCGGTCGTAGATACGGACTTCGTCCATAGCCTCGGGAAATAATCGGGCGGGATCCCTCTCATCGTCAAGGATGCCCAGAGCGACTCCAAAAGTGTCTCCAGGATTGAACACGCTGTTATCGGCGGCAGAGCCAATTTCCTGGCCATTTATGTACAGCCTGATCTGACCTTCGGCTTTGACCATAGTCGCATGATACCACTGGCCGTCGTCATATCTTGTGGTTGTGTAGATATCGGTTCCACCGCCGGTCCCCAGGGGGTATCGGTGCAGATATCTCAGCACACCATCTGCTCTGACCTCCAGAAGAATGCCGTGCCGGACTCCCTTGGCGTAGGCAGAAAGAATGTCCCTGTTGTCCGAGCCGCCATCCACGCGAAACCACACAGTCATGGTGTACACCGGCAGGTTAAAGGCCCCATCGATGAAAACGTATTCCGGCACGGTCGTGGTTCCGTCGAACAAGAGAATGCCTCCTCGTTGAATGTCTCGTCCCCACGAGACGTCGCCGGTAAACTCCGCATCGACGCTTTTTCCACTGACGTCCCTGGCAACCGTTCCGGCACCGTCATCGAATGACCACCAGCCGACAAGGCCTGGATCAACATTCCCGGCAGTGCTTATGCCGGCCAGGACCGGCAACAAAATAAAAGAAAAGGAATAGATAAGTTTTCTACACATGATAATCCTCCTTCAAAAACAAGTTCATATGGAGCGACTAATAATGCTTTTTTTCACAATATTCGATCTATCTTCAGGCTGGGTAATGATTTGTGATTTGGCATCACCTCCTTTTCTCAAAAGCCTGATATACGTCGCTTATTGAAAAGTCAAAGCCAAAACAAACGATAGACATTTACGTTGCTAAGAGACTGAAAATCTACAAGTTCCAGCAATCCTATTTATACCAGATGAGACACCCTTTCATCAAGAAAAATCTCTGGATTGTGCATTGGTCGCTTTGGGTGTGGCTAATTTTTCTGGCACTACATAAGCTTGTCTTGTGTAAAGGATTGTGTTCTTTGTCATTGCGAGCGAAGCGAAGCAATCTCGACCGTTCGCAGGATAGAGATTGCCACGGCCACATGCTGTGGCCTCGCAATGACGATAGGGGAAGTTTCCAGCTTTGAGAGCAAGCATTTAAGAACGAAAAATCGCCTGCCAGAATATCTGGTCGCACCCGTCGCTTTTAGCGTTTGATTTTTGTTTTGACGCTGCTTTCGCTTGCGGTTATTTTGTTGCCTGAAAGACGATGCTTGCCATAGACATTATTGGATTGTGTGAAAAGCGGCAAATTCCGCAAAATAACGATAATGAAGGCAAGTTTGAGGGCTTTTTGACCGAAGAATTCTTCAGTTTTGACGGGGATGACTAATATGTGGTATGCCATCTACATTACCAGCGTAGTAGTAATAGGAGTGCTGGCTTTCTTTATAGGCAGGAAGCTGGCCTGCTCGCCGGCGACCGAATCGAAGACGAGCACATTTCTTATCAAATCCATTCAGGCGATAGCGGAATTGGCGGTTCTGGAGTATATCACCGAGGGCGTCGCCGAGATCAAGCAAAAGAAGACCAGCCTGATAACCGTTCGCTGGAAAAGGGGACTGCTTAGATATACAGCCAAATTGAAGCTCGGCTTTGACCTTGACCAACTGGATTATACTGTCGATGATTCTCAGCATCTTATTCGCATAACGCTGCCGAGCCCGAGAATCCTGAGCTGCGAAATTTACAATCGGAAGTTTTATAAACTGCCCCTGGAGAAGGCGGAAAATGTCCCCTGGAAGTACGACATTATAGAGGATTTCAGCTCCGATGAAGTTCTTGCTCTTGACGATGAAGCCCGGACAAACGCCCTGAAAAATGTGAATGAATTTTACGTCCTGGACCTTCTTCGGGATAAAACCAAGCTTGCCTTCAAGAAGATTTTTTCGCTTTCTTATCCGGAATACTCCACGGATATATCCATTATGGCTGAATCCACTTCCAAAATAGCCGGCGAACTCCCTGCAGAGCCGGCCTCTGAAGATAAGGATTCCGATTCCGGCAAATAGCGGAACGCTGAAGTCAAAGTCCTCGGCTGAGCAAGTCTTCATTCCTTGATTTAACGCTTTATTTCCATGACAGATATAACTATAATGCCGCTATGCTGGAAAAAGGACTTGTGCAGATTTATACCGGTGACGGCAAGGGCAAAACGACCGCTGCGTTCGGCTTGGCACTGCGTGCCTCCGGTCAGGGCAACAAGGTGCTGATCTATCAATTCTTAAAGCCCGCATCCCTCGATATCGGGGAACGTTTCGCAATTCAACTGGGAGCTGTCAGAATCAGAGTCGAAACGCTCGATGTGCCGTGGGATATGTCCGGGTCTTTAGAGGACAAAAAAGCCGTCACTAAGATACAGGCGGCAATCAGCGATGCCCTTAAAAGAATCACGCAGACGGCGGAAAAAAGATTTTACGATGTGCTGATACTTGATGAGATCGTATTTTGCCTTTCGGAAGGCCTGGCTAAATTTGATGATGTCAAAGATCTCATAGATAAAAGAGATTCGGCGGTTGAAATAATTTTAACCGGCCGGGGCGCAACCACGGAATTGATAGAATTGGCGGATTTGGTGACGGAAATGAAAAATATAAAGCATCCGTTCGATAAAGGACTGCCGGCAAGAAGGGGAATTGAGTATTAATTACTCAAACTGACCGATTCGTGCTGTCATCCCTGCGAAAGCAGGGATCCAGAAACGTAATGGATTTAGTGGATTCCCGCTCCCCGCTTTCGCGGGGACAAGTTTACACCTGCGAAAGCAGGTGCGGGAATGACAAATAGTGTACGTTATTGTGATTGAATGACTTACCATGTTGTTCGATTCAAAAACGGTCAGTTTGACTTAATTACTATGAAATCATAACAATGAACTGATGAGGAACCTTTGCTATGAGTCAAAATGTTGCTGCGATTATTTGTGCTGCCGGGGCCAGCAGCCGATTCGGGGGAAAAAGAAAGAAGGCATTTGTCGATGTAGCCGGCAGGGCGGTTTTCTTCCGCAGTGTAGAGCTTTTCTCCAATCGCGACGACGTAAAACAGGTTCTTTTAGGCATCTCGCCCGAGGACGAAGAATTAGTGAGCGTCAAATGGGGCCCGAATCTGAAGTTCTTTAATGTGTCAATCTTCATAGGTGGTGCTGAGCGTTTCGATACTGTCAATAAAGGGATCGAGCTTATCAGGGACGAGATCGATCTTATCGCCGTCCACGATGCCTGCCGGTGTTGTGTGACGGAAGAAATCATAGACTCCACTATCACCGCTGCTGCCAGGAGCGGTGCGGCGATACCCGCCTGTCCGGTTACGGCAACGATAAAACAAGCGAAGGATAATATTATAACTCAAACCACTGATAGAACCGGTCTCTATGAAGCTCAGACACCACAAATATTCTCGGCTTCCCTGCTCAAGAAGGCGTACGAAAACCTCGATAGCCTCGATAAGAGCAAAATCAGCGATGATTCGCAATTAGTCGAAGCGTTGGGTCACAAGGTCACAATTGTGGAGACGGACTCTTCGAATATTAAAATTACCCGCCAAAGTGATATTGCAGTTGCCGAAGCTATCCTGAAGTCCCGGCCGAAACTCACGCCGAAAGGTCCTATTGGCCCCTATATTGAGGCGCAGTGGTAATTTCCTTAAGGGCCGGAAGTAGCTGATAATTGCGGATAAAAAAAAAGAAAACATCGAGCAACGGTCTGCTACCCGATGTTTTCCGGAGGGGAGAAAAAATCGTTTTATGAACTTTCATTTGTTATCGGCACCGGCATTATTGCACTTAAACTAAAAATCGACAAATTCACTGCTTAAATAATAAATTAATGTTATCCTGCCTTTGCATTTATGTACGCTAAAAGCAGTTAAAAGTTCGTTTTTTTTCGTCTTTGGAGGGGATATTGTATTCTGCTGGCTATGCAGTCCGTACAAACAATGTAGACGGAATATAAGCATTATCGGCCGGTAAACGGCTATATAGGGGAGAGACCATCAAACGTTCCGGTCCGACCTTCAAATTGGGTTGATAAGGAGCTTGGAATGTAAAGTCGCCTAATAGTCTGTCAAATGTGATTTAATAGTCTGGAAGGGTGGCAGTTGCCCAGGGCAGGCACACGGGCCTGCCCCTACCGGGATGGCTTCTGCCGTATTGACCATACCCAAAGTCTTCGGCTTTGAGGCTGCCACCGAATCACAGGTAGACAATTTACAAATTCATGTTTGACAAACTACTATTGTTCTATGCACCTTGTAGATTACCGCTTGCCATAGAACTGCCCAAAAGGGTAAACTTAACATGAAATGGCGATGGTCTTTTCTCAGGGGCAAAGTAGCTTCTTTATGGAATCCGACCAGGAATTGATTGAATTGGCAAATAAGGGCGATCCGGACGCCTTCGAGGCCCTCTACCGCCGATACCGGGATTGGGTTTACCGGTTGGCCTGGCGATTTACCGGCAACATGCCAGATGCGCTGGATGTCCTACAGGAAACCTTTACCTATCTGCTGGGCAAGTTCCCCGGTTTTGAGCTTACATCTTCTATGACGACCTTTCTTTATCCGGCAGTTAGACATATTTCCATCACAATCTGCAGTAAAAAAAACAGGATTACATCCGATGAAGATATACTAAGCGAACTGGCTGCGGCCACATCGGAAGAAACTGAACTTTGCCGTTCCGAACTGGCCGCTGTACTGGCGATATTGCCTGAAGAGCAGCGGGAGGTTCTTTTAATGCGGTTCGTGGACGATATGAGCCTAAAGGAGATTGCTGCCGCACTAAATATTCCCACAGGGACCGTTAAATCAAGGCTTCACAATGCCTTACGTGTACTTCGCTATGACCGTCGGACACGAGATTATTTTCTTGAATAAGCTTCAAGTCCGTTGTGGCATAAAATAAGGATTCGGCAATATTATATGGTTAGCTGCCGCACGTGATTAATTACGTGAAAATGACGTATCTCCTATTTTAATAAGGACTTGTATAAAAGTGCCAACGTATGCTTTAATCGTTACATAAAGTGATTATGTTTTGAATAGAATCTCCCCAGACACTATGTAAAAAAGAAATCTTTGATTTTGAGTAACCTTCAGAGTAGACGGGATGATGGCTTTCTGTTAAAATCCTGCCGGTTCGTTGCGATATAACCATTTGTGAAGCTTTTATTACAGATTCTTGTTTATATGAAAATAATGGAGCTTTGATGCGATTGATTCTGGTCGACAGCTTGCCTGATGTCAGGTGCAACTTCTTTCCTCTGTCATTAGGGCGTCCGCTCTGGGAGCTTCGCTGCGGCATGAGTTCACTGGCGGACAAGCTAATTGCCAAAATCAAGCCCGATGATATCGCCTATTTCGTTCCTGATTATATGGCGGAAGTTTATCGAGCGCAAGTAGGTAAACCTGTAAATAATATGGCCGCTTTGGCCGGAGATGATCTAATTCTTGTCAATCCCGTCGTTAAGGCGGAGAATTTTAAGGTTCCGGCAAAAGGCGCCAGTGAGGTTGGTCTGGATGAGCAGGGAATGGTTATCTACGCCCGGATAAGCAAAGACGATGTCAAACGGCTTGCTTCTGATGATATCGAGACATTTATTGCCTCGGCCAGGGCGAAATTGCCGAATGTTTCGTCCAAAATCCCGGTATGGAATTATATTTGGGACCTCGTTTTAGCCAACGGCGAGAACATAACGGCTGAGTTTGCAGCGGCGGGGCAAACAGGAATCGCAGGAACGCTGGAGCATCCCGTCGCCATTCGGGGCAGTAAGAAGGATGTCTACGTGGCGCCCGGGGTGAAGGTGCATCCGATGGTGACCATCGATGCCGAGCACGGACCGGTTTATATCGACCAGGGCGCGGAGATATTGCCGTTTACCCGAATTGAGGGCCCTTGCTACATTGGGAAAGATTCAATTCTCTTAGGTGCTAACTGTCGTGAGGGCAATTCGATAGGGCCTTGCTGCCGAATCGGCGGTGAGGTAGAAGAGTCGATCATACACGGATATTCGAACAAGTACCACGATGGTTTTCTCGGTCACAGCTACGTCGGTGAGTGGGTGAACCTGGGAGCCCTGACGACAAACAGCGACCTGAAGAACGACTACTCGAACGTCTCGGTCATGCTGGATGGGCAGCGGCCCATTGATACAGGCTCGACCAAAGTCGGTTCGTTGATTGGCGACCATGTGAAAACGTCGATCGGCACTCTTTTGAATACGGGTTCATATCTGGGGGCGATGGCGCTTATCATGGCGACGGGCAAACCGCTGCCGAAGCACATACCGTCATTCGGCTGGTTCATAGAGGGAATCGTGACCAAGGGTTTCGGCAAAGGCAGATTGTACGAAACGGCTAAAACAGCCATGAGCCGGCGCAAAAGCGAATGGACCCCTGCAATGGAAGCAATGTGGAATGCGGTTTTTGAAATGACAGCGCCTGTGCGGAAAAAGGCCATTAAAAAGGGCCGCAGAACGCTGTTAAAGTAGACTGAAATATAGGACAGGAGAATAATCTATGGCGACAGTAGAAGAACGGGTCAAGGCGGTTACCGCCAATATCTTAAAACTGAATCTGGATGAAATCAAGATGGAGCACAATTTTACCGCCGATTTAGGCGCCGAGAGCGTGCAGTCGATTGAACTTGTCGCGATGTTTGAGGAGGAGTTCGGCATCGAGATGGACGAGGATGCCGCACTTTCCGTTGAAACTGTCGGCGACGCGGTTAAGTTCATTACCGCTGTTTGCAAAGAGCAGGGTGTCGACGTAGAGTAGATTAGAGTAACAGGTTATAACACAAAAGCAGAAAGGACTTTTAATGGGCAAAGTCAAAAAGAAACATCCTCTTGTTGATGCAAAGAGGCCGAATTTATTGGAAGATATCTTTCCATATAGTATGCCCCCGCGGATTCGTCTGGAAGGCCCGGTGATTGAGCAAATCGACGGCGAGCCGGTGGAGTTCGACTTCGGGGCCGTTAAGGACAGACCCATCCTGATAAGCGACACGACATTTCGCGACGGGCAGCAGGCCCGTCCACCCTATACAATTGAGCAGATGGTCCAGATTTATGATTTGATGTCGAAGCTGAGCGGGCCAAACGGCGTGATTCGGCAGACGGAATTCTTCCTGTATACGAAGAACGACCGCGAAACGCTGGAGCGCTGCCAGGCATTGGGACACAAGTATCCCGAGTGCACCGGCTGGATTCGTGCCGTCAAGGGCGATTTTCGGCTCGTGAAAGAGGCCGGCCTCAAAGAAACGGGAATGCTGACGAGTTGCTCGGATTATCATATCTTTCATAAGTTGAAATTCCGCAGCCGGAAAGAGTGCATCGACAGCTATTGTGAGGTCGTAGATGCGGCTTTTGAGGCGGGTGTGCGTCCACGTTGTCATCTGGAAGATTTGACGCGTGCCGATATCGAGGGATTCGTGCTGCCGTTCGTGGACAGGCTTATGGAGATGAGCCGGCAGGTGCCGGAGGAGCAGTCCGTTAAGATCCGGCTGTGTGATACGATGGGCTATGGCGTCAGCTATCCGGGCGCCGAGCTGCCGCGGAGCATCCCCAAGCTGATTTACAAGCTCAACCGCGAGTGCGGCGTGCCGAGCGACAGGCTGGAATGGCACGGGCACAATGACTTCCACAAGGTGCATGTCAACGCGGCAACAGCGTGGCTGTATGGCTGCGACTTCATCAATACGACGCTCTTCGGTTTCGGCGAACGGACCGGCAATCCTCCGCTGGAAGGGGCCATCTTCGAGTATATCGCCCTGAAAGGCGACCTCTGCGGGATCAATACAATGGCGATTACCGAGCTGGCCGACTACATGCGGTCGATCGGACTGCCTATTCCGGATAATTATCCGTTCGCGGGCCGGGCGTTCAACACGACCAGGGCCGGAATTCATGCCGGGGGTCTTCGTCAGGACGAGCAGATATACAATATTTTCGATACGGCAAAGCTGTTGGGCCGGCCGCCGCGAGTGGCAATTACCGACAAGAGCGGTGCAGACGGCGTGGCTCACTGGCTCAACGAGTTCTTCGGCCTGAAGGGCGACGACCGGATCAACAAAATCAGAGTTCACAAATTAGCCCGCTGGGTCATCGACCAGTACGATGTTGAAGGCCGTCTGACGGCCATTAGCGACCAGGAGCTTGAGGCTAAAGCTCAAGAATTCTATCCTGACTATTGGGAAAAGTATAAAAGCGGGCAATAAAAGTCATTTTTTCGATTTTCGATCTGCGGTTTTCGATTTTGAAATCGTCATTCGTCAATAATATGGATGGTAATAATCGCCGTTTGTCGCGGTCTTAGGGTTGGTCTATATCATCATTCTGCATAGTGTAGCTTGTAATTAGCAATCTGGTCATCCGGGCGCCATAAATCTAAAGGAGCGGATCGTGCTGGATATTCTCTTTATGTGTTAGTGGCGTCCTATAATTGCCGAATACACCTCATTTTTGCTGCTTGCCTGGATTAGAATACCTATGACATTTTATAAGGGGCAAGTTCCAGGCAAATCGTTGCTGTTCTGTGATCTGTCACCAGGCCGGGAAGTGGTCTTTTCATGAGATTCCAGTACTTAAAATAGCTATGAGCGCAAAAGTAACCGAAAAAGGAGGAAAAAGGTAGAACAAACAGAAAGAATCTGTTAATATAGACTGTTTAAGGGTTTTGGGAATGCTATCAGGTAATTCAAATGGGCAGTTCCACGCCACATTGGCCGTACGAGCGGCTGAGGTAATCGGGAATATAGTCCGTAGAAGTCCTGCATGCCATGATGGGGGCTCAAAGAGAAATCAAACTTAGATAAGTTATGGAGATCTAACTATACATCAATAGAGAAAGGACCGGATAAACATGAAAGACGCAAAGCAGCATTGGTGCTGTTTGTTAATGATGGCTTATATGGTTGTCTTTTGGACTACGCAATCCAGCATAGGATTAGTAGTGAGCGAGGTCATGTATCACCCAGCCGATGCGGGAGAAACGCTTGAGTTCATTGAAATGTATAACAACCGGGCGGTTTTCGAAGACCTCACCGGTTATGCATTCACAAACGGTATTCAGTATGTGTTCGAACCTGGGACAATTATTAATTCCCGGGAGTACCTGGTTGTAGCTCGCGATCCGGCTGCTCTGGAGGCGGCATACCCAATCAGCAATGTGCTGGGTCCTTTTACCGGCCGGCTCGGCAACGATGGTGAGCGTATCGATCTGTCCAACAATAACGGTGAGATTATCATCTCCCTGCGGTACGACGACGAAAGACCCTGGCCGGTGTCGCCCGATGGGACAGGGCACTCGCTGATTCTCGCCAGGCAGAGCGGCGATCCGCAGGAGGCGTCAACCTGGTCGCCCAGCATGCTTATCGGCGGCACGCCGGGCGGGGCTGATGAAATCCAGTCCGGCGGCTCCGACGAACCGACACAGGTGACACTCGTGGACATGGGCCACCCCGGTCGGTATTTCAAAGGGACACAGGAACCATCGCTGGGCCCCGGCGGCCAGGCTGCCACGACCTGGACGGAGCTCGGATTCAACGATGATCCTGTCAGGACCGGATGGCTCGATGGTCCCAGCGGGTACGGATACAGCAACGAGTCCGGCGAGCTGCAGTTAATCGGGACGCAACTGAACGACATGCAGGGAAACTATATCTCCATATATGCCCGTCTGCGGTTCACGCTGACAGCAGGGCAGGTCAGCGGCATGTCTGACCTGGAGACTGAGGTTTACTATGACGATGCTTTCGTATTGTATCTGAACGGCGTACGTGTGGCGGACTCCGGGGACATCTCCGGCAATCCGCCGCGATTTGACCAGGGTGGTGGACAGGCTACGGATGACCAAGTTGCTAATGTGAACCTGTCCAATCGGATAAACCTGCTGGTTCCAGGCACCAACGTACTGGCCATCCAGATTCATAATGCAACCCTCTCCAGCAGTTCCGATTGTGTTGGAACGCCGATCCTCCGTGCAGTCATAGAGACTCACAAGGGTGCCGTCGATCCCCGCGCACGCGTTGTAATCAACGAGGCGCTGGCCAACAGTGACGCGGCCACCGGCGCCGACCGGATCGAACTTTACAATCCAGGCCCAACCACGGTCGATCTGAGCAGCGTTTATCTAAGCGATGACGAGGCTGAGCTGCTAAAGTACAAGATTCCTGATGGTGTCATGCTGCAGCCAGGCGATTTCCTGGCGTTCAGTGAAGGCGAGTTCGGATTCGGATTGTCGGCTTCAGGCGAGACGATTTACGTGACGGCCGCCACGAATGACACTGTGCCCCTGCCGGTACGCGTGCTGGATGCTGTGAACTGCGGGGCAATGGAGCCGGAAGTGACGTTCGGCCGCTTCCCGGATGGGGCGGACTCTTTCTGCTTCCTTGCTTCGGCGACGTTCGGAGGGCCAAACGCCCGGCCGGCGATTAACGACATTGTAATCAATGAAATCATGTACCATCACGCCACGCGGGACGAACGCTACGAATATATCGAGCTGTACAATCGCGGCACCGGCACGGTCTCACTTGCCGGGTGGGCTTTCACCGACGGCATTACCTACACATTCGAGCCCGGCACGGAAATAGCGCCCGGTTCGTATCTTATTGTGGCAAAGGACCCGAACTTTATCGCGGGCGTGTATGACAATCTTAATATCGGTTCGAATCTTCTCGGGCCGTATGCGGGCGGGCTCGATGATCACAGCGAACGTATCCGGCTGTCGTACCCGTACAAAGACGTTGATTCGCTAAGCGGTGACATTAACGTCCTGACGATCACGGCCGATGAGGTTACTTATTACGATGGTGGCCGGTGGCCGAGCTGGGCCGACGGCCAGGGAGCCAGCCTGGAGCTGCGCGATCCGGACAGTGACAACGATGCGCCCGACGCCTGGGCCGACAGCGACGAGAGCGGCAAGACCGCATGGGAGCAGTTCTCATTTACTATCAACAGCAGCGATTCCAGGTACACTCACAATCGTGTAACCGTCTTTGACCTTTTGCTGCTCAATCGTGGTGAGGTGCTAATCGACGACCTCGAGTTGATTATCGGCGGCACGAGCCGCCTCAGCAACGACGGCTTCGAGAGCGGCGAGTCCGGCTGGCGATTTCTCGGTAATCACGTTCGCTCATTAGTGACCAAGGCGGACCGTCGCTCCGGTGCTCAATCACTGCACCTGATTTCGACCGGGCACGGCGACCCCGGGGCTAACCGCATCAACCAGTCGTTTTCCGGTGTCACGGCAAGTACGGTGACGTTCCGCGGCTGGGCCCGGTGGCTGCGGGGAACCCGGTTCCTTTTGTTGCGGACGAGCGAGCGTTCGCCAGTTCAGCCGCCTCGACCCGCCCATTCGTTCGAGCTGACCATGCCCCCTGACCTGGGCACGCCGGGCAGGCAAAACACGGCTTTTGTGTCTAACCGCGGGCCCGACATTCTCGATGTACAGCATACTCCCGTTCTGCCGGCCGGTGGTGAGCCGATTGTCGTAACCGCCCGCGTTACCGACAACGACGGCGTGGGATCAGTCACTCTTTTCTATCGCTCAGAGGGCAGCGGAACATTCAGAAGTACGTCTATGCTCGACAACGGTTCCGGCGATGATCAGATCAGCGGGGACGGAATCTATACAGCTTCGATTCCGGGGACCTCCAGCGGCACGATGCGGGCGTTTTACATCGAGGCCTCCGACGGCTCGGCGTCAACGCGGTTTCCAACCAAACTGGATCCGTCGGCGGATGTGCCGGACCGAACCTGCCTGGTTCGCATCGGAGATTCTCGGCCGAATACCAGGTTAGCGACCTATCGGATGTGGCTTTCGGATGACGTAATCAGCACGTTTCGATCGCGTCCCAATCTCTCGAACGAGCTGATGGATTGCACGTTTGTCTACAACAACACCGAGGTCTTCTATAATGTCGGCATCCGCTATCGCGGCAGCCCGTTCATCCGCAGCGGTTCAGGCCGCGACCCACGCAACCGCTACGCCTACCGTATCGACTTCAATCCGGACCGGAAATTCCACGGCCGTGAGGAGATAAATCTCGACAATACCGAGGGAGGCAACCGCGGCCCGCTCCAGGAACGCGCATCGTATTGGTTCTATAAGCAGATGGGTCTACAGTTTTCAATGCAGGAGTTCGTGCGCCCGATCATCAACGGGAACGCCCACTCCAATTTCGAGGACGTCCAGAAAATCGACGGCGACTATATTGGTGGATGGTTTCCCAACGATACTGAGGGCTACATTCATAAGATAGACGACTACTTTGAGTATTCGGCCGACGGCACGGGATTCTCGAACCTTGATGAAGGGCTTAAGTCCGACTCAAGTCACCCTCGGCTGAAGGAGACCTATCGCTGGGGGTTCGAGAAGCGGTCACATCGCGAGAACGACAACTGGGACCATCTTTTGGATTTTGCCGCTGCGTTTAATACACCTTCGAGCAGTACGCTGTATGAGAGAAATATCGAATCGGTTGTCCACCCCGAATACATGGCACGGGTCCTGGCGATCCGCCACGCCGTCGGTGACTGGGACAGCTATGGATACCGCCGAGGCAAGAATAACTTTTTCTACTATGCCCTGCCGGAGGGTAAATGGTATCTGCTGCCCTGGGACATAGACTTTACGCTCGGTTCGGGCGATGGAGCCAACACCGACCTGTTCTCCATGAATACCGGCCAGTTTCCGGAAGTAAATCAGTTCCTCAACTATCCCAAATACCAACGAATGTACCTGCAGGCCTACGCGGAGCTTGTGAACGGTCCGTGGCAGACCTCATACGGGACGGCCAATCCGCCAACGGAGTTCGATAAGTTTCTGGATGATGCGGCTAACGCTTTGATAGCCGATGGTCAAGGCAGCGGCCGAAGGGATGCTATCAAACGGTTCGTGCGAGACCGCCGGAGCTATATTTTAATGCAGATTCCGTCTCTGACGTTCGAGATTACGACCAACAGCGGCAGCGATTTCTTTACATCGGCATCGACGGTAACGATCAAGGGTGTCGCCCCGATGGAAGTAGCGGGGATTTCGGTTAACGGCACGTCCGTACCGGTAGAATTCTCGGGCAGCAGCGTGTTCGAAGTGGATGTCGAAATCGCAGAAGGCCCGAATCTGCTCAATGTTCAGGGATTAAACGGTGTTGGAAATCCCGTAACCGGTGCTAAGGACTCCATTACGGTAACCCGCATCATGCCTTGTGTGATTACCTCGGTAATACCGAATCAAGTATATAACGATGGTACGTCACAGATTACGATAAACGGAAGCGGCTTTGAGCCGGGATCGGCCACCTCAGTGGCGCTAACCCTACTCTCGGAAGAGGTCGGTTTTGATGCCCTTTACGTCCAGAGCAATCAGGCGTTTGATCTTATTGACGCGGCGACACTTCTGCTGGACGATCCGGGCCGCAGCGTTGGGAATCCTATCCATGCAGTTCATGAATGGATCAACCTCTGGAATACTGGTGGTCGTGGGTTATTCACCTCTAACGAACAAAGGTTTGCGCCGCCGTTCCAGAGGGGTGCCGACAACTTCGCTGTGCGGTTTACAGGCTATATTTTCGCCCCTTCTCCGGGAGTACGGTACTTCGGCGTGAACTGTGACGACGGATTCAGCTTGTGGATAGGCGGTCAACTCGTCGGGGAATATGCGGATTCCCATAATCCGGCTACAACTGATGTGACGCAAAACCGAACCGATGGTACAATGACCTTCGACTTTCCAGCCGCGGGCAGTTACTATTTAATCCTTGACTACTATGAAAATGGAGGGGGGGAGGAGATCGAGTTCTTCCAGACCAACTCTAACGGCGCCGATCGTCGATTGATTAATGTCGACTCCGAGCTGGTTGTGTTCCGGGACAACGACACGAGAATTGACGCGACCAACATTGTGATTGTGGACGAGAATACGATTACCTGCCAGGTCGATCTGGATGGCGCTGAGCCCGGGGCATGGAACGTGGTTGTAACGCCGGAGTATGGCGATACCGCACGGTGCGTTCTGCCCGGCGCAGTGCAGATCATCAGCCAATAAACCTGTACGGTAGAGTAGACGCTCCATATTATTGACGATTGCCGAATGAAGATTTCAAAATCGCAAATCGAAAATCGAAAAAATGACTTTCTATGGGGCTTTAATGACTTTCTGTTCTTTGAAGACTTTGCCGGTCATGTAATCTGTGAAGGTTACCTTGACTGTTAATGGTTCTTCCAGACTCTCGATTTTGTCGGCTACGTCGAATGTTAATCTGTAATTGATGGTTATTAAGGTGGCAAACCAGAGCTCTTTCAGCTCATTTGACTCAACGCGCCACTCGTCGAGCAGAGCCTCGCTGTCAGCCTTGTTCAGGTCCCATAGCTGAACGTCCACGGCGCCAACCGCCTTTATTGTGTCACCCTGTTCGTCGGCCGGTTTTATATAGACAATCAGCTTTTCCTTCTTGCCGTCTTTGTCTTTATCAAAGAAGCCTGTATATCTGCCAATCTTGACACTCTTAAGCCGATTGAGGTTTTCGAGCTTTACCTCTTTGGGCAACCCGGACAGTACCTGTACTTGTTGCTTGAGCTGTTTGTTCTCGATCTCGGACTGTTCGATTTGCTTTTGTAGCTGTGTTTTCTCCTGCGTCAATTGTTCTATCTGCACGGCCGGCGATTCTTTCCCATTAGGATTTGCACAGCCTGTGACCAGGATTAGAAAAGTCAAAATGCAAAATGCAAAATGTAAATTTGATGAAGTCATCATCGCTTTGCGTTGATTCGACAATTTTGATATTGGACATTGGATGTTCATTATTCTTGCTCCGGCTCCTGCTCTCTGACGATTTCGGGCGCCTTTTGCAGTATCCTGTCGGCTAATCCGTATTCGATCGCTTCGGCTGCATCGAGCCAGAGATTCCGGTCACAATCTTTCTCGACTTTCTCGGTGGTTTGGCTCGTATGCTGTGCCAGGATATCGTAAAGGCGAGCGCGCAGCCGTAATATTTCCTTTGCTTCGATATCCAGATCGGTAGCCGGCCCTATCAATTGCCCTGATATCAACGGCTGGTGCAGGAGGATCCTGTTGCTGGCTAATAGGAACCGCTTACCCGCATGGCCGCCGGCCAATAACACCGCCGCCATACTTGCTGCCTGCCCGACGCAATACGTCGCAACCTCGCAGCGTAAAAACTGCATCGTATCATAGATTGCAAGCCCTGCCGTGATCGAGCCGCCGGGCGAATTGATGTAAAAGTGAATGTCCTTCTTGGCATCTTCATTGCTCAGGAAGAGCATCTGGGCGATGATTAGATTAGCAGTCACATCATCAATCGGCCCGCCGAGAAAGACGATTCTGTCCTTCAACAATCTTGAATAAATATCATAGGCACGTTCCGTTCGGCCACTTTTCTCAATAACTATTGGCACCAGATTCTGATTTAAGCTCATGTTTTGTTCCCCGTATTGCGTTTTTACTTCTTGTCTTTCTCGTCTTTGTTTTCTTCCTTTACTTCTTCCTTTAGGACTTCATCGATAAGGCCGTATTCGTGAGCCTCTTCGGCAGTCATATACCTGTCTCTTTCAGTCTCAGCGGCAATTTTTTCGACCGGCTGACCGGTATGTTTTGCGAGCAGTTCATTTATCATGGACTTAGCCTTGAGTATCTCTTCGGCCTGTATCTTGATGTCGGCTGCCTGGCCGCTGACTCCGCCCCAGGGCTGGTGCAGCATTACTTTCGCGTGCGGAAGGGCGTGACGTTTGCCCTTTGTGCCGGCTGCCAGTATTATGGCGGCTCCGGATTGAGCCCTGCCTATGCAATAGGTCGCAATCGGAGAGCTGACAAACCGCATAGTATCGTAAATGGCCATGGTATCATCCACGCTGCCGCCGGGAGAATTGACGTACAGGCTGATTTCACTGCTGCGCTTCAGGTTGTCGAGGTACAGCATCTTCATGATGACTTCGGCAGCTCTTTGATATGATATTTCGCCTATCAGAAAGACGATGCGGTTCTCCAGCAGCATATCGTCGAGGCTCATCTGGCGATAGCGTTGATACTGGCCGTATTGATTGTAAACGTCCATATTTGTGGTCTCCATTTTGTAATGATTTGCGAAGTGGAATCCCTTCGTAATATCTTGTGCTTGATGCTCAATAGACATTCATTACTCCCTTTACTTGGCCGATACCATGTATTTTCAGGATTGTTTTTCCTCAGGTTCGACTGATTTTTTTGCTACTTTTTTTTCGGCTTTTTTCACTGATTTCTTATCGGTTTTCTTGGTTTTTTTAGCTTTCTTCCCGGGCTTTTTCTCCGTTATTACTGCCGTTTCGAGCAATTTTGCAATGCACTTATCCTGGCGCACCTCCAAACTGAATTGAGCTAACGAGCCGTTGCGTTCCATATCTTCTCTCATCCTCTCGGGCCGCTGTCCTCTCTGCATGGCTAATTGGGCGATATGGCCGTTAATTTCTTCATCAGTCACATCAATCTCGAGCTTGTCGGCAACTTTATCCATTATGAAGAAAGTTTTTAGCTGTTGTTGGGCCTGCTGTTCGCTGCCGGCCTTAAGCTGCTCTACCTGCTCGCCGATCTGCTCGCGGGAAAGTCCCCGCATGAGCAAGTTCGTATATTGTCTTTGCAGCACGCTGCTGGCCTGCTCGGCCACAACATTCATCGGCAGGTCGAAATCGGTTTTGTCGAGCAGATACTCGTAAATCTGCTCGGTCATCTCCGTTCGGCTTTGTGCTTCCAGCCGGCTATGAAGCGTATCTTGAATTTTTTCCCGCAGCTCGTCTTTATTTTCGGCATCGTATCGTTTGAGGAAGTTTTCGTCAAGTTCAGCAGGTTTTAGCCATTTGATATCTTTGATGCTTATCCGGATGTCCACTTTTTTGCCGCGATATTCTTCTCTGAAAAAAGTTTTCGGGACATCGACACTTGTCTCTTTGGTTTCTTCCGCATTGGCCCCGACCAGCAGCTCATCGAGCTTCTCAACGGGGATTGCCCCGACAAAACCATTCTGTCTTACATATATCTCGACGTTGTCCAGTTTCTGTTCTTCTTCAATTCCCTCTGTTTTAAGAACCG
>Ga0307378_10001141_pt1 | contig 44074 bp, 36 predicted proteins | sample UN1MG_FD_202238 | JGI IMG/M metagenome (GOLD analysis project Ga0307378, IMG submission 202238) | Soil microbial communities from Risofladan, Vaasa, Finland - UN-1 | ecosystem: Environmental > Terrestrial > Soil > Coastal area > Acid sulfate soil | place: Finland: Risofladan, Vaasa | collected... | reverse complement strand
GGGGGCGGCAGAACGCCGGCGGCCAACGCTTCTGCCGCCCCCTGCGGGGGCTGGGCCTTGTACCCGCCCGAACCCACGGCTTACGCCGTGGGCTACCACCTGCCGCCCGCCGTCGGCGGGCTACGGAGCCCGAGATGTGGGCAAAGATCAGGGCGTTGCCCTGGGCTGTCATAGTACGCTCCTTCGGTGCTGAAGAGGCTGCGGCCAGGCGCCAGGGCTGGGGGCCATACTCGCCCCCCAGTTGCGGGCCAACTGCCGCCGCAGTAGAATGCACGGGTGGCGACTTTGCTCCTCCGCGTGCGAGGCGCGAATGAGAACGCTTCTACGGTGCGCAGTGCCCCTGGCTCTCCTCTTCCCCTGTTCCGGGTGCGCCATGCTTCTCAACCTCCTGGGCAAGCCGAAAGTGGAAGCCGTCAGCCCCCACGTCGAGCGTATCGGCTGGGAGAGCGTGGCGCTGAGGCTGGAGGTGACCCTGCGGAACCGCTGGTGGTTCCCCGTGCGTGCGCCGCTGGCGCGCTGGCGGATCGAGATCCAGGGCCGCGAGTTCTGCCGGTCCGAGGCGCGGATGGATGTCGCGCTGCCGGCGCGCGGCGTCGGCACCGTTCACGTTCCCGTGGAGATCTCCTACCCGGCGATGTGGAGCGCGTACAAGGATTTGCGTGAGGCCAGCGAGGTGCCGTATTGCCTCCGCGGGTCGCTGGCGACCTCGGTGCTCGGCATGCCGTTGAAGCTTCCGGTGGTCTACACCGGGAAGTTCCCCGTGTTGCGGCCGCCGCGGTTCAGCAACGTCCGGTTCCGCGTCGGCGAGGCCAGCCTGATGCGGGCGACGCTGACCATCGAGGCGACGGTGACCAACCCCAACACCTTCGAGATAGACATCCAGGGCCTGGGCTACGAGTTCAGGGCAGGCGAGGTGCACCTCGCGGGCCTGAAGGCTTCCACCTCGGGCGCCATCGGCCCGGGCCAGAGCGGGCAGATGACCGTGGTCGGCGAGGCCTCGGCGGCGCGGACGGTGCTCCAGCTCCTTGCGGGCGGCCGCCTGGACAAGCCGACCCTGGTGCCCACGGGCACCATCAAGACCCCCCACGGCACGGTGAAGCTCGACCGGGACAAGGGGGACTGACGTGCGTGTAGCCGCGGGCATGCGGAGCGGTCGTCCCATAGGTCCGATGCGTCCCATAGGTCCCATTCTTCCTATGTCCCGCCGCGCCTTCACGCTGGTCGAATTGCTGGTCGTGATCTCGGTGATTGCGCTTCTGTCGGCCCTCCTGCTGCCGGCGGCGCACAAGATACGCGCGCAGGCCCGGCGGGCCCGCTGCCTGAACGACCTCGACCAGCTCGGCAAGGCCATCACGCTCTACGTGGACGACAACGACCACTGGTATCCCTGCGCCACGATGATGCCGTCCACCGAGCCGGAGGGCGGGCCGCCGCCGCTGTGCGACCTGCTCTCGCCGCGCTACGTGCCCCCCGAGGTCTTCGAGTGCCCCGACGACCGGCCCACCGACCCCGCCTACACGTTCCCCAGCTACTTCGAGGGCGAGGGGACGAGCTACGAATGGGCCGAGCTGCTCAATCACCAGAAGGTGGGCCGCCCCATTGGGCACCACTTCATCCGCATCGAGGACGTGCCGATCCTCCGCGACTACGAGCCGTTCCACAAGTCCGGCGGCTCGCGCGTCGGCATCAACGGCCTGTTCCACGACAACCACGTGGAGGCCCTGTGATGCGCCTCAAAGTGCTCTTGGTCGTCGCGTCCGTCGCGTGCCTGGGGGTGGCGGGCTGGCTCCTCGCCGGCTACCTGAAGCCGGCGGCCAAGCCGAGCACGGCGGAACAGGTGGTGGACGCAGTGACCGAGTCGGACCCGGCCGCGATGAGCGAGAAGGAGAGCGAGGTCTGGCTCAAGCAGGTGGCGACGCTCACCGAGCGCCTGCCGCCGCACGAGACGCAGAAGCTGGTCGAGCGGGCGCTCAGCGACGAGAAGCTCAAGCAGCGCTTCCAATCGCTCCGCCCCGAGGACCGGCAGAAGCTGATGGGCCTCGTCTCCGAGGAGCAGCGTGCCCGGATGATGGCCACGATGGCCACGGGCATGGTGGCGATGCTGAAGGCGATGCCCCCGACGGCGCGAAAGGCCATGCTTCAGCAAATGCGCGACCGCCGCGCGGGGTTCAAGGGCAAGGGCAAGGAGGGGCATGGCCAGATGAGCAAGGAGCGGGTGGCCCAGTGGCTCGCCGCCACCACGCCCACGCAGCGCGCCGAAATGGTGCGCGCCATGCGCGAAATGCGCAAGATGATGCAAGAGGCGGGGATGAGGGACTGAGGGGACGAGGATGCGCATTGGCCTGATGGTGTGGGAGATCGGTCGGCGCGGGTTCTTCGAGCAGTTTGAGTGGGCCGCGGCGAACGGCTTCGACGCGGTCGCCTTCCACGTCAACCGCGCCCTCGCCCCCCGCCGCGGCCTGGACCCCGAAGCAATGACCGAGGAGACGTGGGCGCGCCTCAAGGCCGCCGCCGCGCGCTTCGCGGACGCCGACATCCACGCCCCGTTCGGCAATGGCGCCGAGAGCCTGGTGAACCCCGGCCACCGAGCGCGTCGGGCGTGGCTTCAGCGACTCGAGACCACGCTCCGCGTCGCCGCGACGCTCGGGGCGAAGACGGTCACCGTCCACCGCGGCTCCGCCCCGGCCGGCCTCGATGGCAAGGCCGTGCGCGACCTGCTCGTCGCCTCGCTGGTGCAGCTCGATGGCCTGGGGAGCGCGCTCGGCGTGCGCGTCGGGCTCGAAGCCACGGAGGACTTCGACCTCCTCGAGCGGGTGAGCTTCGCCAACGTGGGGGTGACGGTGGACGTGGGGCACTTGAGCTTCAAGGACGGCGCGGCGTGGAAGCCGTGGGGGAGCCTCGGCGGGCTCATCCGCCACCTCGGCCAGCGTGTGGTCCACGTGCACGTCCACGACTACGACGGCCGCCGCGACCACCTTCCCCTCGGCTCGGGCAAGCTGGACTTTGGCGAGATAACCGCCGCCCTCAAGGCGATCGGCTACGAGGGCGCGCTGTGCCTGGAGCTGGCCCCCACGCCGACGATCGAGAAGGACTATCTGCGCAGCCGCGACGTCCTGCGTGCCCTTCTCGGGTAAGCGGCTACTTGCTCCCGCAGAGCGCGGCGACCTCGTCGGCGGAGAGCGCGCGGCCCCAGAGGCGCACGTCGTCTATCAGGCCGCGGAAGTGCCAGGCGGGCCTGCCCCCCTCGTTGCACGCGCCGATGAAGACGCCCGCGGCGCCCAGCGCCCTGCCCGAGGCCGTCTGAGCCTGGTCGCCGAGGGAGTCCTGTCCGCCGCCCGCATTCCGAATCGCCTCGCCGCGCGTGAGCTTGCCATCGAGGTAGAGCACCATCCGCGGCCCCTCGCACACGAGGGCCACGTGGTGCCACTTGTCGTCGGCCACCGCCGCGGCGGAGAACCAGGACATGTCCGTGCCCTCGGCCTGCAGCCCGTGGAAGTAGGCGATCTTGCCGTTCTCGACCATCAGCCCGAAGTCGTGCGAGCCCCAGCCGCCCGTCGAGACGCCGATCAGCGAGGGATTCGACCAGAAGCGGGTGCGCGCGCTCGCCGCGCACTGCGCCGTCTTGAACCAGAGCGCGACGCTGAACCAGGTGAGGCCCTTCGTCACCGCGGGCGGGACGACGACGTGGCCGCTTGTGCCGTCGAAGGCGAAGGCGCCGCCGAGCTTCCCCTCCGCGACCGGCTCCGCGCCCTTCGCCGTCGCGTCGTGGCCGTTGCCGCTGGAGTCCGAGGCGTCCTTGTCGAAGGTGTAGTGTGCGACGAGGCCCTTCGCCAGGTCGGGCGCGGCGAGCAAGGGGACCAATGGGACGAATGGGAGGCATAGGGCCAGACAAAGGCCGTGCCGTCGGCTCTTCGTCCCATGGGTCCCATGCGTCCCATCAGTCGCGTTCTTCAAGGGTCAGCAGCCTCGGGGTGTCAATGATCGGCAGCTCGAGGGTCAGGGCGTCCTCGCCGCGCTGCACCACCTTGGCGGGCAGCATCTTGTCCGCCAGGGGATCGTAGTAGGCCAGCTTGCAGTCCTTGCCCTTCACGGGGCGAAGGGTGAGGCGATACGGCGTGTCCTTCATCTCCTCGACGTTGTAGTTCGGCGTCATCTCGTAGAGGGCGATGACGAACTTCTTCTCGGTGACCTGGAAGGGCAGGACGGCGAACAGGTCGCTGAACCACAGGGTCGGCTTGCCCTCGGGCATCTCGAAGACCTTGCGGTCGGGGCCGAGCTTGGCGAATTGGACGTCGAACTGCCGCGGCGTCGGGATCGGCACAGCGCCCTCGAATGCCTTCACCGCGCGCCGCAGCGACCGCAGGGCAGGGGAGAGCCATTCGTCCACCTCGCCGTCGGGCGGCATGGCCTTCAGCTCCTTCACCTTGGCCAGGTGGAAGCCCATGCCCTGCTCGTTCTTGTCGGGGCCGGAGACGAAGAGGGTCATGCGGCTCAGCCCCTTGTTGAGCCAGAAGAGGAGCGCGCGCAGCAGGAACTTCTCCTTGAGCCGCAGCGACTCGGCTTCGCCCTTCACCCCCGCCTCGGCGGGCACGACGCCGTGCTCGGTGATGTAGTGGTGGAAGCGCTCGACGCCCTGGGGCTTGACGGTGAGCCGCTTGTCGGGCCGCAGGTGGTGCATCAGCGATTCGCACTGGATGGCCGTGTGCGCCCAGCCCTCGGCGAAGCAGAGGCGATAGGTGGGACAGAACGCTTCGAGGCAGCGGGCCGGGTTCTTCGGGTCCTGCTCGCGCTCGGGCAGGTCGCGCCAGCCGGTGCCGTAGGGGTGATAGCTCTGGCCGTCGGTGCCCGGCGGCAGCTCCTTGATCGGGCAATGGAAGAACGTGGTGTTCGACCAGCCCCAGATGCAGCGGGTGCCGGGGAACTCCTTCTTCGCCATCTCGATGGTGCGGCGCGAAACCTCCCAGGCGTGGCCGCCGGGGCGGAGGAAGTCCTTCGTGAACTTCGCGCGGCCCGGCCAGTAGTCGTTGATGCCGCCCCCGCCGGCGAAGTGCGAGCCGAACGACAGTTCGTTCCAGAGCTCCAGCTCGATCGCGATGCCCTCCTCCTTCGCCACCTGGCACACGGCGCGGGCGTAGTCCACCCAGCCGCCCGCTGTGTGCTCGAACTCGGGCGTGCCGACGGGGTGGAAGGGCAGGTAATAGAAGTCCATGCAGTTCAGCTTCTCGCCCTTCTTGAGGTCCTTCGGCAGCGGCTTCGAGAGCTTCACCGCTTTGCGGTCTTTCTCAATCTCCGTGAACAGCACCTGGCCTGCCCAGTAGTCCGTCAGGCCATTCGTGCCGGAGTAGAGGACGCGGAAGCCCTCGACCGAATCGAGGAGCAGCTCGGCCGAGCCCTTCGGCGCGTCGGCGGCGAGCCGCCGCTCGAAGTGCTTCATCTTGCACGGATAGCCGTGGTGGGCGTTGAGGAGGATGATGGGCACAATGCCCAGCTTCTTGCAGACCCCCAGCATCTCGCGGTAGCGCTGCTCGGAGTGCTTCGCGATGCCCTTGATGTCGGGGTCGTAGGTGCCGAACGGCTGCTCCCAGCGGAGACAGCGGATGCCCGCCTTGGCGAGCAGCCCGAGCTGGGCCTCCATGCTCCCGCCGTGGTACTGGTAGACCATGCCGATGCCGTCGAGCAATTCCGCCGCGGGCCGCGTCTCCAGGAACCCGCGCCACGGCTGCTTCACGTGGCTGTGCTTCGGCCACGGCACGTCGAGCTGCGAGGGGTCCACGTAAGGCCGCATCTCGACGGGCGTCCCCGCCATGCAGCCGAGCACCGAGAACGCGAGCAAAGCGGGCAGTCCGCGCACACCGCACCTCCGAGGTCGCCTGCATTGCCTCCCTCGGCGCCTCATCTTACGTCGCCGCCGGCCCCCCGTCAAGATGTTTGGGCGTGGTGGGTGCGTGTAGTCTCCTACGGTCAAGGGGTGGCAGGCGAACGCCCGAAGGGCGTGGCGGAGTACAGCCCACGGTGCAGCGAAGCGGAACCGTGGGTTTGCGTGCGAGAAACAGGCGTAGCCCCCGAAGGGGGCGACGGAGCGTTCGGAGCACCAAGAGGTTCCCCCGCCCCCTTCGGGGGCTGGGCCGTGGGGGGATCGTCAACCCACGGCTCCCTAAGCATCGCCGTGGGCTTTATTCCCTCGCCTCCTTCGGGGGCTGAAGGCGCGGATGCCTTCACCGTAGGAGATTACACACACCCGGGCGTGGTGCGTCTCTCACAGGACAGTGGTCGCCCAGAGGTCGGCGTGCGGGGGGGGGCGCTGATGGCGCACTTGTTCAAGTGCGCCATCAGCAGCTTCGCCCCACTCTCTGCGGCCAATGGCAGTACTCTGCGCTGCTGGCTCCGGCCCTCGCTGCCGACCCCACTACGCCCATCAGGCATCGCGCAGGTCTCTGTGGCGAACGGGTGTCCGAAACGGACCACGCCCAAGACGCTTGATCGCCCACGTGAGACCCACTACAATCCAGGGACCGTGAGGTTGATCGAGGAGCACGAGCGGATGAAGCGGCCGACGTGGGCGACGGTGGCGGGGGTGCTGGGGATCATCTCGGCGGGCGCGGGCACCCTGGGCAGCGCCCAGATGGTGATGATGGCCGGCCCCGCCGCGCAGCAGCGTCGCGCATACGGCGTGCTGGACCAGGCCGTGGGGTCCTTCACGAAGCCCACGGGCCGCCCCGACGACGAGTTCGCTCTCGTGAACGAGACGCTGCGCGACTTCAGCCTGGCGATGGGGCGGATGACCACGCCCGCGTGGTTTCCCACGTGGTGCATCGCCGGCGGCGTGGTGGGGATGTTCGTGGCGGGGGCGCTCCTGGTGGCCGCCAGCGCGCTGCTCCAGATGAAACGCTGGGCCATCGTGCTCTTCTACTGCACGGCCGGGCTCGACATCGCCTGGTCGCTGGCCAAGCTCGCCGTGATCTCGGGCACATCCTCGCTCGTCTCGATGGCTACTCCCGCCTGGGCGCTCCCGGCCATTGTCATTGACGTGGCCCTGCTGGTCGTGGTCGCCATGGGCGACAAGGCGGCGTTCCGCGGCGGACAGCCGCCGCATACGGGGGAAGGATACGTATGAGAGAGCTGCTTTCCTTGGCTCTTGCTCTGACCCTCTCCGTGTTGTCGTGCCCGCGCGCGAACGGGGCGGCGCCACAGGCCCAACCACCGGCGAAGGAGACCCCTGCCATGGGCAGCGACCACGCCATCCACCCCGCCATCGGCGGGTGCGGGGGCGTCTACTTCCTGGCGGAGCCGGGGGAACTGGCCGTCGAGGTGGAGAAGCGCGACCGGAACCTCCGCGGCGCGCGGAGCGAGCTGAGGGCCATCCTCGTCGGCCCAGACCGGCGGGTCGTGCAGGAGGCGACAATCCCCGACGACGGCCAGCCGCGGGGCAGCGGCCTCGGGCCGCCCCAGCGGGTGCGCCTCTCGGCACGGGTCGAACGCAAAGGCGTTTACGCGCTCAACGTCACGGTGTCGAACGACCGGTATGGCGTCGAGATGGTCTGGGGCTTCCGCACGAACTGCCCGAAGTACCTGATCGAGACCGCGCGCGGCCACAAGGACGAGCGGCACCAGGAGCCCATTGTGCTCCTCAGCCCGGACAGGCCGAGCGACGTCTGCTTCCTGCCGCGGCCGGCCGAGTTCGCCATGGAGGTCACAGGGCTGCCGGGCGGGGTCGAGGAACTGTCGGTGTCCGACGCCAAGGGCGCGACCATCGCCACTCTGAACGTGGACGCGAAGGGCAGGGCCGCGCACAGGTTCCCAGCGGACGCTCACCGGGATGCCGTTCCCTGGCGGCTGCACCTGCCGAAGGCACAGGCGACAATCCACATTGATGGCGTGACGCGCTGGGACAGGGGGGACCTCTGCGAGAACGTGTGCTGCTGGACGCCTGACCCGGCCTCGTGGTTCCCCTTCCTCGAGCATCGGTGGCTCCTGACGCCCTACAGCCGAACGGCCTACGGGGAGCCGGGCCGCAGCGGGCAGGTCGTGCTGCGAGTCCACAGCAACGCGCGCGGGGCGAAGACGGTGCAACTGAGCATGGAGTTCCCCAGCGGCGAGTGGCCCGCGAAGCTGTCGCCCGAGCGGCTTGTGCTCAGGCCCGACACGGGGGCGGACGTGACGGTCGGCTACACCGTGCCCGCTGAGGGCGAGACGCGGGTCTGCCACGTGCGGGCGACGCCAGCGGACAGCCCCGACTTCTCGACGTACTCGACGCTGATCGTCAAGGGTGGCGTCGCGCCCGCGACGCGGCCGCTGGCCATGCCCCTCGTGCTCAAGCCCTACCAGCACGAGAACGAGCAGTTCGGCCATCTGCCCGACTACCCCGTCGAGAGCCAGCCGTACTTCGACCTGAAGAACCAGCCCTTCGTGCGGGTCGGCAATGGCGTGGCGACCTGCCGCGACGGGCGATGGGCGACGAGCGACCTCGCGGCCGCCGTGCGCACCCGCGTGCCGCCGTTCGAGGGCGCGTCGTTCGGCACGCCCTCCACCAAGCTGGCCTTCGACCGCGACAACGGGCTGTACCTCGTGGCGACGGCCGGCGGGCAGGCCGTGCTCCTGCACTCGACGGATGGCGCCCAGACGTTCTCGGCCTACGGGATTCCGGGGCGCGAGGGCCAGCCGCGCTCGTTCGAGATCGAGCAGTCCTCTGGCCACAACGTGCCCGACGGCCCGCCGCCCATCCTGCGCTACACGCTCACCGCCAAAGACCCCAGGGTCTTCTGGCGGAGAGTGAACGACCTGGAGCTGTTCCTGCCGAGGAGGGAGAATGGCCGCCTGGTGATCGGCGAGCCGGTGCTGGTGTCGAAGCAGTGCATCGGGCTGGCCGCCCACTCGGGCATCCCCGCCTCCATCGTCTCGCGCGGCAGCAAGGTCCACGTCATCTGGGGCGAGGCGACGGACCCGAACGAGAAGGTGCCTGGGGTGCCGACGTTCGTGGCGACCTGTGACCGCGAGACGGGCAAGCTGGGCGAGCCGGCGCTGGTGGGCTATGGCGCGCCGCCCAACGACGTGCACAACTCCCCGAGCATCACGATGGACAGCCAGGGATACCTCCACGCGCTGGCCGGCACCCACGGCCGCCCGTTCCAGTACGCGCGGTCGCTGAAGCCGAACGACGCCCATTCGGGTTGGACGAAGGCCGAGCCTGTGGGCGGGAACTCGCCGCAGACCTACATCGGCATGGTGTGCGGGCGCGACGACACGCTTCACCTGGCCTACCGGCTGTGGCGTTCGGGCGTCGAGCCCTTCCCGGCCAGCCACCACGCGACGCTTGCGTACCAGCGCAAGCGCCCCGGCCAGCCCTGGGAGCCGCCGAAGGTGCTCGTCGTCGCCGCGTTCTCCGAGTACAGCGTCTACTACCACCGGCTCACTGTGGATCGTGCCGGCCGCCTGTTCCTCTCGTACGACTACTGGTCAACCTACTGGTTCTACCGCAACGACCACTTCGGGCGCCGCCGAGCGGTCATAATGTCGCCCGACGGCGGCGACTCATGGAAGCTGGTGCAGACGAACGACCTGCGGCTGCCCGCCCCGTAGTGAACCCTGGATTCTACGGCACCAGCTCACTTCTTCGGGGGCGCCTGCTTGGTCTCGACCGGCTCGGCCTTGATGCCGAGAGCCTGGAGCATCAGGCCGGCGACGAACTTGTTGCCGGCGGGGTTCAGGTGCACGCCGTCGCCGGTGAGCACGCCCCTGGCCTTGCCTTCCTTGTTGTTTTCCTTCTCGTAGGCGATGAATGCCTTGCGCAGGTCGTTGAGTTGCACGCCCGTGTCGGCGGCCACCTTGCGACTGATGTCGGAGTACTCCTCGAGCATCGCGTCGCGCTCGTTCGTCCCGTCGGGCTTCTCGCCGATGGTGCTGGGGGTGCACAGGACGACGCGGGCGCCCGCGGCCTTGATGCGCGCGATGAGGTCCTTCAGCCCTTCCTCGAACTTCTCTTTCGTCGTGCCGCCGGCCATCTCGCCCTTGGCGTTCTTGCGCCAGTGCCACACGTCGTTGATGCCGATGTAGATGAACACGATGGTCGGCTTCTTCGCGATCACGTCCTTGTCGAGCCGGGCCTGGAGGTTGGGCACCTTGTGCCCGCTGATGCCCGCGTTGAACACCTCGATGCCCAGGTCCTTGCACTCTTGTGCCAGGGTGTTCTTCACGAGGGTGATGTAGCCGTGCGCCCCGCCGCCACCTGCGGTAATGGAATCGCCCAGAAACACGATCCTGTCGCCCTTGGCCAGCGCCGGCGGCCCGCCGGCCTCTCCGGCCAGGATGCCCATCGGAACCGCCATCGCCGCCGCGAACAGGAACCAGCGCCGCACCATGCTCGAACTCCTGAACTTGAGTCTGGGCTCCACCGATCCCGCGGAACCCTGCGGGCCACTCCCAATGGGATGATGATCATACTCGGGGGGTGTCAGTGTGTCAAAACGGATTGACAATACACATTCCAGGCAGTAGAATGTGTATTGAGGAAGGAGGCCAGACGATGAAGCGGACGAACGTTGTGCTGGATGAGGAACTCGTGGGGACGGCCAAGACCTTGACTGGGATTAGCACGACCCGGCAGGTGGTGGACCACGCCCTCCGCGAGCTGGTCAGGCATCGCCGCCAGCGCCGCCTGCTCAAGCTTAAGGGACGCATCCATTGGGAGGGCGACCTGAACGAGATGCGTCGCGGGAGAGTCCGGCCGTGACCATGGTTGACACGAGCGTGTGGGTGGACCACTTCCGCGGCACGCCGACGCCGGAGGTCGCGTGGCTTGAGGATGCCATCGCAGACGACGCCGACCTGTGCGTCTGCGGCACCGTGCTTACCGAGATCCTCCAGGGCGTCCGCTCCGATGCCGAAGTCGCTACCGTGCAGCAGGCGATGGACGAACTCATCTATCTGGAGACCTCTCGCGACGACCACGTGAATGCTGCCGCGATCTACCGCGCCGCTCGCAAGAAGGGCAAGACGGTGCGTAACGCCGTGGACTGCGTCATCGCCGCCTGCGCCATCGCTCACGACGTCCCCCTTCTTCAGTCCGACAGGGACTTCGAGATCATCGCGAGTGTGTCCAAGCTTCGGCTCATTACCCCGTAGGTAACTGCCCATGGCCAACCCCCTCCCCAGGAACCGCGGCTATCGAACGTTCCTGTACCTGCCCACCGACCGCGTGCCCGACGTGGAGTTCGGCTGCTGGCCGCAGACGGTGCGCGCCTGGGTGCCCGACGGCTTCCCGAAGGACTGGGCGGCCGAGATCGGCGAGAACATGTTCCACCCCCGCTTCAACGAGTTCATCGGCACCGACCGCGACGAGGGCGGAGCAGGCATCCCCATCCACCTGGGCATGAACCCCGCCTTCGAGCGCAAGGTGCTCGAGGAGGACGACCTGACCCAGATCGTCCAGGACACCTCGGGCGTCATCGCCCGCCGCTGGAAGGGCGGAGTCGAGGAATCCTCGATCCCCCAGTTCCTCGAGTTCCCCGTCAAGGACCGCAAGAGCTGGGAGGCGATGAAGGAGCGCTACCGCCTCGACGACCCGGCCCGCAAAGTCTCGGATGGAGCGATTGAGAAGGCCCGCAAGGCCGCGGCCGACGGCTGGACGGTTGGCGCCTGGGCCTGCGGCTTCTACGGGGCGCTGCGGAACTGGATCGGCACCGAGAACCTCTCGTACCTCCTCTACGACGACCCCGCCCTCTGCCACGAAATGGCCGAGCACTGGGCCGAGCTGATCCTCGTCTCGCTCCGCCAGGTGCCGCCCGACGTGCCAATCCACCAGATGGGCTGGTGGGAGGACATGGCCTACAAGGGCGGGCCACTCGTCAGCCCCAGGACCTTCGACGAGTTCTTCGCCCCCTGCTACCAGGCCGTGATGGACGAGGCGCGCAGGCACGGCTGCATGCTCTCGCACGTGGACTGCGATGGCAACATCCACGACCTCGTGGCGAGCTGGATTCGCGTCGGCGTGAACATCATGTTCCCCTGCGAGGTCGCGGCGGGCACCGACATGTTCCGCATGCGTCGCGAGTTCGGCGGACTCGTCCGCCTTCAGGGCGGCGTGGACAAGGTGGCCGTTGCCCGGGGCAAGGACGCCATTCGCCGCGAGCTCGACCGCATTGCCCCATTGCTCGGCGAAGGCGGCTTCGTCCCCCACCTCGACCACCTCGTCCCGCCCGACATCTCGCTGCCGAACTACATATTCTACCGCGAGGAGAAGAAGAAGCTGATCGGGAAGGAAACGTGACCGCGAATCGTGCGGATTGCGTCCCGCCCCCACCGAGCTTGCCTCGGTGGGGCGAGGGATTGGGCACTACCAGCCGGCTACCTCCTCACCCCCCTCCCTCTCAGGGAGGGGGCAGGGGGAGGGTCGGGCGCCTGTCCCAACCCCTGATCTCCACCCTCACCCTGCCCTCTCCCTGGGAGGGAGAGGGGTGAAGTGGGGGACGCCCGCCTAGTTGCCAATCCCTCGCTCCACTGGGACAAGCCCAGTGGGGGCGAAGAAGGTAGGGCGTGCATACTTGCACGCGGAATCCGTTCCTGCTACCGTAAGCCCCAGCACTGCCCTCGCGAGCCAGCCCAGCGGAGATGGCCTTGAACCCCGCCGAGTTCATCGCCAAATGGCGCAAGTCGTCGCTCACCGAGAGCGCTGCTTCTCAAGAGCACTTCCTCGACCTGTGCGCGCTCCTGGGCCACCCGACCCCCGCGGCAGCGGACCCCGAAGGCGCGTCCTTCACCTTCGAGCGCGGCGCGGCCAAACGCGGCGGCGGCGACGGCTGGGCCGATGTCTGGAAGAAGGGCTTCTTCGGCTGGGAGTACAAGGGCAAACACAAAGACCTCGACGCGGCGGTGTTCGCGGCCTATGGCTGGGACCCGGCGATGGGGGATGAGGAAATCCTGGAGAAGCTGCTGGCGCTGAATCTGGAGAGGGCGAGGGAGCAGAGCTGGCCTCGGACACAACCAGGGAAACGTCGAACGTCGAACGCTGAACGCTGAACGTCGAGCGAAGGCACGAGCTCGAGCGGAAGGAGGTAGTTGGCGGCCTGTGGCAGGGGGCGATGTGAGCTAAGTGCCTGTGCAGCAAGGGCTTAGCGAGATCACAGGCCGCCAAACCCAGGGGCGGGGAGATTGGCGGTCTGTAGCCTGTAGCCCTCCAAGAGGCTTGATCCGTTGAGGGAAGAGGATTAGAATGCGGGCACGACGCGGGTGGGGGGGGCTTGAACTCGAAAGGAGGCCGTTCGATGAGGTGGGCACTGGGAAGCCTGATGATCGGCCTGGCCCTGGCGTGCACCAGCCTGGCCGCGGAGTGGGTGGAGTTGATCAAGGGGGAGGGGATGGAGGGGTGGAAGAAGCCGACAGGGGAGTGGCTCCAGGTGAGCGAGGCGAGCAAGGACGCCGCGAATGAGAAGCTGATCGCGACGAAGCCCGGCAAGGGCACCCTCGCGAACGGGGCGAAGGGGCGCACGGGCAATCTGTTCACCGAGGGCCAATTCGGCGACATCGAGGCGCATATCGAGTTCATGGTGCCGAAGGGGTCGAACTCGGGTGTCTACTTCATGGGGCGCTACGAGATCCAGGTCTACGACAGCTTCGGGGTGGAGAAGGCGCCCTACGCGGGGATCGAGTGCGGGGGCATCTACGAGCGGTGGGACCCGAAGCGGAAGCCGCCGGGCTTCGAGGGGCATTCGCCGCGGGTGAACGCGAGCAAGGCGCCGGGGGAGTGGCAGACGTTCGACGTGGTCTTCCTGGCCCCGCGGTTCGACGCGGACGGCAAGAAGGTCGCGAACGCGAAGTTCGTGAAGGTCGTGCACAACGGCCAAGTCGTCCACGAGAACGTCGAGGTGACCGGCCCGACGCGCGGCGCGGCGTTCAACGACGAGAAGCCGACGGGGCCGCTGATGTTCCAGGGCGACCACGGGCCTGTGGCCTACCGCGCCCTGCGCGTTCGGCCCGCGTCAGCGCCGGGCAAGGCCGAGTAGCGCACGCGAAGGCTCGACCGCTCCCGCTGTGCCTACCTGTGTGACCAGGAGCGCCCGGACCACGAGTGGCCCCCGCGGCCCCAGCCTTGGGACCGGCCCCACGAGCCCGAGTGGCCCCAGCCGCCTGGGTCGTATCGGCCGGGGCCAGGCCTCCAGTGGTAGGTGGGGCTTGGGGAGTAGCAGCGAGGATCGTAGTCCCAGCCCGGCGAGTAGCCCCAGTCCCAGTATGTGTAGGTGGGCGGACGGTATCCGTAGTCGTAGTAGGGCATGTAGTAGTCGGGCCAGGCGTAGCAGCCCTGTGCGGCTGCTCCGAGGCAGAGCACGGCGGCCAGGGTAGCGATCCGCTTCGAGATAGCCATCGCGGACCTCCTTTCGTCCCCTATGACAAGGGTACTGCGCGTGGGGTTCGTACGCAACCCCCTGTCATGTTCGACGTTTGGCGGGCCGCGAGTATTCGCAGGTTTCAGCGGGCGGGAGGAGGCTCAGGGGCGAGCATGGCCTTGAGCGCGCGGTAGTCGGTCTTCCCTGTGCCCAGGAGGGGGATCGCGTCTAACGTCATAACCCGTCGAATGTTATGAAGCGATGACAGGCCGGCCTCGCGGAGGCGGCGGTTCACGGCATCCCTGTCCAGACCCCTGGTGGTGAAGAGGACGATTTCGGGGTTGGCGTCGGTGGGCGTGGCCTCGACGGCGATGGTTGGCGCGCCCTCGGTCGCGGCGCCGAAGCATTCGCCAACCACGGCCTCGATGGCAGGGAGCGAGATCATCTCCCCTCCGCGCTTGACGAAGCGCTTGAGGCGGCCCTCGAAGGTCATCAGCCCCGTCGCGTCCTCCCGCACGATGTCGCCGGTGCGGTACCAGGTCTTGCCCGCGATCTCGACGAAGGGCGACGGGGCGTCGGTTCCCAGGTAGCCGCCGAAGACGCACGGGCCGCGGACGTGGAGGACGCCCTGCGCGGGGGCGTCGAGCGGCTTGCCCGTCTCGGGGTGGGTGAGCAGTCGCTCGAACGATGGCAGCAGGCGCCCGATCGCGCCGCGGCGGGGCTCGCGCGGGTCGCTCGCCGCGATGACGGGCGAGCATTCGGTGACGCCGTAGCCCTCGATGAGTGCGGCGCCCGGGCACAGCTGGGCGAAGGCGTCGTAGACGTGGTCGGGGCACTTCTCCGCGCCCGCGATGGCGAGGCGCAGCGAGGCCAGGCGCTGTCGCGTGGCCGCCCGGAGGATGCCGCTCAGGAAGGTGGGCGTGCCGATGAGCAGCGTGGCCCTGTAGGCCTCGATCAGGCGGGCGAGCGACGCTCCATCGGTTGGGTTCGCGTGGTACACGGCCCGCAGGCCGAAGCACAAAGGAGCCAGAAGGCCGACGGTGATGCCAAACGCGTGAAACGGCGGCAGGAAGGCGAGCAGGGAGTCGCCGCGGGACAGCGGCACGCACTGGAGGACGCTCCGCACGTTCTGGAGCACGTTGGCGTGGGTGAGCGGCACGGCCTTGGGCATCGTCTCCGAGCCGCTCGTGAAGAGGATGGCGGCGGTGTCGGAGACCTTGCAGGCGTCGAGGCCCGCGCAACCGAGGCGGCTGCGGACGAATGCGACGGCCTTCTCCCGCAGCGGGATGCGGGCCGCGATCTCCTCGAGGAACACAAACCGGTCGGCAAGGGCGGACAGGTCGTTCCCCTGAGCCTGGAGGCGTTTGACGAGGGCCTTGAGCGTGACGATGCGGCGGACGTCCGCCACCGCGAGGCAGTGGAGGAGGTTGCGCGCCCCGAGCGTCCAGTTGAGCATCACGGGCGTCTTGCCAGCGAACACGGTGGCCAGGTAGGTGACGGCAGCGGCCACGGAGGCGGGCAGGAGGATTCCGAGGCGCTCGCCCTCCAGGCCCCCAAGGCGCGGCTTGAGGACGAGGAGGCTGGCGACGAGGTCGCGGTAGCTTCTCGTGCCGCTGATCTGGTCGGCGATGATGGCCTTGCCCGGCGAGCGCCGAGTCTGGCAGAGGAACGTCTCAGCAATCGTGTTGCCGCCCGGCGCTGTGAGGGGGCCGGTGGCCGTGGCGCCCCTGAACCAGCGGCGAGGGATTGGCCGGAGCTCCTGCACCTCCGAGGTCGCGGCCTCGCCACAGGCGGCCAGGACCACGTCGCCCACGGTGTTCAAGGCGTCCGCATCGCCCTGCGGGAAGCCAAACTCGGCTTCGAGCCACGCCAGGAGCTCGGCCCGCGCGAGGCTGTCGAGCCCGAGGTCGCGCGCCAGGTGGGCGTCGGGCGGGATGTCGCCGCGGCCGCACAGCGTGGCGAGGTGCTGGAGCACGGCAGCCCGAACGGCGGCCGGCGCGGACTGGGGGTTCCCGTGAAGGTGCGGCAGCTCCGGCTCGGGCCGCTGCCGGGTGCCGCCGCGCTCCCATAGGGTGTAGGGGACGTAGGTGTTGTGCTGCGCGCCGGTGTTGTAGAACCGCTCGAGGTAGTCGTTCAAGGCATCGCGGGGCGCGTTCCTGGGGAGGTCCTGTGGCTCCACAAGCTCGATGGTCACGCGGCGCCGGGGCGCGAAGATCAAGGCGCTGAGCAGGAGGCGGAGCCCGCCGCGCCGCATCGCCGACCCCACCGACGGCGGCTGGCCGCCAGCCCAACTGAACGAGCTGCCCCACAGCCCCCGGGTGCGGACGAGCACGACGCGAGCGTCGGGCGCCGCGTGCAGCACGGTCTCGGCGCCACTGTTGCCCCTGAGGTCCTCGAGCCACGAGTGTTGCGCGTGGCCTGCTGGGTAGAGGACCAGGTTGTCTCCCTGTCGCACGGCTTCTGCGGCATCGGCAAGGGTCTTCCGGATGGCGGTCCGGGCGTCGTGGCCGTAGCGCGCGATGGAGGGCATGGGCAGCACGCGCAGGCGCGTGGTGACCCGGCGGACGAAGAAGCGGTCCACCTGGTCCTGATCGGCAATCGCCCTGGGGCGGAACCGCCTGTGCAGCACCGTGAGCAGGATCACCGGGTCAATCAACGCCGGATGGTTCGGCAGGAACACGACGCCGCGCGTGCCGCGAGCAGCCACCTCGTCCAAGCCCTGGACCCGCACGCGGTAACGGAGCCAGAGGAGGACCCTGGCGAGGCATCGCAGGAGGAATTCCATCATGCCGCTCGCCCCGGAGGGTGTGTGGTCAGGGTATCAGTATACCCGAAAACCGTCGTCGCAGGAAGAACCTCGCGCGCCTACGAGTCTGATCCCCAATCCGGGGCTCCTTGGCCGCGGTCTGGAATCGTCGTCGTTGTCGTCGTCGTCCTCGTCGTCGAATCCTGATCAGGGGCAGGGGCCAAGAGTTCGACGACGACGACGAGGACGACGACGAGCACGAGTGAGACCCCGGAAGGAATGCCCCGGAATCGGAGCCAGACTCCGCGGCTACAGGGGATTCAGGAGGCATCGCCTCGAGTGGCGGGTGCTGGACGAGCGACCTCGGCTTGGGGGGCAGGGCTGGGCGGCGCGGCAGAATCGCCGGCCAGGTCGCGGGCGAGGACGGAGGGGGTGAGGGTGGAGGTGAACTGGCGGACCTCGGGGCAGCGAAGCAGGCCCCGCGTGGTCGGGTGCTCGGCGAGGGGCCGCAGGGCCGAGAGGTCGCCGCTGCCGACGCGGACCATGAGGTCGAGATACGCGTCGTCGGCCAGCGCGGCCTGGACCTCGGGCAGGTCGGTGAGCGTGGTGAGGCCGCGCTTCTCGGCGAGGAGCTTGAGCTTGTGCGCCGGCGCGTTGAGGATGACGACCAGGGCTCGGACCTCACGGGCGTAGGCGCCGAGGCGGGGAATGTGGTCGAGGACGCCCACCGTGGCGACGTCGGCGACGGCGCAGCAGGCACGGCTCAGGCCCTCGACCCAGGCGGGGAGGGCGGCGGACCGGTCCGAGTCGCATGGCTGTGCCGTCCCGAGCGAGTAGGCGAGGGGCACGGCGCTGCCGATCGTTGCCGCGGCGAGGCAGAGCACCGACGCGGCCACCAGGCCCAGGAGCGCGCCGCCGAAGCGGTCGAGGGCTCGGAGAGAGGATCGGAAACGGCCGCTCTCGTGCCTCTCATCGCGGTGAGGCGGCGCGGCGCGACGGGCCGAGCGGGTGACCCAGAAGCAGAGGACGAGTGTGGCCACGGCGGCCACGAGCGCCACCGTGGCGAGCAGCACGAAGCACGTGATCGCGAGCCAGGCAAGCCACAGGCCGACGACGAGCACAACGCCCGCCGCGAGGAACGGGAGCCAGCCGAGCACCGTGCCCGTGGCGCCATGCCGGCAGCCACGCCAGGCCATCCAGGCGGCGAAGACGACGGCGAGGGTGACCGCGAGGACGGTCATGGCTTGATGTCCTCGACGTGGAGCCACGAGTGGGTGACGACGCGGCCGTCGCGGAGCGTGGTGGTCGAGCTGTAGCCGCTCAAGGCGCCCAGCGATCGCCACAGGGCATCGAGGTGCATCTTGACCAGCATCGCCTGCTGCCGATCCTCCTGGCGCATCGTGCCGTCGGCCTGGATGAGGGCGAACAGGGCGTCGCTGAGACGGCTGGTGTAGTTCCAGGCGCGCAGCAGATTGGCCCCGGCGACGGCGCCGGCCGCCTTGTCGGGCGCGGTGACGGGCGAGGTGGGCATGGGAACGGCCTCGGTCATCTCGCGGGCGAGGTTGGAGGAGGAGGCGAGGATGAGCAGGCGGCCCTTGAGCACGGCGCACGGGAACACATCCGGGCCGAGGTTCCAGGGGATGGGGTAGTAGACCTGCTTGCCGGCAGCGGTGTCGGCGACGACCGGCGCGGGGAGTGTGAGGTGGGGCGGGATGTGCTTGGGGTAGGCCTTCCGCGCGTCGTCAAGGAGCCTTTGGACGGCGGCGGCGTAGCGCTCGATGCCCTGGGTGAACTTCTGCGGGTCCGTGAGTTCGACGGCGACGGCGAAGCGCGGCAGGGGGATGGTCTTGGGGGGGCTGGTGCCGTTGGGGAAGCTGGAGAGGGCGCCCTGGCCGTCGAGCACGAAGAGGGTCTGCACCCCGTCGAGGGCAGGGACCAGGCAGGTCCGCGTCGCGTCGTCCACTTCGGCGAGGAAGGGCCGGACGAAGGCCATGATGGTCCCGTAGTGCTTGCGGGCGTCCGGGGGCATGTTGGGGACGCCGTAGTCCTCGAAGTAGCCGAAGAGAATCTTGATCCACTTGACTGCCTTGTCGTAGGAACCGGGCGGTGTCTTGGCGGCGCGGCTGGCCGAGTAGACGATGGGTTGCTTGGTGCGGTGGGCGAGGATCGTGAGGGGCTGGGAGTGGTCCAGCCCACCGAGGGGCTGCCCGCCGAACGAGAGGGTCTCGACGCCCTTGTTCGCGAACGAGCAGGCCAGGGCCGCGCTCGGGGCGGGAAAGTCAATGTCCCGGATAAGCTCCTCAGCGTCCTTCAGGATACGCTCCCGGAGGCCCTTGGTGGCGGGGCGTTGCGGTACGACGTCGGCGAGAACGGTGGCGAAGCGGCGGAGGTCCGCGGGGGTGGGGCTGAGCGTCGCGTCCATCTTCGCGGAGGAGTAGCTCAGGCTCTGGAGGCCGGGCTTGAAGCTGGCGCGCAGGGGATCGAGGTCGGGCGTCTCGGCGAGCGAGCGGCCGCGACCCCACTGGTCGAGCAGCGCCGTGTCGCGGCCGATGGACACGAGCAGGTAGTCGCCGAAGACGCCGACGGCGATGGTGATTCGGAAGCCGGCGAGCCAGTTGACGAAGCGGCGGGCGACGCCGTCGGGCACGCCCTGGCGCTCCAGGTCGCGCGGCAGCATGACGATGGGGCCGCGGAACATCGTTTCGCCGTGAAGCTCGAGGACGTGGAGGGCTCCCGCCCCGCGCGATTTCCTCGCGAACTCGCCGAAGGGGGTGGGGCCGATCTTGGGGATCCAGGAGTCCAGGAAATCGCGGGCAGCGTCGGGCCTCGTGAGCTTGAAGCCAAGGAGGAGGGAGGGCACCTGAAGCCGTTTCTCGTTCGCGACGATGATGTCGAGGATGGCGGCTGTGGGGGGCTCGGCGTCGGGGTTCACCCCGGCCATGCCGCGGCGGAAGCCCGCGAGCTGAATCGTGTTGAACACGGCCCCAGCGGCACCGAGGAACTCCGGGAACTCCGGCCCCGCGCAGGCGAAGACCTCCGACGACACCGCGTCGTCAAGGATGGGCAGGCCCTCGACGAGGGCAGGCTGCGTTTTCGATGCCCGCGCGAATTCCCGGTAGGGGGGGCTCTGCTGCACCTGCATCCAGAACTGCTGCACGAGGGGCAGAGCGACAAGGCTCTGGACCGCCTGGCTGTTCCAGACGGCCCTGAGAGACGGGCCGAGGTCCATGTGGGCGGCGTAGGCCGACACGTCCTCCGGAACGTAGGCGGCCGCGCCGAATGCCTTCTGCATCTCGGGGGTGAGCGGGGTCTTCAGTGCCGGGCCGCGGCGCCAGAGGTAGACGCCGACGGCCAGGAGAGCCACGATAGCGACGGCCACGAACGCACGGAGCTTCGCGGGCATGCCGGACCTCCCTTCGTTGCCAGGAGCCAGAAAAACACCCAGTTCCCTCGCCGGGGCATTCTAACCGGCTTGGCGCCAGTGTGTCAAGGGGGCCGGGGCAGCCGTCATGGGATGTTGATGATTGGACTTCATCTCATCGAGACCTCGAGCCCCTCTCCGTCGAGAATCACATTCACGCTCTCGCGGAAGCCCCCCTGGCCGCGGACGAAGGCGAAGTAGTGCTGGAGGCGGCCGGCGCCATTGACGCTGTTGTGGGCGAGGACGATGGCGCCGCGCGGCATCTTGTCGAGAGCGGCCTGGAGGATCGTGAGGTAGATCCCCTTGCCCAGCCCAGGCGGGCCGTCGGCGTCGAGGTAGAGCAGGTGGATCGGCTCGGGGAAGTCGCGGCACACGTCAATCGCATCGGCAGCGACAACCCGGGCGACGCCGGTCGGGTCGAGGCGGCGGACGTTTCGCTCGGCCCGCTCGGCCTCCTCAGCCTTGATCTCGACGCCGATCAGGTTCCCAGCAGTGTAGCAGGCGCCCGGGCCGACGGCGGCCCCCGCGTTGGAGATGAACGTGTTGCCGCAGAAGACCCCCGCGGCAATCATGTTCCGCGGCTGGGCGATGGCGTTGATCGCGTAGAGCAGCCGCTGCACGCGGGGGGTGATCGCCGTCCAGGGGATCTCGAACAGCTCCGCTACGGCCTTGCGGTGGGCCAGCATCTTCGCGTGGTCGTAGCTCGTGTGCGGCAGGATGCCCGCCGAGCGGAGCTCGGCCAGCGCCGCATCCACGATCGCGATCTCCTTCTCCAGCGGCTCCAACGCGCGGTGCGGCTGACCGTAGTCCATCTTGTAGCTCTGCCAGTCGTCGCTCTGAAAGGTTCGTGCGGCCATTGGACGGCACCTGTGGGACCCTGGGGCGAATCGGACCGTTCGGGCACAGGCGGTATTCTACGCCCGCCGGCACGGGAGCGCAAATGGCAAGAAACATGTTGCCGGCCACTACGGCTCGCCCCAGAACCTGGCCAGGCTCCTCCTGGAACCCATTCGTCATGTCGGTGACATCGCTTGGCTGCGCGCCCGCCCGTGTTGCGCCAGGGCAGTGGCATGTTGCCCGAACTCAACATGCACCTAAGCGATTGCAGACTCAGTGGTTAGGTGCGGAGATCGCCGGTGCCTCGCGCCGGCGATGTTGCCGTTCGTCAACATGTGGGCGATGCCGTGTGCCGGAAGCCTCAGTTCCCACTTGGCAGTCAAGGCCGTAAGGCATTGCTGTGTCTGGACTAGCGGAGAATACAAGCTCCTGCGCGGCGGGCAAGGCTGGCGGCACGCGCGTTGCAGCAAAATTGCTTAGATTTGATTATATCTGCTGTCTCTGTGAAAGGAGCGAGAGATGGAGAAATCGAGGCTTCGGCTGGGGCGGCTGGCGCTGCTGCGCCGCCGCAGGCGCCGGGGCGGCGCGACACGCACAGTCACCTCATTCCCTCGAAAGGAGGAGAAGGCCATGACAAGACTGCGTCAAGTGTGTGGTGTCGTAGCAGTGGCGGCCCTGCTCTGTGTGGCGGGCCCCGTAGTGACGGCAGGCGTCTTCACGTACTCGGCGTTCACCGGCGATGCCGACTGCGGGATCAGCTCGAGCAAGACGTACACCCACGCGGTGGACTACAACGGCCCGGGCGAGACGATCAACGGTGTGGCCTTCATCGCCGGCCCAAGAAACGGGACCAACTACACCCTGGCTGGCGCCGGCAGCGCCTACCCGAACAACGCCAACAACGCCGTGGGGGACACCAACACCCTTCTGAGGAACTTCTACTACGGTACAGGGGCCAGCCTGACGCTGACCGGCCTGACGCCTGGGAACACGTACGCTACGACGTTCTACAACGAGACGTGGGAGGCCGCGGGCGGCCGGGTGGTGGACATCACTGCGAGCGATGGCGGCAGCGTCCGCTTCGACCAGGACTTCAGCAACACCACCGGGACGAACAACCCCAACCTGCTCCAGTACACCTACACTGCCGCCACGCCATCGCTCACGTTCTCCTTCTCCCCGCTGGTCTCTGGCAACACATTCCACCATTACGGCTTCAGCAACGAACTCGTCAGCAGCGCACCGCCTCCCTCCGGCATTCCCATCCCGGGCCTCTTCAATACCGGGGTGGATAACGACGGGAACCCGCTGCCCAACCTCGACTCCTCGATTGACCCGCATTACACCATCCTGGCCGGCACCCACGGCCTGTGGCCGGACGCCCACGTCGAGAACGAGAGCGTCGCCCCCATCTCGACGGGGAACTGGCTGGCCAACAGCTCGACCTCCAAGTGGATCGCCCCGCAGTTCAACACGTCTGCCGCGCCGGTTGGCGTGTACGAGTACCAGATCCAGTTCGACCTGACCGGGCTCGACGCCATGTCGGCCGAAATCACCGGCCTGTGGGCGACGGACAACCCCGGCCTCGACATCCTGATCAACGGCGTGAGCACGGGACAGGTCAACACTGCACAGTTCAGCACGTACACGTCGTTCCTCATTGACAGCGGCTTTCTGCCCAACATCAACACGCTGACGTTCGTCGTCGAGAACACCCTCGCGGCCGGCTACACCGGCCTGCGGGTGGAGAGCCTGTTCGGCTACGCTGAGCTCGTCATCCCTGAGCCGGGCAGCCTCACGCTCCTCGCCCTCGGCGGCCTGGGCCTCTTCGCCCGGCGCCGCAGGCGGTCGCGCACACCCGAGTCGTCTTCTGGGAAGGAGAGAATCGCCATGGCGAAGTCGCGACGACTGTGGGGCGTGGTGGCCGTGGCGGCCCTGCTCTTCGTGGGGGGCGCCGCGGCCCAGGCGGGCTTGTACTCGGACGCGGTGCTCGCCGATAGCCCAGTGGGCTACTGGCGTCTGGGCGAGGCGGCCGGGGCCGCGCAGGCCGCCGACCTCACGACCTACAACCGGCCCCTGGACTACAACAACTTCACCGGCGCCAACTTCGGCTTCACGGGCGCGATCGCCGGCGATGCGAACACCGCGGTGAAGCTCACCGCGGCCTCGACGACCATCTCGCGGGCCAACACGGCCGACTTCGGCTTCGCCTCGGGCCAGAGCTTCTCGCTCGAATACTGGATGCGCGTCGCCCCGGGCAGTTCATCGGCCCGTGACGCCGGCGTCGTGGACAAGGGCTACGACGGCACCCAGGCCAGGCCCTGGTACCTCACGCGCTATAACGTGGCCGACACGGACAGGGTGGACCTCTTCCTGCGGAACTCAGGAGGCAGCAGCTACACGGTCGCGTCGTCCACGGGCTCCGTGACGCTCAAGAACGACCAGTGGCACCACGTGGTCGGCGTCTATGATGCCTCGAACTCGCAGATCAGGCTCTACGTGGACGGCATCTACCAGGGCGCAACGAGCGGCGTGCCTGCCGACGCCTACGGCACCAACACCCGCCCCTTCATCGTCGGCAACCACCTCAACCGCTTCTACGACGGGCAGATGGACGAGCTGGCCCTCTACTCCGTCCCCCTCGACAACCTCGACGGCGCCGGCGGGCGCGACGGCCACAACCGCATCCTCGACCACTACTACGCCGCAAGCGGCCTGGTGAGAGTCCCTGGCGTCTTCAACACCGGAGTGGATGCCAACGGCATCCCGCTCCCCAACCTCTCCACCTCGATTGACCCGCACTACACCATCCTGCCCGGCGACCACGGCCTGGGGCCGGACGCCCACGTCGAGAACGAGAGCGTCACCCCCATCTCGACGGGGGCCTGGCTGGCGAACAGCTCGATCTCCAAGTGGATCGCCCCGCAGTTCAACACCACCAACGCCCCGGGCGGGCAGTACTGGTACGAGATGCTCTTCGACCTCACCGATTACGAGCCCACGACGGCCGTGCTCACCGGCCGCTGGGCCACGGACAACCCCGGCCTCGACATCCTCATCAACGGCGTAGGCACGGGCATCACGAGCGGCGGCTTCGGCGCGTTCACCTCCTTCACCGTTGCCTCGGGCTTCGGCTCCGGCATCAACTCTCTGACCTTCATCGTCAACAACGCCGGCAGCGGCTACACGGGCCTTCGCGTCGAGGACCTCGCCCTCTTTGCCGAGCCGTTCATCCTGATCCCCGAGCCGGCCACGCTCACCCTTCTCGCCCTCGGCGGCCTCGGCCTGCTGCGCCGCCGCCGGCAGCGCGGGCGGAGGGCCTAGCGGATTTCGCGGCGGCCCCTTGACGGCTGCCGCCGTCGGGCTATAATGGATGCGACACCTCTGGAGTGGCTGCATGAGCTCACTGCGGCATTGGCGTCCCCTGCGAATGGCCCTCGCGTTCCTCGCCCTCTCGGGCACGGCGTGGGCCGCTGTGATCTACACGGATGACTTCAGCGGCGTCGCCCCCGCCGGCCTCAACGGCACGGCGCCCGACACGCGCCCCGGCTCCGAGACCTGGACCGCCGCAACGGCCTGGAAGGCCGACGGCTCGAAGGCCGGCACCAGCAACGTGAACGCCTGGGTCCCCTTCACTGCCTTCGCAGACAACTGCTACACCCTGTCGCTCGACGTCAACCCCACCTACGCTTCGGGCGACAGCAACTGGTTCGCGCTGGGCTTCTCGGCGAGCAACAGCACGGCCGCCGTATTCCAAACCTCCCCCAACAACGCCGTCGCCTGGATGCTGAATCGGTCGGACGACAATTGGGGCACGGGCGCCTTCCAGTCGTTTCTCGGGCCGGTTGCCGCCGGCGTTCAGAACCACGTCATCTCGACGTCCGGTTTAGTCAGCCTGAAAATCGTGCTCGACACCCAGCCCGCCAACTGGACGGTCGAGTGGTTCGTGGACACCGTGTGGGTCCGCTCCGCCACCTTCGGCGCGGACCCCGAGATCGCCTACGTCGGCTTCGGCGCCTACAGCACCGCCGTGGGCGTGGTGGACAATTTCTCCCTCACCTCCGACTTCCCCTACGAGCCGCCGCCGCCTCCGCCCCCGCCGCCGCCGCTGCCTCGCCACTATCGGATGGACGACGATGCCGCGAACACCACGGTCGTGGATGCCGCCATGGGCGTCCACGCCACCTACGTGGGCGCCAACACGAGCGCCCGCAGTGTCGCGGGCGTCCTGGGCACCGGCGCGCTGAGCCTCAACGGCACCTCCGACTACATCCTGATCGACAACGGCACCGATCTCAACTTTCTCGCCTCCGGCGGGCTCACCGTGGCCGGCTGGGTGAAGACCACCGACCTCAACGGCATGCTGCTCTCCTTCCGAAGCTCGACCGATGGCGACCCGCTCGTCGAGTTGGGCGTGTCGAGCGGCCGCCCCTTCGGCCAGATCCGCGACGACAACAGCTCCGGCCTGCAGACCCTCCAGAACACCGGCCCCAACATCGCCGACGATGCTTGGCACCACATCGCCGTGCGCCGCCGCGCCGACGGCCGCCTCGAGCTCTACTGCGACGGCATCCTCGTCGCCACCGGCGCGACCAATTGCACAGGACCCATCACAACCGCCACCTACCGTGCCATCGGCTCCGAGCGCCGATGGGTCGCCGACAACTTCAACACCGCCGAGCAGCGCTACCTCGGCGGCTGGGTGGACGACGTGGGGATTTGGACCATCGCACTCAGCCCCCAGGAGATCGCCATCCTCCACGCCCTGGGCGTGTTCGACCAGATGGACCTGGGGGACGAGGCCATCGCGGCCCTCGCCGGCGCCTTCGACGCCCAGGAGGATGTTACCCTCGCCAACGGCCAGTTCTGGGCCTACACGACCGGCCCGCCGCTCGGGGTCATCGGCGCCACCGGCGGCAGCATCGAAGGCCGCGACGCCTACATCGTCCTCGACGTCCTCAACGGAACGGTCCGCGTCGGCATGCAGTTCCAGGGCATGATCCCCGAGCCGGCCACCCTCACCCTCCTCGCCCTCGGCGGCCTCGGCCTGCTGCGCCGGCGGCGCCGCAAGAGCTGAGCCTGCCCCCTCCCGAAGGTTCCAATACCTTCGGGAGGGTGTACTTGACGAGGCAGGATAGAGCTGACACGCCCCTAGCTCCGTGGTCGGCGCTCTGTAGCCCTGCAAGGGCGCGATAGGATAGCCCAGGGCTTCGCCCTGATCTTTGCCCACATCTCGATGTCTTGTAGCCCGCGAACGCGGGCGAGCCAGTCGTAGCCCAGGGCGACCAACGGGAGCCCTGGGATCGGGCATGCCCCGCCGCAAGCCCCCGAAGGGGGCGCCTCACGACGATTGAAGCGCCCCCGTTGGGGGCTCAGGACAAGTCGAACACGAGAACCGGGGGCGTGTCGGAGGATAAAGCGCTTGACAAGGGCAGCGGGGAGGGTTAGCATCCAGACTACAGGGGGAGAAGACTCTGCCCGCCAGCCAAGCATCGGGAAAGGAGACCACCGATGAGGCTCTCTCTCGCAGTTGCGGTCGCAGTGGCACTGGGCTGGGGCGCGGCCCAGGCCGGCATCATCTGCAACAACGACCCGCCGGACCTCGTGGGTGGCCAACCCAGCGACTTCAGTGAGGAATACCAGGCGGCCGACGACTTCATCCTCCAGGGCGCCGCGGTCGTCCGTGATGTCCACTGGTGGGGCGTCTTTCTCTTCACCAACACGCCGCCGGCGATCGAGGACTGGACCATTCGCTTCTACAACGTCAACCCCGCCAGCGGCCTTCCCGAGGTCGACTACTTTGACGAGTTCTCCATCGGCGACGTCGAGCGGACCGACACGGGCTTGCTGGTGGATTACTCGTGGACGCTCTACGAGTACCACGCGGTGCTCCCTGTGGACCTCCCCCTCGCTGCCGGGACGTATGCGCTCTCCATTGTCGCCGACAGAGCTGGCGAAGCGGAGGACTGGTTCTGGTGGGCGACGAGCGCCTACGACCTAGGCAGCGGTGCGTATCGTCGCGATGAGGGGGAGGGCTGGAGTGTGTTGCCCCACGAGCTCGCCTTCTACCTCACCGACGACCCGCGGCCGGGGGGCGAAATCCCCGAGCCGGCCACGCTCACCCTCCTCGCCCTCGGCGGCCTCGGGCTGCTGCGCCGCCGGCGGCGCGGACGCTAGCAAGGCGCACCCCCGCCTCGCTTGGTGCCTGAACCGAATTCGCGCCCACTTCGCTTGACAGGCAATCGGCGTTGCGCTATAAGACATGTGCGTCAGAGCGTACCGGGGATGCTTGCAGCAGGAGGCGACACCAGATGAGCAACAAAGGGGTTCTGTGCGGGCTGGCCGTGGGCCTCCTGCTGGCGTCGGCTGCCGCGACAGCGGCACCGATCATCTGGGATGGCCCGTCCATCACCTTCACGAAGCCCGATTGGGCGGATTGGACCCTCGAGGTCAACCAGGACTACTTGACGCCCAACGTGGTGATCACCCGTAAGGATACCCAAGGAATCTACAACATCGCTGTGGAGAGCACGTACACCGACCAATGGCATAGCGGCCCGTGGGACAGTCCCTTCGACACGGAATGGGCGTCCGGCAGCCTGGGCGACTGGGACACGCTTACCTACCAGTCCTGGGAGGGCTGGAATGACGGGCTCCCGGCTGTCAACATTGTCGGACAGGACGCTGTTCTGCACCTCATCTCCGACGACATCTACCTCGCCATCGGGTTTGAGAGTTGGACGGCGGGCTCATCGCCCTATGGCGAGGGAGGCGGCGGCTTCTCCTATGTGCGCTCCACTCCGGCGGCTGCCGGTGAGATCCCCGAGCCGGCCAGCCTCACCCTCCTCGCCCTCGGCGCCCTGGGCCTGCTGGCCCGCCGCCGCCAGCGCGGCTCCGGCCGATAGGACCTATGGGTCGTATGGGTCCCATCGGCGCCGCCCAGCCGTCTGCCTCTGGCCGGCATGTCCCACCGGCCGGGCCACCGGCAGCGGGATACCCCTCCTCTTGTCATGCTGAGCTTGTCGAAGCACCTTTCAAGGGAGGGAGCTACGGCAGCAGAGCGTGCTCGTTCGCGGTGCTTCACTCGCCCAACAACGGTCATGCTGAGCGGCAGTGAAGCATCTCCTCTTGGTTCGAGGGTGTCACTGAGCACTCAAGAGGAGATTCTTCGTCGCTCGGGTCCTCAGAATGACCCGGAAGTAGCGTTGTAGTGCTGGTGTCTGCTGCGGAAAGTGCATGAGCGTGCCTTCCCCACGCGCGGTGGGCTGCCGAGGCCCCGGTCGAGCGGCGCGGCGTCGGAAGCCGACCACGTACAGACAATTTTCTTGCGGAAGCACTTGACAAAGCACTGTGATATGGTATACTGATGGCGTGGGCAGGAGCAGTCCTGCTCTTGCCCAAAGGGTGAGCCGGCGGAACGGCTTGCCCAACGGCTGGCACGGACGCCAGCCGCTGCATACCAACCCGATCTCCGCAAATCCAGACATGTCAGCGGATTATGGCTGTGGCCGCGTCGCCCACGCACGCCGCACCTCGGCCAAAGGGGGTGCCTATCGAAGCACACGGGCGGACTCCTGTGAAAGGGCCGCCCGGCGTATCGCAAGACTGCCTGGCACACCGCCCCACAGATAGGGGGAAGAGGCCCCGCGGCCGCGGTCTCGTCAGTCCCGAAGGGACTGAAGGGGGTTGCCGGCGGCTTCAGCCGCCGGATCAGGGGCCGCCCCCGGGGGGGCCAGTCCCGAAGGGATGGCAGAAGCGGGTGGCGAGGCGGTCAGGGGCCTCCCTCTGCCGTCCCTTCGGGACTTGGGGCGGTACCGGCGCCCGAGTCCGGCGGCTGAAGCCGCCGGCCACCCACTACGCTCCCTTCGGGAGCAAGAGACCGAGGATCAGGGGCCGCGCCCCGGGGCCAGTCCCGAAGGGACTGAAGGGGGTCTCGTCAGTCCCGAAGGGACTGAAGGGGGTTGCCGGCGGCTTCAGCCGCCGGATCACGGGCCGCCCCCCAGGGCCAGTCCCGAAGGGACGGCAGAGGCCCGTGGCGGGGCGGTCAGGGGCCTCTCGCTGCCGTCCCTTCGGGACTTGGGGCGGGACCGGCGGCCGAGTCCGGCGGCTGAAGCCGCCGGCCACCCACTACGCTCCCTTCGGGAGCAAGAGACCGAGGCGCCCGCGGTTTTGCCCCCTTGCTCGCGCGGCGCTGTTTGCGGGACACGTACCTTAGCCTTTGAGGAGCAAAGACATGTGTGCTCGGACGAGACGTTACCCAGAGCCTGAGTTGCCGCCTCACGTGTGGCTCACTCGGCTGGAGAGCGTGGCGAGGAAGAGGGTGAATTGGCTCTGGCCCGGGCGTGTGCCGATGGGCAAGGTGACCCTGCTGGTGGGGGATCCGGGCCAGGGCAAGTCGCTCCTGGCCCTCGATGTCGCCGCCCGCGTCACCACAGGGGCGGCGTGGCCGGACCAGGCGGAGCCAGGGGCGAGTGGAGAGGGGCAAGGGGCAGGTGGAGACGGACAGAGCGCCGGCGGTGGCGCACTCGACCCTCGAGCCTCGGCCCTCGACACTCCCAACCCCGTTGGGAGCGTGGTTCTGATGAGTGCGGAGGATGACGTGGCCGATACGATTCGCCCGCGCCTGGAGGTGGCGGGGGGCGACATCCAGCGGGTGACCATGCTGCGGGCCATCGGCCGGCCCGAGATGGGCGCAGGCGAGCTGATGTTCTCGCTGGCGCGCGACGTGAAGGTGCTCGAATCCGTCATCCGGCAGCTTCCGGACGTGCGGCTGGTCGTCCTCGACCCCGTGAGCGCCTACCTGGTGGGCGCGGACGCGAACAGCAACGCGGCGATTCGGGCCGTGCTGGCCCCGCTGAAGAGCGTGGCGGAGAAGACGGGTGTGGCGGTGCTCGCGATCAGCCACCTGACGAAGAAGTCGGACGCCGCGCTGCTCTACCGCACGATGGGCAGCCTGGCGTTCGTGGCCGCGGCGCGGGCCGTGTGGGCGGTGGGGCCGGACCGGGCGCCCGCGGCCGCGCCGGAGTTGGCGGGGCGCAGGCTGTTCCTGCCCGTCAAGTGCAACCTGGCGGGCGGCGTCACGGGGCTGGCCTACCGCGTCGTGCCGTCGGCCGACGACCCGGAGGTGCCGATCCTGGCCTGGGAGCCCGAGCCGATCCCGCTGTCGGCGGAGGAGGCACTGGGCGTGAGCGCGGGCCGGCCCTCGCGGTGCGAGACGGCGGCGAAGTGGCTTGAGGGGCTGCTGAGCCGCGGGCCGCTGGCCGTCACCGACGTAGAGCGCATGGCTCTTGCCGCGGGGTTTTCCAAGAGGACCTTGGAACGTGCGCGCCGGGAGATGGGAGTCCTCGCGTTCCACGACGCCCCCAACGCCCCCTGGTTCCTCCGATTGGCCGATGGCGCCCTCACGCGCGATGCGGTGGGGACGCCGGTTGCCGACGCGGCTTCCTGAGGGCAGTTGGCGGCCTGTAACGGGGAAGACAGCCACTATGGAGCACGCCCTGCCAGGCATAAGAGCTTGGCAGGGCGTCACTTACATAGATCAGGCAAGAAGGGTCAAGCTCGCTACAGACCGCCAAACCCAGGGGCGGGGGGATTGGCGGCCTGTAGCTCTGTGCTCGCGGGCGGGGGGCTTACTTGAGGATGCGGAAGAGGTTGCTGTAGTCGTCGGTCCAGAGGATGGGGCGCTGCTCCTTGTCGTCGCCCTCGGAGTCCTCGGTGACGTTCCCGACGACCGAGGAGTCGAGCAGGAAATCCTCGTTCGCGGTCACGAGCATCCAGGCGGTGTAGTAGACCTCGCGCGAGTAGTCGCTGTGGCCGGTGATGAGGAGGGCCTTCCAGCCCTTGCCGAGGCGCTCGGCCTGGGCGCGGACGACGGGGCGCAGGTCCACGAAGCGGTTCGTCACGTTCACCGCGATGATGCCGTCGGGCTTGATGTGCCGGCGGTAGATGTCGAACGCCTCGGCGGTGAGGAGGTGGACGGGCACGGCGTCGCTCGAGAAGGCGTCCATCGCCAGGATGTCGTATTGCTGGCTCTGCGGGTGACGCTCGAGGGAGAGGCGGCCGTCGCCGAGGATCGTCGCGCAGTCGGCCTCGCTGTCGGTCAGGTAGGTGAAGATGGGGTGCGCGCAGTCGGTGCCCTTTCGGCCGGAGAGCTGGATGACGCTGGGGTTGATCTCGTAGAAGCGAAAGACGTCGCCCTTGTGGCCGTAGGCGGCGATGGTGCCGGTGCCGAGTCCGAGGACGCCCACGCGCAGGCCCTCGGCCTTCCGCGGGTGGTGGAGGAGTGCCATGCCGATGCCGCTGGCCTCGCCGAAGTAGGTGATGGCCTGGCGGCGGCCCTCGTCCGACTGGAGTTGTGCGCCGTGGTTGATCCGCCCATGGCTCAGGATGAGCTGGTGGCGCTCCGGGTCGCCCTTGTAGTACTCGCCCACCTTGAGCACGCCGTAGAAGTTGCGGGAGAAGGAGACCGAGCCGGTCAGCGCGTCGGCCGCCTGCTCGCCCAGATCCGCCCCCACGTAGAGGAGCGCGGCGAGGAACACGGGCAGGCAGAGCGTCCACAGCCACGCCCTCTGCCAGATCGCCAGGACGATGGCCCCGAGCGCCATCCAGACGCCCACGACGTGTTCCGGGCGCAGCCACGTGGCCTTGCCCTCCTCCAACTCGCCCGCGTGGAACGGCAGGAGGTACAGCGCGGCACTCAGGAGGAGGAAGTAGCCGGCCGCCCCCAGCCACCACCAGCGCCGCGGCCCGATCACGGCGAGGGCCGCGACGAGCAGGCCCCCGAGCGCCCAGATGCTCAGGATCTCGGGCGTGCGCAGCGGCTTGTCGCCGCCGAGGGTGAACCAGTCGAAGGGGCCGAACATCAATACGAGACCGGCAATGAGGAAGTACGCGGCCACGCCCAGCACGGCATACCAGCGCACCGGCCAGCGGCGATGCGGCTTCTTGTCCATCCAGAAGGCCGCCAGCGCCAGGGCGCAGGTGGCCCAGAGGCCGATGTGGAACTCGAGATAGGTCTTGAAGGTGTGGGGCGCCAGGAGAGAGACGAAGATGCCGCCGAGCGCGCCCCCGGCCGACACCATGAGGTAGAAGCTTGTGAGGTGCCGCGGGCGGGGCTTCAGGCGCACCAGCTCGCCGTGGCAGACCATGCAGCAGCCGAAGAGGCCGAGCGAGTAGCCGAGAATCTGGGTCCAGACCACCGCCGGGTCGCCCGTCTTGCCGAGCCAGGAGCCGAGCCCCAGCCACGTGAGTATCTGGCGGATGCTCACATCGGCGTCCACCCCCTCGCGCATCAGCCAGAGCATGGCCAGCACGCCGCCGGCCATCCAGGCCCACCACACGGGGCGGAAGTACCAGCGCTCGTTGTCGAAGCAGACGATGAACGACAGGAGGTAGAGGCTCAGCGGCAGCACCCAGAAGAAGGGCACCACGGCGACGTCGAGGCACATCTGATTCGTGACCGCGAGGAACATCGTGGAGCCGCAGGCGGGCAGCGCGAGCCACATCAGGCGGCGGCCCCAAGTCGGCGCGGCGTCGTCTTCGGCAGGCAGCGTAGGCAAATCCGTGGCCGGCTCCGGGAGGGCCTCTCCGGTGGTGTCCTCGGCCCGCGCGCGCACCGCGCAGTAGCCGGTGAGCACGGCCACGAGGGCGAAGGCCAGCGACCAGAGGAGCCCCTGTGTCCGCAATTCGAGCGTGGGCTCGAAGACGAAGGGGAAGCTCAGGAGCGCGAGGAGCGAGCCGACGTTGGAGAGGGCGTAGAGCCGGTAGGGCGAGCGCCCAGGGTGGGTGCGGCTGAACCAGGCCTGCATCAGCGGGCTGGTCGTGGCCAGGACGAAATACGGCAGGCCCACGCACACGCCCAGGAGAAGGAGAATCTGCCAGGTCGGGCTGCCCTCGGCCGACGGCTTCCAGCGGTCGCTGGGGAGGATGGGCAGAAGCAATACGGCCGCGGCGAGCACGGCCAGGTGCACGATCATCTGGCGGCGGCGCGACAGCTTCGTCGCCACCACGTGCGCGTAGGCGTAGCCGCCCAGCAGCAGCACCTGGAAGAACAGCATCGCCGTCGTCCACACCGCCGGCGTGCCGCCGAACCAGGGCAGGATGAACTTGCTGATGAGGGGCTGAACCTGGAAGAGCAGAAAGGCGCTCAGGAAGATCGTCAAGGCATACCGCAGCAAGGAAGGTCTCCTGGGGAGGGCGGATCGGGATGGCGTAAGAGTCTAGTCCACCGCCCGGCCGGCGTCAAGTTTGGAACGCCTCACCGCCTGTGGTAGGATACTATGGCACAGGGGCTGGGGGCTGTCCAGTGCCGGCAATCGGCGGCGGGGCAGGGAAGCAGGGCACATGGTCAAGCTCACCGTTCGCGTGCTGCGGATTATCGGCGGGGTGCTGCTGGTGATCGTGGGTATCATGGGCTGCTTCCTGCCGATCATCCAGGGCCTGTTGCTCATTGCACTGGGGTTGTGGGTGCTGAGCCACGACATCCCAGCGGCGCGGCGCCTGAAGGACTGGGCGGAGAAGCGCGTCCGCGTGGAGCGCGCCAAGCTGGCCGAGAAGCGCGCGAAGCGCAAGGCCGCCCGCCAGAAGCCGCCGCCCCCTTCACCGTAGGCTCACGTTCCACACCCCGTCCAGCAATAGGTGCAGAGCTTCTCGCGGGGGAGGCTGATCGCGGCGACCATCTCCTCGATGGTGAGGTACTTGAGCGACGTGACGGTGAGGTCCTTGGCGATCCACTCGACCATGCACTGGTACTTCTCGCTCGTGGGGTCGAGATAGGCGGCCACGTCCTCGATGGCGCGGCCCTCGATGGCATGGATGGCGCGGCGGGCGGCCAACTCCTCGGTCGAGCGGGTGGAGATGTTGTAGCGGCAGGGGAACATCAGCGGCGGGCAGGCGATGCGGACGTGGACGGCTCGCGCTCCGCTCTCCCAGAGCTTCTTGACGGTGAAGTTGCGGAACTGGGTGCCGCGGACGATCGAGTCGTCGCACACGACGATGCGGTGGCCGCGGATGACGTCGGCGATGGGCACGAGCTTCATCTTGGCCACCAGGTCGCGGATCTCCTGGGAGGGCGGGGTGTAGCTACGGCCGTAGCCGGGCGTGTACTTGACGAGCGGGCGGCGGTAGGGGATCTTCCTACCCATCGCGTAGCCGATGGCGTGCGCGATGCCCGAATCGGGCACGCCCGTTACGAAGTCGGCCTCCACCGGGTCGTCCTTCGCCAGCGTCATGCCGCAGCGCTCGCGGACCCGCTCGACGCTGATCCCCTCGTAGTGGGAGGCGGGGAAGCCGGTGTAGATCCACAGGAAGGAGCAGATCTGGTCCTCCTGCGAGCCGGGGGCCCGCTGCTCGACGCCTGCCTCGGTGATGTGCACGATCTCGCCGGGGAGCAGGAACTTCTTGATCTCGATGCCCAGGTTGGGGAAGGCGGTGGACTCGGTGGCGACGACCCAGGCGCCGCCATCGGCGCCGAGCACGAGGGGGCTGTGGCCCAGCTTGTCGCGCGCCGCGTATAGCCCGTCCTGCGTCAGGACGAGCACCGACACCGCGCCCTTGACCTTGGCGAACATCCGCTGAATGCCGTCGGGAATGTCGTCGCCCAGGCTGATGAGGCGCGCGATCAGCTCCGTCGAGTTCACCTTGCCCCGAAACGCGTCGCCGAACGACACGCCCTGCTCGTGCGACTCCTTCACCAGCGCGTCGCGGTTCGTGATATTGCCGTCCATGCACACGGCGAACTCGCCGAGGCGGGACAGGAGCATCATCGGCTGCGGCTCGTTGGCGCTGATGACGCCGATGCCCAAGCGGCCCTGGAGCGAGGGGCGCTCGTCGTAGAAGCGGCTCTTGAACTGCGCCTGGCTGATCGTGTGGATGCGGCGCTGGATGCTCTCGCCCACCACCGCCAGGCCCCCGAACTCCGTCCCCAGGTGCGACTGGTAGTCGGTCCCGTAGAACAGATAGTCCCAGCAATCCCCCTTCGACACGACCCCGAACAATCCACTCATCGTGCGGTGCTCCTGAACAACCGGTAGATACCTGGGCACGAGTTGCCCAGCTTGCTGGATTCTACAAGGGCGGGCGTTGCCGTGCAACCCCATTTGCGCCGGCCCGTGCGAGAAATCAGGTTGCCGCCGCCCCATCGGCATGACATACTAGAGGGCACAGGCGGATCGCTGAGGGTCGAGCACGCCTCTCGTGGTGAAAGGGACTCCGATGCCGATGGGAATGCGGCTCCGTGGGGCGTTGGGCATGGCGGCGCTGGGCTGCGTGCTCGCGGCGGCTGGGGAGCCCGACCCGGCCGCCCGCGAGCTGGCCCGCACGAACGAGGAGATGCAGCGGCTCCTGCAAGAGCGGAGCTACGAGAAGGCGGCCGAGGTGTGCCGCCGGCTCATCCACCTGGCGCCCCACGAGGCGGGGCCGCACTACAACCTGGCCTGCGCCCTGGCGCGCCTGGGGAGGACGCCGGAGGCCCTCGCCGCCCTCGAGATGGCCGTGCTCAAGGGCTTCGGCGACCCCGACCACATGCGCCAGGACGAGGACCTGGCGAGCGTGCGGAACGAGCCGCGCTTCGCCCGGTGCGTTCGGAAGGCCGAGGAGGCTGCCCTGGCAAACGTCCCGGACTACGAGCCGGGCGCCGAGCTGAAGGGGGTGAAGACCCTCGAGGGCGCCCCCGAAGGCGGCCTGCGCTACCGCCTGCGGATGAGCCCCGCCGCGACCGCGGAGAAGCCCGACCGCCTCGTCGTGTGGCTCCACCCTGCCGGCGGCTCGGCCAACCGGGTGGTGGAGCCCCTGGCCGAGCGGTTCACCAAGCTCGGCTACGCGCTCCTGGTCTTCACGCAGAAGGAGTGGCGCTACTGGTCGCCCGCCGATGTGACGCGGCTGGTCGAGAAGACGCTGCCCGCCGTGGCAAAGACGCCGGGCCTCGACGCCGACCGCCCCATCCTGATGGGCTACAGCGCGGGTGGGCAGGCGGCGCTCGCCCTCTGGCAGGCCACGCCGGGGGCGTTCGGCGGCCTGGTGCTCGACGCCGCCTACCCCGTGCAGCGCACGCCCGCAGGCTTTGCGCTCAGCCCGCTGCCGAGCGATCCCGCGGCGCGGCGGACGCCGTTCTTCGTGCTCGTGGGGGCGAAGGACTCGGGGGCCGAGGTCTGGCGCAAGGCGGAACCCGTCTGGCGCGCGGCTGGCGTGCCGCTCACGATTCGCTACGTGCCCGACAAGGGGCACACCTGGCTCTTCGGGCCGAAGGAGGTTGACGAGTTGGCCGCGTGGCTCGAAGCGCTCAAGGCCGGCAAGCCTTCCGCCGCGGCTGAGCCGCCCAAAGCAAACGCCCTCACTCCTTGAGCAGGATCGTGAAGCCTTCCTGCTCGAAGTGATGGTCGTTGGTGAGGACGTTTGGGAGTCTGCGTCTCAACATCACGCCCATCGAGATGCAGTCGGTCAGGCTGTACTCCTTGTCGGAACGTCGCTCGTAGATGCTCAAACCCGTGAGGAAGGACTCACGGCTCTGCGGGATCACAGTGACCGTGGGGTCCTGGAGGATACGCTTGACTAGCTGGACGCCTGCCTGCCGCATGGCTGGCCCGTGAGCGCGGAGGAAGCCGAGGACTTCCACCAACACTTCGTCCGTGGTGATCAAGCGCGGCCGACCGAGGGCATCGTGGGCGCCTCTGGCCTTCCCGTGCCATCCGTCACGCGGGTTCAGAAGGGCCAGCCAGTACACGGTGTCCGCGAAGACCTCCCTCATGTGCCTCTCTTCGGCGTGCCGTAGATATAGTGGTCGTGCTCTGCGGCTCCGTCGCGCGGGAGCTTGGCCAGTTCCTCTTCAGGCACGTCTGCCATGATCTCGTCAATCACTTCCCAGATCGGTTTGGCCTTCCGCCGCGGGGGCATCCGCCGCCGGATTGCCGGGCCCTTGGGGGTTGCCATCGGCTAGCTCTCCTTCGCACGAGGCGGGCAAGACTCGTCCTTCACCTCACAGATACCAGCATAGCGCCGAAGCATCGGATCGTCAAGCCGACAGCAGGAACGGGTTGGTGCGGCGTTCCTCGCCGATGGTGGTCGGCTCGCCGTGGCCGGGGTAGACGAGCGTGTCGTCGGGCAGGGCGAAGAGGCGGGTGCGGATGCTCTCGATGAGCTGCTGGTAGCGGCCGCCGGGGAAGTCCGCGCGGCCGATTCCCCCCGCGAACAGCGTGTCGCCGCTGAAGACGACGGCCGGCCCGCCCTCATGACGAACGAGCAGGGAGATGCCGCCCGGCGTATGGCCCGGGGTGTGGACGACCTCGAGCGTCTCCGTTCCCAACCCCAACGTGTCGCCGTCGGACAGGAGGCGGCCGGGCTCGCAGGGCTCGAAGGGGATGCCGATGAGGGAGGCGAGAGCCGCCCCCTCGTCGCGGAGCATGTGGGCATCGGCCTCGTGGATGCACACCGCGGCCTCGGGGAACGCCTGCTTGAGCTCGGCCACCGCCTCGATGTGGTCAATGTGGCCGTGGGTGAGCACGATGTGGCGAAGCGCGAGCGTGCGGTAGCGGAGTTGTTCGATGATGCAATGGGCGTCGCCGCCGGGGTCCACCACGATGGCCTCGGCCGCCCCGTCGGCGGCGAGGAGGTAGCAGCAGGCCTGGAGGGGGCCGACGTTGAGCGTCTGGATGTGCATGGGGTCTGGCCTCATCCTTGCTTCAGGGATGCGAGGTAGAGGCCGATGAGGAGGGTGACGTCGCAGGGCGGCTTGTCCTCCCAGAGGCCGATGATGCGGCGCTCGCGCTCGGCGCTGGCCACGGAGTCGGAGGCGTGGGCGGCGTTGCGCATCAGGTCGTCGCCGTAGACGGAGCGGACGGAGCCTGCCTTGGCCTCGCGGGGGTTGGTGGTGCCGAGGCGGTCGCGGATTTTCTCGATGGCTCGCTCGCCGTGGTAGAGGAGGGCGAGGCATTTCTCGCCGCCGGGCATGTGGCGCTCGCCGGGGCTGGTGAGCTGGGCCGGGTTGCGGCCGGTCATGTACTCGACGATGCGGTTGAACTCGTGCTCGGCGTTGTAGACCTTGAGGATGTCGCCGATCTTCTCGAGCGCGTCGGCCGGGATGTCGAAGGCGAAGGCTTCGCGGAGGCTTTCGGCGGCGCGGCGGGCGACGTTGGCCCGGAGCTTGCGGGTGAAGACCCCGCGCAGCGGGCCGTAGAACTCCTCGGCCTGGGCGACGGTGAAGTGGAGGAATCGGGCGCCCACGATGAACAGCCCCGTGCGCGCGAACATGTCCACGATGTTGCCCGGGCGGCCGCTGCCGGGCTTGAAGTTGTCGGGCTTGAGGATGACCAGGGTCGTCTCCGTCGGCGTGTCGGCGGGCAGCTTGACCGCGCGGGTCACGATCCCCCCGTCGGCGTCGGCGAACGCCGCCAGCAGCCGCAGGTGGTCGGGCATGGCGCTCGGGTCCGTGCAGATGAGGCAGGCGGGCTCGAAGTAGTGGACCCGGCCGTCGCGCTCGAGCACGAAGTCGCCATAGGTGCCTCGCACGGTGTCGCCGCGGGGCTGGCGGCCAATCGGGCCGACGACATCGTTGAGCGCCCGCCCGGCGTTCTCGCCGCGGAAGAGCAGGAGCAGCACGCGGTTGGAGATGCCGAGGCGATTGTTCGGGCGCAGGAAGGCGTCGCAGTAGTCGAGCAGGGCCTCCTTGACGGGCGACGGGATGCCCTGGCGGGCGAGGAGGTCCCTGTAGCGGTCCACGAGCTCTTCGCTGGGCGCCATCATGCGCGCCGCCTCGAGCTCCAGCTCCGTGCTCAGGAGACGGCTGATGATCCCCCCTGTGCGGCTCTTCAGCAGGCTGTAGGGCGTGATGAGCGCATAGGCAAGCTCTTTGGCCATGCCTGGCCTCCTTGAACGGCTCAGGGGTAGTTCAGGCGAGCATTCTAGCAGTGGCTCCGAGAGGTGTCAAACGCCGTGGAGGGGCGCGCGCCGCCGCCCCCCCGGGCTTCGGGACTGGGCCTCGCCGTCAAAAATCCTTGACAGCCATGGGTTTGCCAGTAAAATGGGGCAATTGTGTTGGATTGCGCCCGCCTCGGGCAGCGAGGGCATGAATGGAAAACGACATGATGGAGCGCCTGGCACACGTCCAGCGCAACCTCGAAGAGCTCTTGGTGTCTCTTTGACAACGTGGCGAAGGAGGCCGAGCTGGCCAAGGTCGAGGCCAGAATGGCCCAGCCGAGCTTCTGGTCCGACCAGGAGGCCGCCCAGCGCACCGTGCAGGAGCTCAAGCGGCTGCGGGCCGTGGTGGAGCCGATGCGCGCGTTTCAGCGGCGCGCGTCGGACCTCGATGAGCTGCTGACACTTGCGTCGGAGGAGAACGACGCGGGGACGCTGGCCGACCTCGGGCGCGACCTGGCGGCCCTCGAGAGCGAGATCGCCGCCTTCCAGCTCAAGGCCATGCTCGGCGGCCCCTACGACAGTCGCGACGCCTTCCTGACCATCCAGGCGGGCGCCGGGGGCACCGAGGCCTGCGACTGGGTGCAGATCCTGCTCCGCATGTACACCCGCTGGATGGAGCGGAAGGGCTACGAGGCGACGATCATTGACTCGATGGACGGCGATGCGGCGGGCCTCCGCAGCGTGACGCTCGACGCCCGCGGCCCCTACGCCTACGGCTACCTGCGCAGCGAGGTGGGGGTGCACCGCCTGGTGCGCATCTCGCCCTTCGACGCGCAGGCCCGGCGCCACACGTCGTTCGCCTCGGTGGACGTGGCGCCGCAGATTGACGAGGCCGAGGTGGACGTGGAGATTGACGAGAAGGACCTGAGGATCGACCGCTTCCGGGCCGGCGGCCCGGGCGGACAGAACGTGAACAAGGTGGAGACCGCCGTGCGGATCACCCATCTGCCGACGGGGACCGTGGTGGCGGCCCAGAGCGAGCGCTCGCAGCACCAGAACCGCGCGGTGGCGATGCGCCTGCTCAAGGCACGCCTCTACGCGCGCCGCCAGGAGGAGCGCCTGGCCGAGCTGGCCGCCCTCGCCGGCACCAAGCTCGACATCTCGTTCGGCAGCCAGCGCCGCAACTACGTCCTCCAGCCCTACAAGCTGGCCAAGGACCTGGCGGCCGACGTGGAGACGAGCGACGTGGACGGCGTGCTCGACGGCGACCTGGACCCGTTCATCGAGGCCTACCTGCGCAAGAAAATCGGCGAGCGGGCCCCGGCCGCTGCCGGCTCGAGAGAGGAACGCTAGGGGCATGGCAGCCGACGTGATGGACAATCCGCTTCAGGTCGTGGACCCCGAGGTGTACGACGCCGTGTGCCGCGACCTGCGCCGGCAGTTGACCCGCGTTGACCTCATCGCGGCGGAGAACTACGTCAGCGCCGCCGTCCTCATCGCCACCGGCTCGGTGATGACGAACAAGTACGCCGAGGGCTACCCGGGGGCGCGCTACTACGGCGGCTGCGAGTGGATCGACGTCGCCGAGCGCCTGGCCATCGAGCGCGCGAAGGAGATCTTCGGCGCCGAGCACGCCAACGTGCAGCCCCACTGCGGCACCCAGGCCAACATGGCCGTCTACTTCGCCATCCTGAAGCCCGGCGACACGATCATGGCCCTCGACCTCGCCCACGGCGGCCACCTCTCGCACGGCGCGCCCAAGAGCTTCTGCGGCGCCCTCTACCACATCGTGCCTTACGGCGTCAGCCGCGAAACCGAGACGCTCGACATGGACCAGGTGCGCGACCTGGCCCTCAAGCACCGCCCGAAGCTGATCGTCACGGGGGCCAGCTCCTACCCGCGGTTCATCGCCTTCCGGCAGTTCGGCGAGATCGCCCGCGAGGTGGGCGCCTACCTGATGGCCGACGTGGCGCACCCCGCCGGGCTCATCGCCGCCGGCCTCCACCCCTCGCCTGTGCCCTTCGCCGACTTCGTGACGGCCACGACGCACAAGACCATGCGCGGCCCGCGCGGCGGCATCATCCTGTGCCCGAAGGAGCACGCCGCGAAGATCGACTCGCAGGTCTTCCCCGGCATCCAGGGCGGCCCGATGATGCACACGATCGCCGGCAAGGCCGTGGCCCTCAAAGAGGCCCTCGGCCCCGAGTTCGCCGACTACCAGCTCCAGATCCTCTCGAACTGCCAGGCCATGTTCCGCGCGCTCCAGGACCGCGGCTGCCGCATCGTCACCGGCGGCAGCGACAACCACCTGTTCCTCGTGGACCTCCGCAACGTCGGCATGACCGGCCGCCTTGCCTGCCAGCTCCTCGACGAGGCGGGCATCACCCTGAACCAGAACCTCATCCCCTTCGACCCGCGCAGCGCCCGCGAGACCAGCGGCATCCGCATCGGCACCCCCGCCGTCACCACCCGCGGCATGAGGGAGCCGGAGATGGCCCTCATCGCCGACTGGATCGACCAGGTGCTGCGGCGCCCCGACGACGCGGCCCTGCGCGCGCGCATCCGCGGCGAGGTCGAAGAACTCTGTCTCCAGTTCCCCATCTACCCCGGGCTTTCCGGCATCTTCTTGCCGGAGCCCGCCGAACGCGTCGGCGCTTGACTCAGAAGGGCCCCCTCCATGCGTAGAATGCTCCCCGCCTTCTCGGTCGCCCTGCTCGTCGTCGCCTCCGCGGCCCGTGGGGCCCAGGAGCCGCCTCCGAGGACCTGGATTGACCACGTGCGGTTCCACACCCTGCGCGCGCTAAAGGACCTGGGCCGCGAGTTCGACGCGATCGGGGCGGCGATGCGCAGGAGCATGACCGGCCTCAAGGACGACACGACGAAGGGCATCAGCTCCGTGACGCGCGAGGGGCGCCGCGGCCTCGCCAGCGCCAGCAAGGCCCTCTCGCACGCCGCCGCCACGGCCTACCGCGAGACCCACGACACCTTCCTCAACGCAGGGCGGACCATCGTCCCCGGCGTCGCCACCCAGCGCGAGCCGGCGACCCCCCTCGCCGCCACCCGCAAGATCGAGTCCCCCATCCTCGCCCCCCACTTCCTGCGCGGCCACGACATCCTGCTCGCCTGGCAGCTCGACACGGGCGGGCGCGCCGTGCGCGCCAGCGCCATCTTCGAGGACCGCCTGCTCCTGGAGACGGAGGACCAGAACCTCTACTCGTTCGAGCCGCCCACGGGGATTCTCCAATGGCTCTACGGCCTGCCCGCCCCCAGCCAGAGCGGCTACGGCGACGACCCCAACGAGCCCAGGAGCATCCTCGTCATCGCCAAGGACGTGTATTACGAGATCGACCGCATGGTCGGCCGGCCCCGCCGCCGCATCGTCCTGCCCTTCCCTGCGTCCAACCCCCCGGTCGTGCGCGGCGACGAGGTGATCATCAACTCCTGGGAGCGCCGCGTGTGCGCCCTCGACCGCGAGACCCGCACCCGCGAATGGTCCTACGTGCCCGAGGAGAACGTCGTGGGCGCTGTGGCGTCGGCCCCCGACCTGATCTACGCCGCCGACGTCGCCGGCAACCTTGTCGCCTACTCCGTCCCCGGCAGGCGAGAGAAGTGGACCTATAAGGCCCACGACGCCTTCCGAGTCTCCCCTGTCCTCCACCTCATTGACGTCATCGTCCCGGCCGAGGACATGTTCGTCCACTGCGTCAACCGCTTCAGCGGCCTGTGCCGCTGGAAATACCCGGTCCAGGGCCCCGTCACCCAGCCGGTGTGGGCGGATGGCGACGTGGTGTACTTCTCGGCGGATGGCGATGCCTTCTACGCCCTCGATGCCAGGGATGGCAAGCTCCTCTGGCGCTGCCCCAAGGGCGGCTGGCCCGTCGCCGTCGGCAGGGAGAACCTCTACATCCAGGGCGCAGAAAAAGAGGTCTGGTGCCTCGACCGCAAGACGGGCGAGAAGAAGTGGAGCGTCTCCGCCGAGCCGTTCACCTACTTCGTCCGCAACACCGTCAACGACCACATCTACCTGTGCACCGCCCGGGGCGAGGTCTACGCCTTCTACCTCCGCGGCGACCACCTCGAGAAGAAGGCCCCGCCTGCGTTCGAGCGGCCGAAGCCCAAGGTCAAGGGTGTCGAGGAGCCCGAGCCCGGCGGCGTCGGGCCCTCGGAACTCCCTGCCCCCAGGCCCACGCTGCCAGCCCCCAGGCCGCCCGTCGAGGAGAAGGCCGAGGAAGCCCCCGAGGAGGTCCCCCCCGCGGCGCCGCCCGAGCCCCCCGAAAAGGCCGAGGACGAGGAGGTGCCGCCCGCCGCCAAGGGACTCGAGTGATCCGCGCCAGGGAGCACGCCCCGTGATCATCCACACCCAGGCCCACGCCCGCGCCGCGCTCCTCGGAAACCCGTCCGACGGCTTCTACGGCAAGACCATTGCCTTCATCATCCGCAACTTCACCGCCCGGGTCACCCTGTGGGAGAGCCCCGAGGTCGAAATCCTCGACAGCGAGGAGGACCGCTCCCGGTTCCAGAGCCTCGACGACCTGGTCCGCCAGATCCGCCTCTACGGCTACTATGGCGGCGTGCGCCTGATCCGGGCCACGATCAAGAAGTTCACCGAGTACTTCGCCAGCCGCGGTGTCGCCCTCCCCCCCCGCAACTTCACCATCCGCTATCGCAGCGGCATCCCGCGCCTCGTCGGCATGGGCGGCTCCAGCGCCATCGTCACCGCCGTCATGCGCGCCCTCATGCGCTTCTACGACCTCGAAATCCCCACGACCGCCATCCCCTCGCTCGCCCTCGCCGCCGAGGCCGAAGAGCTCAGCATCCCCGCCGGACTCCAGGACCGCGTCGTCCAGACCTACGAGGGCGTCGTCTACATGAACTTCGCCCGCGAGCTCATCGAGAAGCAGGGCCACG
>Ga0307378_10001138_pt1 | contig 44108 bp, 32 predicted proteins | sample UN1MG_FD_202238 | JGI IMG/M metagenome (GOLD analysis project Ga0307378, IMG submission 202238) | Soil microbial communities from Risofladan, Vaasa, Finland - UN-1 | ecosystem: Environmental > Terrestrial > Soil > Coastal area > Acid sulfate soil | place: Finland: Risofladan, Vaasa | collected... | reverse complement strand
TGGCCGACCTCATGATGGTCGCCGCCAAGGAAGTCGAGATGCACGTGACGCGCCTGTCGCAGAAGTCGCGCGCGGTCGGCATCCACCTGGTGATGGCCACCCAGCGGCCGAGCGTGGACGTCCTGACCGGCCTGATCAAGTCGAACCTGCCCATCCGCGTCTCGTTCCAGGTGGCGACGCGCGTGGACTCGCGCACCATCCTCGATTCGATGGGGGCCGAGAAACTCCTCGGCGCCGGCGACATGCTCTTCATGACCCCCGGTGCCCACAAGTTCGTCCGCGCCCAGGGCGCCTTCGTCAGCGAAAAGGAAATCCAGGCCATCCTCGACTTCGTCACGAAAAAGGCCGAGCCCGCCTTCCACCGGGAACTCGTCCAACTGAAGGCCGAGCCCGAGCCCGGCCAGGAGACCGAGGACGACGTCTTCGCCCACGGCTCCGACGACGACCTCTACGACCAGTCCGTCGAAATCGTCCTGATGAACGAGCGCGGCAGCGTCAGCCTGCTCCAGCGCCGCCTCGGCATCGGCTACGGGCGGGCCGCTCGACTCATTGACCAGATGGCGGAGGACGGCATCGTCGGAAACTACGCCGGCAGCCAGGCGCGCGAATGCCTCGTGACGCTCGAAGAGTGGGAAGCGATGAAGAAACGCAGCGCCCCGGCCCATGCGGCCGCTCGCGCCCCGGCCGACGAAACCGACCAGGAAGACGACGAGCCGCCCGAAGATTAGGGTCCCCGATACGCAAGGCCGCGCCTGCGGGCGCGCCTTCGACTCCGGAGCCGCGCGTGACCCCTACCGCGGCTCCGGCTTATCACTTCGATGCAGTCACTTTGATGACAAGGTACAGGACGCCGGTCTTATCGCCCTGCGGTGCAGCGGCCCCGGCCACAATGACCTGCTTGTCCAGCGGCACACGGATCGTTGTGCGAAACTTTTGTTCATCGCATTCGGGCAGTTCCAGATTTGCCGTGGAGGATGCCGTCCCTTCGGCCGCCCCTTTTCCGATGGACAACGGGAAGTCTCGCGCCTTCATTCCCACCGTCTGGCACCGAATGTCCACCGTTGCCGTCTTGCCGTCCGTCGCCAGGGTCGGGCTGACTTGGAATACCAGCCCCGTGGGGATAGATCCCATTACCGGACTAACATCCCCCGATTTCTCGTCAATCTCCACATCAGCCACATACGTCGTGACAAGGCTCCGGGCCACATGAACCGTCTGCCCCGAGAAGCACGAAAGTTGTACCCCATAGATCACCTTGGCGCCGGCCTTTTCGAGCGCCGCGGCCGTCACCTCGGGCGGGGAACTTTTCGATGCCCCGTCCAGCAGGGCTGCCGCCTGCGACCCATCCATCTCGACCCAATCGCCATGCACGGTCATAACCGCGCGATTCGTCTTATCCTCCAGGCCTTTCAGCAGGGCCTCCACCTTCTGATGACCGGCGGCTGTCTGTGTGATGATGAGGCAATTGCCGAGACAATCCATCGCAGCCGGTCCGCCCTCGTCGCTCCAGGGGGCCACGGCGGGGTCGGCCATGCTGTTGACGCTGCGTTTGATGATGTCCACGTGTTCCGCCCAGCCGATGCCAGACACCTCCGCGGCGCGAGCGTTGCCGCAGAGGATATCGTTGAACGCGTCCTCCGCCCCCGCCACGTCCCCCACGAGGAATCGAACTGTGCACGGGTAATTCTCGACCGGCACCAGCAGTGCGGAGATATCATACGTGCGCAGAATGAGCACCGGGACTTTTGAGTCGTCGGATTCTTCGTCGGCGGCCCAGGCCTGTACGACAAGGACCGCCGCCACAACCGCTCCAACCACAGCCAACCATTGGAATCTCCGTATCGCCGCCATGACAGGCCTCCTTTCGGACCCACACCTGCGTGCGATTATACTGCTGGAAAGGGCGAGGGCAAAACCTATAATATCGGCCTTTCGAGCGCGGACTCGCGGAGAAGCCAATGGAGATTCACTCCTTCGTCCTCGGCGGGTACGGCGTCTCGGCGTACGTCGTGACGGCCGGCGAGCGGAACGTCCCGCCGGGAGCGGTGATGATCGTGGACGCCCCGGAGGGCGCCGAAGCGCTCATCGCCCACTGCGACGCGCGCGGACTCGTGCCGAAGATGCTGGTCGACACGCACGGCCATGCCGACCACATCTACTGCAACAAGATGCTAAAGGAGCGCTGGCCGGCGATGCAAATCGCCGTCGGCGCGGCCGACGCGAAACTCCTGGCGAGCCCCCTGCGGAACCTCTCGGCGCTCATGGGCGCCTGGGTCAAGAGCCCGCCGCCCGACCGCCTGCTCGCGGACGGCGACCGCGTCGAACTCGGGTCAGCTTCGTTCGAAGTGCTTGCGACGCCCGGCCACACGAAGGGCGGCATCAGCCTGTTCTCGACGGACGGGCCCGACGGGCGGCCCGTGGTCTTCACGGGCGACACGCTCTTCGCCGGCGGCATCGGCCGGACCGACTTCCCCGGCGGAAGTCACGAGACGCTTCTGGAATCCATCCGTGGGAGGCTGCTGGCGCTTCCGCCGGAGACGCTTGTTTATCCCGGCCACGGCCCGGCTTCAACCATCGGAGAAGAGGCTCGAACGAACCCGTTTTTGTGAAGGGACACGCGGCGCGGCACTCAGGCGACCCCGCCGGAGGGGGTTGATGCCCGCGCCGATTTCGCATAACGCACGTGCCGGACGATGGTCACAATCAGAACGACCGCGCCCGCCACAAAGGCCAGGCCGGCGATGCTGATGCCGGCACACACCCCGCCGACCGCGCCCAGCACGGACCCGAACAGCCCCTTGTCAATCAGCACCACGGCTTCTTCGTCGGAATCGACACGGACCACATAAGTCCCTGGCGTGTCAACCTTGAAGGCACACACAGCCGCTCCTTTGTGCGAACCCAAACTGTAGGTCATCTGCGTCGCCGGCAGGACGGGGACGTCTGTTCCGTCATCCTTCCGGGTGACCGCGCAGTGCAGAGCGACGGAGTCCTCTGCCTGCCAATACGCCTTACCCCCGAAGTCGCTCCTGTACTCATGAAAAACGGTGTAGGCGCCGGGCTCGTCGCACTCGATCTCCTGCGTTCCCGGCACCACCATCCGAACGGCATTCTCCCCGACGCCCGAGATGGCGAAGTAGCCTATCCCAAAGGCGGCGGCCATGCCGGCCGCCCAGAGCAGCGGACCAAGGACCCAAAAGAACCAACCCGGTTTCTTCGGCGCGCCAGCCATCGGATTACCCTCCTCATGGAGCCGCACACCCTCATCATGAATCGGCCCGAAGAGTTGTCAAGAAGAATGCCCGCTGACCGACCGCGAGGCCCGGCGACAAAAGGAGCGCGGTCCCAAGCGGGCCGCGCTCTAGCACCAGAAGGCCGGCTGGGCCGACCTACGGCGTTTCGTCCTTCACCACCACAAGATTGTCCACGAGGACGCGGGCGCCGCTGATTTGAACGCCCGCCAGCCCGCCGACGAGCGGCGGACCGCCGGCCTGGCCCGTATCGGTCCAGACGACCTGCCAGGCGAGCGGCTCCTCGGCGTCGGTCCGCCAGACCTTTCCCGCGACGCTCACCCCGTCGTCCATCCGCTGGACGCGAATCTTCAGCGTGTACCACCAGCCGAGGGCGGGCGGCTCGTCCAGATAGACGGCGGCCTGCATCGGCTCCAGCGCCAGGCGCTCGTGCCGCGCCCCAGCCGAGCCGTCCCCCGCCGCAAACTGCTTCAGCAGCCGCAGACGCCGGGGCGACAGTTCCAGAACGTACCCGCTGTCGTCGGCCCCGCGGTAAGCCGACGCTCCGACAGAGTAGTCGCCGAGAGTCTCGGCGACCTTGACGTCCACCTGGAGCGTGTAGTTGCCCCAGGAGGGGCTGCCCGTCAGGAGTTCCGCGCCCTTCAGCGCCACCTCGTTCTGCTCCAGGGCCCGTCCGCCCACCGTCTTGACGATGCGGAACTCCCCGCCGCGCGACCGGACCAAGGCCCACTGGCTCGGCCTGCCGAGGTCGTAACCCTCGAAATCCTCGACCACCAGGGGCACGGGGCGGTGCTCGGCGGCGGCGAGTTCGGCTGCGAATTCGCGCGCCACGTACGCCGCCAGACGCGCATCCTCCACCCGCCGAAACCGCAGGCCCGCGCCGCGCGCATCGCCCAGTTCGTAGCGCGCCAGATACCCTGCGGCAAACCAGTACCGGTCCTGCCCGGCCGCCAACTCCTCACACTGCCGGATCGCCTCCACCACGTTGTCGCCCTGGAGGGCCAGGTCCATCCAGAGCGCTCGGGCCATCGCTTCGTCCGCACCGGCCTCCAGGCCGGCGAGGACGTCGGCCGCCTCGGCGGAACGGCCCAGCGTCTGGAGACACCACGCCTTCAAGGCGGCGCCTTCCTCCGCGGGCCCAATCGCCGCCAGGGCCTCATCGTATCGCCCCTGGAGCGCAAGGGCCCGTCCGGCCGGGAGCCCGTCCGCGGGGCGGGCGGGCACGGCGGCTAATGCAACCGACGCCAAGGCAAGCCCTGCGGTCCCGCGGAACGCGGACGCCCGTCCTGCCGACTTGCGGTCCGCCCACACGCCGGCCACCAGCAGGCGAACGTCCCGCGCCTGGCGGTCCTCGCGAGGCCGGGCCGTGATGTAGGAGACCAGCAGCAGGTCGGCGACGTGCTCGACCTTCGGGTCGGGGCGCGCCAGTTCCTCGCCGACGGCGACCCGGGCCGTCTCCGCCAGGCGCGCCAGAGTCTGGACCGACTCGGCCCGGGCGGCGCCGCGCGCCAGGCGCGCCAGCGCCCCATCGGGTGTCACTTCTTGCGGCACCGGCCGCCACAGGCCGATGAACACCAGGACGGCGGCAGCAGCGGCCAGGACGGAGGCGGGCACCGCCCAGCGTGCCCATCGGCTGCCGCCCAGCCGGGCGCCCAGCGGACGCCGCATCGGACGCCCCAGCAGGCCGTGTACGCGTGCCCGTCGCACGAGCGATTCCACCGACCGCTCCGACAGGTCCGCGCGCGACCGGTCCGCGAACACCTCCAGGGCGGCGGCAAGGTTGCGGTCGGCCTCGGCGCGGGCGCGGCAGAGGTCGCACTCGGCCAGATGGCGGCGCAGACGCTCCGCGTCCTCGCGCGATCCCTCGCCGCGCTCCAACTCGTACCACTCATTGGCGCCAGGACATTCCATAATTAAACCTCCCCCCCTTCACCACTCACCCGCATCCGGTGACCGCCGCGCCCCGATGCGTTTCGCTCCGTGCTTCGTAGCGAAGCAGCGCTCCGCTACTCTCTGCTTCGCCCTGCGTAGCGGGCTTCGCAGAGCAGGGTCGCAGAGTAGCAGACGCGACCTTGCCCGACCGATGTGCCCGCAGGGCCCCTGAATCGCCCCCGGCCCTTCTGTTCCCTTATACGACTAGGGGGGCGGTTCGTCGGAGGATTCCCCCGCTTTTTCCGCTCGGGGTGCCCCAGGATTTTCCGGCAAGTACCCAAGTCTTCCGTTACGTCTCGGGTGGCACTGGTGGCTTGTCCACCAGTGCGCGGTAGTATGGCGGTGCACTGGCGGGCAAGCCGCCAGTGCCACCCCCGTTGCTGGCTTATCCGACCTATTAGAGGTTTCCGGTGAGCCGGCCCGAAAATCTAGTCACCCCCTTCCGCCCGGCCGAGGCCGCACGATTTCCGCAGAAAATCCAGGCCGTAGTCCATGCGGCTGCGGGCGGTGGACTCGGGGCACCCGACGATTTCGGCGATTTCGCGGTACGACAGACTCTGGAGGGCCCGCAGGACGACCACCTCGCGATAGATGATCGGCAATTGGCCGAGCGCCTGCGCCAGGCGCGCCATATCCTCGTGCCAGGCGGCCGTATCAAGCGCGTCCGACTCGCCCGAAGCGGAGCGCGACTCCGCGAGGTCCTGGAAATCGTCGGTGACGACGGCCCGCTTCTTCTTCAGAAAATCGGTCGCCAGGTTCCGCGCGATGGTGTAGAACCACGTGCTGAACCGCCTCGGGTAAGCGTAGAGGTCGGCCTTCACGAGAATCCGCAGAAACGTTTCCTGGGCGAGGGAGTCGGCTTCCGCGCGGTTGCCGACGAGGCGATAGAGGTAACTGGTGATCGGCCCGCGGTAGCGTGCGAAGAGGCGGTTGAAGGCGTCCTCCTCGCGCTTCTGCTGGAGGCGGAGCATCAGGTCTTCGTCGCTGGCGGTCTTTTCTCCCATCCCGCCCCGTCGCCTCCACCGGTCGCCCGGAGACTGTTTCAGAACCGGGATGCGGCACCGATCCCTTAAGCGCGGCGGGTGCCACGCTTTCGCTTGCCGAAAGCGTGCGCCTCATGCTTTCGCAAGCGAAAGCATGGCAGCCTGCTCCAGGTTCTGAAACAGTTCCTCAGCCTCGGGCCGCCTCTGCGTCCGCCGGCTCCTCGTCGCCGGACCGCACGATGAGTCCCAACCGCATCGCCACCCCGCGCAGGCGCTCCGTCAGCCCGTAGCCGAAACTAAACAGAATCGGCGTCAAAATCAACGTAAAGACGGTCGAGACCGCCAGGCCGCCCACCACCACGCTGCCGAGGCCCTGGTACAACTCGCTGCCGGGGCCCGGCCTGAGAACCAGCGTCAACATGCCGAAAATGCTCGTCAGCGTGCTCATGAAGATGGGCCGGATGCGGCTCTCGACGCTGGCGACGATCGCCCGCCGAAGGTCCAACTTCTCCTCGCGCATAAAGTTCAGCGCCTGATGCACGACGAGGATGGCGTTGTTGACCACGATGCCGATGAGAATGACGAACCCGAGCATGGTCACGACGTCGAGTTGCGGCGGCGCCACGCCGCGCAGCATGTTGTAGATCGTAATCGCCCACAGCATCGTGTAGCCGCCGACGATGGCGAGCGGCACGCTGACCATAATGACCAGCGGGTGGGCGAAACTCTCAAAGAGCGCCGCCATCAAAAGGTACGTGATGACCAGCGCCAGCACCAGGCTCCACTTCAGCGCCGCCAGCATCCGCGCCAGGTCCGCCGCCGTCCCGCGAAGGTCCACAATGTAGTTCGCCGGGATCGTCCCGTCCGCCTTCAGCGGCTCCAGGACGTCGCCCTTGATGTGCTCAATCACCGCACCCATCGCCACGTCCTGCTGCAAGACCAGCGTCAACTCCACGCTCCGCTGCTGCTCGGTGTGCTCGATGACATTGAACCCCGCCGCCGGCTCGACGGGCGCAAGTTCCCCCAGCGGCACGGGCCGGCCGCGCGGCGTCCACACCGGCAGCGCTCCCAATTGCTCGATGTGTTCCCGGTACTGGGGCGCCCCGCGCAGGGTCAGGTCCAGTTCGTTCCCGCTCTCCTCGCGGAAGTCCGCCACCTTGAAACCGCTCACGATCGCCCCGATCGTGTACCCCACGTCGCGGGCCGTCAGACCCGCGTCCGCCGCACGCTTCCGGTCCACCGTCGGCCGCAGTTCCCAGTTCCCCAGTTTGAAACTTGGCAGGATGTACGTGATGCCTTCCTGCCCCGCCAACCCTCCCATGACGGCCCCGGCGATGTGGTAGAGGCGGTTGATGTCGTCGCCCCGGACCACCAGCGAAATCTGCTGGCCCCCCATCATCCCGCGGCGCTGAAACAGGCCCAGCTGCGCCACTTGGGCCGTCACCCCCGCGATCGGCTCGCGCAGAAACTTGCCGTTCCGCTCAAACCACCCCTCAATCGCAAACGCGGGCATAAAAGGCGGCGGCGTATTGCCCAACGCCGCACCGATTCGCTCCACCAACGCTCGCGCCGCGTTCTCATCCGCCGCACGCACACCGAAAAACATCTGGTCCCCCAGCGTCACAATGAAGAACCGCTCGACGCCCGGAAGGCCCTGCACCCGACGCTCCATCTCCTGCGCCACCACCAGGTTGTGCTCCACGCTCGATCCCGCCTCCGTGTTCACGAAACCGAACACGAAGTTCCGGTTCCCGAGCGGCAGATACGTGGCCGGCGTCTGGTACACGAAGAAGACGAGCAGGTACACAAACGCCCCCAGAATCGCTCCGCCCACCACGAGGCGCCGTCTCACGCCCTCCATCAGCCACTGCGCCTGGAGCACAAGGCCCCGCTTGATCATCGCCCCCCACCACGCCAGGACGTCCATCGTCCGCAGCCGCTCCAGGCCCAGATACTCGCCGACATCTCTATATCGCTCGTCCAACCGCACGCACAGCCGCGGAAACTCGCACGCCAGGCCCAGAAGGATCGCCACGAGCAAGACGCCCGGAATGACGCCCGGCGTCAGGCCCGACAGCATGGCGCTCGCCGGTCCCAGGTCCAACCATTTGGCCGGCGGCGGAACGACCCCCTTCCATGCCAGCATCCCCCCCACCAGCAGCACCACCAGCGCCACGCACACCAGGGCCATCAGGCCCGTCACGCCGACCATTCCGCGCAGGAACCACTTCGCCATCGCCCGCCGCGATTGGTAGATCCGCTCCGGGCTGTACCGCAGACACCGTTGCGGAATTTCGGACACCAGGCTGAGGACAACTGTGGCCGCGCCCGCCAAGAAACCGACAAATGCCCAGCCGGCGGACACATGCTCCAGCGCTCGGCCCAACAAGCCGCCGATGCCGCCCGACGACGCCGCCACAGGCTCTACAACACCCCACCAAGCCAGCAGCAACGCCACCAACACCACCAGGAGCCAGACCAGAAACACCACGGCGACGACGCCCGCCAAAATCGTAAGACCCAGGCCGACCCACAAGAGCGGACGGATGACATAGCGATGCCACGGTCCGGTTTTCTCCGCGGCGGGCAGCGATTCCCTCTCTTTCCGCACCGCCAGAATCTTGGCCGCCAGCATCGGAATGACCGTCAAGGAAACCACCAACGATATCACCACGCTGATGGAGATCGCCAGCGCGATGTCGCGGAAAAGTTGGCCCGCCTCCTCCTGAATCAAAAGGATCGGCACGAACACCGCCACCGTCGTCAGCGTCGAGGCCAGCACCGCGCCCCACACCTCCCCGGCGCCCGCCAGCGCCGCCGCCGGCGCACTCTTGCCCATCTGCCGGTGGCGATAAATGTTCTCCAGCACCACGATGGCGTTGTCCACCAGCATCCCGATGGCAAACGCCAGGCCCGCCAGGCTCACGACGTTCAGCGTCCGCCCCAACATCCACAAAAAGATAAACGTCGAAATGAAACTGATGGGAATGGTGACGAAAATCGTCAGGATCGCACGCCAGTTCCGAAGAAACAGAATCAGCACCGTCCCCGCCAGAATCGCGCAGAAAATCACGTTCTCCTGGAGTTGCCCAATCGAGCGATCCACGTACTCCGCCTCGTCGTACACCACCGTCATCTCGCGGTGCATCGGCGCCAGCACGTCGGCGTTCAGCAAATCCACCTTCTCATACACATGCTTCAGAATCTCGACGACGTTCTCGCCCGTCTTCTTATAGACCGCAAACACGATGCCCGGCTGCCCGTCAATCCGAACGTACGCCTCCGCGTCCTTGAACTGCTGCTGGTCCACCCGCAGAATCTCCCCCAGCCTGACGTCCGGCATCCCCGGCCGCCTCAGCAGCACGTTCTCCACGTCCGCCGCCGTCCGAAACTGCCCCACCGTCCGCACCACCCACCGGTTCTTCGATTCCTCAATCCGGCCGCCGCGCGTGTTCTCGTTCTCCGCCGACAGCAGTTGCGCCAGGTCCAGCGGCCTCAACTGGTACGACGCCAACGCGTATGGATCGAACGCCGCCTCCACCTGACGCTCACGCCCCCCATAGACTTCCACCCGGCTCACGCCCGAGATGCGCTTCAGTTCCGGCTCCAGCACGTCCTCCGCAAACTCCCGAAGGTCGTCGCTCGTCTCCCCCTTCCCCTTCAGGCTGATGAAGCACACCGGGTGCGAAAACTGTTCGCCGAAGAACAGCACCGGGTCGTCGGCTTCGTCCGGCAGGTCCCGCACCACGTTCAACTTGTTGATGACGTCAATCGAGGCGATGTCCAGGTCCGTACCCCAGTCGAACTCCAACCGTACCGACGCCGAGTTCTCCTGGCTCGACGACGTCATCTCCCGCATCCCCTCCACCGCGTTCAACTGCTTCTCCAACTTGTCCACAATCTCCTGCTCGATCTCCTGCGGCGCAGCCCCCATATACCGCACCGTCACCCCGATCACCGGCGCCTCGACCTCCGGCGTCAATTGGCGCGGAATCCCCACCATCGCTATCACGCCGAAAAGGAGCGCCAGCAGCACCGCCACAATCACCGGCACCGCATGCCGAACGCAGAATCCGATGAGATTCATTCGCCCGCTCCCTCGCCACGGCGAAGTCCCGATTCATCGGGACGAAGCCGGGCCGCCCCCTCCTTCGGACGCTCCACCACCGCCGCTCCGGGGCTCAAAAGGTACGTCCCACGCACCACCAGCGGCGTCCCCGCCGCCAGGCCCTCCGCCTCCACCTCCATCCACGCCCCGTACCCCCCGATGATCTTCACGCGGATCGCGACCGCAAACTTCACCCCTGCCGGCGCCACTCCCGCCTCCGCCGCTTTCTTGGCAATCAGCGCCCCGCGCTCCGCCATTTCCGCCATTTGCTCCCGCTCCGCCGCCGTCGGTTCCTTCTTCGACTCGCGCGCCGCGGCCGCCGCCGGAGGCCGGTCCGTCACCGTGTACACAAGGTCCACACCGCCCTGACGAATCACCGCGTCCTTCGGCACCAGCAGCGCCTCGTGCTCCTCACCCACCGGCAGCCAGACGTGCGCCAGCATCCCCGCCGCAATCACCGGACGATCCCCCTCCGTCTCGTTCGCCACGTCCACGCGCACCGTCGCCGTGTGCGTCGCCTCCTCCGAATACGGAACCACCTGCGACACCGTCCCCGCAAACTCGCGGTCCTCCAGGCCCCCCACCACCACCGGCGCCGGCGCTCCCTTCACGACACCCCCCAGATACCGTTCCGGAACGTCCAGCGCAACCCGCACCACCCCGAGGTCCACCACCTCCGCCACCGGATTCCCCACGCTCACCCATTCCCCCGCCTCGCAATGCTTGCGGACGACGAACCCGTCGTACGGCATGGCAATGGTCATCTTCGCCAGACGGTCCTCGAGCGCCTTGACCAGCGCATCCTGGGCCGCCGCCTGGCCGCGCGCCTGCTCGATGTCCTCCACGCGGTACCCGCTCGTCACCAGGTCCAGACTTGCCTTCGCCGCCGCCTGCGCCTCTTTCGCCTGACGATACGACGCCTCCACCGCGTCCATCTCCGCCGGCGTGCTGGCACCTTCCGCCAACAGGTTCTTCGTCCGCTCGTACTCCTGCTCCCAACGCGCAAGCGACGCCCGCGCCGACGCCTCCGCCGCCTGCGCCTGGCGAATCTCCTCCTCCCGATACCCCTCCGTCATCTTCGCAAGCGCCGCCGCCGCCGCCTGCAGTTGCCCGCGCGCCTGCGCCAACTCCAACTCCACCGGCAACCGCCGCAGTTGACACACCGGCTCGCCCGCCCGGACGAAATCGCCCTCGTCCGCCACCATCGCCTCGACGCGCCCCGCCACCTCCGCCGCGAGCACGCTTTGCCGACGCGCCTCAGCCGTCCCCGATAGTTCCACCGACCGCCGGATAACCTTCCGGACCGCCGGCTCCAGGGCGACCGGCGCCGGACCGAACTGCGCCCGCGCCGGAGCCGCCCAGATGGCAACCGCCGCCCCCGCCGCGATAAATGCTCCCGCCAGCCTCTTACGTTTCATGTCCCGCTCCTGTGTCGGTTCCTCTTTTACTACGTTACTTCGTCACTCCGTCACTCCGTCACTTGCTTTCTTCCCGCCAATTGTTAACAACCGTAAACCATTTCCCGTATGATACGTCCCCGCCCCTCTCTGCGTCAACATGCCCGCTTGCCACGGCGACTTCTCACGGCGAAGCCTTTGACGAAGTTTACCCGCCTGTGGCGGGCTTTCGCTTGCGAAAGCATGGGGATAGCGCGGCGGGCATTTTACCCGCCTTTGGCGGGCCTGCCCCCTGCGCGCTGTCACCCTGAGCGCAGCGAACGGGTCTCGCCGTGGCCGTTGCCGTCGTCTGTTCGATCCGCAATCCCTGGTCGCCGTGGCGACTGCAATCCCTGGTCGCCGTGGCGACCGCAATCGGAAGAATGTATTGACAACCCCCGACTTCGTCGGCTATACTTCCGGGCGACCCATAAGGCTTACAGGCTGTTTCATAACCCCCTCTCCCTCGATGCTTGCCCGCCTGTGGCGGGGGAGAGGGCGGGGTGAGGGTGAATCGCCCCCGCTTTCGCGGGCCTCTTTTGCGGCACTCCCAACCGGGTTTGGGGTGTTAGGCGGATCGGCCTAGACATTGTTAGGCGCCGTGGAGGCGCATCTGTGCCTGAGTTTTCAGTCCAGTTCGACTTGGCAGCCTTCCAATCGCTCGATCAGCTAGCATTGCTTGCGCGTCAGGATTACAACCTCGGTGGCGCTGGCGACTGGTTCGGCGAGTTTCGCGGTGGCCTCTACGGCTTCTATACCCGATTGTACGGAGTCCAGCGGCACTACTTCGAAGTTCACGCATGGCTGCCGGGTGTCCGAATCCAGAATGCGGAGTATCATCTGGCATCTATCCTGTTTCAGATGGACTCAGCTTTGGAGTGCCTTACCTTTGCGCTCAACTCGCTCGGGTGGGTCGTGATGCCAGCCGGTTTCCGAGATGTGACGGATGCCAAGGCACTGAAGCGGATTAGCCCACTTGATATCCTTGGGGATGCAACGAAGAATCCTCCCATCGCACCTCTGCCCGGCTACCAAAGAGTTTTCCCGACCATTCGGGGAGCATGGCAGAACGAAGCACAGTTAATCGCTCAAGTCCGCGACCTTCATGATGTTTCCAAGCACCGACGCACAATCTTTGTGGGAGGCCAGGCAAGATCGGACCCGCCAGATGGCTTCTTCGAGACGCTCGGGATTCCAAAGGATGCGCGCATTCCTGCCCCCTTGTTGCCGATGGCGGAGATCATCCTCCAGGACGATCCCAAACTGCCTGCGGTTCGCAGAAGGGCCAAGGCAGTACGGCAGGGCGAGTTGCTAGAGGACATTGTGCCGTCATTCGCAGCATTGATCAAGACAACTGGAACGGCCGCGCTCGGAGATGCGCAGGCGAATGTTCCCCTCAAGGAGAAACGGTTGCGCCGATGACAACCGGGAGATTCCTTCAGGCGCTGCACCCGACCCGGCCCGCATGTTTGCTTTTCGGGTTTCGTTGCTCACCGCGCGGGCCGGGCAGGTGAGTTAGTCGTTACGCGTACTCCTTGTCAATCCGCACCTGGCCGCAGTCAAGGCATAGGCAGCGAAGGCGGGCTCAAATCAAAAATCGAAAATCTTTTGCTCCTTCCGCCCTTCCGCTGCCGTGGTATAATGATCCGCGCCTTGACCGTGAACGACATCCTGGACAAACAAATCGCGAAGAAACTTGCTTGACGTTTTGCTTACGCGCTCGGCGAAGTCCCATGGCAAGGATACAGGATTCCGACACAATGCACGGAGAAATATGTGTTGCCTCCATGGAATTAGTCGGTAACCATGAGGCGTAGGGGATAGGGAGTGAACGGCTTGACTACTCTCGAGATATCGGCTTCTTCCGTCGCGTGGTATGCGGCCATCGTTGCCACGGTTTCTGCCGCTGTCTCTGCCTATAACATACTGCGCGATCGTGCAAGATTACTCATCAGGGTGGCAGCCAATATGCGGTTCCTCAACGCTGAAAGCCCATCCGAGAGTGGGCTTTTCATTGTCGTAACGGTTGTGAACTCCGGGCGCCGCCCTATTACCATCACTCACGTGTGGTTAGAAGGGGGCAGGAAGACCGAGAAACTGCTCTTCGCAGGGAGCGTTATACAAGGCGCGCGCGAACTCACAGAAGGAAAATGGGCAGACTACCGCTGTAAACAAGAAGGTTTGGACAAGCAGTTGTTCAAATACGTGTGCGTAACTGATTCCACAGGGCGCATCCACCGAAAGAGAGTAGCCCGCCACGTGCGCCGAGCTATAATGCAAACATAAGAGGGATGGAAAGGGAAACGAATGAATTCTGTCGGGCATACATCGAGACAATTCGCTGGGCGTGCTTGTGTCCCGCCAGGAGTATTGGCTTTTCTCACCTGGGCCATCTTCTTCTCGGCAGGGAACGCGCACGCTCAGGCAGGGGGTGCTGGTCCTAGAACATTGGAACTCGGTCACGAATACTCGACCCAAGGGCACCCTAAAGCCAAAGGTCTGACGGTCACGCTCCAGTATCCTACTGGATGGCAGAGAGCAGAAGGGGAGAGGCCCAACGTTGTTCAAAAGTTCTCGGAGCAGCGGTCAGATGGTCTGTCAAGGATGGCACTTCTTCTAATCAAGTATCTCCCGAAGGAGATAGCAGACATCCCAGAGGCTGACCTGTACGGCGAATTGTCTAGCATGGACGACCTGGCGCAGGAGTTGAGGGACATGTTTCCTCCCGGCGCTCGCATCCTGAGCGCCGTTGTCACCAAGTACGATGGCGCTCCAGGCCTGCTCTGCGTGTACGTGATGCAAGGTGAACGGGCAGGTTTTCAGTTAGAGATGCACGTGGTCCAGCACACGGTTTTCCATGGGGGAAAGATTCTTCTGCTTGAATGCAGTGCTGGCGGTCTTGCCGGTTCTACCGCTATCACCTCACTGTTTCAAGAATCCCGGGATCTATTCACCCTGATGGGGAATAGCATTGTCCTTCAGGACAAGTGGGCTAGGGCTTACGACCCTCCGGCAAGAACGGGGGCATCAAGTTCTGATGGCTCTGTCGATGACGCTTGGATACTTGGGCTTGTTCTGTCTCTCGTCCTCACTTGGGGGATTGGTTTGACGCCCCCGCTCCTAATACGGTTTGCTATGCTGCGCCGGCCTCTTTCCAAGGCGTGGGCCTGGGGCGTTGCCGCGTGTTTTCTCTTCGTCAACTTGGTCATATTTGTGGCAATGGGGAGTCAGAGTAAGACTCACTTTGCCCTGATTCTGGTGGCTTGGGCATCCTATGGAATACTTCGTGCAGGTGGGAAAAACTTCCTCCCCACGCCCCCCTCTTCACCAGACCAAAGTGTGGTATGAGATGCGGAATTGGGGATTCCGGGGACAGGATACCCATGGGAGTTCGGGGGACACAGTCTGCTTTCGGTTTTCCGATTTCCAGCCCTTGTCCTGAGCGATCCCGGCGCGCCGGGAGAGTCGAAGGGTCCCTGTTTGACGTTGGACCCCTTTGGGGTCCCTGTTCCTTCAAAGGAGCCCTTCGGGCCGGCGACACCCTTCAACAGCAGGCTTGAGGCTTCAGGCTGGGGGCCGCCAGGCCTCGCGGCCTGTCGAGCCCGCGGGCTGGAGGTCAGGCCAAAGGCCTGAAACATCATAGTCCCGGCGCGCCGGGACGATGGCGGGTCCAAAGTCGAAGACGGCAGGCTGGAGGCTTGAGACTTTGGACCTTGGACCATCCCCTCGTCCTGCCGTCCCCCAATCCTCCCTCTGCGATCTCTGCGTTCTCTGCGTTGAAACCACCTTCCCCCCGGCATGCAAATCCCGTGCCAAACTTCGCAGAAAAACGGCCATTCCATCCACGCCGCTCCATAACATAGGAGGCAAAACGAGGGTTCTGCGAGGCAAAACCGGGGCAGTACGGGGCATGTACGGGGCAAATCGGGGCAAAAACGAGGTCAAAACGGGGCGTTTTGCACCCCAAATGGACCTTTCCAGACCCGAAAACCGCCCTGGCGCTCTGGGAACGCGGCTGGGCCCCCCCAAAAAACGCCCCAAAATTGGCCCACCCCCCAAAAAAAATTTCGGATTTTTTCCCGAGGGTCCGCCATAACCCCGGCGCGCCGGGGCCCGCCACAGGCGGGTAAACTTCCGCCTTCGCCGAGGCTTCAGCGGACAAGTCGGCGGACAGGTCGCCCGCGCGCCAAAACGGCGCGCGGGCGCCTGGGCGACCGGCTAAACCGGCGCGCCGGCGGTCAGGCTCGATCGGCCGCGAATTTTGGTTGACGGGCGGGGGCCTGTTCGGCTAGCGTCTGGCAGTCCGATAGGGGATTCTCAGCCGCGAGGACGGGTGCATGAGGCAACTGGGTCTGGCGTTGGTGGCCGGCGCATTGTGGGCGGCGATTCTCGTGCCGTCCGCCCTCGGCCAGCAACAGCGCGGCGAAGAGGTTTTCCAGCGGTCGTATTTCTTCGAGGAAGAGGTCCGCCAGCGGCTGGAGGCGGCGGTTCCTTCGAAGCAACCCGCCCTTGTCGAATGGGGCGGGATGTTCATTCCCTCGTACACCTTGTTCGACGACACCACCGGCGGGCAGGCCAGCCTGACGGTGGAGGACCTGCGGATCTGGACCCAGATCACGGTGGACGAGGTCCACCGGATCTTCGCCCGCGGACGCCTGGCCTACACGGACTGGTCGGACGGCGACGCCGGGGCGTTCCGCCAGCACGACCTGGAAGGGATGAACCTGGAGGTCGGCTACTACGAGTTGGACGTTTCGCGCGCGGCCGAGAAGTACTGGAACGCGAAATGGCCGCTGACGCTGACCGCCCGCGGAGGCCGGCAATACATCCAGTTCGGCCGGGGCCTGGCCCTGGGCCAGATCCTCGACGCGGGCCTGTTTACCCTCGAGACGCGGGACCTCTCGCTGACCGGCTTCGTGGGACGCAACATCCACAGCGCCGATAACATTGACCGGGGCATCCCGGGCTTTACGCGCTCGCGCCGCACATTCTACGGGACCGAGATCGCCTACAAGGGCATCCCCGGCCACGAGCCGTACGCCTACTGGGTCCTCCAGCACGACTGGTCGCAGGAGCATCCGGAGGACCCCGCCCAGGACTACCTGTACGATTCGCACTACTATGCCGTCGGCAGCCGGGGGCAACTGGCGCCGCAGACCAAGTACGAGTTGGAGGCCGTGTGGGAGTTCGGGAAAGGGGCCGCCAACGGGCAGATTTGGGACCAGCGGGAGGAAATCCGGGCCTTCGCGTTCGACGGCGAGGTGGACCATTACCTGAAACATCCGCTGGACCCGATCCTGAGCGCCGAGTACGGGTTCGCCTCCGGCGACAGCGACCGGGGCACGGCCACGAGCGCGTTCCGCGGGAACCTGGTGGGGACGGCCGACAAGCAGTTCACGGGATTCGGCTACGTCAACAGCGGTCTGGCCCTGGGCGCGCGGTTCTCGAACCTCCAGTTCGTCCGCCTGGGCGGCCGCATCACGCCCTACAATAAGAAGGAAGGCCTCGGCCGGGTGGATGTGGGCCTGAACCATTATTTCCTCTTCAAAGCCCGCCCCGGCGCACCCATCAGCGACCCGACGGCCATCGTGGACTCGGCCGACCTGGGACAGGAAACCGACCTCTTCTGCGAGTGGCGGATCCTCTCGGATGTGAGCCTCTCGGTCCATTACGCCCGCCTGTATCCGGGCGACGCGTACCTGGACCGCAAACCGCGCGACTTTTTCTTCACCGCCGTCACCATCACTTTCTAGCACCGACCACCGATCGCCCGCACTTCGGCGAAAATTCCAAAAAATTTTTTGGGGGGTGGCCGGATTTTGGGCGCGTTTTTTTGGGGGTCGCAACCGAGTTTTCAGAGCGCCAGGACGGTTTTGGGGTGTGGAAGACTCCGCGTGGAGTGCAAAACGCCCTGTTTTCACGCGACTATGCCCCCGATTTTCCCAGACAATGGGCGACAACCGCCCCGGTTTTGCCTCGCAAAACCCTCGTTTTAGCGACTATGTTATGGAATGGCATGGATGGGATAGCCGTTTTTCCGCGAAGTTTGGCACGGGATTTGCATGCCGGGGGGAAGGTGGTTTCAACGCAGAGAACGCAGAGATCGCAGAGGGAGGATTGGGGGACGGCAGGACGAGGGGATGGTCCAAGGTCCAAAGTCTCAAGCCTCCAGCCTGCTGTTGAAGGGTGTCGCCGGCCCGAACCCCAATGGGGTCCCTTCGGGAGGGCTCCTATGAAGGAACAGGGACCCCAAAGGGGTCCAACGTCAAACAGGGACCCTTCGACTCTCCCGGCGCGCCGGGATCGCTCAGGACAAGGGCTGGAAATCGGAAAAACGAAAGGAGTATCGTGACCCCCGAATTCGCGGAAAAAGTAGAATCCCCATTTTCCCCTACCGCGGACTACTGACGGCGCCAGCATAACTCTAAAGAAAATGCTTGGCATAGCCGACAGAAACCGTACAATCAGGAGGCGCATGTTGAGTACCTCGTGGTGCGCCGAGGAGGAAAACATGCCTACCCGAAGACTCGTCATAACTCTTGAGCACGACAGCCCAACCGTACCCGTTGATGCCTTTTTAACCGTCGTCCAGGAGTCCGTAGAACTCTTGCGTGACGCGGACCGTATCAAGGCCGGAACCTTCCGAACGACTATGCGATGGTTAATATCTGACGCCTCCATGCACAGTCCGATTCAGTTGACCCTTGAACCCTCTGCCCTCAAAGCTAATGAACCGATCACGGATGTAATCGAGCCTTGCTTGAGAGACATTGACCGACTGGAAAGAGGAGAGCGCCCATTGCTCTTCAGCCCAGATATGCAGGAACGAGCCAAACAAATTGTTTCGGTTCTTGGCCGTGGCATTCGGGCTATTCATTTCAATAGCAGTGGCTTTGAAGTCACGCCAACTCAGCGCGTCGCGGCGCGCGTGGACGAACTCACAGAACGATATTTCGAGGTCGGTTCTGTCGAAGGGCGCCTAGAGGTTTTGAGTGTTCATGGTAAAGATTCTGTAAAAGTATGGGATGCTCGATGGCATTGTGGGGTCAAATGTCTAGTGTCGGATGCTCAATTACAAGAGGCTACCAATTTACTTGGGAAGCGAGTTTCTGTTCGTGGGCGCATCCGATGTGAATATAGGCGGCCAAAAGAGATTGTGGATGTCTTTGAAATTCGGTCACTTGGCGAAACCGCGACACTTCCACAAGCCGAAGATTTTGCACCCATAGACCTTACGGGTGGAAAAGAACCGGCCGATTATCTTCGGGGGTCCGATGATGACTAAACCCATGCTCTTGTATTGGGATTCCTGCGCCTTCATTCATCGATTTCAAGAGACCCCTCAATACGTAGAGCCATTACGGGAACACATTGAACAAGCCAAAATCGGAAATTGTCGGATTGCGACTTCGGCGATCACGCTAGCCGAGGTCTATAAACTCCCAGATATGGGCATATTACCCGTGGAAGTGTCGAACAAAATCTTAGAGTTCTTCAGAAACGATTATATCGTTGTTTACCAAGCAGACCGTCCTGTTTGTGAAGAGGCGCACCATATTCAGAGATTGCACTCCGGCTTGCTTCCGGCAGATGCCATCCACGTTGCGACCGCGCTGAGCGCAAAGGCCAACGTGCTCATAACCAGCGACACGAAAAAATACCGGCGAAATGGCCTTCTGGCGCACAATCTTCGCATTGGAAATCCACCCATCAAAATTGAGATTCCTAACGCCGCCATGTTTCATCCACTCCCTGGAGTTGGTGGGGGTTAAACCTAGTGAAAAAAACGTCTCTCATAACCCCAAAAAGCCCGGACCGAAGCCTTGAAATCTGGGGTTGAAATCGGGGAAATCTGGGGACACAAGGGGGTAATTTGGGGACACAATACCTATTTCTCAGGGTCTCCACTCGGAATTATGTATTGTGTCCCTCGAAGTCCCGTAGGGGCGAAACAATCACTCGCGCTTGTCGCGCCCCTTCATGGCTTCAAAACAAAATATGAAATTGAATTGTTACATGCGCCGTCCACCCAGGCCGTTGGCCTGGGCTGTAATGTATCAGGCCTTCGGCCTAAACGGCGGTTCCGCGATCAAGCGTGTCCCGCGAATTCGGCTCACAAGAAGGCGGAAAAATAGGATGTCCCCTTTTTGCCCGGCGGCACGCCCGGTTTTTCTTTTCGCCGCTACGGGGCGGACCAGATCACTTTGCCCGCCGCGTCAACTAGTGCCAGCGTCGGCCCGTCCGCGGTCATGCTCAGCCCCGAGCGGGGCTTGCCGTTCTCGTCGAACAGGCTCAGCACCGGCCCGTCCTTGAGCGCGGCCAGCGCGGCGCGGTACTTGCCGTTCTCGTCGCGAAGGCTCAGCCTCGGCCCGTCCTCGTCCACGCCCAGCACCGCGCGGCCCTTGCCGTTGCCGTTCTCGTCGGACAGGCTCAGCATCGGCCCGTCCTCGGTCGCGCTCAGCCCCGCGCGGTACTTGCCGTTCTCGTCGCGAAGGCTCAGCCTCGGCCCGTCCGCGTCCACGTTCAGCGCGGCGCGGCTCTTGCCCGCCTCGTCGTACAGGTCCAGCCTCGGCCCGTCCTCGAGCGCGCTCAGCATGGCGCGGGGCTTGCCCGCCGCGTCCACAATCTCGACGTGGCGCGTGGTGAGGCCGGCCGCCAGTTCGGCGCGCAGGTCGGCCAGTTCCCGCTCCATCTTCGCCAACCGTTCCTCGGTCGTCATGGCAAGTCCCCTTTTTTCCTCTTGTGCCTTTTTCCCGCGAAGAAACCGGCGACTGCTCCCGCAACTGCTCCCGCAGCAGCGATGATTGCGGGCACGATATATTTTGCCGCCTTAGTGAGTAGCACAGCGCCCGCTTTTCTCCATATGAAAACCGGCATTGCTCTTTTTCCTATTCTTCGATCAGTTTCCCTTGCGTGTCTTCCGTTTTCCGCTTGGCCTTGGGCGCCTTCTTGAATGTGCGCAAGTCCCGCGTCTGCGGCATGTCGATCCCCTTGCCGCCCAGGAGATCGGCCACGGTCAGGATTTGCAGCCTCGGATGCTTTGTCCCCCAGGGCGACTCGTAGAAGCCCGCGCCCGCCGCCTCGACCTTCATGGGCTTGGTCGGCTTTCGCATCGAGATCAGGACGCCGATCTGGGCCTTCTCGCGCTCCACCACGCCGCGCAGGTCGCGGACATGGGACACCGTAACGTCCCCGGCCTTCACCGAGAAGATCACCTGCTTCGTCTTGCCGCCCTCGGCCTCGTCGTGGAAGTAGAGCCGACCGTCAATGCCCTTGTCGGCCCCCTTCTTTGCCGACGATGCGACGCGCGCCCCGACCAGCCCCAGCGCCCAAGCCTGAAACTGAAACGGTTCTTCGGCGGCCAGCGTCGCGGCATCGGGAAGCGATGTCGGCTCGCCGATGGTCTGGTAGGTCTCGGCGACACGCTCACCGAAGGCGTCGCGCAGTCGGTGCTTGATCAGACCGATGGCCAGGTGGGTGATGTCAATACCGATCCAGCGGCGATTGAGGCGCTGGGCCACGGCAATCGCGGTCCCACAACCGCAGAAGGGGTCAAGCACCACGTCGCCCTCGTTGCTGCTGGCCTTGATGATCCGCTCCAGGAGCGCTTCGGGCTTCTGCGTGGGATAGCCGAGGCGCTCGCGGGCCGACGCGTTGATGTGCGGGATGTCCCATACGTCACCGAGTCGACGGCCCTCTGGAGACAGGAATATCTTGTACGGCTCCTGCCCTTTGCGCTTCTGCCAGCGATACCAGCGGCCTTCGTCGTCCTGCTTGTAGTGCGAGTCGGCCACGCCAGATTTCTCGCCATATTCGCCGCGCATGTCATTGAAGACGGCGCGGTCACTCCGCCCGTAGAACAGGATCGCATCGTGGAGGCGCTGAAAGCGGCGACTCTTCGCCGTATAGCGGCGGTAACTCCAAACAATCTCATTCAGGAAGTTTTCTGGCCCGAACACCGCGTCCATCAGCATCTTGAGGTAGTGGCTGGCCGTCGGGTCACAGTGCAGATAGACACTGCCGGTTGGCTTCAGGACGCGGCGCAGTTCCACCAGGCGCGGTGCCATCATCGCCAGGTAGGCGAGCATGTCGCTGTCGCCGAGGAACGTCCGAAACGCCTGCATCGCCCGCGACACCAGCCCCCCGGCCTCGACCGTTTCCTCGTAGGCTTTCGCCGCCGCCTCGTCCCATTCCCAAGTGTCCTCGAACGCCTTGATCTGCGCGGCGGCGCGGCTCCCGTTCCGCTCGGCAAAGAGGACGTTGTAGGTGGCGTTGGAGTTGAAGGGCGGGTCCAGGTACACCAGGTCCACCGACTCGTCGGCGACGTGCCGCCGCAGCACGTCCAGGTTGTCGCCGTAGTAGAGCGTGTTTTTCCAGTCATCCGCCATGGCGCGCCTCTCGTAAGTGCTCTTGCGTTCGGTTGACGGCCCCCGCTCCCGACTCGGGATAACGATAGCCTACCTCGGCCGGCACGGCCAAACAAGAATAATCCATATCGAAACCCGCCCCATGCGGACCCTCCTTCGCCCCTGCTCCGCCAAGGCTTCCGCCGTCGTCCCGGCGCGCCGGGACTATGGCGGACGGGACGCAGGGCTTCGGTGGGCAGGCCTTCCCTCTCCCATCGAGCGGAACGCCCCGCTGGGGGGAGAGGGAGTAGCATCTAAGCCTTATGGGGCGGACGGAAGTATAGTCGAGGAATTGGGGGTTTGTCAATACATTCTTCCGATTGCGGTCGCCACGGCGAGACCCATTCGCTGCGCTCAGGGTGACACCTCTTGAAAGGCACACGGCGAGACCCGTTCGCTGCGCTCAGGGTGACACCTCTTGAAAGGCACACGGCGAGACCCGTTCGCTGCGCTCAGGGTGACGGCGCGCGGGGGGTGGAAAGCGGAGGAGGCGGCGTGTACAATGGCGGGACGGCAGGGAGGGGAAAAGAAGTCCAAAGTCTAAAGTCCGAGGAGAAAGACATGGCGAAGGATGCGAAGGCGCTCGTGGAGCAGGTAAAGCGGCAGCACGGGGCGATGGTCCAGGGCATGCCGAAGGTCATGGAGCATTTCCTGGCGATGATGCAGGCAGCGGAGAAGGACGGCGCCCTGTCGCACAAGGTGAAGGAGTTGGTGACGCTGGGGATATCGATCGCGATCCGGTGCGATTACTGCATCGCGTTCCACGTGGCAAACAGTCTGAAGTCCGGGGCGACGCGCGAGGAGATAATGGAGGTGTGCGGAGTGGCGATCGCGATGGGAGGGGGGCCGTCGTACACGTACACGGCGATGGTGCTGGATGCGGTGGAGGCGTTCAGTACGGAGAAATGACGAAGTTTACCCGCCTGTGGCGGGGCCGAAACCCGAATGACGAATCCATGACGAAATCCGAACCCCGAAGCCCCGCCGGAGGGATTCACGATTTTGGGCGGAACCCAGGGGCGGAAATGGGGTCTAAGAGAGAAAGTGGAAGGGCGTTGTGCGTTTGGCCGATAAGGCGGAGGGAGCAAGCGAGGGCGCCTTTCCGAAGGTCAGGAAGAGTCGGAGGACAAGTTATGCGCAGGCACTGGTGGTTGGCGGCCCGGCCCGCCGGGGCAGGTAAACTTCGCCCTACGGGCTTCCGTCTTCGCTCGCTGAGCTACGCCGGACAAGTCGCCGTGGCAAGCGTCGCGCTGGCGGTGATGGCGGTGATGGCGTCGAGCGCGTCGGCGGATCGCGTCGTAACCAAGTCCGGCCAGACGTTCACCGGAATCATCCTTGAAGAAACCGACCAGGCGGTGGTGATCCAGACGATGAGCGGGAAGATGACGATCCTGCACGACATGATCGCGCGGATCGAGCGGGAAGGCGCGGTCGTGGAAGTGCGAATCACGCCGGCGGTGGTGGACCCGCTGAAGGCGGCGGAGGCGTTTGCGGACGCGCAGGAGGCGATCCGCCAGAACGATTGGGTGCGGGCGGGGAGCCTGCTGGAGGGGCTGCTCAGGCTGGAGGCGGCGGCATTCCCGCAGGAAGACCGTCTGACGGCGACGGCGGCGCTGGTGACGTGTTACCTGCAGGTGAACGACGCGCAGGGCGCGGCTGGGGCGCTGCGTCAGCGGGCGGGGCTGGCGGCGTTGGAGACGGACAAGAAGCGTCTGGTGGCGGCGGCGGAGGCGCTGGAGGCGTCGGGGAAGCCGATGATAGGGGAGGCGGCGGTGGGACGGTTTGAGGAGGCGATGAAGGCGGGGACGCAGTGGAAGGCGCACCAGATTCTCGATATCGCCAAACAGGCCGGGTCATCGGCGACGGTGTTGAATGCGATGGACCGTGTGGACCGGTCGGCGCTGGGGTGCCTGGCGCGACTGGGGGAGGCGGACCTCTACGTGCCGGGCTTCAGCCAGGCGCACCGTCAGGAGGTGCTGGCGTCGCTGGCGGACAATATTATGGATGGCGGGCGGCGGGCGGTGGTCCTGTGCACCGAAGAGCGCAAGGACCTGAGCCGGTTCTGGAAGACGAGCGTGTACGGGGTTAAATATGCGGTGGCGTACAACGAGAAGGCGAGCGTGTACCTGGCGCGTCGTCAGGCGGCGGAGGACGGGCTGAAGAATCTGAAGCCGTTCGGCGAGAAGTACGAGGTGCCGGCCCTGTTCCAGGAGCGCGAGCAGGAGGTTACGGACCTCCTGGCGAAACTGGAGGATCTGAAGTACCACGAGAAGCGCGCCGGGATGCAGGAACGGTATAAGATCGCGCTGCGGCAGATCGGGGGCAATTGACCGGGGCCGTCCTGCGTCCAGGTTGCGTGCAAGGAGAGGGGCCGTCCGGCCAAAAGCGCCGCCGCGCTGCCAACATCGCACGCGGACCCGCCGCCATCAGTGCCATGGAGGCGGGCTTCGCCTCCGCCCTTCCGCCGTAGTCCCGATCCCGATGCCGGCGCGCCGGGAGAGGACTACGGCGGACAAGTGCCCGCCGAGCCCCCGTCAAGCGCGCCTGCGGCGCTCAGACAGAACCGTCAAGCCCAGTCCGCCAAGGAGTAGGACGGCGGTGGCGGGCTCCGGAATGACCTGGCACGACGGGTACGCGCCCGTCATGTCGCCGAACACCTTGTTCTGCCCGGACTTGGCGACCACGACGTTGTCGAAGGTGCTGTACTCGGGAAGGATGTTCGCGTAGAACCAGAATTGGCCGACACCCGTCTTGCCAGGCTCGTCGCCAAGGTCGTACGGCTCCCACTTGATGAGAGGCGCGGTGAGGGGGATGCTGGGGTCGCCGTTCGGCTCGAACATCCCCTCGTACGAGACGGTGAAGACGACGGGGTTGCCGGGGTCCCAGCCCTCGCCGGTGGACTCGCCGTCGTAGGCGCCGCCCAGTTCCGTCTCAAAGACGATGTGGTGGTCGTCCTGGGTGCACCCCGGCTTCAGCACAAGGTCCAGGTGGCTGAGGCCTTTCGACAGGTTCCACGTGACCTCGTAGGTGTACTTGTACCAGCCGGCGTAGTCGCCGGTCTGGACGAGGTCGGCGGTTCCGGTGCCCGAGATGACGCCGGCCCCAGCCGGGGGGCCCGATGCCAGCAAGGCGCCCAGCGCCAGGCAGCCGGCCAACCGCAGAGTCCACGTACGCCACGTCTTGCGAGTCTCCATGTGTCCCATGCTCCCGTTAGGGGGTGTGCATTGCGGCCGTCAGGCCGCTGAGGGGGTGCGTTACATCTTGCCGCCTCGGATAGCATACGGATGGGAGCGGGAAGTCAACGGGACATGCGAAAACAGGCCCGCAAGGGTGTCTGCGGGCCTTTCGGCGAGGGTCGCCCAATGCGCATCACCGCGCGAATCACCGCGGTTTTTCCCGCCGGAAAATGACCCCGGGGGTCAGTTTTCGGCGGTCAGCGTTCGGCGATGGCGGAGGCGGCGGCGAAATCGGCGGTGTGCGTGATGGAAAGGTGCCAGGCCGTCACGCCCTGCGCCTTGGCCTTCTCGGCCGCGCCCCCGTGCAGAACGACGGTCGGCCGCCCGCTCGCCTCATTCAGAATCTCGATGCCGGGGAACGTCACGCCTTCGCGCCAGCCCGTTCCGAGGGCCTTCATCACGGCTTCCTTGGCGGCGAAGCGTCCGGCCAGCGTCTCCTCGAACCCCTTCTTGCGGCGTCGCGCGTACGCCACCTCCGCCGGAGTGAACGTCCACTCCAGGAAATGTTCGCCGTGGTCCGCCAGCATTCGGCGGATGCGCGCGACGCTCACCAGGTCCACGCCGTGGCCGACGATCATGGCCGCCAGCATACGGTGGCGCCGGGGTCCCGGCCAAGCAATTTCGGATTGTCCCGCCGGAGCCGTTCGCGCATAGGTGTGCAGGGGGCCGGAGGGCCATCCATTATCGTCCTGAAGATTCTTCTGGCGGCGGGTACGTCTTCGGAACTTCCAACTGCGTCCATACCGGCATGCCGCTCGAGCGGTACGAATTGATGCTCGACGTCTGGCGCCGCGAAGGCAACTACGGCGCCTGACGCCTAGCGGTAGGCCGGGAGCATGTTGCCGTGGGCCTCGATCAGGTCGTCGCAGAGGGCGACGATCCGGTCAATCGAGAGTTCCGCTGCCGTGTGCGGGTCGAACATGGCCGCCTGGTAGATGCAATCCTTCCTGCGCCGAATCGCCGCGTCCACCGTCAGCAACTGGACGTTGATGTTAGTGCGGTTCAGGGCCGCGCACGGTTCGGGCAGGTCGCCGACGTAGCACGGCTGGACGCCGTTTCGGTCCACGAGACACGGCACTTCGACGCAGGCCCTTCGCGGCAGGTTCGTGATGAGGGAGCCCGAGTTCAGAACGTTGCCGCCGATCCGCGTCGGCACGTCCGTCTCCATCGCCTCCATGATGTACGAGCCGTACTCGCCCGTGCGCGCGTGGGTCAGTTGCGTGTCGTGGACCAGCGAATCGCTCATTTTCTTCCAATCCGCGATCTGGCTGATGCAGCGTCGCGGATACTCGTCGAGCGGAATGTGGAACTCCTCGATAAGTTCCGGGTGCGTGCTCTTAATGAACCACGGGACGTATTCGGCCGTGTGCTCCGAGGACTCCGTGACGTAGTACCCGAGCCGCAGCATCACTTCGAGGCGGACCATGTCGCCGTGTTTTTTGGCGCCCTTCTTCCGGGCCTCGGCATTCAAGCGGGCGGCGCGGCGCTTGATCTCCGGATAGAGGTCCTTGCCGCCGTCGGTGATTTTCAGGAGCCACGCCTGGTGATTGATGCCCGCGATCTTCCACTGGAGGTGTTTGACGTCGTCAAGCATGCCGAGTTCATTCAGAAGCCCCCACGCGCACCCCTGGACGGAGTGGCAGAGGCCGACGGCCCGGACGCTCGTCGCTTCGAGTATCGCACCGGTGATCATCGCCATCGGGTTGACGTAGTTCAGGAACCACGCGTCCGGCGCGACGGCTTCCATGTCGCGCGCGAAGTCCAGGACCACCGGAATCGTCCGCAGAGCCCGAAAGATGCCGCCGATGCCGAGCGTGTCGCCGATCGTCTGACGCAGGCCGTACTTCCTGGGGACCTCGAAGTCAATGACCGTGCTCGGCTCGTAACCGCCGACCTGGATGGCGTTGACCACATACGTGGCGCCCTGGAGGGCGGCCCGGCGATTCTCGACGCCCAGATGGGCCGTGAGGCGCGCCCGGCCCGCGTTGATGCTCGCGTTCAGGTTATCGAGCATCTGTTTCGACTCGGCCAGCCGCGCGGCGTCCATATCGTAGAGGGCGATCTCGGCGTCCCGAAGCGCCGGCGCGAGCATCGAGTCCCCTAGAACGTTCTTGGCAAAAATGGTGCTTCCAGCGCCCATGAACGCGATCTTAGTCATCCTGCTTTCCTCCAAGGTTCTGACGTCCGCGCGTCTCGCCGACGCAGGCGGTCACGAACCAAGCATATCTGATTACCCAAAGCGGCGCGGCAATGCAAGCGCATTCGCGCGGCCGCCGGGTCGGCGAAACGGGCCTATCTTCCACGCGGCGCCGGTGCTATAGTACCCGCCCTGAACGTCCCTGGCACGACGGGAATCGGATGGACATCCTCGAAGGGCTGACGCCGGCTCAGACGGAAGCCGTCACGCACACCGACGGCCCGCTCCTGGTGCTGGCGGGGGCCGGCAGCGGCAAGACGCGCGTCATCACGCGGCGCGTCGCGCACCTCGTGGGCCAGGGCGTCCCGCCCCACGCCGTCCTCGCCATCACCTTCACGAACAAGGCGGCGGGCGAGATGCGCGAGCGGACAAGCGCCCTCGTCGAGGGCCGGCGGACCCCGTGGGTCAGCACGTTCCACAGTTTCTGCGCCCGCATGCTGCGCGAGTACGGCGAGGTGGTGGGCGTGGACCCGCACTTTACGATCTACAACACGGGGGACCAGGAGGCGGCCGTCAAGGGGGCGCTGGCGCGCCTCGGCCTGGACCCGACGCATTTCGCGCCGGCCACGGTGGGCGAGATCCTCAGCCGCGCCAAAAACCGCCTCCGCCGTGCCACCGACTTCGCCGCCGGGAACGCCGAGGGCTGGCAACACAAACAGTTCGCACGCATCTACGAGGCGTACGAGGCGCTTTTGCGCGAGGCCCATGCCCTCGACTTCGACGATTTGCTCCTCGAGGTCGCGCTCGGCCTCAGGGACAACGAGGAGTTCCGCGCACTTCTGCAGGACCGCTTCCATTACATTCTCATTGATGAATACCAGGACACGAACCACGCCCAGTACGTCCTCGCGCGGGATCTGGCGGGCGAACGCCGCAATCTCTGCGCCACGGGCGACCCGGACCAGTCCATCTACGGATGGCGGGGGGCGGAACTGGGGAACATCCTCGACTTTGAAAAGGATTTCCCCGACGCGCGCGTCGTCCGCCTCGAAAGAAACTGGCGGAGCACCCAAACGATCCTCGCCGCCGCCTCCGGCATCATCCGCCACAACCGCAACCGAAAGGAAAAGGAACTCCTCACCGACAACCCCCGGGGCGAACCCGTCACGGTCGTCGAGACGGATGACGAGGAGGCCGAGGCCGCGGCAATCGTCCGGCGCGTCGCCGCCCTTCACGCAGGCGGCCTCGCGTACGGCGAGGCGGCGGTCTTCGTCCGCACGGTCGCCCAGACGCGGGCCCTCGAGGACGCCCTCCGGCGCGCGAGGCCCCCGATCCCCTACGAAGTGGTGCGCGGCACGTCGTTCTACGAACGCAAGGAAGTCCGAGACATCCTGGCGTATCTGGAGGTGGTGCACAACCCGCACGACGCGGTGAACCTTCGGCGCATCCTCAACACGCCGCCGCGCGGCATCGGGAAGAAAACGGTCGAAACGGTCGAGGCATGGGGGAAGCGCGAGGGCGTCGGCCTGCTGGAGGCTTGTCGGCACGCGGCCGACATGGCGGATTTGCCCTCGCGCGCCCGGGCGGCCGTCGTCCGGTTCTCCGATCTTCTGGACCGCCTCAGCGCCCTCGGCGACGGCAGCATCCGCGAACTTCTGGAGGCGGTCCTCACCGAAACGCGCTACGCCGACTGGCTCGGCGAGGACCAGCTCGAGCGCCGCGCGAACCTCGACGAACTCGTGACGCTGGGCGCACGGCACGACGCGCTGGCGGCCGAGGAACCCGAAATCGCACGCGGCCTGGAAGGATTCCTCGAAACCGTCAACCTTGCGAGCGACCAGGACGGGTTCGACGAGTCGCCCGACCGCCTGCCGCTCATGACGCTCCATGCGGCCAAGGGGCTGGAGTTCCCGGCCGTCTTCATCGCGGGATGCGAAGACGGACTCCTGCCGCACGAACGCTCCCGCGAAAGCCAGGCGGAAGTGGAGGAGGAGCGGCGACTGTTCTTCGTCGGCATGACGCGGGCGAAGAAGCACTTGACGCTGACACACGCGCGGTTCCGGCGAATCCGCGGCCGGCCGACGCGGTGCGTCGCCAGCCCGTTCCTCGCCGAACTGCCACCCGAGACCGTCCGCCGCGCCGACGAAACCACCGGCACGCAGCCGGCGCCCCTCGACGGCGGGCGCGGATACACCGGGCCGGGGCCCGATCGCCTCACGCCCGACGAGACCGACCCGGAGACGGGCCTGGCGGTCGGGGAACTGGTGCGGCATCCGACGTACGGCCTGGGGCGTGTGCGGCACTTTACGGTGGGCGGCGGTCGGCGGCTGGTCCGCATCCACTTCAACACGGTGGGCGAAAAACTGCTGGACCCGCGCCTGGCGCGCCTGGAACGCGTCGCGAGGGTCTAGCGGCGTAGCGCGAGGACTTGACCCCCGCGCCGTAAAAGGACGCGGGGCACAAGGCCGCGCGCTACAAAAACGCGGGTGGCACTGGCGGCTTGCCCGCCAGTGCTCCCCCGACCAAGAGGAGAAACGACCGATGAGACAGAACGAAATTCGGTTCGAGTTCCACGGCGCCTTGGCCGAAACGGTCGGCGAGGCGGACGGCCTGACGAAAAAGGAGTGGGCGGCCCTCGGCAAGGAGACGAGCGAGATCGTCGCCCGTCTGAACGCCGCCCGCGCCAAGACGCCCTACCGCGACTTGCCGCTGAAGCCGGCGATCTCCCAGTGCGAGGCGGTCCTTGCGAGCGCGCGGGCGAAGAAAGGAAAGTTCGACGATCTTCTGGTCCTGGGCATCGGCGGGTCGGCGCTGGGATTGACGGCTCTCGCGACCGCCCTCTGCCCGCCGTACTGGAACCTCCTCGCGACCGAGAAGCGCGGCGGCCGGCCACGGGTCTGGGTCATGGACAACGTGGACCCGGCCGAGTTCGCCGCCGCTCTGGACCTGGTGGACCCGAAGCGGACGCTCGTCAACGTGATTTCGAAGAGCGGCTCGACGGCCGAGACCATGAGCCAGTTCCTCGTCGCGCTCGACCTGCTCGAGGACTGCGTCGGCAAGGATTGGAGGAAGCACCTGGTCGTGACGACCGACGCGCAGGCGGGAATCCTCCGCCCATTCGTTGAGGCCGAGGGCCTCGAGAGTTTCGCCGTGCCGGACGGCGTCGGCGGGCGGTTCAGCGTGCTGTCGCCCGTGGGCCTGTTCGGGGCGGCGATGATCGGCATCGACGTCGAGGCGCTCCTTGCGGGCGCGGCCGCGATGGACAAGCGGTGCTCCGAGACGGATTTCGCGCAGAATCCGGCGGCGCAAGGGGCGGCCGTCCAGATCGGCCTTTACCGTAAGCGAAAGCCGATGAGCGTCATGATGCCCTACTCCGCCGCCCTCCGCGACGTCGCCGACTGGTTCCGCCAACTCTGGGCCGAGAGCCTCGGGAAGACCCGCTCCGACGGCACGCAGGTCGGCCCGACGCCGATTAAGGCCCTCGGCGCAACCGACCAGCACTCCCAGGTCCAACTCTACCGCGAAGGGCCGAACGACAAGGTCTTCACCATCCTCTCGGTCGAGGACTTCGGGGCCGAAGTGCCGATCCCCGACCCGCCTGCGGGCGTCAAGGGCCTCGACTACCTGGCCGGGCGGACGATGAAGGAACTCCTGAAGGCCGAGGAGCGGGCCACCGTCTGGGCGCTGGGCCTGTCGAAGCGCCCGACGACGCGGATCCTTTTGCCGCGCGTCACCCCCGACACCGTTGGACAACTATTGTACATGCTCCAGGTCCAGACGAGCGTCGCGGGCGAGATGCTCGGCGCGAACACGTACAATCAGCCGGGCGTCGAGGCCGGCAAGGAGGCCGCGCGGGCCCTGATGGGCGCCGAGGGCGCCATCAAGGACCCGTCGTCCAAGGGGCTTCCCGCCGACGCGACCTCTTGCGCCGCCCTTCGCAAACGGATTGAGACCGACCTGGGCTGATGCCAACCGAGCCGATGAGCACCGAACACGCGCGCATCATCGTTTTCCTGTCGTGCATCGTGGCGGCGGGCGTGGCCGGGTATGTCTTGAAGCGCCTCGGCTGGGCGAAGCGCGAGTGGGCGCCGCGGCTCATGAGCGCGGCCATCATCGGGTTCGACGCCCCGATCGCCCTCCTGGCGGTTTGGCATCTGGCCATCCGGGCCGACGTCTGGAAAGTCCCCGTCGCCGGCGCCGCCGTCGCCATCGCGACGAACCTCGTGGGCTTGGGCGTCGCGCGGGCACGGCGGATGGCCCCCGCCAACGCCGCCCTCTTCGGACTCCAGGGCGGCATGGGGAACGTCGGCTACACGCTGGGCGGAGCCCTCTGCTTTGCCCTCTGGGGCATGCAGGGCCTCGCGCTCGAACAGATGTTCTGCGTCATGTGGCCGTTCTACGCGTTCCTTTTCTGTTTCCCCATCGCGCGGCACTACGGGGAGCGTGCGGCGGGCGCGCAGCAGGATCCACGGCCATCGCCCCTGCGCTATGCGGCGGGGGTGCTCGCGAGAAGCCTGACGGACCTGCGGAGCCTTCCTCTTTACATGGTGGCGGCGGGCCTCGCCCTGAACCTGCGAGGCGTCGTGCCGCCGGAAGCCATCCGCCGATGGGGCGTCATTGACGCCCTGATGGTGGCGGGCATCTTTCTTCAGTTCGGCAGCGTGGGGCTGACGGTCGAGGCCCGCCGCCTGCCCCGGTTCTGGCGGCCCGCGCTGGGGACGGCGGCGCTGAAGTTCCTCGCGAGCCCGCTCCTGATGGTTGGCGCTGCGCTCGGCCTGGGGCTCGCCGGCATGCCGCTCTACGTCTGCGTTCTCCTGGCGGCCATGCCGACCGCCCTCTACTCGGTCCTCATGGCGAACCTCTTCGGCCTGAACCGGGACCTGGCCAACACGACCTTCCTCCTGACGCACATTCTGAGCTTCGCCGTCATCATTCCCGCCCTCGTGGCGTGGCTCTGGTAACGCGAAAAAGACTCCAGGTGTCTTTTCTGCGCAGCACCCTTCTGGCCCTTTGGGGAAAAGACACCTGGAGTCTTTTTCGTGCAAGCCGGCCGGCCGGAGGCTTTGGTTGACGCCGGGCATAGTCCTGTCGTAGAATCAGATGGCGGCAGGCATTTACGGGAAGGAACCTGGCATGGCGAAAGAAACCACGGGCAAGCACAAGATCCTCATCGTGGACGACGATGCCGACATCCTCGGCACGATGGAGACGGCGCTCGGAGAACTGGGGCAGACGATCCTGGTGGCGCGCGACGGCCAGGAGGCCCTCGACAAGATCGAGGCCGACGACCCCGACATCGTCGTCCTGGACATCATGCTGCCGAAACGCGGCGGGTTCCTCGTCCTCCAGAAGATCAAGGGCAGCCGGGAGGCCAAGGGCAAACGGCCCCTGGTCTGCATGGTGACGGGGACGGGCGGCCAGCGGCACCAGCAATTCAGCGAGCAACTCGGCGTGGACGATTACCTCGCCAAGCCGTTCCCCCTTGGCAACTTGGTGGAAATCGTGAGCGGCTTCATCGAGGTGCTGGAGAAGGGCATCCCCGACGCCCGGAAAAAGTAGGAGCGGACCATGGCCCGGCCGCTGACGCGGCGCGAATTTCTCCGCGGCGTCGGGGCGGCCGCGTGTGGAGCCGCGCTGGCCGGATGCGCCGGCGGTGAAAACGCGTCCGCCCCCGCCGGTCCCTTGCGCGCCCGACCCCACCCCGAAGCCGAGGCGTGGAAGAACCGCATCGGTCTTGCGCGCGGCTTCGCTGACCCGGCCGCCGGCGTCCGGACGGCCGTCGAGAAATTGTGCGGGTCCGACGGCGTCCGTACTTTCGTCCGCGAGGGCGACCTCGTGGTCGTCAAGCCGAACATGTCCTGGCCTCAGCCGCCCGAAATGGGGGCGAACGTCCATCCCGACATCGTGGCCGAGGTCGTCCGCCTCTGCCGCCAGGCCGGCGCGCGCGAGGTCAAGGTTTTCGACAACAGCCTGGCCTCGGCGACGACATGCTACGAGGCGAGCGGCATCGCGTCGGCCGCCCGCGCCGCCGGCGCCGAGGTCGTCCTCTGCGCCCGCCACCGCTTCCGCACCGTCCGCTTCGACGACCCGCGCGTCCGGAACCTCACCGAGTGGCCCCTCTACGAGGACGCCCTCCAGGCCGACGTCCTGGTGAACCTCGCCGTCGCCAAGGTCCACAACCTGACGCATGTCACTCTCTGCATGAAAAATCTGATGGGCGCGCAGGGCGGCGACCGGGGCAAAATGCATCAGGGCATCCACCAGAACCTCGCCGACTTGAACGTCGTCGTCCGCCCCACTTTCAACATCCTCGACGCCACACGCGTGATGATTCGCAGCGGTCCCGGCGGCGGGCGCGCCGAGTACGTCGTCCGGGCCGACACGATCCTGGCCGGCACGAGCGCGGTCACGGTGGACGCCTGGGCCGCCGACCCCGCCAACCTCCCCTGGCCCAAGGGGCACCACGACCTGGCCGCCGTCGAGCACGTCGCCCTCGGAGCGGCGGCGGGCCTCGGCACGGCCGACCCGGGGCGGATCGAGGTCGCCGCCTGATGCCCGAGCCTAGACCATCGCGCCATCCCCTTGACATCGCCCGGGTCCTGGCGCAACTGCTTTTCCTCGCCCTCTTTTCTGGGCTCCTCCTCTGGACCGCACGCGGGACGCCTCTTGCGCAGCGCCCGTGGCTCGCGAAACTTTTCCTTGCGACCGACCCGCTCCTCCTCGCGGGCGCGGCGCTGGCGGGGACGTTCACCGTCGCATTGCTTTGGGCGCTTGCGGTCGTCGCGCTTTCGCTCTTCGCGCCGCGGGCGTACTGCGGCTGGATCTGCCCGCTCGGCACGCTCCAGGACGCGGCGGACAAACTCCTTTTCCGCCGGTGCGACCGCTCGAAGAACGCGGCCCCGCGCCTGCGCCAGGTGAAATACGGCCTGCTGGTCGCCCTCCTGGTGCTGGCCCTCTTCGGCGTCGGGGCCTACGGATGGTTCGACCCGATCTCGCTCGCGACGCGCTCCTTCGGCACGGCGGTGTTGCCGATGGCCGACCACGCGGGGCGATCCGCCCTCGTCGCGGCCGAACGGGCGGGCGTGCCCGGCGCCGCCGGGGCGTACGACTGGGCGGTCGCCCATCACCTCCTCGCGCAGGATACGGACCTGAAGGAAGGCCGCCGCTCCCTCGCCGCCACGTGGGGCTGGACGTTCACGGCCATCCTCCTGGCCATCCTTCTTGCGCAGGGCTACCAGAGGCGCTTCTGGTGCCGGAACCTTTGCCCGCTGGGGGCGCTGCTGGGGCTCGTCGGGTCGGCCAGTCCCCTGCGTCCGCGCGTCTCGGCGGCGTGCGTCCGGTGCGACCGCTGCGCCAAAGAGTGCAAGATGGGCGCACTGGAGCCGGCGGCCGGCGACATGCCGTACCGCGGCATCGTCCAGGAATGCATCCTCTGCTATGCGTGCGCGCGGGCGATGTGCCCCGTGGACGCCATCGGCATCCGCTTCGGTTCACCGCGCCCTCTGGCGCCTGCGCCGGGCGTGTGCCCGAGCCGGCGGGCGTTTCTCGGGTCGGCGGCGGTCGGCGCGGTGCTCGGGCCGGCGCTCCTCCTGGACCGCCGCTCGCGCGCAAAGGAAGAATCGAGTCCCGGCGCGCCGGGACTCCGACCGCCGGGCGCACTGGAGCCGGACGGCAAATTCCAGGCCGCGTGCGCCCGATGCGGCGCGTGTATGCGCGTCTGCCCGACGAACGCGCTGCATCCGTCGGGCATCGAGAACGGCATCGCGGGCCTCTGGACGCCGACGTTCGTCTTTCGCATCGGCTACTGCGACTACCGCTGTGCCGTCAAGGCTGACGACGCAACCGGCCCCGTGAACCTCTGCGCCATCGTGTGCCCGACCGGCGCAATTGCGAAACTGACGCAGGCCGAAAAGACCGCGTGGCAAATCGGCACGGCCGTGTTCGACCGCAGCCGCTGCCTCCCGTGGGCGCGCGGCGAGGAGTGCCTCGTCTGCGAGGAACAGTGCCCCGTCGCCCCCAGGGCGATCTCGCACGAGACGGTCCAGACAGCGAACAACGATTGGCTTGCCCTGCCCGAGGACCAACGCTACCGCTACGAGCAACTCGAAGTGAAGCGTGCGGCGGAAGGTTTGACGAGCGCCGAAGAGAAGGAACTGGCAGCCATGCCGCCGAAGATGCGTCTCCTCGCACTGCCCCATCTTCTGCCGTGCCGGTGCATCGGGTGCGGCGTGTGCGAGAACGTCTGCCCGCTGGATGGAGCGAGCGGCATCCGCGTCGAGCGGCTCCAGACGGGCGCCGCGCCTGGGAGCGGACGCGGCAAGGGTCAGGGGGCCGGTCCCGGCCCGCGCGCCCGCCGCGGCCGCGGCGGAAAATGACCCCAGGGGTTATTTTTCGTTGGTCTGAAAGGAGAGTCCAAGACATGGGCGAGCGCTACTCACACTTCACACATCGGCACCGCTTTGCCGCTTGGGCTGCCGCACGTGCGTCGCAACGAAGGTGGGGGGCAAAGACGACGGCAATCGTTGCCGCTATCGAGTCTAGCGGCCTGAGTAAACTGGTCGCAGGCCGCCGCGCCTGGCCGAATACCATTGCAGCGTTCGACAGGACGCACCGTGACATCTGCAGGCGAATTGCCGAGCGTGTTCAGAGGAAGGCCAACAAGAAGAGCACGTTTGGTCATGCCGCCAAGGTTGTCGCGGTGTATCTGAAATCCATGGTGATCCTCGGCCCGGAGCACGATAGCGCCTTCGCGAGGCTTGCACACCCTCCGATTGACAGAATCCTGCTCAAGGCAATCGCCGGCGATGTGCGCCTGGACATGCGCCTGCGCAGGATGTGCCGCGACTGCAATTGGACCGAACTCAATGAGGACGGCTACTATGGCCTGATCGCGGAACTGAGAAAACATGGTCTCGACAAGCCGTCGTTCTGGATGCTGGAGCGTTACTGGGACCCCAGGCGTAGCCGGTAGAACGCGGTGGTTCTCTGGGTGCTGCCGACATGGGAACTGCCGTGGGCGATGTGGCGAAGAAGAGGCGGCGCGGCGGGAAATGACCCCAGGGGTAATTTCCCATTGTTGGGTCTTGCATTGGCGGGGCGGTTTGTGTAAAGTGGGGGACAGTAAGCGACCGTTAGAGAGGAAAAGGAACCTCCGCGAAGGACCATGCTTTCGCGAGCGAAAGCATGGCACCCACAAGGTTAATAGTGGCGGACCACTAGGCACAACGGAACGCAGGCGCGGGAGCGGTCGCATCCCGCAGCCCATGTGTCGGAAGGAGAAGCACTTATGGCGACGCAGCCGAAAGCGGAACTCATTCAGGCCTACCAGACGCACGACGGCGACACGGGGTCGCCGGAAGTCCAGATCGCCCTGCTGACGGGGCGCATCCAGCACCTGACCGAGCACCTCAAGGGTCACCGCAAGGACCACTCGTCGCGGCGGGGCCTCCTGAAGATGGTGGGTCGGCGCGCCAGTCTCCTGAAGTACCTCCAGCAGCAGGATCGCCGCCGCTACCAGGGCGTCATCGAGCGTCTCGGCATCCGCCGGTAATACGACACGGTGTTTTCAACGCAGAGGACGCAGAGAACGCAGAGGAAGGATTGAATAACAACGGCAAAAACGGCTTCTATCACAGGAAATTGTTTGCCGTTTCCCTATTTTGCGGTTCTCTGCGTCCTCTGCGATCTCTGCGTTGAGATAGCGTTATAACGGAAGAGGCGGCGGCAAGGGAACGAACGACAGAAAACAAGAAAGGTTGGAACGGACAATGGCTATGGTGAGAATCGAAAGAGAGATCGCAGGGCGGACGCTGGTCATCGAGACCGGCCGGATGGCGAAGCAGGCGGGCGGCAGCGCGCTGGTGCGTTACGGCGACACGGTGGTGCTGGTGACGGCGACGTCGGCGGCGCCGCGGGAAGGCATTGATTTCTTCCCTCTGACGGTCGAGTACCGGGAGTACACCTACGCCGCCGGGAAAATCCCAGGCGGGTTCTTCAAACGCGAGGGGCGACCCTCGACCAAGGAAACCCTAACCTGCCGGATGATTGACCGGCCCATCCGGCCCTTGTTCCCCGACGGATACAACGACGAGGTCCAGGTGGTGGCGCTGGTGCTGTCGGCGGACCAGGAGAACGACCCGGACTTGCTCGCGATGATCGGAGCGAGCGCGGCGCTTGCACTTTCGCCGATCCCGTGGGACGGCCTGCTGGGCGCGGCGCGCGTGGCGCTGGTGGACGGCGAGTTCGTGCTGAACCCGACGCACACCGAGCGCGAAAAAGCGACCATGGAACTCATCGTGGCCGGCTGCGACGACCGCATCAACATGATGGAGTTCGAGGGGGCCGAGATAGCGGAAGAGAAAATCGTGGAGGCGGTGGCCTTCGCCCAGGAAAGCATCCGGACAACCCTCGAGATGCAGCGGGAACTCCTGGAGAAGTTCGGCGTCGAGAAGGCTCCTTGGGAGAAGCCGCACGACGTCTCCGCCCTCGTGGCCAAGGTCGAAAAAGGGTTCCTTAAAGACCTCCAGGCCGCCAAGCAGGTGGCCGGCAAGATCGCCCGGCAGCGCGCGACGAAGGACGTGGCCGAACGCGCCCGCGAGGCGGTCCTGGGCGTGGACCCCGAGGCGTCGGGGTGGACCGCCGCCGATTTCAAGCGGGCCTGGGGCCAAGTCGAAGACCGGCTGGTTCACCGGATGCTCATGGAAGGCCGGCGGACCGACGGGCGGAAACTGGACGACCTTCGGGCGGTGACATGTGAGGTCGGCGTCCTGCCGCGGACCCATGGGTCGGCGCTCTTCACGCGAGGCGAGACGCAGGCGCTGGTGGTGACGACGCTCGGGACGACCGAAGACCAGCAGATCATAGACGGCCTGCTGGAGGAATACCGCAAACCGTTCATGCTGCATTACAACTTCCCGCCGTTCTCGGTGGGCGAGGCGAAGATGATGCGAGGCCCGCGCCGGCGGGACATCGGGCACGGCGCTTTGGCCGAAAAGAGCATCACAGCGGTGATGCCCTCGGCCGAGGCGTTCCCCTACACGATCCGCATCGTGTCGGACATCATGGAGTCGAACGGCTCCTCGAGCATGGCGTCGGTGTGCGGGGCAACGCTTAGCCTGATGGACGCGGGCGTCCCCATCAAGCATCCTGTGGCGGGCATCTCGATCGGCCGGGTCCACGAGGGCGAGAAAGAACTTTTCCTCGTGGACATCCAGGGCGAAGAGGACCACATCGGCGACATGGATTTCAAAGTCGCGGGGACGCAGAACGGCGTGACGGGCATCCAGTTGGACCTGAAGGTCCAGGCCATCACGCTGGACACGTGCCGAAAGGCCCTCCAGAAGGCGCGCGAGGTGCGCCTGGAAATCCTGCGGACGATGCTGGAGACGATTGGAGCGCCGCGGGCGGAGATCAGCCAGCACGCGCCGCGTCTCATCCAGGTGAAGATCAACCCGGACAAGATCGGGAAAGTGATCGGCCCAGGCGGCAAGACCATCAAGGCCCTCGAGGCCGACACGGGCGCGCGGATCGAGATCGAGGACGATGGAACAGTCACGATTTCGAGCGTGGACGCCGCCGCCGCCGAACGCGCGAAAGAGGCCGTCGAAGCCCTCACCGCCGAGGTCAAGGTCGGACACATCTACACAGGCAAAGTAGTCACCATCAAGCCCTTCGGCGCGTTCATCGAGGTCATGCCGGGGACGGACGGCATGTGCCACATCTCCGAACTCGCCGATGGCTACGTCGAGAAGGTCGAGGCCGTCGTCAAGATCGGCGACACGGTCCGCGTCAAGGTCATCAGCGTGGACGACGCAGGGCGGATCAAACTCTCGCGCAAGGCCGTCCTGAAGGAGGAGGCCGGAGAGAAGAAGCCCGAGGACAAGTAGCACTCCATCGCCGCTTGTGCTTTTGCGCGGTGGGTCTTCCGCCGTAGGCCCGACTCGTCGGGACTACGGCGGACAGGCCGTGCCCACCGCGCAAAAGGGTCAAGTGGCGCTGGGGTGGTAGTAGAGGAGCGTGCGTGTCTGCGGCGGCGGCAATCGGAATCGGGGCAGTCCTCGGCCTGGCCCTGGCCGTGCCCGTCGCACTGGCCTTGTGCAAACGGGCGGAAGCGCGGGCGCGCGGCTCGGAGCGGCGGGCGCGCGAGTCGGAGCACCTGGCCTACGTCGGCACGCTGACGGGGGGCCTGGCCCACGAGATCCGAAACCCCCTGTCCACCCTCACGCTGAACCTGGAACTGTTGCGCGAAGACCTCGAGCGTCCCGGCAACCACACCGACGCGCGCGTGCTGCGGAAACTCGACACGCTCCAGCAGGAAACGCGGCGTCTGGAGCAGATTCTCGACGATTTTCTCCGCTTCGCCGGCCAGCACGAGGTGCACCTGGAGGCCGGGGACTTGAACGCCATCCTGAAGGAGGCGGTGGCGTTTTACCAGGAGCGTCTGGAGCGGGCGGGGATCCAGGTGCGGACGAGTTTCGCCGATCCCGGCGCGCCGGGACCGGCCGTCGCCCTCGACGCCGACCTGCTGAAGCAGGCCGTCAGCAACCTCGTGTTGAACGCCGAGGCCGCCATGCCCAGGGGCGGCGAGTTGATGATCTCGACCGAACGCGCCAAGGGCGGCGTGAGGATCCACGTGACGGACACGGGGGTCGGCATCCGCCCGGAGGACCTGGACAAGATCGGCCGGCCCTATTATTCTACGCGCCAAGGCGGGACGGGCCTCGGGCTCCCCACCGTCCACCGCATCGTCCGGGAACACGAGGGACGCCTGGAGATCCAGAGCGAGCCGGGCCGCGGAACGCGGTTCACGATCTGGCTCCCCGCCGCCGGAAAGACCCGTGGGACACCGACCGATGGCTGAACCCGGCGCAACTGACCGCGGCCGCGTCCTGGTGGTCGAGGACGACCGCGCCCAGGCCGAGGCCATGGCCGAAGCCCTCCGCCGCGCCGGCCACACCTGCACCGTCGTCACCGACGGCCGCCAAGCGCTGGAGCGCCTCGCAACCGATGCGTTCGACCTCGTGGTGACGGACCTCGTCATGGAAGGCGCGGACGGGATGGAGGTCCTCCGCCGCGCCAAGCAGGAGGACGCGCAGACCGAGGTCATCCTGGTGACGGGCCACGGGACGATCGAGACGGCCGTCCAGGCCATCCGCCAGGGCGCCTACGACTACATCACGAAGCCGCTGAACGTCGGCGACCTGCGGAACCGGGCGGCGAAGGCCCTGGAGCACCGGCGCCTGCTGCGGCGGACCGAGCAACTGTCGCAGCAACTCCAGGAGCGGTTCGGGTTCGAGGGGATCATCGGCCACTCGCCCGCCATGCAGCGCGTCATCCAGACCTGCCGGCAGGTCGCCCCCACCGACGCCACCATCCTTATCGAAGGCGAGAGCGGCACGGGGAAGGAACTGGTGGCCAAGGCCCTGCACAATAACTCCCTCCGCAAGGATAAGAACTTCGTGGCGCTGAACTGTGCGGCGCTGAGCGAAGGGATACTGGAGAGCGAACTTTTCGGCCACGAGAAAGGCGCCTTCACCGGCGCGGTGGCGCGCCGCCGCGGACGCTTCGAGCACGCCGACGGCGGGACGCTCTTTCTGGACGAGGTCGGCGACATGCCCGCCTCGACCCAGATTAAACTGCTGCGGGTCCTCGAGGACGGCGAGATCGTGCGGGTCGGCTCGAACGAGCCGATCCAGGTGGACGTGCGGCTCTTGAGCGCGACGAACCAGGACTTGGACGAGTTGGTGAAGCGCGGCAAGTTCCGGGAGGACCTTTACTTTCGCCTGCGCGTGGTGCGCGTCACTCTGCCTCCCCTGCGTGAGCGGCACGAGGACATTCCGCTGCTGACGGAACACTACGTGCGGCAACTGGCCGACGAACACCGCCGCCCCATCAGCGGCATCACACCCGAGGCCCAGCGCGTCCTGGCAGGCTACGACTGGCCCGGCAACATCCGGGAACTCATCAACACGCTCGAGACGATGGTGCTCCTGGCGCCGGGCGAGACACTCCAGGTCGAGGACATCCCGCCGGAGATCCAGCCGTGCCTTTCCGCCCCGACCGACGCCGCCCTGACGCCCGGCATGAGCCTCGAGGACGCCGAACGGCTGCTCATCGTTCGGACGCTCGAACGGACGGGCGGCAACCGTCAGCAGACGGCCAAGGTGCTCGGCATCGGCGAACGCACCCTCTACCGCAAGATCAAGGACTATGGGCTCGCCTAGCACACGCGACGGGCGCGCCGGAGGCGGACGATGAGCCGGCTGGGGCTGCTTGCGGCGGCGCTGGCGGCGTGCGGGCCGACCCGCACGGCGGTGCTCCGCACCCCTTCGCTCGACCGCACCTTTATCCAGCGCGTCGCTCATGTGACGATTCCCCGGGTCTGGTCCGCGATTGCACTTCCAGCGTCGGCAGGGTTTAATACGATGGTTGGATTCCAAGGTCTGGGAGCAGGGAGGATGATATGTCTCGCAATGGATGGCCTGCCAGGCGGACTCTAACGGCTGCGGTTGCTTTGCTGCTTATGGGATGCTCCCGCCCCGTTGTCAGCCCGTCTCCGAAGAGCGAGGCTTCGCTTGCCCTCGGAGCGGTTCAGCAGTTATACGGCCCCCCTGTATCCCACACGCCTCTACAGCAGTTCGTCAGCGACCCCGTTCTGGTTGATCTCAATGGAGACGATCGGAGCGAAATCATCGTGGTGTTCGGCGATGAGGGTTTGGGACTCCCCACGTTCGACCTTGAGAGCACTATAGAGAAGCCTCTGATCTGCCGAGGGTTCCTCGTCCTGACGGAGGTCAATGGGCGGGAATGGCCGCTCTTCTATTACTTCAACGAATGGCGAGCATCAATCCATCTCTCGCGCACTGCGGGGAGAGTTGGGATAGTCAAGTCGGGAGGCAAAGATGGGCAGCAGATTTTCTGGGGCTGGTGCGATGGGTATGGTGAGTGGCCTCCCAGATGGGAAACACGTTACAGAACATGGGACAAGGCACAGTCGGACTACGGACTGTGGCAGGTGTTCCCGCCCCTTTTTGCCAACTACGGCAAATAGCGTCCGCACCAAAAGCATTGCGAAGGAAAATCACCCCAGGGGTCATTTTCCGCTACGGCCGCCCTACAATACCGCGCGGCGGTTCTCCTGAACCGCCGCGATTTCAAAGGCTTTTTGGAGGGTGGCGGGTCAGGCCTGTCCGCCGTAGCCTCGGCGAAGGCGGGAGACCCGCCACCCTTTAGTTATGAAACCGGTCCCGGTCCTCGAACGGCCATCCGCCGGCCAGGAGCGCCTCGCAGAGGCGGAGGTCTTCGGCCGTTGTGATCTTCACGTTGGCCACGTCCCCGCGGACCATCATCACCTGGCCTCCGACCGCCTCGACCAGTTGGGCGTCGTCGGTCACCTTGCCGACGAGGCGTCCGCGCCGGCTGTAGGCCTGGGCGATGACCTCTCGGCGGAAGACCTGGGGCGTCTGGGCGAGCCAGAGGCGCTCGCGCGAGACCGTCCCGGCCACCACCCCGCCGTCCGCCACACGCTTCAGCGTGTGGTCCACCGGCCGGCCCACCACCGCTGCCCCGTAGTCCAGGGCGGCGCGCAGGGCTTCCTCGATGACACTGCGGCGCAGGAGGGGTCGGACGGCGTCGTGGATGACGACCAGTTCGGTCTTTCCTTCGGAGGCTTCGAGGGCGCGGGCGACGCTGTCGGCGCGTTCGTCGCCGCCCGCGAGGAAGGCGAGGCGGCGCCCCGCGCCCGCGGCGCCGGCGAACGAGTCGCGCGCCCAGGCGACCACGTCGGCCGGAACGGGCACCAGAACCTCGACGACATTCTCAACGGCGGCGAAGGCAGCCAGCGTGTGGGCCAGGACCGGCCGGCCCGCCAGGATCGCGAACACCTTCGTCGCCGACGGTTCGGCCGAACCGCGGCGTCGGGCGGCGTCGGAGTCGGCAAAGCGTTTGCCTCGGCCTGCGGCCGGCAGAATGACCGTCGCGGTCGGCATGAAGGGTTTCCCTCTCGGCTCATCCGCGCGCGCCGGCGCCACCGGGTTTGCGCCGGCCTGGGCCGTCGGAGATCGGCTCAATCCGGCCGAAAACCATCCGCCCCGCGCTGGTCGGCAGGACGCTGGTGACGGTGATGGTGACGGTCCGGCCGATCGCCCCTCCGCCATCCTCCACCACAACCATCGTCCCGTCGTCCAGGTAGCCGACGCCCTGGCCGGCCTCCTGGCCGGCTTTCAGGACGGCGACTTCGAGCGTCTCGCCCGGCAGGAAGGCCGGCTTCAGCGCCTCGGCCAGGTCGTTCAGGTTGATGACCTCCACGCCGCTCACCTGTGCCACCTTGTTGAGGTTGAAGTCGTTGGTGATGATGCGTCCGGCGGCGTGGGCGGCCATGGCAACGAGCCTCTGGTCCACGCCCTCGCCCGCCTGGGCGGGAACGGGGCTTTCCTTGATGCGGATGTCCATGTGGGGCATGGACTGCAGGCGGTTCAGGATGTCGAGGCCGCGACGGCCACGGTTGCGCTTCAGGCGGTCGGTCGAGTCGGCCACCGACTGGAGTTCCGTGAGGACGAACTTCGGGATGACGAGGGGGGCGTCGAAGAATCGCGTTTCGGCGATGTCGGCGATGCGTCCGT
>Ga0307378_10001137_pt1 | contig 44131 bp, 37 predicted proteins | sample UN1MG_FD_202238 | JGI IMG/M metagenome (GOLD analysis project Ga0307378, IMG submission 202238) | Soil microbial communities from Risofladan, Vaasa, Finland - UN-1 | ecosystem: Environmental > Terrestrial > Soil > Coastal area > Acid sulfate soil | place: Finland: Risofladan, Vaasa | collected... | reverse complement strand
AAACCGATGCTCCTTCGGGACATCGCTACAAGGGAAGAGATTTCTGAAGGATACCTCCAGCACATTGTCGACGCACTCAAAGGAAGCGGTCTCATACTTTCGAACCGCATAGGCCATGGAGGATACACCCTCTCAAGAAGGCCGGAGGAGATAACTCTCAAGGACATCCTGAGCAGCCTCGAGGGTACCATAAGTCTCACTGAATGTGTTCACAATCCAGATGTATGCGCACGGTCACCTCACTGCACCACGCACGATGTGTGGAGCGAGCTATGCGAAAAGTTCTCCAGTTCTCTCGCTGAAATAACCCTCAAAGACATGACGGAGCGAAGGATACGCAAGGAAAACAGCAACCTCCTGTACGAAATCTGATACAGTTCGCAGGAAAATCCACAGGGAGTAGAAGAGCATGGGAAAAATCAGGGACAGTATAACGGAGCTTGTCGGCAAAACTCCGCTCGTAAAACTAAAAAAGCTCGAGCTTCGTACCGGTGCAACAGTAGTCGCCAAGCTCGAATCTTTCAATCCGTGCGGGAGTGTCAAGGACAGAATCGCCCTCTCAATGATCGAGGAGGCTGAAAAGAAGGGCCTCATCACAAAAGATACCGTGGTGGTCGAGCCGACCAGCGGGAACACTGGAATAGGACTCGCATGGGTGTGCGCAGAGAGAGGATACCGTCTGATTCTCTGCATGCCCGAAACCATGAGCATAGAGAGACGAAAGTTGCTGGGCTTCTTCGGCGCGGATATCGTACTCACACCCGGCAGCGAAGGAATGATCGGCGCAGTACGAAAGGCCGAGCAGATAGCAGCCGAAACGAAGAAGGCCTTCATGCCTCAGCAGTTCGTCAACAGCGCGAACCCCAGGATCCACGAGATGACCACAGGCCCCGAGATATGGGAAGATACTGGGGGAAAAGTCGATATCGTCGTCGGCGGGATCGGAACAGGAGGGACCATCACAGGCATCGCGCGGTTCATTAAAAAACAGAAGCCTGAAGCGCTGGCCGTCGGGCTCGAGCCGATAGAGTCTCCGGTGCTCTCAGGCGGCTCGCCCGGACAGCACAAGATACAGGGAATAGGGGCCGGATTCATCCCGGATGTGCTCGATCTCGATCTCATCGACGAGATCGTACAGGTCGGTGCCGAAGATGCCGCCCGTATGGCCCGCCGGCTCGCGAAACAGGAAGGCATCCTCTGCGGGATATCATCAGGCGCGAGCGTCTGGGCCGCACGTGAGATCGCAAACAGAAAAGAGAACGATAAAAAGCTCATTGTCGCGGTTCTTCCGGATACAGGCGAGCGCTATGCGAGCACATGGCTGTTCGAAGACTGATCGCCTCAGTCCGACTTTCGCCAATATTTCGACAGGGAGGAGAGAACCGGTGAAAAAAATCTATCTCGACTATGCAGCAACGTGTCCAGTTGATCCCGAAGTGCTTTCCGCCATGATTCCCTGCTTTTGCGATCTTTTCGGAAATCCTTCGAGTTTTCACTCATATGGACAGGATGCGAAAAAGGCTCTGGAAAACGCGAGACATACCGTTGCATGTTCCATCGGCGCGAGTCCTGATGAGGTTGTTTTTACGAGCGGAGGAACGGAAAGCGACAATTTCGCGATCAAGGGTGTCGCGTACAGGAACCGCAGCAGGGGAAACCACATCATCACCTCTTCTATCGAGCATCATGCGGTACTCAATCCCTGCAGGTTTTTACAGCAGGAGGGCTTCGATGTTACCGTTCTCCCAGTAGACAGTACAGGAACAGTCGACCCGGATGATGTCAGAAAAGCGATAACACCAAAGACCGTCCTCATATCCGTAATGCACGCCAACAATGAAATCGGCACTATCGAACCGATCGCAGTGATCGGTACGATAGCGAGGGAGCACGAGGTCCTCTTTCACACCGATGCGGTGCAGACCTACGGTCATCTTCCAATAAATGTAGAAGAGCTCCATACCGACCTCTTGTCCGCATCCGCGCACAAGCTTTACGGACCCAAAGGTGTGGGTTTTCTTTACGTGAAGAAAGGGACAAAGATCGCTTCCTTCATGCACGGCGGGGAGCAGGAGCAGGGGCGCCGCGGCTCGACCCACAATCTTCCCGGAATAGTGGGCCTCGGCAAAGCTTCTGAGATTGCAGGATGGCTCATGAAGGAGGAGGATGAAAGGCTAAAGCATTATCGAGACATGCTTATAAGAGGGATCGAAGAGAGGATACCCAGAACGAGGCTGAACGGCCATCCTGTACAGAGGCTTCCGAACAACGTAAACATCGCTGTCAGCGAGGTTGAAGGTGAGTCCATGATGCTGGAGCTCGACATGGGGGGGATCATCTGCTCTACGGGCTCAGCATGTAGCTCCATGTCCCTCGAGTCCTCCCATGTCCTGATCTCCCTCGGGCTCAGCCATGAGCTGGCGCACGGCTCCTTGAGGTTTTCACTCGGAAGATATACCAAGGAGGAGGATATCGAGAGGCTCTTAGAGCTTTTTCCCGCGATAGTACGACGGCTCAGGGCGCTTTCTCCTCTCTGCGGGACAGGACGATAGGCGGGCTGTTCTTCGAATGATGGAATTTGATACCGACTATAAGAGATATCGGACCATTCAGCATGAGCCTGCATCGTCGAGGAAGAACACGGACCGGTTTTTTAAGAGCAGGTACAATGGCAAACAAGAATAAAAAGGTTCTCGTAGGTATGAGCGGCGGAGTCGACTCTTCGGTTACAGCCCTTGTACTGAAGCGGGACGGGTACGACGTTATCGGCATCACCATGCAGTTCCTGTCCGAGCGGTTTTTAACCGAGGCTGCCGGTACCGCCCATTACGGGGACGCAGCCAGTGTTGCTCGAAAGCTCGGCATCCCCCACGAAACCGTGGATCTGTCCCGGCAGTTTCAAGAGACCATAATCGATGACTTCTGTAATGAATACCTGAACGGAAGGACCCCGAACCCCTGCGTACGCTGCAACCGCCTCATGAAGTTCAGCTTTCTTTTGAAGAAGATGAAGGAGCTCGGGGCCGGATATATCGCAACAGGGCACTACGCCAGGGTGGCTCGAGACGATGAGTCCTGCCGTTGGTATATTAAGAAAGCTGCGGACAGGAAGAAGGACCAGTCATATTTTCTCTACATGCTCACACAGGATATACTGAAACACGCGACCTTCCCGCTCGGAGAGTTTACAAAGGACGAGGTGAGGAGGATCGCCAAAGAGAGCAAACTATCAGTACACAGGAAGGACGAGTCTCAGGAGATATGCTTTATCGAAGGAAAGGATTACCGTCCGCTCTTAAAGGGCTGCTCGAAGCCCGGTCCGATCGTAGACAGTGAGGGCAATGTTCTCGGCACTCACACAGGGATTGCGGACTACACGCTGGGGCAGAGAAAAGGGCTCGGGATTTCTGTCGGAAAACCCCTCTATGTCGTCGAAATGGACACGAAGAAAAATACTATTGTCGTCGGAGAGAAGTCGGAAGCGTATCAAAACGAGCTCGTCTGCGGGGATGTAAAGTGGATCTCGCCCCCCCCTTCCGGGCCTTTGAAAACCACCACAAAAATAAGGTCTCTCCATCGGGGAGCAGAGGCGACTCTCTACCCGATAGGAGACGGCAGGGTAATGCTGAGGTTCTCCGAACTGCAATGGGCTATAACTCCGGGCCAGTCCGCAGTATTTTACGACGCCGACACGGTTCTTGGAGGAGGAACCATCGAATCTTCGTCAAGGTCCGGCTGAAAATAGTTGCGCAACTATATTTTCTTAAAGACGAGGACAGAGTGCGGCTTTCTCACGAGAGCTAAACTATGAGTTTACAACGAGAAACCCGCAAACCCCCGGTTTCTAAATATTTACAGCGATTTGTAAAAATTGAACTTATCAGAAGAGGTTTCGTGCCCTGCATTCAGCAATGAAACCGTGGTAGGTGTCCTCGTATGATTTTCTCTCGCAGTCATCAGGCTCGTACATGCGGTCGATCCTCACCATCCGCCCGATCGCATCCGAGAGGTTTTTATAGAATACGCCTCCTGCGGCAATGACAGCCGAGCCGAAGGCCGTCTCTGTCACAGAAGCCTTCTGCACAGTTTTATTCAGCACGCTCGCCCGTATCCTCATCCACTCATCGCTTTTAGTACCACCGCCCATTGAGAAAAGCGTATCTCCGACAGGGTAACCGAGCCTCTCTATCTTCTCGTAGATCATGCGCTCTACATAACAGAGCCCTTCAAGAATGCCTTTGAAGAGGTGAGCCGGGTCGCAGAAAGCCATGACGATGAAACCAGTGGCCTCGTTATTGAGAAACGGGAGCTTCTCCCCTTTTCTTACAAGAGGATAGACCAGCGCCCCTGTGGGCGGAATCCCCGCTATTTTTTCATCCATCTCGCCGAGTCTCTCCCCGAAGAAAGCCCGGAGAACCTCTCCGCCTGTCGAGCTCGCCGCTCCAGGCAGCCAGAAGCCCTCGGGATGACGATGTACGTAAAGAAGCCCGTCCGGGTCTTCGATAAACTTTCCCGCGATCCCCTTTATCCCGAGCACAGTACCGAGCGTCGTGTTCCATTCTCCCGGTTTTCTCGCACCGCTCGAGTAGAAACCGGTCGTGGAATCCGTTGCGCCCGCCACCACCGGCACTCTGTACCTTATTCCCAGTTCTTCGCGAAGATCCTGTTTCAGCTCTCCGACGACTTCACAGGTCCTCACAACCCGCGGCAGGCGTTCGAGCGGTATACCGAGCACACGCTCTATCTCTTCGGGCCATCTCTCATAGACGAGGTCATATCCGGTCTTTACCGCGTTGGAAAAATCTGTGGGCTCGAACTCTCCTGAAAGGATGCCCTTCATATAGTCGGCTGCATGGATGAACCTGCAGGTCCTCTCCCATATGTCCTTTCTGTTCTTCTTTATCCAGAGGATCTTTGACAAGGCGAAGGAAGGCTTTACCAGGAGCGGTGTCGTGCCGTTTATGAACGACGACTCATCCGCAGCTCTCGTGTCGTTGTGGAGGATTGCATTATGAAGCGGCCTGTAGGAGCCATCAACCGGAATTATTGTACCGGAAGTGGAATCGCAGCATACAGCCTGAAGCTCATAGGAGCTGTTCTTCGAGAGCACGGCTTTCAGCACTTCGATAAGAACAGGCTCCCATTCTCTCGGGTCCTGCTCGGAGAAATGCGGGTCAGCCGGCTCGACAAAGCTCTTTTCGATTCCCGCTGCAGCCGAGCCTATCACCCTCCCCTTCTCATCGCACAGGATCGCCCTGACGCCCGTGGTCCCTAGGTCTATCCCTAAAAATGCTGGTTTCGTCTGCACACTAAGCTCCCGCTATTAAGGATACTTTCACAACAGGACATACCGAATATAAATCCTCATGAAAACAGACGGGGAGGGTCCTATCAGAATACCTTGTACTTTCTGAAACTCTTTTTTTCCATCTTCTTCTCGAAAAGCTTCACCGCGGCGAGTCCGAAGATGAATCCCCCGATATGGGCAAACCACGCAACATTGCTCCCCCCCCTGCCGACGCTCGATATGAGCTGGATGAAGAACCAGATGCCGATGAAGGCCACGGCAGGCACATTGACGACAGTGATGAAGATGAAGATGAAGATAAGGGTCTTCACCCTCGCACGCGGGAACTTCAGTATGTATGCCCCGAGTACCGCGGAGACCGCGCCGCTCGCCCCTATCACCGGAACCGTGGATGAAGGGGATACGGCGATCTGCAGCATGCTCGCTGCGGCGCCCCCGAGAAGGTAGAAGATGAGGAACCTGAAATGCCCCTCTATATCCTCTATGTTGTTCCCGAAGATCCAGAGAAACCACATATTTCCCAAGAGGTGCCATATGGAGCCGTGGAGAAAGAGCGAAGTAACGAGAGTGATATACGGGCCGAGAGGCACCTTCGGATCTATGTCAACAGCGTGAGTGATCTCGAAGGGAACGACACCGTAGCCCGCAACGATATAGTACCCGTACCTTCCCACCCCCAGCTTGATGAAATGAATGAGGCAGTTCACGGCTATGAGTAAAACTGTCATATAGGGAAATGTCTTTGTCGGGTTCTCGTCCTTTAGAGGAAAAAACATTCGGCCCAGTTCCGTCCTTCATTAAAAAATAGGCCCCGTTTCCCGGCAACCCCAGGGCTCTGTATAAAATAAGAACAAGTTCGTTCATAGACCAGGCCTTTATCGTCGTCCTTTTAGGTCCTGCCGTCCATGGAACAGTTTTTGTACCATTTATATGTAGCATTACGTTAAATATATGACTTCGATCGACCGAAAATATATATTGAAATACTTTTTTATATTAAATATACTATCTGAAGAAAGTATAGAGTGCTTAGCCAATTTTTTATAAAAAACAATAAACCGGTAAAGAATCAAATAAAAGCAATTGTTCGGAGACTTGAGGAGGATATATATGGGAAAAGAAAGTGATGTTCGTAATATAGCTGATGCGAGCAAACCTAATGCCGGAAGAATATATGATTACCTGCTCGGCGGAAACCATAACTTCGAGATCGACCGCCAGGTAGCGAAGCAGATACTTCAAGTTGCTCCCCATATGTCTGGGTTTTTCAGACTAATCCGCTGGTTTCTTGGAGAAGCGACAAGAAGATTACTAGATGAAGGTTTTACTAAGTTTCTGGATTTTGCATCAGGCCTGCCTACCATGGACCATATCCATCAGATTGCTCCCAAAGAAACTAAAGTCATATATTCAGATGTTGATCCTGTGACCGTAGCGTACGCACATGACATTATCGGTGAGAATATGGATATTCGTTTTGTAGTATGTGATGTAAGGAAACCGGAAGAGATCTTAAAATCAGGAGTCGTAGAAGAGCTCTTTGGAAATGACCGGAAAATAGCAATCGGACTAAACGGAATTGCATATTTTTTAACGGATGATGAATTTTCACACAGCGTAAAGGTCCTCTATGATTGGGCTGATAAAGGATCCAGGCTGTTTTTGTGTGACTCTGATGTGACTGCGGCGAAAACCACAGAGGACGGTGAAAAAACACTGGAGATTTACAAACAGATGGGACAGCCATTATATCTGCGCACTCTTCAAAAGACTAAGGAACTGATCGCACCCTGGACTACTGAGGAGCCGGGTTTCATGCTTGTAGAGGACTGGATAGATATGGATAAAAAAATGACCGAGAAAGCGGAGAAGACATGGGGCTCCGGAGCTCTTTATGGCGCGATCTTGAAGAAATAATTTAATTATTGATATATGACCATTATATGCCTGAACAATTCACGATCTCAAGCCAAGATAAAAAGCACCTCAAAAAGATTATAGATCTCTTAGTTAAAAACGAATCTGAGTTAACCGCCCGGATAGAGAAGCTCCTCATTTCCCTCGCCTATGAAAACCGTTTCACGCTGCACCCAAGGTTCCTGAAGAAACTGAGTAAAGTGGAAGTGGATAATTTTATAAGATACCTTCAAAAGTTTGACTCAGAAAAAGTAGTTGAACATGGTAGAGTACGTGCTATCGAAGGCCTGGGAGAAAAGCCTCTCCTCTCACTCTGCAACATATTCAAAGAGTTCTTCTTTGACCACACGAAGACTCTGGATATTGGAATCCTGCAAGCAGCCATAAGAACAATAGATATATACATGATCCACTATCTTTTAGGATACATGAACTCTCGAGTAGAACAGACTCTCGGAGAGCAGGAACAGCTTCGGAAGGCTCTCTCAACCGCGCTCGACCAGCAGAGGCGTGAGCTCTTCATAAAAAACCACGCAATACACACCTACGTCAACGGGATCATGCTTACAGACCTCGATGGCAACATCACATATGTGAACCCGGCATTCCTCAGGATGTGGCGTTTCAATGACTCAGATAAAGTGAAAGAGCTACAGTGCACACAGTTTCTCGGGACCACCGATTTCGGTATCATCATGAAAGTGCTCAAAACGGAACACGGGTGGCATAAAGAGTTTACGGCACAATGTAAGGATGGATCGACGTTCGAGCTCGTCATCTCCGCTTCACTCATCAAGGATGACACGAACCAGCCTATCGGAATAATGGCTTCCTTCATCGATTCAACCGAACGGATAAGACTCGAGTCTCAGTTCAGGCAGGCCCAGAAGATGGAGGCGCTCGGACAGCTCGCTGGCGGTATTGTGCACGACTTCAACAATCTCCTTCAGGTTATCACGGGATATACTTCCCTCGAGCTGATGAACGCTCCCAAGGAATCAGACTGCTACAACAATCTCATGCAGATCAAAGTGGCAACCGAACGCGGCAAGGGTCTCACCGAACAGCTCCGGTTTTTCACCCGTCAGGATACAGGAAGGACGAGAACCCTCTGTATCAACGATGTTGTCAACGAGACCTACAATCTCCTGAAACGTACCTTCCAGCCTGAGATACAGATCATGCTCAATCTCGATGAGAACCTGCGCACCATAAAGGCGGATCCCTCGCAGATGAGTCAGCTATTGATGAACCTCTGTGTCAATGCTCGCGACGCGATGATTGCCGGAAAGGTTGCAATAAAGCCCGCCATACACCGCAAGACCCCTGAGAACATACTCACACTGGAAACATCCAATGTAGATATAGATCAAAACCGGGCAACCCACTTTCTCAACGGCAAACCCGGCAGCTACATCTGTGTGAAGGTGAGCGACACCGGAGTCGGCATGCCTCCCGAAGTCATAGAGCGGCTTTTCGAGCCGTTCTTCACGACAAAGAGCGAGAAAACAGGAATAGGGCTTGGCCTCGCGGTTGTGTACGGTATCGTCCATAACCACAACGGCTTCTTCGATGTACAGAGCAGACTCGGAGAGGGAAGCAGGTTTGAGATATTCCTCCCTGTTCTGGAAGAAAGCATAAAAGGCACCATAACAGATGAACACAAACCCTCCCTCACCCACGGCAGAGGGGCTGTTCTCGTCGTAGACGACGAATCTCAGATGCGCGAGCTCGCAATAACGACACTGAGACAGTGCGGGTATAACACAATCGTCGCAGAGAATGGGGTAGAAGCGCTTTCACTGTACAAGCACAGGAAGAACGAGATAGACCTCGTCATTCTGGATGTAATAATGCCGAAGATGGGCGGCTGGGAATGCTTTCATCACCTGAAGGAGTTCGACCCCGAGGTCAAAGTCCTTATCATGACCGGATACACCACCGACGGTTCAGTAGAAGACTTTCTCAAGGAAGGGGCAAAGGACGTCATCATCAAACCCTTTGACCTGGATACATTCACCGGCTCTGTGAACAAAGCACTCAACCTATAAAACAGCTTATCGACATCAGTCAAATTCGAATCCACCCTTCTCGAAGATCTTAAGGCAGGCATCGACTACATCCCCATCGTAGAGCACGCCGCTGTTTTTTCTTATCTCATCCAGCGCCTTATCAATGCCGAGAGCGGGCCGATACGGCCTGTGGTAGGCCATTGCCTCTATAACATCCGCTACAGAGATGATCCTCGCCTCCAGGAGGATCCCTCTCTTCTTAAGCCCGGAAGGGTATCCGGAGCCGTCCAACCTCTCGTGGTGCTGGAGTATCATCCGGTCCACAGGCCGCGGAAACTCTATCGTCTTCAGGATATCATAGCCGACCTGCGGATGCGTCATAATAATCCCGTACTCGAGCTGGGTGAGAGAGCCGGGCTTGCTGAGGATCTCTGCAGGCACTGATATCTTACCGTGGTCGTGAATAATGCCGGCCATCCCGATCCCATCGATAATTACATCGGACAGCCCCATCTGCTTTGCGATCTCGCATGCCAGGCTCGCCACCCTCCTCTGGTGTCCCGCGGTATAGGGGTCTCTTGTTTCTACGGTCACGGCCATCGCTTGGATAATCCCTTTCAGCGCCCGCTGAAGACTCTCGAGGCTCTGCTGTAGGTCCGATTCCGCCTTATCGCGCTCCGAGAGGAGCGTCCTCTCCCTTATCACGCGCTTTATCCGCACGAGAAGCTCCTCGACACTCACCGGTTTCTGAATAAAATCTCTCGCCCCTATATCTATGATCTCCGCATACCTGAAATCCTCCACAAAACCTGTGAGGACTATGACGTCGGCGTTATACTCATTTTTTACCACTCTCGTCAGCTCGATCCCGCTCATGCCCGGCATGTGTATATCCGCGATGACGACATCCACGGGCTCTCGATCGAGGATCTTCAGGGCCTCGTCACCGCTCGACGCCACGGAACACCTGATCCCGGTCTGCCTCAATACATCCTTGATCATCCGCCTGAATGATTCTTCGTCATCCACGACCAGAATGTGAGCATCTTTTAGTTCGTCATTCAGGGAATGACGGCCCCCTTTATGCTCCATGATAAGCTCCTGTACCGGGCACAGGCATGCTGCTTCCTACTGACAGATTCATCACTGTAGTGCACACTCCATTTATGTTTTAAAGCTTCAGCTTTCTCGCTTCCATGAGGCGGTCGTTGATATAGTCGTTGTCCGCCTTTATCTCAGCCGCCAGGTGCCTGAGTTGATCCAGGCTCAGTAGGTTCTCCTCGGCGAAGAGGTAAATCATCGCTTTCTCTGCAATGCATCCAGCCTTGAGCGAATTCATCATGATCCGGCCCCTCGTGTCTGTTGTTGTATACTTTTTTTCGAATTGAGCGAATATCTCCGACTTCCGGATCTCGGTTTTCATGCTGTGAAGCTCCTTTAAAAGGGGACCCGTATTTCCTCCGTAGGCGAGCGCACCGAGCGGCTTGAGTGTAAGAAAGGTATACTCCTTGCCCGGAAGATAGTGGTGGAGGTCACACCGTGTCGAATAGTTCGGGATCTTCGGGTCCTTGAACGTCTTGTCGCCGCCCACGATGATGAGCGGATCGAAATAGAGCGCAGGGCACTCGACACCCTCAACCGTATAGTATCTATAGGTATAATATGAATCTGTAATACAGTCGGGGTGCTCGCAATATGCAGTAAGGGGAAATACGTCGGTTGCAACCTCCGTGAGGAGCCTCGAGGTCCGGTTGAAAACATCCTTCCTGAAGTTGAGAATGAGCATCGGAAAAATGAAGTTTATGCCCTTTCTTTCGGAACAAAAGTCCTGGATCACGTATACGATACGCTCGTCAAAGAACCCCGCCTCATCAATAATCCAGGTCCCCACTTCGGGGTGGTTTCCGATTATCTTCTCCAGCTCGAAGGAGTCGCTGATGCTTGCCACGCAGTTCCCGAGCCGCTCGTACCCGCTCCGGTAGGCGAGCGCATCTTCCGGGTAGTCTTCGAACCTCTTTTTGTCTATCTTGGAACGAATATAGAATATGTTTCTCCGGTCGGCGTTCCCTTCCTTGGTGTGGCTGCTTACCTTCTCGGATTTTTTCAGCGAGATGAGTGAGTCCCTGTAGATCCGGGCTGAAAACTCGGTCTTTCCGGACCCCATGGGCCCTATGATGAGGATCTTCCGGTTCCCTTTTGTGAAATCATAGTGGTTGATTGCGTGATGGATCTTGAGGTCGGGAAACCCGATGCTCTTCAGAAAGTACTTCGTCTGCTCTTCGTTTCGCACTACTGCCAACCCATCCCCCTTAATAGTGTTCCCAAAGAATCGTATTACCTTCGGAGCAAATGATCAAGGAAAAAATGGCTGACATAACAAAATGTAATGAGCACCTCTCTCGAATCCAGTGTTCCTACAGCCTTTTCGAATACAATGAGAGGACTTAAGTCTGTACTACGGATGCCCCGTTCCATAATCTTTCAGATATATATAAACATAAATTTGAAATCCGTGGCAACTTGTATACAATTGTAATATGGTGTCTATCCGCAATACAGCTACCCTCCCCACAAAGAGTGCAATCTCAATGCGGATATGAATGAGTTATATGCAATAAGTGCGCACAGAAGATATCAATATTGAGATGACCATGGTGAATGCAGCAGTCTATTACTTTTCAGGAACAGGTAACTCTTTTTCTGTTGCTAAAAACATTGCAGATAGAATTAATGCAGAATTGATATCTATTGCTGCAATTGTACATTCAGAAAAGGTGAATATATCAGCAGAAGTTGTAGGAATTGTGTTTCCTGATTATCATTCCGGTTTACCCAATATAGTTAAACGGTTTATAAGCAAAGTTGACACCTTTTATGAGAAGTATATATTTGGAGTTTGCACATATGGCGGTAAAGGTCCCGGACTAACCATAAGATATTTAGAACAGTTAATTGAGGCAGAAGGCGGGAAACTTGTGGCTGGATTTACTGTACGTATGCCCTACAACTACATTATACCTTCAATTTCATTAAAGAAATTTGCTATCTGTATAACGCTCAAAGATGTATCTGTTGAAAAACAGAATAAAATGTTTTCTGATTGGAATAAGAAACTTGAAACAATAACCAGTTTTGTTACCCATAGAAAAAAGGGAGTTTATGAAACGAGCGCAGAAATCTTATTGAAATCAATTGATTTTATCAAGTTGAAAGAATTACTTGGTAAATATCTATGGTTAAAAATGGCAGGTTATGCCGGACACACAGCCTTATCTTTTTCTGAAAGCCGACAATTAATGGATCATGGTTTTCATTCTAATGAAAATTGTATAGGCTGCGGGACATGTGAAAAGATATGTCCTGTTGATAATATTGAAATGATTAAGAAAAGCCCGGCTTGGCAGCACACTTGTGAGCAATGCTTTGCATGTCTTCAATGGTGTCCCGGATCAGCAATCCAATTTGGTAAAAATACTGAGAACAATAAACGGTATCATCATCCCAATGTAAAATCATCAGATTTGATGATTTAGATAAACACAAAAAGAAAGAGCGCACGTACTGCACATAAGAATGGCATATCCGCAATGCGAACATGCATGAGTTAGACGCGAGCCGGGCCGAAGCAGAATTATATAAATGGCCCGCCATCCTTGGCGAGCATGATAATATGTAACGGGGTAATAAAGCTATTGTAAATCATCTTTCAGCTCTATTCTAATTATGAAAGGAGGTTAGTATGGACGATTTTAAAGTGTTTCGCTGGACCGGTGCATTCGGGTTGGCCTGCGGGGTCTTGTTCCTGTGCGAGTTGCCGCTTTGGATTATTCCCGGTGCCGGGCCTTTGATCAGCGACGCTGTAAACTACAGTCAGCACATGGCCGACATCAGGGTCATAGTTCTCACGCGAGTGCTGATTGACATAGGTATGTACGTCTGCTTTACGGTTTTCATCGCAGGCTTCCGCCACCTGGTCCGACAGACAAAGCCTGAGTACGAATGGGTTGCTACCCTGGTCTTCGGAGCCGGCCTGGTCTGGTGGGCAGCCACCTTGGTTGCCGATTCGCTCGAGGGCGCCGCAGCCCTGGACACGCTCGGCGGCATGGCCGATCCTACAGCAATAAGAGCCTTGGTGGAGGGTACGCTTCTCATATACAACGGTTCCATAGCATTCGCCGTGACGGCGCTCTTCATGGTCTCGGCTGGTTACGCTATCTTGGCCACTGGGGCGCTGCCCAAATGGATCGGCTGGGTTGCCCACGCCAGCGCCATCCTCTGCCTTGCGGCCATTCCATCGATGTACGGACCGGTCGTCGACAGCAGCGGTTTCTACAACCCGGCAGGGTGGGGCCCCTCGATCGCGGCTAATTTACTGCCGTTGATCTGGATCTTCAGTGCCGGCATCTCGATGATCGTGAAGGGGAAGGCCGTCGCACAGAAATAAACACTATAGAAATCGCCATCCATGGCTGGCTTTTTGTACCGATTTTCAGCCCGTCCAGCGTACAGCAGCTCATATATGCTTCGGTACATTTTGACTTCACTTCGTTACGGCAAAACGCCATATATGCGCGAAACGATAGGCTAAATTTTATCCGTTGTTCAAAAAAGAAAAACAGTGGGGACGGGGGTTGACAGTATGACAGTACGACTCCCCTCTTCTACCGTCGTTTGGGAGGAAAAAAGAGGAACAGGTGACGGGGGTTGACAGTATGACAGAAGAGACCCGGGTCGGGAGGCAGGTGCATACTTTTAAATACTTACTGCTTCCGGACCATGATAATTTAAAAATTAAGACTGCGACTGTTTTTTTCAGATCAATGACAAAAAAGTTCGATTAGTGCGGTCCGATCCCCGACCGGACTCGACGGACCTTTGTAAGAAGAGGATTTGTTCTGCTGCAGGGACTGTTAACTGGCTTGTGTACGCTGGGACCGCAATACGCGATTAGGGGAAGGCTTACAAAATAGTTGTACATACTTGCTGGAGACTATACTAAATTCAGTTTGTAAGATTGGGCATGACACTCGGACTATTGTATGTTCTGCCCTTATCCGGGGGACAGCACGGTTTTTGTATTATATTCTCCGGATGACGCGCTAATGTTATCTCATATTTTTAATATGTTCCCGTAAAATGAAAAACATCCTATAACGGGCGTGAAAAAGCCATGACAATCTATTCAGCCATGATCACCCTGATACTTGTGATGGATCCGTTTGGAGGGGTTCCTGTATTTCTGTCTCAGCTGAGTTGTGTTCCCCCCAAAAGAAGAAAAATAATCATCTTGCGTGAGATGGCAATAGCCCTCTGTATACTGGTACTGTTTCTTTTTTTCGGAAATTATATCCTGGCAGGCCTGAGTATTTCGGAATACGCATTAAGCATCTCCGGAGGGGTGATTCTTTTTCTCATCGCATTACGAATGATCTTTCCGAGAGATATTCCCATAGAGGATTCAAAACAAACCGATGAACCGATGGTCGTACCTCTGGCCGTTCCCCTCATCGCGGGGCCTTCTACAATAGCTACAGTAACCCTGTTAACGACGCAGTATCCCCAATCTATATTCAAATGGTTTTTTGCGCTGCTCATTGCATGGTCTTTCTCTGTAATCATTCTATTATTTTCCAGTTTTATAGGAAGGTTATTAGGAAAGAGGGTGCTCAAGGCGATCGAAAGGCTGATGGGCATGATTCTCACGACCCTGGCGGTTCAGATGCTTCTAAGGGGTATCAGAGAGTTTCTGCTTTCGGTTCGTTCTCTCTGATCAGGGGTTACTGCTTGAAGCCCCCTACCCCCGTCGTTTCGTTCAGGTTGAGGACTGCGGCATCAACACCCGAAGGAGGGGGGGGTAACCGGGGACGGGGTTTGACAGTATGACATTACGCCCCCTACTACCGTCGTTTACGCCTTTGTTAAAAGGGCCTTATTCGATCGTTTCACTCATTCGGGCCGAAGCCCATATCACTGCGGCCCGGCTCGTGACTAGCCGTCTTTATTACTGTTTCTGCAGTTGAGACTGCTTTTTGACGAGAACCGATTCGGTTACGCTCGGATCATCATCTGACATAGCGCCAGATAATCCGGTGGACCAAGAGAATGCCGACAGATACCAGGACCCGGCCGAGAATTCCATCTATCGATCAGTTCAGAGGGTTTTCTATCCTTCTCATGGTCCTCGCGAACTACCTTGCTGGAATCGAAACCGTCCCTGCGTATATGAAGCATTCGGAAGATATCGGCTTGACTGTAGCAGACCTCATCGCTCCTCTGTTCATTCTTGCAATTGGGCTTTCGTATCGACAATCCGCGCTACGAAGAAAAGCTCAATCCGGGACAGTAAAAATGATCGGCCACTTTCTGAAACGATTTCTCATATTCTGCGGAATTGGTGTCATTCTTTCCTCAGGTGAAGAAATCTTTGGATTTTCAGACACCATATATTCCTGGGGAGTACTCCAGACAATCGGATGCACCGGCCTTATTGTTCTGCCGTTTATTTTTTTCGGCACGCTTTATCGGTTTATAATCGGAGCCGCTTTCCTGGCAGTCTACCAGCTGTTTCTGAACACACACTTGCTTCATTTCGTTTTGGGGTCGTCTCATGGAGGGATCATAGGCACAATGAGCTGGGCCGCACTTCTTCTGTTTGCCACCGTCTTTGCAGACATTTTCTACAGGAAAAACCCGAGGAAATATTTTTTTGTATTTATCTCTATAGCAGCAATAGCAGCCGCACTTTTACTTTCGAAGTGGTTGCCAATAAGCAAGAACAGGGTTTCGGCGAGCTACGTGCTCATCAGTTTAGGCACCGGCGGCCTGCTGTTCTCTTTGTTTCACTTGTTTGCGGATATCTGTAAAAGGCGCCTCGGGCTTTTGAGCTGGTGGGGCCAAAACCCCATCGTCCTTTATCTTCTCCACTTCATCCTGCTTGCGGTATTTGTCTTCCCGAAAGGCCCGGGATGGTACATCGAAGCATCGGCTGTTGTCATTATCATGGAATCAATTTTTATACTGAGTGCGATAAGTGCAACAGCATACTGTCTGTATAGAAGAAAGATAATAATATCCGTATGAACCCTCCCCCTACACCCGTCGTTTCGTTAAAGGTTGAGGCCTGCAGAATCAACACCCAAAGAACAAACAGCAGGGAAGGGGGTTTTATAGTATGACATTAGTGCGGTTTTCTCAAAGATTGCTATGCAATCAGATTGCATAGCAATGGATTTAAATAATGACTTGGCAGCTGTAAAAAATAATATTTACGGTGAACAAAGCGCCAAAATCCCCGTTACTTACAGTTTGCTGTTGGTCATGAGAAACGGGGATTGAACCCCTCATTCCTGTGTGAGAAATGGGGGTTAGAACCCCAGGTTCTGGAGGCCGGTACATACTTTTAAATACTTATTGCTCCCGGACCACGATAATTTAAAAAATATCAAGGTACGATATCTGGGATTTTGAATGCAAAGATTTCAAATTTAATTCCGGGAAGCTATTCACATTTCAGTGTTAATATCTGCTGTCGCGCGAGAAATGTTCCGTTGATGTTACGATTAATTCGGTTTATACTGATATAAGTGAATAAGGCCGCTATACACTAAAAACTTTTCAGGAACTGTTCGCATGCGCTTATCTCAAATAACCCGGCAAGCTTTTTAATAATAAACGGAGAGTAAAAGGAGCCTCCCGAAATGAGGAAAGATAAAAGGTCGCGCAAACCAAGAACCAAAAAGTTTTACGGCTATTTCGAAGGCACCCTTTCCATCTTTGTCAATACGGTATTATTCGGTTTAAAATACTGGGCCGGCTTCACTACCGGCTCGATAGCGATTGTTGCGGATGCCTGGCATACACTGTCCGATTCGCTGACTTCGATTATTGTGATAGTTGGTTTCAAAATTTCCTCGACACGGCCCGATAAAAAACATCCTTTCGGACATGGAAGGGCAGAGCTCATCTCATCGATAATAATAGGTTCCCTTCTTGCGATTGTAGGATTTAATTTCTTCGGCGAATCGATACAGAGGTTCAGAGGCCATCAGCCTGCCAGTTTTAACAACCTTGCAATCATCATATTCGCCATATCGATAGTGCTCAAGGAGGTACTCGCCCAGTATTCGATTCGAATCGGGAAGAAAATCGATTCAAGATCGCTGGTTGCCGACGGATGGCACCATCGAAGCGATTCGATCGCATCTTTTTTAATCCTGATCGGTATCCTGATCGGCAGATATATCTGGTGGGTAGACAGCGTGATGGGATTTGCAGTCTCGATTCTTATCTTTTATGCCGCATTCAATATTCTGAAGGGCTCGACGGGCCCGCTTCTGGGAGAAGAACCGGACGATGAGTTCAAGTCCGCCCTGAAAAATCTTCTCACCGAATTCAAAATAAAAAAGGACAGTATCCATCACCTTCATATGCATAAATACGGCGAGCACACTGAAATAACCTTTCATCTGCAGCTTCCTCATCCGATGAGCCTGCTGGATGCCCATGCAATTGCCGATAATCTTGAAAACACGATTCGAGAAAAAATGAATGTTGAGCCTACAATACATATCGATCCTGTATAATATGGGGCTTCCATAAAGCTTTACCGTTTCATCGCAGAAGAGCGTGCGGAAAGAATCATTAATGCGGTTTTCTCAAAGATTGCAATGCAATCAGATTGCATTGCAATGGGTTTAAGTGATGACTTGGCAGATGTAAAAAATAATGTTTATGGTGAACAAAGCGCTAAAAGCTCTGTTACTTACTATTTACAGTTATTTGTGAGCGTTGTTCTTCCCTCCAAGCGGAATGGGGATATCTTTTACAGTTAAAATACGGACACTATCGATTTTTATAATCCGGATGGAGTGAACAGACATGAGAAGAAAAGAGAGGGAGATCAAAGACCTGCAGGAGATAGAGGATATTATTGAAAAGTCGGATGTGTGCAGGATCGCACTTTCCGACAACGATGTTCCCTATATAGTGACGATGAATTTCGGGTTTAGAAAAGGTGCAAACCCCTGCCTGTTTTTTCATTGTGCGAAAGAAGGCAAAAAGATAGATATGATAAAATGTAATAACCTCGCTTGCTTTCAATTCGATATCGACCACGCATTGGGAAAAACGGAGGTAAGATGCAATTGCGGAATGAAGTACAGGAGCGTAGTAGGTACCGGTAAGATCTCGTTTGTCACTGAAAGAGAACAGAAGATAGAAGCTCTCGGGTATCTTATGCACCACTACGTCGGAGGACACAGTCATCAGTTTGAAGAAAAGAACCTTGAGGGGACCACTGTGCTCCGACTGGATATCGATGAAATTTCAGGCAAGAAGTGTGTGTAGCGGGTTCGTAAATGATATTATCGGGATCGATCTTTTTCAGAACAACAGTAGCGTATAAATGCGTTTTTCATCCCGGCCGGTCCTGTCCTCTTATGATACTATCCTTTTGGTACCCGTCGGGTTTCTTTTATTATCCCGGTTTTGAGGGTCTATGGTCAGGACGGATTTAAGGCACCGGTGAAAACAGAGCATTAAGGTGAATAATGAAAGTTCCCTCTGTTCTCCTGTTCGATTCGCTTCCGGAAATAGAGGCGCAGTCGTCCGCCGTATTCAAAGGACTTATTAATTTTCATCAATTTCCTTTCAAATGGTTTATAATATCATATCTAACCACTCTCTTTTAGGGAGTTCACAATGCCGCAAATATTTCTCCGCTTCTTTTTACCGGTTTTTCTTTTACTCCCCCTTTATTCGGTCTTCGCTGATAACGCTACGAGTGTATTGCGTCTGGGATACCCCGAGCTCTGGCCGGTTCATGCCGTGTTGATGTCCCTGTCCTTTGCACTCCTGCTTGCCGGAACGATAATCTCCGGGGCCTTTAAAAAGAAACGCTGGTGGCTCAAGGCGCATAGACGCCTTCAATGGACAGGAGGCATCAGCGGAATCACCGGGTTTGCAACTGCCGTACTGATGGTTTCCGTCAGCACAGGAGTGCACTTCAGATTACCTCATTCTATTTCAGGGCTCGTCGGGACAGTGCTGATCATCGCTGCCCTGGCCCTTGGGCTTGCGATCTTCAAAGTAAAAACAGAAAAGAAAAAACGATTCAGAACCATGCACCGCTGGACAGGGCGTATCGTTCTCAGTTTAATGACGGCAGTAATTATTGTGGGGCTTATAATAGCAGGAATCCTCTGAACTACGCTGTAGTTTCCCTACGAGGGCACGTGACAACAGCACACTCATTATGCTTCATAACTTCTATTTCAGCATATACCGACCGCACAGAATGGCCCGGCTCCAGACCAATATTCTAAAAACCCCGAGCAATATATTTGAGTTTGGTATACAGGATGTTCTTGAGCCGTCCCTGCCGGGAGGGTCAGGACACAAAGCATGACGGCCGGAAGCTACCCCCATACCTTCTCGAAAACCCGGAGAAAGTTTTTCCCCAGTATCAGCTCGATATCCGAGTCGGAGTAGCCCCTTTTGAGAAGCTCTTCTGTGATTTTCGGGACCTCAGCATCGCCGGAGAGACCCTGCACGGGCCCCATATACGGGTAGCGAGCCGCCGCTTCAGGATTGAAATATTTTTTTAGATAATCGGCAAAATCTAGGCCGAGGCCGACGCACTCTATACCTCCGGCTTTCACGATATGATCGAGATGGTGTATGAGCTGTTCCAGCGTCGATTCTTCGCTCCGGCCGACCAGTACAGCGCATGCGTTGATCCCTATAACCCCTCCATTCCGGGAAACGGCTTTTATCTGTTCGTCCGTGAGACCCCTCGGGTGATCGAGCAGCGCACGGGCGTTGGAGTGAGAGGCGATGACAGGCCGGCCGGTCCGCTCGATGACATCCCAGAACCCCGTGTCGCTGATATGAGAAAGATCGATGAGCACTCCCAGCCTGTCGGCCTCCTCAACCAGCCTCACACCGAAAGAGCTCAAACCTCCTGCTTTTCCGGTCTCGGCCGGAGTCAGCTGCGCAGGGTCGGCCGCATAGTTGCGAAGATTGTGAGTCAAGCCCAGTATCCGCAGACCGAGCGCGTGGAAGACGCGGAGGAGGTGCAGGTCCATGCCGAGCGGTTCAGTTCCTTCCATGCCGAGTATGAAACCCGTCCTCCCGTTCTCCCCTGCCCTCCTGATATCGTCACAGGTCGTGCAGAGCACGAGGCTTTTTGACTCTTCGATCTCTTCAAGGAGTACGGAGACAAGGTCCAGCCCTCGCCTCAGCGCGAGCTCCGGGACATACTCCTCTTCGTTGAACACTGCGGCCACCCTGACATCGATGCCGCCTTTTCTCATTTCCGGCAGCCAGTCCTCCTCAATGACATGTTTTCTCCCGAGGTTACGCTTCGGGAGAACATCGTTGAGCATGTCCGAATGACCGTCTATCACGAGAGCCCTCTCATGGAGCTCCCTGCTCCTCTTTTCGCTTTTCATACCAACGCCTCTTGAAGCCGCAATCCGGTTTTGCACAATATACGAAAGGAACAACCAGCCTGACTATTTTTTTCCCGATATTTTTGATTGTGCTTCGGCCCGTAAGGTTTTCATATACTCGAGCGCTAATCGTGTTTGATTATGTACATAATCGATACCAGCGGGCTCGCCGTTCTCTTTTGCAGGATGACAAAACTCCCAATTCATAAACCCTTTATAACCCGACTCGACGAGCGCCTCCACATAAGCAGGGTACGAGGGCTTACGGTCACCGAAGAACTCGTCATAGGTCAGATCGATTTCACCGTCCGGCTTTCTCTCGAACTCACCGTTAAAATGGGAATGAACCATTAAATCGCCCGTCCTCTTTACCATGTCCTTTGCGTAGTGAGCGGACTCTATGCCTGGCTTTTCCTCGTTGCAGAGATCCATACAGGCTTTGAATGCAGGAGACCCGACTTCCTCTATCAGCGAGAGCACGTCCCTGAAACTGTGAACGACATCAGGACCGTGGTTCTGAAGAGCGAGCGTTATGCCGTAATCTTCTGCAACTCGTGAAAGTTCTTGTAAAGAAGCAAGCACGAAGTTTCTCCTGTCGCCCTTCCAGAAGGGGTATGGATCTGCCCCGTACGTATCGTTGTAGGTCCCAAGCCCATCATAAACCGTGATTCCCCTCCACGCTGCGAATATCTTGCAAATCGGTGCCCCCAGGTCATATGCAAGCTTGATACACTCCCTGACATAGCAGATCATGGCCTCTCTGTAGATTGGTACCGGGCTTGAAATTTCGCAGCTCGGAGAAACAGCGCATATGGGGAGATCGAGCTCGCCCGAAAGCTCTTTCAAAGCCTTTCGCTCATCGATCGACAGGTCCATCGGTGCCGCATGCGGGCGCTCAGTATCAAACTCGATTCCTTCCCATCCCTCCTTTTTTATGAACCTCATCACATCCTTCATATCCATTGCCCCGCCGTCGTACCAGACCCCTCTGTATGTAATACTGTACATACCGACCTTCATTCGTACCTCCCCTCAGGATCTCTATAGATTTCGTTTCATTTTACTGGCTTCTTTTTCGTTTATCAAGAGGTATATCGTATTATTCCCGATTATTACTGAAGCCGCCCTATACCAAACTTTCATACTGCAGTTCGAACGGACCCTTATCGCCAGGCCGTTAGTTCTTTTGCTCGTACTCCTTACTGCCGTACATTTATCCTTGCGGTTCATCTCCTCCTGGTATAAAGGATTTAGTGCGGTTTTTTCACAAAGCTAACTTAGGATCCGGCAGTGTGTTATGTAAGTTTACGGTAAAAACTGTGATTTGCGGGAGACATAGAAGACTTTTTCTTGCGCCGCCATACAATAGGGAGTAGTATTTTGTCATGGTTTAATTTGAGGGACCCTCTCCCTCTTCCCCGGATATTTAATGGAACCGATACTGACGGAGACTATGGACAATCCCAATGGGGAGATAGGTAGAGTCACACGATCGAAAGAGGAGGCAAGGAAGCTCTACAACAGGCTGAGCAGGTGGTACGGCATGCTTGCCGGACCTTTTGAGAGAAAGTGCAGGATACAGGGGCTCAGGAAGCTGAGGGTGGAGGAGAAGGAGACGGTGTGCGAGATAGGTTTCGGTACAGGAAAGGGGATACAGGCGCTCGCCCGATCTGTCGGAAGCTCAGGCATGGTCTACGGAATCGATCTTTCGGACGGGATGCTCACAGTCACCCTGTCGCGGCTACGGAGGCTTGGGCTGGAGAAACGTGTTGTTCTCAAGCGCGGCGATGCGGCAGCGCTCCCGTTCGGGTCGAATGGGATTGATACGATCTTCATGAGCTTCACCCTCGAGCTGTTCGACACGCCGGAGATACCGATCGTTCTCGGCGAATGTCGCAGGGTCCTTCGAAAAAACGGACGAATCTGCGTTGTTGCAATGTCAAAAGAACAAAACCCGGGCCTCCTGGCAAGGCTCTATCAATGGGCGCACTGCAAATATCCCGGGCTGATCGACTGCCGTCCCATCCATGTCGAGGACGCGCTGAAAGATGCCGGATTTACCATACTCGACGCAGAAACCGTGTCGCTCGCCGGGCTGCCGGTAGGGATCGTTCTGGCAGCAAAACCGTAACCAAGCGCGCTTGGACGGTGCACGGTTAACCCGATGCTTTTACAGCCGCTTTTTTCACCGTAAATATTATTTTTTACATCTGCCAAGTCATCATTTAAATCCATTGCTATGCAATTGTTTAGAAAACCGCACTAATGTGAGATATAGGGGTTAGGCCGGCAGAACGGTCCCTGTTCAGAAAACAGTGGCACAGTCGAACCCGATCTATTAATTTATTGTAATCCGAAGGGGCTTGTAATGTTGCAAAGCGATTTGGAAGTGATCGCAGAGTACGGCAATCATCCAGAAGCGGAACTGGCCGGACAGCTTCTCGAGTCGAACGGTATACAGTCTATTACGCATTCGGATGACTGCGGGGGGCCAGACATTTATCCGCGGAGTCCAGCTTCTTGTACAAGAGACAGGATTTGAAAAGGGCCAAAGAAATACTGAATATTTCTTGAACATGTAAAACGAGACAAGAGAAAGTATATGGCAATCAGGGATGTGCTTCAGATCGGAAACCCGATCCTAAGGAAAAAGTCAGCCGAAGTTACCGGTTTCGGCCCTCTTCTTCAGAAAACTCTCGATGATATGCGTGATACTCTCACACACTTACAAAAAACAAAGAAGATAGGGAGGGCGCTCGCCGCTCCCCAGATCAGCCTTTTAAAACGGATCATCTATATCCAGACTCCGGATATTACCCTGTACATGATAAACCCGGAGATATCATACAAGAGCTCTGAAATGTTCGAGGTATGGGACAGCTGCTTCAGCTTCGACGTTTCCTTCTTTGTCAAGATCAACCGCCATAAGAGTATAGCAGTCAATTTCCAGGACGAGACCGGAAAGAACAATTCCGGTAGGTATTCGAACGGCCTGTCCGAACTGCTTCAGCACGAAATCGACCACCTGGACGGTATACTTGCGACAGATCACCTGATCGACCCCAAAAACATCATTATGCGGTCCGAATGGGAGAAGCTTCGATAAAGTTATGTATCGATACAAGCGCGCATAGGATCTCTTTTTTCACCTCTCAATAAGGTGTAAAACACACACCGAGCATCGCAGCTATTTCGGTTTGTTTGTATCCTTGTACGCTTAGTATTCTTGCTTGTAACAACCGATGTTCTTTTTCCATGTGCGGGTGCCTTTCTATGGTTTAGTGTTGGTTTGCCTATAAGATCGGTAACCCGCTTATATTTCCCCAGATATGATAATCTAAATCGGTGACTTCCGGAAATTTAATATTGGTATTCACAATATATTTTCAAATAATATTTAAAAGGGGGTAGCAGTGCTTCTCCTAATTACTATCATATCGACCATTGCTCTATTCGAAATTGAAAGCAGGAAAAGCACAGCTTTTGATATATCCTGTGGATAAATTAGCAGCGACTTCTCAAGTCCTGGTCGGGCATCCGTTATTAATTCCGTATCAACTGCTCCTGGAAGAATTACAGAGACACGAATATTATATTTTTGTGCCTCCACGGAAAGGGATTTGGTCATCCCGACTATTCCGTGTTTACTTGCCGCGTATGCTGATTGTTTTTGATATCCTTTTATGCCCTGCATACTCGAGATGTTAATGATATATCCTGATTTTTCTGGAATCATCAATCTCATTGAGTGCTGACAACATAAAAATGTACCACGTAGGTTGACCATATACATATCATCGAACTTTGAAATCGGAAAATTTACCAGATCTTCATAGTAGCCAATTCCAGCATTGTTAACTATTATGTCTAGTCTTTTGAACTTTTTTTGTATTTTTTCAAATAGAGATAAAATCTCTTCTTCCTTTGCAAGATCGACAGGAATTATCGTTGCTTTTCCTCTGTTTTCCACAATTTCATTTTTCACTTCTTCCAGTTTTTGAACATTTCTTGCTGAAAGAATCACATGAGCTCCGTACTTAGCCAACAGCAAACTGATACTTTTACCGATGCCCCTGCTGGCCCCTGTGACTAATACTATTTTATCATTTAAATTGTCCATCATGGTGATAGTTATTTCTCCGAATTTACAGGTTTCTACATAGACATATATACTAAGTACCCGGTGCTTTCCACATTGGGGTTGCCAATTTCTTTTCTACTAAATGACGCATACTTGTTGCTGTCACGGCTACGATCTCATTACTGTGGATATTTGCTTTGCTTATTGAATTTCGTATACATTCACATATCAGTGTCCAATTCTCTACACATTCGAAATCCACTGCATTGTCGTATTGCGGATCTATTGGATGGGACCATTCTCGCTGTGCGACAGAGACCTGTTCCCCTCCTTCATTAAATATTATACTCCGCCCACTTCCTGTGCCGACGTCTATAACAAGTAAATATCGTTTCCTCCCATGGTAGATAAAGCATCCTTACCTGTTTGTTATCAGTATTTTCATTCCCTCTCTTGCTTCCGCCATTTGAAAAGCCTTTGCCGCCTTTTCCATTTCAAAGGTACATGTTATGAGGTTTCGTAAATCCACTGTGTCTGAGCTCAGTAATTTTAAGGCTTCCCTTGTTTCAATATGCGATGAAGTGTAGCTCGATACTAACCATTTCTCTGAAAAGAATAACGCATTCGGATTCAATGTCATTACAGCATCTGGAGGTGGTGGAGCAAATATAATCACAACTCCACCATTGCGTACAGACTCTATACCCTCTAAAATTGCATGAGAGCTTGATACGGTAACGATTACTGCATCAAGACCTATACCATCCGTTAATTCTCGTGTGGCCTCGACAAAGGATCTTTCCGAAGGGTTAACTATAACTTGCGCTCCGTATTCCTCAGCATACTCTCTTCTATTTTCGAGCATGTCCGAGACTATCACTTTACCTACACCAAATACTTTTTTTGCTAATTCGATATTAATGATCCCGATAGGGCCTGCACCGATAATACCCAATGAATCTCCCGGTCTAAGTTTTGTTTTCGCCATACCTTTAATACAACATGCAAGTGGTTCTATTAAAGTCCCATACTCATAAGAAATATTATCAGGGAGACGCAGAACATCACCTCGAACAATTGGTGAAGATACCTTAATATATTCTGCAAGCCCCCCTGGATAGATGCGGTTTTTTGAAAACTGTGAACAATGGATATAGTCCCCATGCACACAGTAGTTGCATGTCAAACAGGCGATATGATGATGAATAAATACCCTATCTCCAAGCGTGAAATCCTCTACCCCATTACCCAGCTCAACAATTTCACCTGTAATTTCATGACCTAAAACCAGCGGAGCTGCTTTCTTTCGATACCAATGCATCAAATCTCCACCGCAAATCCCACATACTTTCATTTTTACTAGTATTTCGCCACCTTGTATATCAGGCTTCGGATATTCTTCACATTTGATTGTCTCTTCGTCATAATAGACAACGGCTTTCATATTAAACAGCCCCTAAGTAACAATTTGCTGATAACTGTGCTAAAAGAACTCCATTATTTATTCCTAAAAGATATCTTTACTTATTGTTAATTCATAAATAGCACAACATCGTTGACATTTTTTAGTAGCACTAGTATTTGCTTACATCGTGTACATGTTGTTTAATACAACATAAATTGGAACTCTGTGATGTATTCTTGATCTTTGAAAATTATTAATCGATGCTCATCAGTAATAATTATCCCTTTAATGTATTCGTATTGTGCTTCTTTGGGTAATGAAAAAGATAAGCCAAATATGTTGAACTTTAGATTACTTCTAATGAAGCGGATGACATGGATCTCCCGTTCAGCTTCACATCGAGTACCATTTTAAACATGCTGTATTGTTACAGGATCAGTCGCTCAGCGGGATGCAAACCGTGAACTCGCTTCCCTTTCCGTACTCTGAGCTAACAGATACCATTCCGTCCTGGAGGTCGAGGAGTCTCTTCACGAGGCTGAGCCCGAGGCCTGTTCCCGGTATGCGGGCCGTGAGCCCGTTTTTTGCCCGGTAGAACTCGTCAAAGATCTTATTTTTCTCCTCCGGTTTCATCCCGAAACCGTTGTCCTTGATCCTCACCCTCGCATAAAGACCGTTCTCTTCGACCGCGACCACCACGTTCCCGCCCCGTGGGGTGTACTTCACAGCGTTCTCGATAAGGTTTTTAAAAACGACCTGCATGGCATTCCTGTCAGCGAGAACCTGCCGAATGCCACTGGACTCGACCGCAGTCATAGAGATTTCAATCGCTTTGCTTTCCGCTTTGTCCCGCAGGCCGTCTATAGTACACGTTAAAACTTCGTTTATATCGATAGGTGTTCGTTTGATGGCGAAGTTTCCGGTTTCTATCGCCGTCAGGTTCATGAGTTCGGAAACCATCTCCCGAAGCGCCCTCACCCGTAGCAGTGAACGTCCGAGCATTTTACTGTACTGTTCCCTGTCGTTTCCCATTACATCGTTCTGGATAATACCGAGATACCCCTCGACAACCGCCAATGGGCTCTGAATCTCATGGGAGACCATAGAAACGAACATCGATTTCGCAGTCTCAAGCTTCTTCCTCGCAGTTATGTCTCTCAGCACCACGACTGCTCCGCACTTTTCGCCGGAAGCCTCTGTTACAGGACTGATATTCACCATATAGGTGCCGTCTCCTACGGGAATCTCCTTCGATAATATGAGGGAAACCTCTTCGGCATCGAAGATCGATTCGATAAGCCCGCTCAGCACCGGACAGGTGAGATCGTCGAGGTGACAGGGCAGCGGCGGGCAAGAGGGCCCATTGAAGACACGTGTTGCAGCAGCGTTCCTCAGCACGATCTTCCGGTCCCTGTTCACCACAAGAACGCCGTCTGCCATGCACTTGATTATGGTGCTGCACCGTGAACGTTCCTGCGCAATCTCAACGAGACTCTTCTCACGCTCCTCTCGGAGGCGCTGGGTCTCTTGTTCGAGAGCCCGTTTCTTCAGCCCGTTTCCCAGCTGAAGGAGGAGCTCGTCCGGGGTGAACGGTTTGGATATATAGCCGTACGCACCCTGTTTTATCGCCTGTACTGCCGTTTCTATGGAAGCGTAAGCGGTAATAATAAGCAGAACGCAGTCCGGGTCCGCCTCATGCATCCTTCTTGTGAGCTCTATACCGTCTATTCCGGGGAGCTGAAGGTCAACGACAGCTGCGGTAAACCCGTTCTCATGTGTGAAGATATCGAGACCCCGCTCCCCGTCATCCGCTGAAAGTACTTCGTACCCTGCTTTCTCTAGGACCCTGCAGCAGCCCTCGCGGATTCCTCTATCGTCATCGATCACCAGAACACGTATATCTTCATCATACATTTTTTCCGTTCTCCATACATTCTTCTGTGAGTTCCCGCACCTTGGCCATGAATTCGTGCTGCGAAACAGGTTTGTCGAAGTATGCATCCGCGTTGATACACTTAAGCTCCTCAGAGGAGTGCGGCTTGAAATCGAAGCCCCGACGGCTCGATGCCGCGGTGACGATAATGACGGGGATGTCACCGAGTGAGGGGTCTTGTTTTATCTCAGCCGAAACCCTGAACCCCGAATCCATGCTCGTCATCATCAGGTCCGTTACAACAAGGTCCGGCTTCTGCTCCCGCATCGTGCGTATCGCCCTGGAGGTATTGTCAAAGCAGCTGACCATGTATCCGTTTTTCTCGAGCAGCCGTCGATTCATCTCGAGGAAATCCTGGTCGTCATCAATCAGCACTACGGTCTTCTTTTTCACTCTCATCGGTCATTCTCCCGGACTATTTTCAGGCTTCTCTGAAAGCATCTCCCTTATGACCTCGAGCAAAAGCTCCGGTTCAACGGGCTTTTCTATGAGCAGGTCTACCGGCAGCCATTTCTCGTCAGGTTCGAGCTTGATGGGGAGGACCGTATTCACAGAAGTGAGCATGAGCAGAGGGATTTTTTTCGTGAGTTTTGAGCTCCGAAGCTTTCTCGAAACACCATATCCCTCATTTCGTGTGGTCATCATCATGTCAAGGATAATAAGGTCCGGGATATCCTCCCGGACCTTATCGAGACATTCCGTGCCGTTATACGCAACAAGTACCTCATAGCTGTGCCGCTCCAAAAGCGCCTTGTTCATGGCAACGAAATCTGCGTCATCGTCAACCAATAAAACCTTCTTTCTTGCCTCCATGGGTGCCACCTCTGTCGCCTGCGGCTCAAGTTTCCTTCTTCGATATCAACGGTCGCCTGCGGCTCAAGTTTCCTTCTTCGATATCAACGGTCGCCTGCGGCTCAAGTTTCCTTCTTCGATATCAACGGTCGCCTGCGGCTCAAGTTTCCTTCTTCGATATCAACGGTCGCCTGCGGCTCAAGTTTCCTTCTTCGATATCAACTTATCGAAACCCGGCTCTTATATGCGAGCCCTGGCTTCATAGCTCGTATGCAGGAGATGATGGGAACGTTCGCCGAGCGGACTCCCCAGAAACTCTTCGTAGATCTGCGTGACCTCCGGGTTCTCGTGTGATTTCCGTAAGGTTTTTCCCTCATCCTCTTTGTAGATCGCTTCGATCCTTTTTTTCCGCACCGCGTTCGTCGTGAGCCTGGGCTGCCCCCCGCCTCCTATGCATCCTCCGGGGCACGCCATCACCTCGATAAAGTGGTAATCCGCCTCGCCCGATTGAATCCGCCGGATGATCCTCTTCGCGTTGCCGAGGCCGTGCGAAACCGCAACCTTGAGCGTCACACCCCGGAGAAAATCCCATTCGGGAACCGTTTTTTCTATCTTCACGGACGCCTCCTTCACGCCTTCAAGACCTGCGATCGGTTTTACGTGCAGACCGCTGAAAGGCAGCGGTGACCCGGTCACGATCTCGTAAACGGTTCTCAGCGCCGCTTCCATTACCCCTCCGGTATTTGCAAAGATATCCGCTGCTCCGGATGAGGTCTTTCCCATCGGATCGTCCATCGTATCGTCCGGGAGGGAGGTGAAATCTATTCCTGTTTCCCCGATGAGCATGCCGAGTTCCCGCGTTGTGAGAACGATATCGACGTCCTTGACCGAGCTGTCGTTCATCTCCGGTCTCGCGTTTTCGAACTTCTTCGCCGTGCAGGGCATAACGGAAACGACCACGATCTCCTCAGGTTTTTTCCCGACTTTCTTTGCAAGGTAGGTCTTCGCCAAAGCCCCGAACATCTGCTGCGGAGACTTACACGTCGAAAGATTCGGGAGAAGCTCCGGATAGAAATGCTCCGCATATTTGATCCAGCCGGGACAGCAGCTCGTGAACTGCGGAAGCGCTACATCCTCTTTTTCCACAAGCGCCTTTTTGAGACGCACGAGGAGTTCGGTCCCCTCTTCCATGATGGTGAGGTCTGCGGTAAAATTCGTATCAAAGACTCTGTCGAATCCGATAAGCCGCAGGGCGCGTACCATCTTCCCTGTGACAAGCGTTCCCGGAGCAAACCCGAAACATTCACCCAGTGCCGCCCTTATTGCCGGTGCCGTCTGAACGATTACGAACTTATCGGGATCATCGAGCGCATCCCAGACCTCCTGGACCTGGTTTTTCTCGCCGATCGCCCCCACAGGGCATGCCGCCGAGCACTGCCCGCACTGAACACACACGACGCTCTCAAGGCTGCTCGAAAACGCCGGGCCCACGACCGTTTCGAACCCGCGGTCCTGTGGAAACAGGGCACCGACTCCCTGGACCTCGTTACACATACTGACGCAGCGACGGCAGAGAACGCACTTTCCCGTATCTCTCACGAGCGCAGGTGTTGTGCTGTCCGTCACTCCCGTGTGCTTCTCTCCAGTGTGATGTATCTCGCGTATCCCGAGCTCCTTCGCGATGCTCTGCAGCTCACAGCTTCCGTTCCGGTCACAGGTCTGGCAGTCTCCTTCATGGTCGGAAAGCAGAAGCTCTACAATAGTACGGCGCGCCGTTCTCACCCTCCTGCTCTTCGTGCTGATCTTCATCCCGTCGGACACAGGAGTCACGCAGGATGCCACGAGATTCTTGGCTCCTGCGACCTCCACGAGACACACGCGGCACGCGCCTATTGCCTGGATGTCCTCGAGGTAACACAAGGTGGGGATCTGTATCCCCGCACTGCGCGCTGCTTCCAAAATCGTCGTTCCTTCCGGAACTTTTACAGTCCTTTTATCAATTTCTACTTGTGGCATGGCTCTTTACTCCTCTCGTTCTCTGTACTCGCATCGAAGGCATCTCTTTGCCTCCTTTAACGCAACGGGTTCCTTCCACGGGAGCTCGACTTCACTGAAGTTCCCCTTTCTCATGATGAGCGATAGAGACTTCAGCTTCGATCTCCCGTACTCGACGGGATCCTCATCCGGATCAAAGCATGTATCAACTTCTTTCTCCTCCCGCCAGAACGAGTGATCCTCCCCGGTAAGGAAGAGATCAATACCTGCGGCACCCCTCTCTCCGCCTGCAACGGCATCGGCCACCGAGGAAGGCCCGTTTACTGCGTCTCCGCCGGCAAAGATCCACTCGACCGATGTCTGGCCTGTGATGGGATCGACCTCTATGAAGTTTCTGCTGCCTGTCCTAATATCCGTACCGCCGAGCAGCCCTTCCGTATCGAGAGCCTGCCCTATTGCGAGAATGAGCTGATCGGCCTCCATAGAATACTCCGTCCCGTTTTGAACCGGACGCTTCCTTCCGCTTTTGTCGAACTCTCCGAGCTCCATGCACTGGCACCGAATTCCGTCTATTCCTCCGTTGGAGGACACTATTTCGTACGGAGAAACGAGATAACTAAAAAGCACTCCCTCCTTCTGGGCCTCAGCCACCTCCTCCGCGTACGCAGGCATCTGGGATCTCGTACGCCGGTAGAGGACCCTCACGCTGTCTGCGCCAAGCCTCAGGGCGGTGCGGGCGGCATCGATCGCAGCGTTCCCTCCTCCCACAACACACACTTTCTTCCCCACAGGGACGCTTCCTTTGAGATTGTACTCTCGCAAGAATGAGATCGCCTGAACACATCTCGGGTTCGAAAGACCTCCGAGCGACATGCCGATTCCGTCGGGAGCACCGATGCCGACGAACACGGCCTCGTACTCTATACTCTTTAGCTTCTCGAGGGTAAAGTCTTCTCCAAGCCTCACCCCTGTCTCTATGTGTACCCCCATATCGCGTATCATACCGATCTCTCGCCTCAAAATGTCCCTCGGCAGACGGTATGCAGGGATTGCCTGCACCAGCATGCCGCCGGGTTCCGTCATGGCCTCGAATACATCGGGACGGTAGCCGAGGCGCGCGAGGAAGTACGCGCAGGAAAGCCCCGCCGGTCCTGCGCCGATGACAGCCACCTTTCGCCTTCTGTTCTCCTCGTTTCCCCTTATCTCCGGAAGCCTGATCTTTTTCTCCTGGTCCGCCATGAACCTCTTCAGGACACGGATAGAGACAGGTTCATCGATCGTCTGGCGCCTGCACTTATCTTCGCATCTGTGAAAGCATACCCTCGAGCAGACAGCGGCAAACGGATTTCGCTCTCTGTGAAGCCGGAGCGCGTCGTCGTACCGCTTCTCACCTATGAGAGACACATAGCCCGGTATATCGACGCCTGCGGGACAGTTGTTCTGGCAGGGTGCCCGCACGATTTCAGGGCAGACACCCGCAGGGCAGCGTTTGTCCCGAATATGGGCGATGAACTCGTCCCTAAAATGCCGTATCGCAGAGAGCACGGGGTTCGGCGCGGTCTGGCCGAGCCCGCAGAGCGAGGTATCCTTTATCGTGTTCCCGAGCTCGATGAGCTTCTCAATATCACCCTCCTCTCCTTTCCCTTCGCATATCCGCGTGAGTATCTCGAGCATCCTCCGGGTACCGATCCGGCATGGGGAACATTTTCCGCACGACTCCTCCTGCACAAACTCCAGGAAAAATCTCGCTATATCCACCATGCAGGTATCGTCATCCATGATGATCATCCCGCCGGACCCCATTATCGCCCCGAGCTCCGCGAGCGATTCATAGTCGACTGGTGTGTTGAGGTACTGCTTGGGAATACAACCTCCGGATGGCCCCCCTATCTGCGCAGCTTTGAACGGTTTTTTGTTCTTCACTCCTCCCCCGATATCGTACACGATCTCTCCGAGCGGCGTTCCGATGGGGACTTCGACGAGTCCGGTGTTTTCCACGGCCCCTGCGAGGGCGAACACCTTAGTCCCCCTGCTCTTCTCGGTTCCGAAAGAAGCGTACCATTCGGAACCTTTCAATATGATGATTGGAATGTTTGCGTAGGTCTCGACATTATTGAGCAGGCTCGGCTTGTTCCAGAGACCCTTGTTCGCCGGGAAGGGCGGCCTGGGGCGCGGCTCTCCGCGGTTTCCCTCTATCGAAGTCATAAGGGCAGTCTCCTCGCCGCACACAAATGCCCCGGAACCCATACGGATCTCCAGGTCGAAATCGAATGCTGTACCGAGGACCCCTCGTCCCAGAAGTCCGTACTCTCTCGCCTGCTCCAGGGCGCCAGAAAGCCTCTTTACCGCGAGAGGATACTCCGCTCTTACATATATGTATCCATTCCTTGCGCCGATCGCATACGCTGCGATAGCCATTGCTTCTATCACGCTGTGAGGATCACCCTCGAGGATGCTCCGGTCCATGAAGGCTCCCGGATCGCCCTCATCTGCATTACAGAGGACGTATTTGGGCTCACCGTCCGCCCTTCGGCAGAACTCCCACTTCAGCCCGGTGGGAAATCCAGCGCCTCCCCGCCCCCTGAGACCGGAACGTTTGACGACGTCTACCACCTCTTCAGGGGTCATTTCGGTAAGCACCTTTGCAAGGGCCCCGTACCCATCCTGTGCGATATACTCCTCTATACGCACAGGATCGATGAGCCCGCAGTTTCGAAGCACGATCTTCACCTGCTTCTTGAAGAAATCGGATTGGGTGATCTCTCGGATCTTATCCTCCCCTGGCTTTGCCCTGTGAACGATACGCTCCACGATCCTGCCCTTGAGCAGGTGTTCTTCGACTATCTCTTCCGAATACTCCGGTTTGAGGTTCTCATAAAGTATCCCGTCGGGGTATACAAGGGCGACTGGCCCCACGGCGCAGGGTCCCAGACATCCCGTCTCGACGACACTCACGTCATTCGTGAGTCCGAAGCGATCTACCGCTTTCTTGAGGGAAACCGATACTTCCAGCGCACCGGAAGCCACGCAACCTCCTCCGGTACATACGAGAATATGATTCTTCACTAAGTTCATGGCCTATTCATCTCCCTTCTGTTCTATTCCGTAATGAAGTAACCTGTTACCGGGTTACCCTCCACCACATGGTCCCGAACGATCTCCTGCACCTTTTGGACGGTGAGGCGTCCGTATCTGTACTCGTTCCCATCAGAGTCCTGCAGTGTGCATAGCGGCTCCTGGTCACAGAGCCCGATGCAGCCGGACTGTCTCAGCGTAACCGTCTCTATCTTTCTGTCGCCGAGCTCCTGCGCAAGCTTATTAAGTATCTCCCGCGCGCCGGCGGCGATCCCGCACGTTCCCATATGCACAATTATCTGCATAGATTTCGGTTCGCCTCTGAGGCTTATCCCTTCCCGTGCCGCGTCTCTCAATTTTTTCAGGTCTTTCACGTTCTTGATCTTCTTTCCCATCTCACTCTCCTTTGCTGTGGTCTCTGTACCCGTCGAGGATATCCCGGACCTTGCGCGGCTTCACCCTCTGGAGCACATCGTCGTCGATCATGATCGTCGGTGCGAGCCCGCAGGCCCCGAAGCACCTTCCCACCTCGAGCGAGAACTCTCTGTCGGGGGTCGTTCCCCCCACATCGATATCGAGCTCCGCTTTAAGCGCATCGAGCACCTGCTTTCCACCGCGTACGTAGCATGCGGTCCCGAGACAAACACGGACCAGGTGCCTCCCCCTCGGCACCGTGGAGAAGAAGGAGTAGAAGCTTACGACCCCTGAAACCTCGCTGTAAGACTTGTCCAGACCGATGCTGATATGCTTGAGAACCGGCTCCGGAAGATACCCGAACAGTCCCTGTGCAATCTGCAGCACCGGAATGAGCGCACCCGGTTTGTCATGGTACTCCTCCAAAAACCCGTCAAGCCTCTTCAGGAGCTCTTGATCGAGCTCCTGCTCGAGCTCCTCTGCTTCTTCCGACCCTGTCAGAACGTCTGTCGTCGTTTCACCACTCATAATTCACTCCTCTATCTTTATGTTATTGAATAACATCCAGCATGCGTATTCCCCTCTTTATTTCCTCGTATACAGCAGCTGCAAGCGCAATGCTGCTTTTGGGGTCGAGGCTGCGCCCTCTGAGGGAGCGCCCTCTTTTGAGTTCCGACACAACCACTTCGATCTCCTCCTCCTGCACCCTCAACCTGCACCTCAGCTCGAGGTGGGGATTCGTGACCACTACCGAGGAGAGCGTTCCCGCAAGATCTCCGAGAGGGCTTCTGTCAACGTGACTGATTCTCATCGTTGCAGATACACACAAGCCCCCCAGCACCGAGCGCCCCAAAGAGAGCGTTCCCCCTGCCCTCTCTACACCGCTCTTAAAAAGACTCAAGCCAAGTCCGGTTCGCTTGCCGGTTTTCGTCGTATAGAACGGATCTGTCGCCACATCGCGTGAAACCTCGAGTCCCTTCCCGTTGTCGTCAACAGTGATCTCGAGCGTATCCAGTTCGGGCTTCTCTGCAACCGACACCCATATCTCAGAGGCCCCCGCCTTGATTGCATTCTCCACTACGTCAAGAATGTGAAGAGAGAGCTCACGCAACCCAGCACCTCCTTCCGCCGCGCCCTTTCATCGCGAGCACGATCTCTTTCCACGTTGGGGCGTACAGTTCGAACACCGTGCACATCCTGCCGATATCCCAGAGCGAATGGCTGTCAGACGAAGCGATGACCGGGAGCCCCAGTGAAAAAAGTTCCTCACAGCAGGAATATGACCCGGTAATTTCAACCGCATCGAATTTCACACCCTCAGGGATGAAACCGAGCTGACCCAGAACGCTGAACGAGGGCCGATCGATATGCGCAGCTACCGCGAGCCCTCCGTTATTCCTGATGATCCCGACACTCTCTTCAATGCTCAAGGTCGTCGCAGAGGAGAAAAGTTTCGGTTTCGATCCTCCTTTATGAAAAACACCTTCCTTCTCCCCGGGATTTCGGGCGCCGAGCGCCTCGCTCAGCGACTCTGAGACCGCACTGCCCACCGCCGATGCCTGTGCGTCATCACCAAACAGGCCGAGCACGTGCACCTCCTCGCATGTCGTTATCTCCATTCCCTGCAGCACGACAAGCCCGCCGGAGGCGGCTTCCCTTACTCTGTTCGAGTTCGCCGTGGTGTTGTGGTCGCATATCGCGATAACCCCCAAACCCCTTTCGAGGGCCGTCTGTACTATAGCCCCTGGAACCATCTCCTCTGAGGCGCATGGTGAGAAGTTCGTGTGGATATGAAGATCCGCTACGATTCTTTTCACCTCTTCGCTCCACTGATTCCGAGCTCGTACATCCTCCCGGCAACGGTGAAAGTCGTCTCCTGCGAAGAGAACAGAAAGAGCTTCTCCTCGGTGGCCCTCTTTTTCACCTCTTCATCCGGGACCATACCCGAAGAGAAGATGACAGCTGCCACACCTGCATGCAGCGCCACGGCGATTACGTTCATGTGTACCTGAATCGTAACGAGTACGCACCCAGCAGGTGCATTCGCAAGAACGTCGCTCAGGAGGTCCGACGCGTGCCCAAAGCGAACGTCAGTTGAGAGGCTGTCCTCCCCTGCACCGGAAAGGGTAGAGAGCCCGAGCCGTTCTGTTATCTCTCTCAATTTCATTGTCCCTCATCTCCCTTTTCCCTGGGTTGGACGCAATCCGATTCGGCCGCCCGTCCCAGAACAATGTCCTCGGCTAAAGCTGCGCAGTCCGGAGCGCCGCACATCCCGCAATCCTTACCGGGAAGTGACCCCATCACCGTATCAATCTTTGAAAGCAAAACGATCGCTTCCGCGAGGTTCGGGTGAAGGCGCATCCCCTCCCGTGCTCTGTACGGTTCTCCTCTCTTCACCGCAACTTTTGGCTGTGCATTCCCCATGGAAAACCGATCCGCCCTGTGGCCTGCGAGCGCAGGGTTTTCCCTGTACAGAGGCGAACCGGCGCACCCGTAACTGCACGCATAAGTCTCCAGTATCTCCACGTCCTCAACGAGACCGTTTTCCGTCCTTTCGAGGATATCAACCACCTCATTCATACCGCTCACAATGAGGCTTTTTTGTGAACTTTCCAAAAAGCTGTCTTTTTCTTCGAGACAACCGTTTTCCGCGTGGAGGTGCCCTATCTCCACGGGCCGCAATTCCTGCTCCCGCATAACAGCGCAGGTCTCTGACGGGGAAACGACAATTGCCTCACATTCATCATACATGGAACGAAACAGCGTAAACTGGCTGGGACAGGCTGCAACGCACAGCAGAGGGCGGGCCGATGTTCTGGAGATCAGTGCCTCCAGGGGCGAGAGGTATGGAGCAAGGAGTGAGATGAGGGAGGGGAACCGTGTTTCTATGAGGTTCACTACTGCCGGACAGACCGGTGAAATTACAGGCTTTTTTACTTCCTTATGCACCGATCGTTCGGCCACAGCCCTTCGCAGAGCTACCTCGCAGCCCGCGGTGGTAAAAACGTCTGAAAACCCGGACTTCTCGAGCACCCGAAACACGTACTGGGGGGGGTGCGCCGCACCGAACTGCGCAAGTAGCTCGGTTGGAACCAAGAGGACGCCCCTCTCGGCCTTTACCGGAAAGAAGCTCCTTGACTTTAGTGTGATGGCCCCGCTCTCGCACACACCCATACAGGTGGTGCAGTCCACACAGCGGTGACGCAGGATCTCAGGTCTTTTTTCGTGGACCCTTATCGCTCCCATCGGACAGGCGCGAACACAGGCGAGGCATCCGCTGCAAACCCCCTCCCGCACTACCAGGGAGTTACCGTGACCCGCTGTACCCTTGTGGGTGTTTAACCTGATCGTTGCCCTGATGTACGTTCCCTTCCCTACACTGGACTCGATCCTGAAGAAGTCGCTGTTCTTCCTTATGTTAGGCAGGCCCATCCCTGCGCCGAACCCCATCTCGCGTGCAGCCTCCGGAGCGGTCGAGTACCCCTCCTTCATCGCCTGAGTTATGTCCGATATACCGGGCCCTTCGTCTCGGATTTCCATATCGAGGTAGCTGTCACCGAATGTAACATCCATGGTCCCCCTGTCTGCATGGATCACAACGTTCATTTCCGCCTCATACGCCGCGATCATGACTCGCCGGAGCACAGCGGGGTCCACGCCTATCTTCTTGAGACGGGTCTTCAAGAGGCTGGAGGCGAGCCCGGCGTTCCGATAGTTTCCACCTGCAATAGTGTAAGACTCTCGTATCATCGATCCTTATCGCCTTCCGTGACGAGACACTGGTATATCCTGCCGCATGTCTCGAACATGCCCTCGCGGGAGACAAGCACCGCAGTACCGTTACCAACGGCGAGACTCACCATCTCTTCCCCGATCGGGACTCCGTTCAGAAGACATATCCCGGGCACTTCCATGAGGGCAGCTATTCTGAAGAGCTGGGAGTTTGCGAGATTTGTAACAAGCAGCGTCCTTTCCGATGCGGCGTTCAAAAGCTCGCTTATCCTGTCGCCGGCATAGACGAAGCGGACACTTTTTCGATCCCCTGGGGGTGTGAAGATCTTTGCTCCTATCCGTTCTGCGAGATCATCTATATTCATCTCTCTTCCCTACGGCTGTATTTCTCGTCATATCAATTAGAGCAAATACCATGCCACAGGGACTTCATGACAGGCAGGGTTGATACAGGAGGTGAAAATACCCTTAAAAAGGAAGGAAGTTGTAAGCTTATTTCTTTTACAGCAGGGAGTTACCGCTTAGTGCATGCGGCATCACACAGGCCGGTCGGTACCTGCAGGGGAGGCTTGACACTGAAAAAGAGGCGGCTTTGAATGTGCGCGAACCGCACATGGGAGAACCGTTCCCAAAATCTACTATTTCCTGTAATCCTCCTTGTTCATCCCGTACTTCTTCATCCGCTCATACAGCGCCCTTCTCGATATCCCGATAGACCTGAAGGACGCGTTGATCTCCCCGTTATTCTCCTGCAGGGCCTGTTCGATAACAGCTCTTTCGGTCCTCTCCATCTCCTCGCGCAGTTTACCCTGTGTAGCCGGGAGGGAAAGAAGCAGCGGTGCCCAAAGACCCTCATCCTGAATGAAGGGACCTGTTACACCCTGACGGGAGGTGATCACCATCCTTTCCACCGCGTTCTTGAGCTCGCGGACGTTTCCGGGCCATGAGTAGCCTATCATCTGGGCCATAGTTTCTTCGGGAATCTCCGGTACCGGCATCCCGTTTTTTTCGGCGACAACACGGAGGTAGTGCAGTATAAGCAGCGGGATGTCATCGCTGTGCTCTCTCAAAGGCGGCACGTTGATTGTGAGGACCATGATCCTGTGATAAAAGTCCTCCCTCATGCTGCCTTTCTGCACCTCCTCCCTGAGATTGACCTTGGAGGTTACGAGCAGCCTTACATCGACCCGTTTCGGAGTATCCCTGCCGAGAGGCTGTACGAGTCCGTCCTCTAGCACCCGAAGGAGTCGGATCTGTGCCGGTATCGAGATGCTCTCTATCTCGTCGAGAAGGAGCGAACCCTTCGACGCGGTGAGCAGGGCGCCCTCTCTCTGGGCCACGGCCCCGGTGAATGCCCCTCTGGCATGTCCGAAGAGCTCGCTTTCGAGCATCGTATCCGGAAGGGCGCCGGCATTGACAGGTATGAAAGGCTTCTCGGAACGGCTGCTCACCGAGTGTATCGCGCGGGCCACGAGCTCCTTCCCCACACCGGTCTCTCCGCAGATGAGCACCGGAGCATCGGAATCTGCAACGGTCTCTATCTGGGCGTAGAGGTCCTGCATGATCCTGCTTCTTCCTATCATATCGTGTCTGCCGTCCTCGCCCGGCTCCAGCAGCTTGAGCCTTTTTTTAAGGTCCGAGCTCTCCCTCCTGAGCCTCGTTATCTCCGCGGCGCGTATAACGGAGGCGAGAAGTATATCCTCTTCGAACGGCTTTTCGACAAAATCGAATGCACCGGATTTAAGACAGCGTACCGCCATGGCGATATCCCCATGACCTGTGATCATTATCACAGGGGCCTGGATCTTACGCCGCTTTGTTTCGTTCAAAAACTCTTCCCCGCCCATTCCCGGCATCTTGACGTCAGTTATCAAACATCCGGCTCCGTCGATGCCGGGCCACGAGAGCGCCCCCTCTGCGGATGAGAACAACTCTACTCTATAGCCCCTTAAACTCAGCATCTGCCCTATCGATTCCCGGGCGGCTTCATCGTCATCGATTACAACAACGCTGTCCCGCTCCTGATCCATGAATTCTCTATTCCTCCCTTGTCTTTTCCGGCAGCCTCACCTTGAATGTCGATCCCTGCCCGGGGGTGGAGACTGTTTCTATCGTGCCCCCGTGCTCCCTTATAATTCGGAGAGAGATGGACAGTCCGAGCCCCATTCCCTCCCCCGGCTGCTTTGTCGTGTAGAACGGTTTAAAGAGCTTTTCAGACTCCGCCTTCGAAAACCCTTTTCCCGTATCCCTGACCTCCACAAAAATGCCGGAATCGTCTACATCATCGGCTCCTGTCCGTATGTACACATGTTTCGACTCAACATCGTCCATCGCCTGCCTGGCATTTGAGAGAAGGTTCAGAAAGACCTGTTCGAGGCGTACCCAGTCGCCGAGGACCGGCGGAGGGTCTTCATCGAGAATGAGGTGTACCTGCACTCCCGAGAGACGAAGCTGAGGCAGAAGAAATTCGACACATTCCATTATGAGATCGTTTATATCGATGGTGGTAATATTCATCTCCGAACGCCTGGCGAGTTCCCGCATCTGATGAATGATTTTCGAAGCCCTGTTGACCTGGTTGGAGATGAGTGAGAGATTGCTTCTTACCTTGTCAGGACCTTCCAAGTTGTGGTCCATCATGTATATAGCATTTTTTGCATAGTTCTGTATGCCGGTGAGCGGCTGGTTGAGCTCATGGGAGATCGCCGCAGCCATCTCGCCGAGCTCTATCAATCGATAGTAATGAATAAGCTGCTCCTCCTGCTTCTTGGCAAGGGAGGAAAGCTCCTTTCTTTTCTCTTCCAGCTCCTTGCGCTTCGTGATGTCGTAGATATTCATCAGTACGGCGGTTTCTCCCTCATAGATCGTTTCACTCCTCGAAACATCCGCCCAGACCACCATCTCATCCTTCCTCACGAACCTGCATTGGTAGCTGAGGTTCGTATTCTGCTGCCGTGACTCGGCTGCAATCATCCGCTTTATCCTTTCAATATCTTCGGAGTGGATCAGCTCCCAGATGGACCTGCTGGTGAGCTCCTCCTTGCTGTGGTGCAGAATATCCTCGATCCTGCGGTTGGCGAAGACAATCCTGTCTTCCCTGTACACGAGCACACCAGTGAGAGAATCCTCGATGAGCAGTTTGTACTTCTTTTCGGAAAGGCTGAGCTCCTTCCGCTGTTCCAATACTTCCTGTCTGAGAAAACCGATACAGAATGCAACCATAACGAAGAAGAGCATCCTTATGAGGTCGTGCCAGACCGGGCAGGTCGCGATACCGAAGAGGTGAAAAGAGGTAATCATGATCCCAAGGCTTATTGCGACAAGGATGCCTCGCTTCCCCCACCACATTGTCGCGATCACGACAGGGATATATATGAAGTGGGTGTAGATAATGTCCGTTTTTAGTATGGAATGGAAGAAGAACCCTATGCCCCAGGATACCACGACAAGAGACAGGATAACGGCGATCTGGAAAGGAAGTGACGGCGAAGCCTCTCTTCCCTCTTTCTTTTTTACAGACTTCATGATATTACCTGATCTCTGCATCTGGAAATTATACGACAGATAGCTGAGAGGGAATTCAGAATAGAGTACGTAGTGTTAGTGTCAGAGCAGCTCATCCTCCGAATAGCAAAACAAAACGGTATATCAGAGGATAGCCCGGGATCAATCCGTACGTCAAGCAAAAACACCAGGCCCTTTTTTCCGGCCTGGCGGACATCTCTTAAGTCATATCGAAGTTCAACGGTCTGCTGCAGTCCTATAACGCAGACCACCGCAGCCGGACCCAGTGAATTTTACAGCACCGCTCACATCAGCCGCCTGGAATGATTGACAGGGGGGAACAAGTGAAACTATATTAAATTAGTCGATACTAAATATTTCGGCATGAAATTACACTGATACCGGGCTTTAACTCCGCAGCCGTCGGCATCCATAATCTGTCATTAGTACCTTAATACTGATTTTCTTGCCTTTGTGGCAAGAAAATATTTTAATCAAGAATGTGGCTTGTCCACATTAGGATACCGACGGCAACGCATCACAGGCAATGCCTGTGATGTGAAACGGCTGCAGTTTTTCCAACTTGGTTTTTGTATTAATGCGGTTTTCTAAACAATTGCATAGCAAGGAGTTTAAATGATGACTTGGCAGCTGTAAAAAATAATATTTACGGTGAACAAAGCGCCAAAAGCCCCGTTACTTACAGTTTGCTGTTGGTCATGAGAAACGGGGATTGAACCCCTCATTCCTATGTGAGAAGTGGGGGTTAAACAGCCCATCGGTATCTTTTTTACTGACAAGGATTTGAAAAACAGATTAAAGCGTTGCCGAATCTGTTACAATCAGCTTGTAGGAGCCCGGCGGTACCGGAACATTAAAGGAGTATATCATGCCACGAAAATCCTTTTTTAAAATAATGTTCTCAAAGGCACCAAAGAGGGCGATATCCCTGCCGCCTCTTTTCCTGGTACTGACCCTGTTGGCGCCAGCTCTTCCGGCGTCATATTCATATGCGAAAAACCCTGACGCGCCCGGCACCGTACGGATACTGGCTCCCAGATCAACAGCCTCGACCCCGCTTCTCATTCTCGCTGAAAAGGACCCGATCGAGGGCACTGACATCGTCGTCGAGCTCTTCATCAACCACCCCGCTGCGATGGCCAGGCTCATAAAGGGGGAGGTCGACCTGCTCTTTACGGGTACGAGCGCGGGATGGGAGAACCGGTTAAACGGCGGGCCGTTGGTAATGGTCAACACCGGCGTGTGGGGTGTATCATATCTCGTCAGCAGGGATGAAAAAATCCGATCCTTCGCTGATCTCGCGGGCAAGCGTATCGCGCTCCCCTTTCCGGGTGCTCCTCTCGATTTCCAGACTCGCTATCTTCTGTCGAAATCGGGCCTCGACCCCGACAAGGACCTCAGCATACGCTACGCCCCTTACACACAAACCGTTCCCATGCTCCTGTCTGGAACTATCGACGCGGCCCCCCTTCCTGAGCCTCTTGCCACGAATGTTATCATGAACAGGGGCCTCCTGAGGGCCATAGACTACAAGGAGGCATGGGCCGAGCTGAGCGAAACCGGCGGTGAAGACTCCCGCTATTCTCCCCAGGTCAGCCTCTTTACGACCCTGCAGAGGATAGACGACTTGAAGGAAACGATCGTAAAGATAACCGGGGAGTGGAAGGAGGCATCGGCTTGGGTCCGGGACCACAGCACAGAAGCCGCGCGGCTTACAGAGACGCAGATCGATGTTCCCAGAGATGTTCTGCAAACGGCGATTGAGAACACACTCTTTTTTATTCCCTCGTTCGAAAAAAACATGGACCTTGTTCAGGATTATTACAGTAAGGTAAGAAAGTACCTGCCGGGGAAGCGAGAGGACCTCGACCAGGATTTCTTTTTTATACCGTAAAAGAGGTCATAGTGAAAGAGAAACTTACTTTTATCACCCTCGGCAGCATTGCCCTTGTTGCGGTGTGGACAGTCCTCTCCCTGCTGCTGGGCGCGTATATCATCCCGCCGCCATGGACGGCCCTTTTTGAGACGGTTTCTCTCTTCAGCCTCGGTTTCACATGGAAACATATCCTTATCACTCTTTTCAGGGTCTTTGCGGGGTTTTCACTGGGGTTCGTCTCCGGAATGGTCGTCGGATTCGCTGCAGGGAGATCAAAGCGCGTCGAACAGTTCTTCAGGCCGACAATACTCCTCTTCCAGGGGATCCCTCCGATCCTCTGGGCGATTCCTCTCATCCTGGTATTCGGTATCGGGCTCGTCTCGCCGATGATCGTCATCGCTCTTATATGCTTCCCTCTCGTTGCTGTAAACATCTCCGAAGGAATCAAAACGGTTCCGAAAGAGCTCGAAGAGATGGTTGGAGTATTCTCCCCCGGCCACGTCCCGAGGATACGCGAGGTCGTACTACCTCACCTGAAGCCGTTTATAACCTCCTCCCTTAAGCTCGGGGTAACGCTCGGTATAAAGGCGTCTGTCGTTGCAGAGTATTTCGGTGC
>Ga0307378_10001136_pt1 | contig 44140 bp, 63 predicted proteins | sample UN1MG_FD_202238 | JGI IMG/M metagenome (GOLD analysis project Ga0307378, IMG submission 202238) | Soil microbial communities from Risofladan, Vaasa, Finland - UN-1 | ecosystem: Environmental > Terrestrial > Soil > Coastal area > Acid sulfate soil | place: Finland: Risofladan, Vaasa | collected... | reverse complement strand
TAAAAGAGCGGTTTATTGTTGTAGTTACTACAACGATGATTACGAATACCAAACCAAAGATGGAATTTACCATTTAATTAGAAATGGTGTTGATTTACTGGATGGTAAAAGAGCGGTTGCTTGTTTGAGTTACGACAACGGTGATTATAAATACCAAACCAAAGATGGAATTTACCATTTAATTAGAAATGGTGTTGATTTACTGGATGGTAAAAGAGCGGTTGATTGTTGGAGTTACGACAGCGGTGATTATAAATACCAAACCAAAGACTGGGTTGAGCATTTGATACGTGATGGTGTTGATTTACTGGATGGTAAAAGAGCGGTTGATTGTTATAGTTACCGTAACGGTGATTATAAATACCAAACCAAAGATGGGGTTAAGCATTTAATTAAAAACAAGGAGAAGAAATGAAAATATTAACACTGGAAGAGGCAAAAAAGAAAGGTTTACGTTATTATAGTTACCACAACGGTGATTACGAATACCAAACCAAAGACGGGATTTGGCATTTGATACGAGATGGTGTTGACTTACTTAAAGGTAAAAGAGCGGTTGATTGTTTGAGTTACGAAAACGATGATTACGACTACCAAACCAAAGATGGAATTTACCATTTAATACGAGATGGTGTTGATTTACTGGATGGTAAAAGAGCGGTTGAGCATTTAATTAAAAACAAGGAGAAATAAATAATGATAGAAGCCACAAGAAAAATAGAAACTGACAAATTGAGATGGATTGTAGATAAGATAAGTCATGTAAACTTAGCAAAAGCAATGAATATGTCAATAAGCGGAGCAAAAAGAATATATATGGTACTGGATGATAAATCAGCGTATTTGACAGAACAAACAATAAAAAAAGTTAAAAAAGCCCTAGATGAGCTACAAATACCATGGTGAATAGATGAATTAAAAGGAGACAAATAATATGGAACACAAATACACAAGCCTAGAATTGAGCAAGAAGCTAAAGAAAGCTGGCTGTAAGATCAAAAGTAAATATTTGTGGGATATAGAAGAAAGCAGATTTTATACCCCCGCAGATCAAGAATTGTTTGAAGAAATGCATTGCTTATACATAGAAGATGTCGCAAAGTGTTGCCCAGCATATGATTTACTTTGGGATATTTGCATAAAACATCCAAAAGAGTTTTTCAAATTTATTGATATATTAGAGCATACCTCAGAAATTTTAACTTTTTTGCAAGATGGAAGAAAAAGAGAAGCTGAGCAATATTTTTGGGAGAACTGTTTATTTAATAAGGAGAAGTAAATAGGGAAGAAAGAAGAACTTGAACAAGAACAACCAACAAGTACGCCGAGCGAAAACTCAAGTAACTAGCTGAAAGTTGGGTGTAATGTGAGCCTACAGAGAATTACAAAGTAGGCTCACATTTATTTATTAACTATCATGGTGTAGATAGCCTTTTAATAAGTTTTTAAGTGCTATGTTCTCTTTTACAACGTCTAATATCTTACAAAGAAAAACATCCTCTCTATGCATCATCCTGCTTATTGTATTCTTGTCTATTGGCTTACCATTCTTTTGTATCAAAGAATTACCAAGTTCAGTTTGGCTTTTAAAACCAGCTTGTTTTAATTTATCTTTCATTGGGTACCTCTACTTTAATCCAGTCTTTGGCTTGCAAATCATCTAGCGTTGGAAAATTTGACCACGTTCCACATGAGATATTTTCAACGGAATTTACACAATAAATCTCAGTCTTCTTTAATTTACTACGCATCCAGCTTTCACCGTTTAGTATTCCATTTAATGCTTGTATAAATTCTTTACTTACTTTTTTCATAATCATTTACTCCTTATATTATTAAACACTTTCATCAGCTTTTAAATAAACACAATTCCTGCATTTATCTTTTATCCCGTCTACATCGTCCGTGTGTTCATTATAAACATCACCTTCATGAAACTTATAGCCTGACTCTACAGATTTTATCCCTGAATGCATGCAATTTCTTTTATCGCTCATAAAAATTACTAAGTCATCTTGGTTTTGTTTCTTTAATTCTTCAATTAATTTTTTTACTTTCATTATCATTTACTCCTTATATTTGTTTATTGTTTAATAACCTTTTTATTGTCATATCCTAAAAATTCAAAGTTACGTAACTTAGACTTTGGCACTATGCCCCATATAGTGCCATTTTTGTCTACATTCTCGCACCTATAGTTAACCTCGCTTGAACGGTAGCCACAACCCAAATTTTTCCTCAATATAAATATTGGTTTTCCTCCAAATCCATATATTCTATTTTCCATTTCATTTACCTTTTAATTTATTAATAATGAAAACCTTTTATACAAACGTTGCCTAGTTTGTTGTCTAACATAAACCCACATAATTTACTAATCTCAAATAAACCGTTATCGCCAGTCAATTCGCCTAATTTTCCCGATATTACATCTTTTAAATCTTCTACACAAATAAAGTGGTCAAAAAGCGTGTGCCCTTCCGCATTGTCCATTAATGCTTTTATAATTTTTTCGTCCACGTCTGTTATTCTATAAACCTTAAAATAATCTTTTTTATTTATTTTCATAATTTTACCTTTTAATTTATTAATAATTATTTACTTAAAATATAGCATTTTTTTAAATCCATTTTTAAAGTATCTGGGTATTCTTCGTTTAAAGCTGACTTCTCATAACTTTTCCATGCAGAAAAACTTTCATTTGTAGCTGGATTGTATAAGCTTTCTATGATATCAACGCTTGGGATTAAATAATCCAAATCTTGCATAGAATTACTAGTGTTTAAACCTATTTCTGTGTTTTGGTCTAATTTTTTTAATTCTTTAATCAATTTTTTTACTAACATAATTTCCCTTTTAATTTATTAATAATTATTGTTAACTATAAACTTCTATGTTGTTTCTAAACAGTTTAATCATTCCTGTTTCTGTATCTTTCAAATCATATCTAATATATCCGTTGTCATCTGGCTTCCAAAACCATTTGTTTATTTTATTTTCCCTTAAAATCTTGTTATGATTCTTTCTGATGAACTCCTCTTCCTCTTTAGTTAGCAAATCAACACTTATACTTGCACCTTTTTCGAAAAGAGTATTGATTTTTAATTCTATTGGATCGTTGAATAGTTCTATTGCCTCATCAACTGTTTTAATTTTAAACCACATAATTCCCTACTTAATTTATTAATATATTTGTCTAACTGACAATAACTAGTATAAATCATTAAATTGTAAGTGTCAAGTAAAATTTATATAAAATAAATAAATTTATTACTTTTTTTATTTAAAGTGTATAGGAGATGCAAAGATGGAGAAAGTAGAGTTCATATACAAAACTGGATGAGAGCTAGAAACACAATTAGTTTTTTAGGGTATTGGGAGCAAATACATAATAAGAATTTTAATTGCATCGAATTCGATGCAATTAAAAATAAGGTTGCAAAATAAATTTATATAGTGTATAATAGTAAGTGCTGATTTAGCATTGGTGGAATGCGTCTGTATTGGTAATATACTGGAAGAAAGGAATTCAAGCATCCTAATCAGCTAATAAAGAAGTCGTAATTGCAATTTTTAATAAAAAAATGGCTAATATATTATATGGCAAAATTTAAAAAAAAAGAACAACCTGTCAAGAAAAAAACTTTAGTACAAAAGCTTAAGTCAAAAGTCAAATCTTCAACACGAAAAAAAAGTAAACAGGACGATAAATAAAATGACTGAGCCTAAAGAAGGAAGTACACCATTAAAACCTAACACTTGGGAAGTATTTTCAAATTATTATGCACTAGAAAACAGAACACAACACGAGTCATATTGCCTAACATACCCTAAACAAGCTAAAAACAGTAGTAGAGAGACTATAGATTGTCATGCAAGTAATCTTATGAAAAATGATAAGATACTGACAAGGATAGCTTATTTAAAGAAAACTCTAGAAGAACAAACAATAAAAGAGATAGTATACACGAGACAAGATTCGTTTAAAGTATTTGACGAGAATGTAAGAGAACTTAAAATAAGATTAAAAGAAATAGCAAACGATACTGAACTTTCGTTTAAAGATAAAATATACTTAGAAAATATGCTTCGCAAGAATATAAAAGAACAAGAAGAACAAAAAGCCAAACTTTGGAGTTTATACGTAGAAAAGAAGGCTTTAAACGTAAATATGCCAGAAGATTGGCTTGACGAACTGGATTAGATATGGAACTAAGTGGAAAGGTAGGAACTAGTAAATAGGTTGTATTTTATGAGAAATAACCACGTTGGAAATAAAAAAGTGTTTTCATTTTATTCCGCCCGTGGTACAATAGCATTTTACCCTTGGTTTTATTGAGTTGACAAAAATGGTGATTTATTCGATTTAAGGCTAAGTAGTATATATTAATAATAGGTATTTAAGATAAATTATGAGCAAATATAAAGAATTACTTCATAGAGTAGAAACATTAGAAAGAATAGAGCGAGAAAGAGAAGAAAAGAAATATGAGAAATACTTACATATCATCAAAACTAATCTTCATTCTATAAAACAAAAAACGACTGCAATGTTTCCTTTATATAGTACAACATACAGTGTTCCAAACTTTACTATAACGAAACAAGAGTTTAATTTTTCTGGTTTAGTAAAAGAAAATACATTATTTACAATAAATGGAGTTCTTGTTCCTAAATACGAATATGATCATATTAAGTCTAAAGAATTTGCTGAAGGACTATTTAACTACATAGATAAATACTATAATGACTATATATAACATAATAAAAATCTAATCAATCTAATCAATCTAATCAATCTAATCAATCTAATCAATCAATCTAATCAATCAATCTAATCAATCTAATCAATCTAATCAATACTTAATAATAAAAATTCATTTTAAACCTTTTCTATTTACAAATTAATTAAGTATACTATCATATTAAAACATGTTAATCCGTTAATCCTCGTTCATCCTAGAAGGTAGTTTTTAATGAAACAAGAAGAAAAAAAGAAAAGACAGCGATTAAAAGATGATTTTAGATACTTTGCAAAAAATGCTCTATTAATCAGAACTAAGGGCGGAACTAAGGACGGACAGCTTCTTAAGTTTGAGATGAATCAAGCTCAAAGATATATCCATATGAGAATAGAGAAGCAGAGGAGAGAGAGAGGAAGAGTAAGAGCTATAATTTTGAAGGGGCGTCAACAAGGATGTTGTTATTCGCCAGAAACGAAAGTATTAACTGCAAACTACCAATGGAAACAAATCAAAGATTTAGAGATTGGAGAAAAAATTATTGCAGTTGATGAAAATACTGGAGAGCTAAACAAGGCAGGAAGAAAAGCAACAAGAAAGATTAGAACAGCAGTCATAGAAGCTAAGGCATATCTTACTAAACAAACCTACGAAGTTATAACAGACACAGGAGTGAAACTTGTAGTAACTGGTGAACATAGGCATTTGTGCAAACAGAGGGGAGGAGACAGAGCGGAATGGAGAGAAGTTAATAATACAAAGGTTGGTGATTATATCCGTGTATTATGCAACAAGCCAGAAGAAAGAGAAAAGACGTTTGAGGATGGTTGGTTTAGTGGTATGCTAGACGGTGAAGGAAGTTTTGGAGCTAATCCTGAAGTCAGAATTGGAGTTAGCCAACGCAAAGGCGATGTATTAGACAGAATGCACAAATATTTAAAAGACAATAATATTCATTATTATACTTGCATTGATAAAAGAAAGGCTGGCACTAGTTCTAAACTAGGTAACAAAGAGATACACACTTTAAGAGTAGATAGAATTAGTGATGTTATAAAGCTTTTGATTCTAACACGTCCATCAAGATTTATCACAAGAGAGTTATTTAATGGTAAAAAACTGCCTAAGACTTGTGAAGGCTTTCAAGCATGGGCAAAAGTGACTTCTATAAAACCTCTTGGAGAACGAAAAGTCATAGATTTACAAACAAGCGAGAAGACTTTTATTTGTAATGGGCTTGTTTCTCATAACTCAACTTATGTAGCAGGTCGTTACTATTGGAAAATCATACATAGAAAAGGGATTAAAAGTTTTATCGTTACACATAGAGATGACGCAACTTCCGTTATCTATGGCAAGGTGAAGAATTTTCATGATAACTGTCCTCTTGCTATAAAGCCCAGCACTGGTGTTTCAAATGCGAAAGAATTATCCTTTGATATTTTAAACAGTGGTTATGGAGTCGGAACTGCTGGAAGTGGCAACGTTGGACGGTCTGATACAGTTCAATATCTGCACATGTCAGAAGTAGCTTTTATGAAAAATACCGAAGAGTTGCAAACAGGGCTAATGCAGACTGTGCCTGATATGGACGAGACAGAAATAATTCTTGAAAGTACCGCTAATGGTCTTGGTAACATGTTTCATAAGTACTGTATGGATGCAATCGCTGGAAAAAATGAATATGAGCTAATATTTGTCCCTTGGTTCTGGCAAGACGAATATAGACTAAAATTATCAGAAAACTTTAAATTAGATGAAGATGAGGAAGAATACAAAAAAACATACGACCTTGATGACGAACAAATGGCTTGGCGTAGAAACAAGATAAGCTTCTTTTCTGATGGATTAAGACAATTTAGGCAAGAATATCCAGCAACAATTTATGAAGCATTCCAAAACTCAAGCACGAGAACAGTAATACCAAGTGAATTAATCAATAAATCATTAAGCTTTGAATCACAAAACTATATGAGGTTCTGTGCTATTATTGGTGTTGATGTTGCAAGAGAGGGTAGAGATAGCTCAATTATAGCGGTTAGACAAGGTGACAGGATAATGGCAGTGTTAAAGTTTAAAAGCCAAGATGGTCATCAACTGGCACAAGAAATAATAAAAGTAGCAGATAAGTTTAAAACTAAGTACATATTCATTGATGCAATAGGTGTTGGTTCTTCTCCAATCGACTTCCTGAAATATTATAAGTATCCTTGTAGACCTGTATATAGTGGGGCAGCAGCAGAGAATAAACTACTTTATGCTAACAAAAGAGCTGAAATGTGGTTTAGAATAAAAGAAGCAATGGAGAATGGATTGCAAATTGATAACGATGAAGAGTTAGTTCTTCAACTACAAGTACAAACTTACGACTACAGACTAAGCAATCAGATATTGCTAAAAAGTAAAGATGATATGAAGAAGGAAGGAGTAGGTTCACCTGATAAGGGTGATGCTATTGCCTTGACTTATTCATATTTATTTAATACACTTGATGTTCAAGGCGACAATATTAAAGTTATAAACAATAGTAGTAACAAAGTTTTAGGAGATTAATATGTCATCATTAAAACCATCGGAATGGTTAGAAGATTTAACACCAATTGCAAGGTATGGGTATTATAAACCAAAGAAAAAAGCAGAAGCTAAGGCAGACCAAGCCGTAGCTAATTCAGCAGCTTCAGCAAAAAGTGCTGCAACCGCAGCGGATGAAAGAAGAAGACAAAGACTATTATTGCTTAATCCTTCCGCTAACACTCAACAAAATCAAGCAACAGGAAGAAGTCAACTTTTAGGGGTCTAAATATGGAAGCTAAAGAGATAGTGCAATATTATAATTATTTGAAGAAAGAAAGAAGTAATTGGGATATTTCATTTCAACAAGTGGCTGAATTAGTTTGGCAAACGCAAGCTGATTTTACAGAAACTACTTTGACAAAAGGTGAGTTTATCTGGAACAAACTATTTGACACAACAGCCTACGACTCATTGTTAACTAGAGCCTCATCGTTTCTAGGCATGGTATGGGCTAGTGGAAAGTTTGTTTACACACCAGTTCACAAAGATATTAAGAACGACAAAGACTCTATTGAGTTTTTTAATAGAGCTACAAAAATGGTGCAATATGATTTAGCAAATCCTAAGTCTAAACTAAATACTTCTCTATTTGAAGTAGAGCTTTATTTAGGTTCTTTTGGTACTGGATGCTTAATACTATCTGAAAATGGAGGACGTGTTAGATTTGCTTCTTTGGACTTAAAAGAAATATATATTGATGAAGATGAATTTGGTGATGCAAATGTTCTTATTAGGAAATATGAATTAACAATTGAACAGGCTATTGAAAAGTATGGCTTAACTAATTTAAGTAATGATGTTCAGGCTTGTGCTAGAAAGGGCGGTGATGAGCTAAAGAAAAAGATAATTTTTCTTCACTCAATACGACCAAGAAAGAAAAAGAAAGCAAACGCTGGGGTTTTATCTATGCCTTGGGAAAGTATGCACGTTGAATATGCTACAAACCATTTAGTAAAGGAAAGTGGATTTTTATACAAACCTTTCTTTATTTGTAGAGAGAATAAAAAGTCTGATGAAAAGTATGGTCGTGGTGCTGGCTTCTTAACCCTTGCAGACAATAACAATATACAAACAGTCACTAAAGATTTGATAAAAATATTCAATCTATACTCCGACCCCCCTACTGGGTCTATAAATACTACAACTAATAGTGGAGTAATTGATAAATCACCTGGAGCCCATACAAGTTTTGAATCTATTAATCCAGGGCAAAGACCATTCTTTAACTTAATAGAAGAATTTAACGGTAATCCTCAAGTTTTACTAGAGTTTAGAGACATGTTAAAGAATAATATCACAAAGAAGTTTGATATTGATGTTTTACTAGACTTTAACAGTGAAAGAGAAATGACAGCTACGGAATCAATTCAAAGAGCGGCTATAAGGCAACAAGCACTAGGTTCTAAATTCTGGTCTCGTATTTCGGAAATATACAATCCTATGCTTGAAACAGTATTTAATATATATTTTGAAAATAGGAAATTCGGTTATACTCCAAAAGAAGCTGAATTATTAGAATTTGAGTCAGAAGATGAAACCACTATTGATAGAATACCACAAAAGATAATTGACTTAATGGGTAAAGACGAGCCTGTTTTTGAAGTTGTCTACCATACTCCGCAGGCTAAAGAAAAATTACTTGCAGATGCTCAATCTACACTTAATATTTATCAAAATGCGGCTTATATAGCAGAGGTTACACAAGACCCTTCTGTATTTGACAATCTTAATGACGATGAAGCGTTAAGAGATATGAAAGATATAGTGATTAACTCTAATATATTCAGAACACCGAAAGAAGTTCAGAATATAAGAGATAAAAAACGAGCAATTCAAGAAGCTCAGGCAAAACTTGAAGCTGAGAAACAGTTATCCGAAATTGACAAAAATATTAATAAATAAGGAAAATTATGGAAGATAAGTTTTATATTTTTAACTATGGGGATGATTATTTGTATATTAATTTAGATAATATACAAGCCATACATTTATCAGTTGGAGGAGAAGGACAGGAAGGTAAGATTGATATTTGTATTTCTGGTTATCACTATAATTTTTTCTCTGGAAAAGATAACAAAGCTTTTGTTGAAGATGCATGTAATCCTCTCATAGATGCTTGGAAGCAAAGTTTAAATAATAATAATAATAAGGAGTAATTATGGACGAAAAGCAATTTTTAAAAAACTTCATTGAATATTTTAACGAAAATATAAAAAATGAAAACAGAAAAATTAATGAGGAATATGACCTTAAAAAAGCGAAATTAATCATTATATTAAATGATTTAGGACAAGGAGAGATGAAGCGTGCTTATAAATTCATTATAGATGAATTGTTCCGACAAAACCTTTCTATTGATTATATTACACCTGAAATGATAGAGTTCTCGAAAGAACCTAATATGGACAAGAGAAAAGACAAAAGACATTCATTAGTCTTAAAATCAATTGAATCACGTAAACCATTAAGAGTAACAAAGCAAGTTTTGGACGAATTAAAGACACTTGAAGGAATGAAGAACTATATAAATATTCTTATTTCTAACTATAACAAAGCATATCAAATTCATAAAACAAGAGTAAATACTTATGATACATTTGAATTTGTTATTAGTCACACTGATTTATCAAATAAGAACACATTTAAAAATAAATTTGCAGAAGAGTGTGAGAAACTTAATTATAAGATTTATCAATTAAAGTTTAATTTACTAGAAATAGAAGAAGTAGACAAAGAACAATATTTAGTGAGGTATAATTATGGAGAGTAAAGTATTAAAAGACGAAGAATTGGCAAAAGCTAAAAAACTAGAGCAAGAACAAGCATTAAAAGACTTTAAAATTGTTATTGACAGAGTATTCAAATCGGATGATGGGCAATATATTCTTAAATGGTTTGCTTTAAATAGCGGATTCTTTGCACAAGATGTTAATATTCAGAATGAAAATGTTCTATTTTATCAACAAGGTAAGAAGAAAGCGTTTATGGATATATTCTATCAACTAGACAATGAATGTAAAAAGAAACTAATAGACAATCTTTTTGTAACAAAATAAGGTAAAATATGGATATTCAAGAAAGTCAAGTAGAAGCCCCAGCGGAGGGTGTAGAGAACAATATAGAGGTTCAAGCTACCAAACCAACAGAAAGTTTTTCTAGTACACTCCCAGAGGCTTATAGAGAAGATAAATCTTTTGCAGATTATAAAGATATGTCTTCTTTGTTAAAGACTTATAAAGAACAAGAAAAGGCAAATAGTAAAGCTATAGCATTCTTACCAGACGAAAAAGCTTCTCCTGAACAATGGGATAAATTTTATAATAAAATTGGTAGACCTGAAACAGTAGATGGTTATAGTGTTCCTGAAAAGGAATTACCCGAAGGCTACGAAAGAGATGAAGGCTTAATCAATAATGCTCGTGAGATGGCTCATAAGATTGGACTACGTCCTGAACAATTTAAGGGGCTTTTTGATATTATTGAGCAAAGAGAAGTTGAAGCTTACAATAAAATGAAGCAACAAGACTCTGAGTTTGAAACTCTGATTGATAAACATTTTGGTGAAAGCAAGGACGTTGCTTTAGAAAACGCTAAAAATATAGCATTAAAGTATTTACCAGAGGATCTAAAGCCGACTCTTTCAAAGTTAGATAACCAAGGAATATTGGCAATGTCAATCATGCTTGATGGTATTTATAAAGACTATATAAAGAGTGACACCATGTCTAATACAGGTACAAGTGCTCCTAGTTTTGATGAAACTAAGGCTAGATATATGGAGATTAGAGAGAAAATGTCAAAAATGGATGCATTCAGTAGTGAATATCAGAAATTATCTAGTGAAAAGATATTACTTGCAGGAAAAATGAATAAACCTGTATGTAGTATATTTGATTAATGTTTGACATTTAATTCAAAAAGAGTAATAATTGAAATATCAAAAGTGGGTAAGCTACTTAATAGTCCTATTTTTTGATAAACCTAAGTAATTCGTCCTGTTCGTCAGGGAAGCGAAAGCATTGGATTGTTTACAGTTTATTAAAAATAATATATAGGACTATTCATGGAAAACATTATATCTAATGGTTTGCTCATTGAATTTCACAATGAGATAAACACAAAATTACAACAAAGAATTGCTAAACTAAAACCTTACGTTGACATTGTCCCAATTTCAGGAGAATATAAATACCTTGATGATATGGGTGGCGTTGATTTTGAGAAAAATAACCAAGTCTATGCATCTGTACGTTATGACCAACAAGTAGAATATAACAGACGTAAACTATCAACAGATAGATACTTATGTGACAGACCAGTTGATTTAAACATCAATAGCGAACAATCAGCAAAAGAACAATATTTGATGAAACTAGCTGATGAAATCGCTGCTGGAGCAATGAGACAAATTGATAGAACTCTTATTGCTGCTATTGAAGCTAATGCAACAGATAACGCTGGCTCTGCTATTACTTTTGCAACAGATGGCGGTATTACAGTTAATGCTACTAGTGGATTCACATTTGACCAATTAATGAGTGCTAAGAGACAGTTAATGGCTCTAGGATTCGGTATTGATTCTGATAGTGGTCTCCTATTCTTAACTTCTGAACAAGAAAGAATTATATTAGAAAGCGAAACAGAAGTCTCTTCTGCTGATTATGCAAAAGGATTTGGTGTCGTTAAAGATTCAAACGGAGATTTAACACGTTTAAAAGGTATCAATATTTTAACCTACGCTTCATCACCGCAACATAGTGCTGCTATGATGCCTGTTTCTTCAGGAGTTAGAAGTAACTACTTGATGAACGCAAAAAGCAATGGTTCGGCTTCAGGTGCTTTAGTTCTTGGTATTCAAAAAGATTTCAAATTTGAAATGATTGAAGCTAAAGAAACTAAACATGATACTCTTTTGATGAAGGGTTCAATCAAGATAGGAGCTACAAGACAAGCAAACTCAGGTATTGCTAAAATAACAACAACAACATATTAGGAGAATTAACATGGCTGTAGTAAACGCTTATGTAAATACTAGCAAACACATCAACGCACGTGAAGCTAGTGGTTCGGTTTTATATTCGTCAATAGTAACTTTTGAAGTAGCTGCTGCTGATGATGACACATCTAAATATAGAATAGCAAAATTACCATCTAGTGTAATTGTTAAAAATATTGAAATCAGAAACGATGCTGTTACAGCAGGAACTGATTATGATGTTGGAATTTATCAGACTTCTGAAAACGGAAGTGCAGTAGTAGATGCAGATTTTTTTGCAGATGCTCTTGATTTAAGTTCGGCTCATATCTGTGGTTCTGAATTATCGGGAATAAAAGACCTTCCAGTTGAAGACTCTTCTGAAGCTTTGTATGAAATGTTAGGCGTAAGTTTAGGTGATGAACCTGAATATTACGATTTGGTATTGACTGCAAATACTGTAGGAACTGCTGCAGGAACTGTAGCTGTTTTAATAGAATACATAATGTAACAATTAGGGGAGCTTTGCTCCCCATATTAGGAGATTAATATGAGCAAACTAGGTTTAGAAAGTATTAGAACTACAAAGATGGCTACGCTTACATCTGTTTTAGATACTTATTTAGTGCCAATTTTTACAAGTACAAATGCAAAACCACAATTAACTACAGTAGCAAACTTTAACGCTGGTGGTGTTATAGACAGCAATAACGTTTGGACTGGAACTAATGGCTTTGATGACACTGTAAGTATTGGCAAAAGTGGAACTGCTGGAGATATTAAAATATATCCTTCAACAGCTTCAAAAGGTTATGTAACTATAACCGCAGACGACCAAACTGGAGATACGGCAGTTGATATTAATGTTAATGCAATGGGGCAAGCAACTGTAGTCAATTTAGATGACCCAGGTATAGCGGCTTCGCATTTAGTACAAAGTACAGCACAGGTTACTATTGCTGAAGCTGATACTTTAAGTGGTATATTAGCAACGACTGAAGAGATTAACTCAATGTGTGATGCTTCAACAAGAGTTGTTGCTTCTGTTGATCCAACTACTTTAGAAATTACTTCTGCATTGCATGCTAACAAGATTATATATTTAACTGACTTGGACGGCGCGGCCTTAACTTTGCCAGCAGCAACAGGAACAGGTGATATATTTATGGTTATGATTGCAGCAACAATAACATCTAACACAACGACAATTAAAGCAGCTTCCTCAGCGGATAGCTTTCTTGGTATGGCATTTGGTGTTGATGATGATGCTGATGCTGGCTACGCGTGGAAAGCTGAAAGTGCAGATGATACTGTAACTTTAGATGGTTCAGCAACAGGTGGAAAAGCTGGGGACTGGTTTAAGTTTACAGACGTTGCAACAGGGCTATTCCTTGTTGAAAGTAATATAACACAAAGTGGTGGAAGCGAGGCTACCCCATTTAGTGCAACAGTAAATTAGGAGTTTTAAATGGCTGTAATTAATTCTAAAGCAGGTATTTGTAATTTAGCAATCGGACATTTAGGAATATCAACAAGAGTTGTTTCTATAGATAGCCCAACGACTAAAGAAGAAAAAGACTGTGCTTTATATTATGATATTACTCGTCAAGCTCTTTTAGAGGCTTATGATTGGAGTTTTGCAAAAAGTAGGGTTTCAGTATCCGCTTCTAGTGAAACTCCAGCGTTTAAATGGTCTTATAAATCAAGTGAGTTGCCATCAGATTTACTAAGATTTAACGCTTTACACTATTCAAACGGCTCAATAATAGTAAATACAAATAGAAAAATGTATGAATTAGAAGGAAACAGAATATTGACAGATTTATCCGCTCCTTACTATATATCATATACAAGGAATGTAGAAATAGTTAGTGAGATGAGTAGATTATTTGTAATGCTTCTTTCCCTTTCTTTGGCGAAACAACTTTATAAAACTCTCGGTTCTAGCAGTTCAACACTTGCAAATGTAATGCAAGAATATGATAAATACGAGATTAAAGCAGTATCAGTAAATAACTCACAGAATCCCCCTATTGTAGTAAACTCCTCTAATTATGTAAATCAAAGGGCGGTTTCTTCTTACCCATCGGAGGTATATTCTTAATGGCAAGTTTTATATGGACACAAGATAGTTTTAACGGCGGAGAGATAAGTAAAGGGCTTCGTTGTGCGACAAGACTAGACAAATACTATAGTTCGTGTGAATATATTAAGAATTGGCTTATAACGAAAGAAGGAAACGCAAGATATAGAGAGGGATTTGGATTTGTAAAAGCAACAAAATCTAACAACGAAGCTGTATTAAAAACATTTATTTCAGTTGATAATAAGAAATATTTACTGGTCTTTACCAATTTATTCTTAACAGTATATAGAGATAATACTCAAGTTGCAGAAATAGCAAGTCCATACAGAACAGCGGACTTATTTAATATACAAGCAGACCAAGAACAAAACGTAATGTATTTGTGTGATGGCATTCATGCTGAATACATATTGACACAAACTGCAACAGATACGTTTTCTTTATCAACAGTTATTTATGACGAGCCACCATTTATACAAGAAAACTTAATAGCAACAACAATTCAGGCTTCCGCTACAAGTGGAAACATAACATTGACAGCAAGTGCAAGTTTATTTTTAGCAACAGATGTTGGCAGATATGTCAAAATAAGAAGTGGGGCAAGTAGTGATTATGCTAAAATAACAGCTTATACTTCCGCGACAGTTGTAAGTGCGACAGTTGAAACACTATTACCAACCGCTCTTGCAGTAGACACATGGTCTTTCAGCCCAGTTCCTACCTCAGTATGGTTTTTTCAAGGAAGAAGATACATAGGTAGTGTTAATAATTTATGGGGTAGTAAAGTTCCATCTGATGATGGTACAACAAACTATGATGATTTTACAACTGGTGCTGAGGAAGAAGATGCTTTTTTATTTACAAGTGCTTTATTCTCACCTGGTATAAGATGGATTGCAAGTAATGATAAAAATTTATTTTGTGCAAGTAAAAGAAGGGTTTTAGATTTAAGCCCTTCGGATACAAGTGCAATAATAAGTGTAATAAACCCTCCAAACGTTAAAACCATAGCAACAGATGGTAGTAGTACAGTTGCTACTATAATAAAAAATAATACAATATTCTTTATAAATGATACGGGCCAACGACTAAATACTGTAAATTATAACTTTGGTGTTGATGGTTACGAGATCATAGATGTAAATTTACTTTCTAATGATATATTGGGAAATAACGTTACTCAAATAGCAATGCAAGAATCAGATGAAAATATTTCTTGGTGTGTAAGTTCTAGTGGGGAATTATTAGGACTTAACTATTTGCCTAACCAAGTTGTAACAGCTTGGTTTAGATTTCAAACAGAAGGCACTATAGAGAGCGTTGCTTCGCTTCCACAGGATACAGGGGGGGATAAGTTATATGTTGTGTGTAATAGGACTGTAGGAGGCTCTACTGTACGATATATAGAGTACTTAGGTTCATATCAAAAAATGCCTAACTTCTTTGACTATTATACAAAAGTTGAAGCTACTGACAAAACAAACTATGAATTTGCTACATGGCAAGCACAAAAGGGTTATAACAACGTTGATAGTTTTATTCAATATGACGGTTCTGATAGTACAAATTCAACGCAAACAATGATACCTTCTGCTACTACAGGAAATAGTATTACATTTACGGCAGGCGGTGCTTTATTCGCTAGTTCCGATGTTGGACGTGAGATATGGGAAAAGAACGGAACAGGAGTTGCTAAAATTGTAGCTTACACTTCAGCAACAGAAGTTACTTGTAATATTATTTCTGATTTTGCTTCAACAAGTGTAATTACAGCTGGTTCGTGGTATTTTACAAAAAATACTTTTGATGGTTTAGACCATTTAGAAGGAAAGGCTGTTACTATCATTTCTGATGGATTTGAAGTAAGCGGAGACTATACTGTGGCATCTGGTGAGGTTACTATTCCAAAACAAGCTTCTCAAGCAACAATAGGATTAAAATATAATGGCTTACTTAAAACTATGGTTGTTCAAGGTGGTTCTTCTAAAGGAAACTCAAGAATACAAAAACAACATTTTAAAAGATTTGCACTTTCCGTTATTAATGGAATAGGCGGTAAAATAGGAACTAATCTTTATAATTTGGCAACTGTATTATATGGACCACCACAAACCAACGGTAGAGCTATATTGCCTTATACTGGATTAAAAGAAATAACTATATATGATAACTACGAACAAGAAAAGAATATTTATATTACACAAGAACTATCTGTACCGTTATCTATTCAATTAATAACTGGAAATGTGGAAACAAATGACCAAAATTAATCTTAAAATATATCACCCAGCACATTTAAACTTGTTTGAACTAGCAGACTATCAAGGAGATGTTGAATCATTGAAAGGAAATACCGAGATTATATATAGCGAAAATGATGAAGCTTATACAGTTATGATAGATGATAAGATAGTTTTTGCAATAGGAGCAAGAATTTTACGAAAAGGTGTAGCTGAATGCTGGATTATAAGAAGCAAGTATACGACAGAATATAAAAAAAATGTAGTGCAAATTACTGAAAAACTTATACAGGCATTTTCTAAAGACAATAATATTAGACGTTGGCAATCTCTAATAAGTCCAGCGTTTGTAAAATGGATTGAATTTATGAATTTTGAAAAAGAAAGCGAACTAGTAGGATTTGATGAAGAAACAAAATATTATATGTATAGGAGGCTAATGTAATGTCAACTTTATTATTAGCGGGAGCGGGAGCCGTAACAGGAGCTTATAGTGGTTACCAACAAAAGAAAGAAGCTGAACGCAATGCTGAATTAACTTTAGAAAATACAGAACAACAAGCTATAATGATAGAGCGTGGAGCTGAGACTCTAAAACAAACTCAAAAATCAAGATTCCTTGCAAGTGGTATTGATTTGAGTGGAAGCCCGTTATTACTACTTAAAGACACTCTAGCACGTGGAAAAGAGCAAGCAAATAGAGTTAGAGAATCTGGAGCAAACCAAGCTAAAGCATTAAAGAGAAGCGGAAGAAATGCGTTTATTTCGTCTATTCTTCAAGGAACATCAGCAGGACTTCAAGCTGGAGGTGGTAGATAATGGCAAGTATTCCAGTTTTACAAGATAGATTTATTCCACAAGTATCGTCAAAGGCTAGTAATGTTGGGCTTGCACAAAGTGCGTCTAATTTACTATTCACTTCTGCACAAGTTGGAATGAAGTATAAGCAAGCAAAAGACGCAACTAAAGTAACTGAGGAATATTCAAGATTCCAAGTAGATATGCAGAATGCAGAGGAAGAATTAAAGAATACAATTGGCAATTCTTCTGACTATAAAAAACAATGGAATAGTTTATACGAAGAAAAAAAGCAACAATATTTAGATAATGATAGTTTATCTGGAAACGCAAGAGGATTACTTGAACAATCTTTTACACAATATAGAGTAAAGAACAGTTTAAACGTTGATACTACACAAAGAGGACTTGAAGTACAAGAATATTCAAATAGCGTAGAAGAAACAGCAAGGAATAACAATTTAGTTGCATATAGGGCTGGTGAAAACTTAGATATAGACTTGTTAAAGAATGCAGAAACATCTGTTAAAGCAAATGTTATAGCTGGTTCAACACTAGTATCTAGAGATAAACTAGAAAAATTGGCAAGAATACAAACTGAAAACCTATATGCTAACTATATAAAAGGCGTAGCTGGAACTGATATAGAGCAAGCTAGGAGCTTAATAGGTAATGAAGATATACAAAATAAGCTCGGAAGTGTAGAAGCAATTGATGAGATGAAATCATATATAAGACAAGTTGAGAACAGGAAAAACAGCTTAGAAAAAGATATGAAGACTAGCGATTCATCTTTAAAAAAAGCTGCCTTAGATATAGAAGTGCAAACATCACTTGAGTCGGAGTTTCAAAGATTTAATATTGGACAGGAAGGAGGACAAGATGTTATAAAGAATAAAGATTTAAATAATGTAGATGATTTAATAAGCTTTAGAGAATCAGTTAAATCCGCATATGCTAATTATGAAATAACAGATGCACAGTATAAAGGCTATATTTCAAAGACTAATGCAGTATTTACTGGAATGATAGAAAGAGACGAATTAGGAGAAGGAGGATTACCATTTTTTACTTCTGTAAATGAGCAATTAACAAAAGATATTAAAGCCCAGTTTAAAGATAATTCAGACCTTCAAGATTCTGAATTCGTTGGAATATACGAAGACACTATTAAACAATTAAAACAAGAGAACATTACTTTAAATTCAAATGTTATTGACGATAAACTAAGAGCACAGGAACTATTTCAAGAGAATACGCAGAAATACATGCAGTTAAAAACACAAAGAAGCGATGCACAATCAGCTATAGTAGGCAATAAGATTTATCCACTAAACCCTGAGGCAAAGACAACGGGTGTTAAACTTGATAATGGTGGATGGAAAACAGAAGAACAAGATGGAGTTTTATATGAAATCAGAAGGGATTCTAATGGTAATGTTTTAGAATGGAGGAATAAATAGTGGGATTTGACCCAAGCAAACCATCGCGAATAGTAGAAGATACAAAACCAGTGTTTGACCCAAGCAAGCCAACACGAATAGTAGAAGACGCTCCTAAAAGCGTTTTAAGCAATAATACTGTAGTAAATACAGATTTAAACGATGCTCCTAAAATATCTTATATGACAGACACTCAAGTTAAAAATACACCAAGAGAAAAATACTTTGGACAACAAAAGATAGATGATAACTTTATTCAAGATTACGTAGGAAAGAATAGTAATTTATTTCAAGATGTTAGTAGAGGTGTTGCAAATGAAGTAATAAGCACTGGACAAGCTATAAAAAGATTCGGCACAAAGATTGGAGCAAGAGCAATTGCACAACGTGAATTAAATATTAAGGGTAAAACTCGCAAAGAAGTAACCAAAGAGATGAGCGAGTGGGAAAATAATATTGCAGTAGAATTAGGGGAAATTGCAAAAACAAACCAGAAGTACAGAGAGAACCTAGGAATTGCTAAAACTGAATATGATGGTGTTGCTTTTGATTTAGGAAGTGTATTTGCACAATTAGGTATGTCTGTAGTATCACGTTCACCAACTACAATGGCAAGTATGTTTGGAATAACACAACAACAACAAGTTTCTGAGGAAGTTTTTCAAAATACTGGAGATGCACAAAGAGCCGAAGACGTGGCAACTTTAATCGCTATACCAACAGCAGCATTAGAATATATTGGATTAGACCGCTTTTTAAAGGTTTTAAAGGGTGATAAATTAGTAAAGAACGTTATAGAAGGATTCGCAACAGAGGCTATTCAGGAAGGTTCTCAATCAATTGTTGAAGAAATTGGAACACAAGGATTTGGTGGAAGAGAAAAGAGCTTTGAAAACACATTAAAAGATATCGGTTACTCCATGGTTCTAGGTGGTTTAACAGGTGGCGGAATAGCTGGTATGAGTTCAGTTGGTAGTAGAAGACTGCAAGAAAAAGGCATGAGTCCTAAGACAGCAGAAGAACTATCGCAATCAATCGCTAAAAGAATAAATGAAAGCCCAGACATACAAAAACAAACTGTGGATATTCTAAGGAGACAAAATGATAATACTACTAACTACGGTAATAATATTGATAATGGCATTGCGGAAGTAAAGAAAGCAATAGATGAGAAAAGAAAGAGTTTAGAGGGAAAAACGCAAGCTGAAGTTCTTATAGAAGAAGCACGTGGCGAGAATATAAACCTTGATGAAAATACTTTACTAGAAACATTGGACGTATACGAACAAACACAAAAAGAACTAGACTTAATTAAGAAGCCAAAAGGAATAGTACAATTCATAAAAGAAAACGGTGGAATATTTGACGAACAAGGTGATTTAGCTTCTAGTGAAATAACAAAACAAGCTCCATTTGTACTAAGAAAAAGCCCTGTAAATAATCAAGGTCAAGATGTAACGCCAGATGCTGTTGCACAAAGACTATTTGATGCTGGATACTTCCCAGAGTCAACAGAACGCCCAACAATAAATGAACTCTTAAATAAGATTAATGAAGAACTTGCTGGAAATACACAGATATCAGAAGAAAATATTGAAGATTCTTTAAGAAGAGAAGAACTACAAAAGACTCTTAATAGCATAGACCAAGAAGTTGATATTGATAAAATAAGAAAACTTAAGAATTTAAACCCTAAAGAAAGAAATAGACCAGCATTAATAGAAGAAGCTTTAAAAGATGATGGTGTAATGAATGAAATTGCACAGAAACAAGAGAACGAAAGAATAGCAATTGATGTACAAACAAATATACAAAATAATATCTTAAAGAAAACTACTAATAACACAAGATTCTTTAGAAAAACTGCAATAAACGTAAAAGATGGCTCTTTTAGTGTTAAAGATGGGTTTGATTCTATTACACGTCCAGTATCAAGCATGATTGAAAAAATATCACCTAAGTTATGGTTAAAGATAAATAAATATTTATACACTACTGGAATTGAACAGAAAAAATCATTTGAAAAAATCAAACCATTTAATGATAAACTGGCACAACTTAAAAAGAATAAAGTACAAAAAGAAGATTATTATACAATAGATTTCTTGTTAAAAAATATTAGTGCAAATAAAGAAAATATAGAAGTAGGAAAAGCTTATAAAATACAATTAGACTCATTGCTTAATAAATACGATTTGAAAAAAGATTTTGATAGTGTGGCTGAGGAATTAAATAGAATATATGGAGAGCTAAAAGAAGTTGGTGTTGATGTAGGGTTCTTACAAGACTATATACCACGTATGGTAGACCCAAAACAAAAAGAGGCTTTCCTATCTTATATTGAACAGACTGAGCAATACTCAGAAATAATGAGGGCTTTAAAACAAGAAAAGTTCTTTAATGACATGACACTTGATGAAAGAGCTAAGTTTGTAAATAATTTTCTTAGGGGCTACATACCAAGGGATGTGATAACTCTAAAGAGAATAGGAAATATTAAATACGAAAGAAACATACAAGAAATTGATGCAGACTTAAACGAGTTCTACTTGGATACTACAGATGCCTTGATAAAATATGTTGAGAGTACGACTAAACTAATTGAGCAGAAAAAACTGTTCGGAACTGAGAGAAAAGATATTTCCACTCTGAGAACAGCAATCAAAAGAAAGAGAAATCAAATAGATAAAAATCCTACTGAAAAAGCTAAGAAAGAATTAAAACTTTTAGAAGAACAGGTTGAACTAATGCAAAATGGTAGTTTAGAGGACAGCGTAGGGCAAATCGTTTATGAACTAGCTTCACAGCAAAAACTAAGCATAGACGAAGAACGTATATTAAAGCGTGGATTATCTGGTATAATTGATTTTAAACAAACTTCAAGAGGGATACAATTTGCAAAAAACTTAACATACGCCTTGACACTTGGAAACGTAAAAACATCTATAACCCAGATTGGAGACTTAGCATTTAGTTTATACAACAACAATTATATGTCAACAGTACAATCAATTAGAAACAAAAAGATTGATGTAAGAGACTTGGGTATCGATAGTATAATGTCCGAGTTATCTACTCAAGACGGGTTACATAAGTTTATTCAAGTAGAATTTAAGTATACAGGACTTACTAAAGTTGATTTATTTGGTAAAAATACCTTTGTCAACTCTACTTGGATTAGTGCAAAAAAGAAACTAAAAGCTGGAAATAAACAGATTAATGATGAACTTGATTTTATATTTGATGAATATGAAGGACAAGCTGAGCAAGTAAAGAAGGATATTCTCGCAGATAAATATACTGAGGATGTAGGATTTTATCTATATAATAGATTAAGTGAAATACAGCCGATTAACATTGCTTCTATGCCTCTAGCATATTTAGAAAATCCAAATGCAAGATTATTATATTCGTTAAAGACTTTTGCAATTAAACAATTAGACTTTACACGTAAAGAAATACTAAGCAAGATTATAAAGGAGCCGAAGAAGGCACTAGCGAACGCTTTGAGATTGCAAGTTTCAATAATGCTAATGGGTGGAACGGCAGATTTAATAAAATCGTTTTGGAGTGATGAAGACTTAGATATAGAAGAGATATTTTTAGAGAATCTATTAATTTATAATTTCTTATCTAGATACACGATAAAGACTGCGACACAAAGAGGGGTCTGTTCAGCAGTATGGAATAGTATAACGCCACCTCTAATAGGAATAGTTGATAAAGCACAACAAGGTAAATTTTTAGATATAGTACCATTTGGTAAAGATATTAAAGCAATTGAAAAGGAGTTATAATGACAATAGGTAACACAACAAGGAGTACAAGGTCAATCGGAGATGGAATAACTGATACATTCTCGTTTTCTTTCCCTGTATTCGCTACAACAGATATAAAAGTATATAAGATTGATACTACTACGACACCTGAAACACAAGGAAATGCATTGGTTGAAAATACTGATTATACTGTATCTTTAAACACAGCAACAGAAGGCGGAAGCATCACATATACAACAGCACCAACAGCTAACCAAGATTCATTTATTATACGTGATATTACTTATACTCAAGGAGCTGATCTTGTTACAAATGAATCATATGATGAAGAAGCAGTTGAAGATGCTTTAGATAGACTAACAATGCTTACAATACAAAATCATGAAGCTTTATCAAGAAGTATTGCAGTTAATGAATATTATGATGGGTTAGCTGATTTTACTCTTTCTAACCCAGAAGCTTCAAAAGTAATTGGTTGGGATTCCACAGGGTTAGCAATGACTAATTACTCTGGAAGTGATTTAGACACAATCCTTACAACTTCTTACGGTCAACAATTAGTACAATCCGCTGATGCAGAAACTGCAAGGGATTTTTTAGAGTTAGGAACTAGTGATGATGTTGAGTTTAAATCAATAACAGTAGATTCAATAACAGGGGCGAATGCCACTACTACAGTAAAAGGAATAGTAGAGCTTGCAACTCAAGCAGAAGCAAATGCTGGAACTGGCACAAAAGCAATAACATCAGAAACATTGGCAGGAACTAAAATATATGGTCAATATTCTTTATCAGCTACGCAGACAGTTACCACTGGTGTTGTTACAAAAGTGGGGCTTAACGTTGAAGACATACCTGATACTAATCTAACTTTTGACGGAGTTACGAATTTTAGAGTAACGCCAACGGTAGCTGGAACATATAAAATTAGTGCTAAGGTAAAAGGACAGTCTACTGCTGGTACAGCCTTTGCAGTAGGTTGTTATATATACTTTAATGGAAGTGAGATTTCAAATTCAATTAGTTCAGGATATACTAATGGAACAGACTATGCCACTGATTTTGTCACAGTAACTTTTAATGGAACAACTGACTATGTGGAATTATACGGTGGAACTGCTGGTTCTGGCAATGTTCAATTTGAAGTTGGCACACGCTTAATAATAGAAAGGGTGAAATAATATGAAAAAAGGAATAGACTTTGAAATAATAGACAGATTAGACGGGAATGGTGCTGTTGTAAAAATACTAAACAATAATTACACCGCACAAAACATTGATATTTTTCTTTTTGAAGAAAAAAAACAAAGTCTAATCAATGTACGCTTACAGTATTTAAAGAGTACAGATTGGTACACTGCAAGAGAACTTGACGAGCCTAATTCTTATCCACAAGAGATTAAGGCTAAAAGAATTTTGGCGAGACAAGAAATTAACGAAATTGAAGTGGCAACTCAAAAAACTATTAATAATTATTCAATAACTTTTTAAGGAGAAAAATGGCTTATACAAGAAAACAAATAACTTTAGATGCAGTTTATAAAAGAAGAATGCACTTACCAACGAATAGTGGTAATCCTTCATTTTTAGTTACTGGTGGGACTGTCAATGTTTATCATTATATTAAATCAAGCGAAGGTGCGGATGACCCTGCAAATATTGCTGCAATGGTTGCAGATGATGCAAATCCATTTAGTGCTGGTGCTCACCCTATTACCGCTATGGCTGATAATATTGCGTGGGAAACTGCAAGTGGGACACCTATAGTAACAACAATTAATATAGTGCAATAAATGAGTTTAATTAAAGACGTAGCAAGATACATATATTATAGCAATGCTTCTTCTGGTCTAATAGGCGATGACGTACAAGAAGCTATTGATGAAATTGCTAACAGAATTTCTAATATTGGCGGTTCTGTTAATAGCTATTCTGATTTAGCTTCTCTAACCGTTGATGCTGGTACAATATATTTAGTCCTTAATGATACAGGTTCTAGGTGGCTTCTTAATTTCAAGCCTCGTGGTGTGTATTTATACACTGGTTCTAGTTGGGAAAAGTACGAACAGTATGTTAAGTATTCAATGGTTGGTAGCCAGTTAGAATCTCTATGGCAAAACGCTACTACTGGTGGAGCTTCTTTATATCCGCAATATACTATAATAAATGATAATGGTATTTTATACCAAAATCTGACAGGAACAAACACAGACACAGCACCGAATTTAGATACTACAAACTGGAAATATATTGCTCCTTTTACTAGAACAGTTGACGGATATATACAGCCTCTTGTTGACGGTGATAATTTAAATCTATTGGACGCTCATATCCTAAACGTTGACTATATTGAATTTAAAAATTCAGATATACCTTCTTCGATTGTAAAAATTTCTCAAAAAAATATTGTAACAAAATCAGCATTAGGTACAACTTTGAACTATGGTGGTGTGATTACAATCAACGCACTAGATAATACTAAATTTGATATTTCAGCAGGTTCTGCAACTTTTGTAGATGAGGGTACTAGTGAATCAAATCCAGTTGAAACAACTATTGAATGGGGAGACCAAATAGGCGTTACAGTAACAGGTCTTAATATTCAACCTTTAACCTTTGTCAACGTCTTACCAAATGGCACGTTTGAACAAATCCCTGATGTGACCAAATTTAAGAAAGAAAGGGAGGTTTGTATACTTGGTGTACTAACACACTTTTCACAAGCTTTTATTGAGGTAGCTGGACCATACGCAAATATAGGACGTGGAATAGTGCCTACACTAGCGGATTTATGTGAATCTTTGGGAACGAGAATAAATTATAGAGACGGGAATAGATATGTTGCGAATGGTGCAAATTTGCATTTAGATAAAGAGGAAGGTTTTATTTTTGGTTTAGGTATTAACAGGGCAATTGATATTCAAAACCCAAATATTGAGACTTCGTCAGCAAGTAGCCAAGTGGCATTTTTAACATTTTACAGAAATGCATTGCCATTTTTTACTGATACAATAGACACAGAATATTACGACCCTTTTGGTGATGGAAATTTAGTTTTAATTCCTGAAGGTTATTATGTACCTCATAGACTGTTTCGTTCATCCGAAACCAAACTTGATGCAATGCAATATGGTCAGATAGCCTACGATTCTTTAAAGAAGGCGGTTATCAGTGTGCAAAGTGAAGATTTTGAAACTGTTGACTCGTTAACAGGGGTATATAATCGCGGTGCTTTAATTGTGAAACAGGGTGCAACGAATCTGAACGACCAAAATCAAGCTATGTTTGTTCATTTTGGAATTTTAGGCAATAACACGCTTGTAAAAGTGCCTGGTGCAGAAAAATTTGCTGAACCTGTTGAAGTTGTTGATGGACTTTCATATCAACGACAGGCTCTTTCTACTGTTTATTCAGGTGGAAGTGCTTATCTTGATGTAGCTGAGATTTATGATTTTGAAAGTAATGATATATACTTTCAAGCTTCTGATAACTCAATAAACAGCCCTACGCTAGATTTTACTAATGGTTCTATATATACTGGCGACCCTTTAAAAATAAAAGGGAGTATATCTAATAATGGGTTTTGTAAGGTTTCTTCCGTAACCGCAAATAAAATAATTGTAACGAGTAAGACTATAGTCAACGAATCCGCGGGGAACACGGTAATACTGAATACAGCTGGAAAAGGAAACATTACCTATATCTTCGGACAGAAAGAATTTATTTTAAACTGCACAACTGGTTCAGGCGTTGGCGGAAGAGCAAGAATTGAATTGACTCTTGGAACAGACCAAGCTCCTCAGATTAATTGGATTCATATAATTAGGAGTGGGACAGAAGCTATATTAAATAAAACTCTTGTTGAGCCTGATGATGAATTTGCGATGGTATGCCATCTTCTAGTGCCTTCTTATGCGAGAGCTTCTGCAAGATGTACCTATAATAGCCGTAGATGGAGTGATGTAAAAGAGGTAAATGGAAGAGGGGCAATTGCTAACATTCTATTTAAACAAAGAAACCCGATAAGCCACATTTCAGGTGGTGGGGCAAATATAACAATTAATTCAGGTACATCTCCATATAGTATTGATATAACAGTTGACCCAGCAGTCTTTAGAGAAATCTTTAAACAATATAGCGATGGTTTACAATTAAGTGTAGATGGGGCTTATGTTGTTAATGATCCTGTAGAGAAATATAAGCTTATAACAAATGGTAATCAAATAACAGTAGATTCTCAAGGTAATAGTCTAAACAATAAATTTTTTAGACTTGTTTTTATGATTGCCTTAAATACAGCATGCAAAACTCAACTTTTGATAACGCTGCCTAATGGAAGTTATGGAAATGCACTTGACGCCTTTAGAGACTCATCAGACTTATCTGTTACCTCTTTGCCTGAAGGCTTTACGTCGGCTTACTTAATTTGTGCAGGCGTTTTTAAAATTCAAGGTGGAACAATTATAACAAATGAAGCACTTGCTTATGGAGTTAATAATATCGACTTGAGAAAAGTGTCACTTGGTGGATTTTCAGGAGGTTCAGGAAGTGCTGCTATTACAGAATTTAATGATGATCTTTTTGCTATATTTGACAACCTAGACAGTTCAAAACGTGCAAAATTTCAAGTCTCGAATGTTAATCCCTCAGGCACAACAAGGACTTTGACAATTCCAAATAACGACGGGATAATTGCTACAACAAATAATATTCTTGGAACTACAAACAGGATAACAGAAGTATTAAGTGGAGATGATCTAATTCTTGATATTTCATCGACTTATGACAGCATGTTAGTTAAAATAACAGGAAATCAAACTATAGGGGGAATAAAAACCTTTACAAGCGAAATCCAAGCAAGCCTAGGCGTAAATGTAGCAAGTGGACAGGCTTATGAAATAAATGGAGTGTCAATAAATGTTGCAGGTACTTTATCAAATGTTGCTTATTTGAACGCAAATAATACATTCACAGGCGACAACACATTCAACGGAAATGTGTTTGTAAATGGAGATAAAATCGCAGTTGATAAAAGAATTTCTGTTGCTGACAATCTTCTAGCTTTGAATTTTGGTGAAACAGGGGCAGGCTTAACTTCTACATTTTGCGGAGTTATAGCTGATAGAGGTTCAACCTTACCTTTCGCATTTGGTTTTGAAGAAACACGTACGTCTTTTGTTTTAGGCTTGTATTACGTGGAGTTAGATTATACAGGTAAAACAGGCTCATTTAATTTGAACGATGAAATAGAAGGGGATTCAAGTGGTGCTACTGGGTATGTTGTAAGTGATGACGGAAGTACGTTGACTATTAAAATTGTTGATGGAACTTTCACGACAGAAACGATCACCAACAATACGGTAACAGGTTCGGCAACAGTAACAACTGCCACAGTTATTAACGATATGCAAGTCGTATTGACGAGACAAGACACCCCAACATCAAACGGATTACTGTATTACAATGCAACCCAAATGAGAGCTGATACGGCGTCAACTTTAACCTTTGACGGTACAACTTTATACACACCTGAAATTAACAATACGGGTGATATTTTGATGTCTGCTGGAAAGCTATTGTTTGACAAAAACCTTGACGGCGGTTCTATATATTTTGATTCTGCAAATGATTTATTTGTGATTGAAAAAACAGATGGAAATGGAGCAACGCCCGACGGTGATATTGTAATTCGTGGACGTGGAAATAATGACAGTTTAACTGAGTACATGAGAATTAAAGGTTTGACAGGAAGAATAGGTATAAACGAGTCTGATCCTGCAACCTTTTTAGAAATTACAAGCTCTAGTAGTAATTATCCATATTTGCGTTTTACCGCTTCATCAGACCAAGATAGAAGCTGGCAGTTTAAAACCACCGACAATACCGACTTAGTATTGCAGGATTTATCAGGAAGTAAAACTTTTAAAATTCAAGATTCAGGTAGTAACTTCTTTCCGTTCACTGTTAGACCTTCTTCTAGTAGCGGTAGTAATTTAATTACAATGCTTAGAGATTCCTTAGGTTCTGTATGCATTGGAACACCTAATACCGCAACTGTATACTCGCAATTATATATTGCTATGCCAAATGTTAGAAATATCCTAACGATTGAAGGTGGTGGAAACAATGACGTTGCTTCTCTTGTCAGATTAGTTGATAGTGATACAAACTTAAGAGGTAGCGGTGTTTTATGTGATAGTGTAGAAATCGGAAGTGAACAAAGTTGGTTTATTGGAAAACCTTATTCAAGTAATTATTTTCAAATTGGTTATGCAAGTCAGAAATATTCAACTGACGAAGACGATGCAACAAGAGTGGCACAAGCTAAGGTTTTGATTGCACCTGTTACAGGTTACTTTGGAATCGGCAAAACTCCAACAACACAACTTGACGTAAACGGTGTGATAACTGCAACAGGTGGCAATTCTACCAATTGGAATACTGCTTATACACATAGTCAATTAACAAGCGGTAATCCACATAGTGTAACTAAATCGGATGTTGGTTTAAGCAACGTTGAAAACACCGCCTTAAGTACATGGGCAGGTTCAACAAATATTACAACATTAGGAACTATTGCTGATGATTTAAATCTCGCAAAAGATTTGGTTGTTAGTGGGAATATAAGACAAGCGAAATCATTTTATTACGATGAATTTTGGGAGTACAATACTAATCTTTGGGCGACTTTACCTGCAAGTGGAACAACTAGCGTAGGTTTAGATTTGACTCAAAAAGGTGGTGTGCTAAAGTTATCTGCAGGAGGTATACAAAACGCAAATATAAGTATTTATCAAAACGTAAATCACCAGTTCAATGCAAATCTCGCTCCTGAATTTGAGGCAAATGTTACAATTTCAGATACTTCTTTTATTAAAGCTAGAGTTGGGTTGTATGATAGTGTAACTGGTTATTTTATAATGTTTGAATGTAATGCAACAACATCAGCACTAGGTAAGTGGGTGGGTAAAACTTTAGATGGAACTGGTGAGGCGACAAGTTCAGGGATAAATGCATCAATTTCTAAAGTTAATTTACGTTGGAAGTTTATAACTTCAAGCTCAATAGAGTTCTTTGTTGACGGAGCTAGTGCAGGAACTATTACTACACACATACCAGTAGCATCATTAGATTGTTATATGCTTGTACAAGCATTAGCACCAGACGGATCTACTCGTACATTGTCAGCGGACAGTATAAAAGTGTGGCAAAATAGAACTTAATATTTACTTTTAAATATTAATATGTTAAAGTAAAATTATTATTAAAAAAATAAATAGAAATGAAAAAAATACAAATTATAGAGTTATACAATAAAATTGAAAAATTAAATAAAATTCAAAATACCAGATTTTCTTATGCTCTAGTAAGAAATAAGAAAAAACTATTTGAAGAAATAGATAACTTTCAAAAGTCATTTACTGCAACTGAAGAGATGAAAGCTAGCGATTTAAAAGTTAATGAATTAAAAGCAAAATTCAAAGGTGAAGAGCTTGAGGAAAAGCTAAAAGAACATTATGAAGAAAACAAAGAGCTTATTGAACAAATTAAAAAGTTAAATAAAGATTACGCGGAATTTTTACAAACAGACATTGAAATAGAACTTTTCAAAGTACATCTTGAAGAATTACCAAAAGAATTAAATCAGAATGAGCTTGAAGGAATTTGGCTACTAATAAAGGAAATTATGTGATGGAAGATAAAACTGAAATTATCATATTGCTAAGTGGAATGGGGACTGCTTTCATATGGGTATTAAATAGATGGAATAATCTTTTTAAAGAAAAATCTTTGTTGGAACAGAAATACCAAAACGAAAAACTTGAAGACCAACAAAAATTATTAGAGCATTTGGACAAAGAAGCTCAAAAAACTAGAGATTTTTTCACTGAAACAAAAACTGCCATCTCTTCCTTATCCTCAAAATTGGATGGATTAGCAACGCGGGAACACGTTGAAAATGTAAGAAATTCAATAGATATAGAAATGAAATCGTATAAACAATTATGTGATGAAAAGATAAATCGTGCTGAAGCATTGTTCAACAATGCTACCTCAGAATTAAGAGCTTGTAAAACAAGGATTGAAGGATTTTTTAAAGAACATTTAGAAAGAACAAAATGAAAAAAGCTTTTAAACAATTAGTAATCACAGTTTTTGCAAGTAAGAAAGGTTTGACTTGGCTATTAAGTTTAGTCTTGTTAACCATTCAATTTAAAAAAATGGTTGTCGTTTATAACGTACCAACAAATGATTTATGGATTTTCTTATCATTAATTACATTGTTATGTATAACGCTAGGCGTAATAGCTTTTAAAGAAATAGTAATAGAATTAAAAAAATCATGAACGGTTATCTAATAGCAATTGGCGGATTTTTTCTCACTTTAATGAGTGTTTTTTATAAAGGAAAAAAAGCTGGAAAAGAGCAAGAACAATATAAACAACTAAAGGCAAATAATGAAACTAAAAAAAGGATGCGTAAAGCTTCTACTATTAGTAGTAATGCTGAACTTAGTAGGGTGCTTAAGAGCCATAAATTCTAATGTTTGTGTTGACATTGTAAAATACACAGAAGAACAAGAATTACTTCTTGATAAAGAAGAGAAAGGCTTTATGACAAGTATTTTTCTTATCGACTACCATAATCTTAGAAATAAACTTAGGGCTTGTGAATAATGGCAAACTTTAATGACAAAAGCAAAAAAGAATTATATACCTGCGAAGAAGATTTACAGGATTTATTCAATATTGTTGTTGAAAACTATGATTGTACTATCCTACAAGGGCATAGGAGCGTCAAGGAGCAACAAGAACTTTATGAGAAAGGGGCAAGTAAGGTTAAAGACTCAAAACATAACCATAAGCCCTCTAAAGCGGTTGACGTATCACCTTATCCTATTCCTGATAATTGGGGTAAAGTATCTTGGGGACTTATTGCAAATAAAGAAGACAGGGAAGAAATTAAAAGGCAAGTCAAAGAACTACATAAATTCTACCATTTTGCAGGATATGTAAAAGGTGTTGCAGATACAAGAAACATTCCTATTACTTGTGGTGCTGATTGGGATGATGATAATAGCTTTATTGACCAAACCTTTGATGATTTGATACATTTTGAGAGTAAGAGCTAGTAATTCAAAATTTATATGTTTAAATTGGGCGGGTGGACGGAATTGCACCATTCAATCTCAAGCTTATGAGACTAGTAAGATATTATTACTCTACCCCGCAAAATATATTATACTTTCTTAGATTTAAAATACAACTTCTTTTTTTGATAATTTTCCCTACACTTCTTATGTCTATATTCTTTTGATGCTTTGCTTTCATGAAAAAATTTAATCTTTTCAAAATCAGTATCTTCAATATTTATTCCAAACTCATAAGCCTTAATTGTGAAAAACTCTTTATCGCTTAAACAGTTCTTTATTTTGTAGAATCTATAGCTTTCAACTTCAAACATTGGTAGGGGCTTTTCCGCTCCTCTATGGTGTATAGCATCGTGGCAATCTCTACAAAGAAACATTGCGTTCTTTACATCCCATCTGTACAATTTATCGCTACGCTCCAAAATATGGTGCGTGTCTTGTGCTTTGTTGGTTTTGCATATTTGACAATTTTTGCCTTTATGAAGTTTGCTAAAAGCAATATCAAGTTTTAATTCAATTTTTAACATTCTTTTATCTTTATGCTTTGCATTTAAACAGACCACCCTATAAAAAGATTTTTATTTTTAGCTATAGCATTATATTCTTTTTCAGTTATAATGACTAGTTTAATATCAGGGTAATATTTTGCCATCCTTTTTAATTTTGTCTTACTTCTAGAATCCATCCATCCTTTTACTTCATGGTATTCTATACTACCGTTATTATTATATATTTTAAAATCTGGTTTGTAGCTTACCACTCCTTGTTTTATTTTAGTAAAACGAAATATATCTACTTCATATTCCCAGTCTAATATTTCTTTTTGTTTTATTAAGAAGTTTAAATAACATGCATAATTCAATTCCCATTGGCTACGCATAAAATATCTTTTACCATTATAATCATACCATCCTCTTTTACAGTTAGAATAAGCATTACCCCCACCAAGTATTCCTAACTCATGTAATTTAGAATTTTTCACAGACCTTTGTATACTAGCTTGTTTTGAATTTAAGAAGGAATCTTTATTTATTGTTAGTTTAAGGTGCGATGCTTTATATCGTATTTGGGAAGATGATAAGTTTAATTTTTCACAACACCACTTGTTACCTTTATCTGGATAGTTTTCTTTTAAAAAATCTATATTTTGTTTTGTCCAACTGAAAGGCATTTTTTTATAATTGGTAATATCATATATTAAAAAAGCCCCCGAATGAGAAGGGGCTTAATATTAATTAATTAAAAGGTATCTTTATTATAATTGAATTAATTTTAATATACAATTAAAATAATTCCATTTGTAAAGCTTCTGCATAAGTTTTTAAAAGAAAATCTTCCTCTTGTAGCTCCTCTTTATCTTTTTTTCTCAAAGCAATAAGTTTTTTCATAATTTTAGTATTAAAACCACTTCCTTTTGCTTCTTTATAAACATCTGAAATCTGATTAGAAATTTCGTTTTTTTCATCTTCAAGACGTTCAATATTTTCAATCAGTTTTTTAAGTTGGATATCAATTTTTTCTTCCATAGTTTACTCCTTATTTGTTAGTTTTATCTTTACTACAATTCTTATCAATACATTCCTCTTGATTGTTTTTATGGGTACTGCCCATTATCCAATTTATTAAAAACATATTTCTCCAAAAGTTGCTTTGTGGTGGTGTCTTTTGTGTAACTACTTTGTCTACTACTGATTTTTTAACAACTTTTTTCTTTTCAGGTCTAACAGTTTTCTCTTTTTTAATTGTGGCTTTTTTAATAGTTGCATTCTTTGTTGTAGTAGTTTTCTTATAGCTAGATGGTTTTGAATACGAACGACTTCTTGAAAAACCACCACTTCTAACTCTAGAAAAAGCCGTTACTGGTTCTAAGCATAATGTAGCAATAATAATAATTACAGTTATATTTCTTTTCATATCAACTCCCGATTTTCATTTCGTTATTAAGGTCGTCAAGCCCCTTTGTTTTTGGCTGTACCATTTCGTATTGCTCATTGTCAATAGTGTTTAAATCAGCTAATTCAGAAGGGAATAAAGATTTACAAGCTCTACGTATCACGGATTTTTTCGCCATTTCTCCATAAAATTCAGCCCAAACTCCGCCATCTTTTGTTTTGCTTTTTGATTTTATTAAATCAATTTCGTTACGACTCATGGTTTCAACAAAGCTCATGCCATTTTGAAAGTGAATAATACAATAAACACCTTCTATATCACAATCTTTTTTTTCAATGAACGGGTTACTACACTTTTTATGATTTACAACATCGTTATTATTTACTTTACTTATTGAAATTTCATCACCTTTATAAACAAGCACGGCTTGAACTTTAGTGTTAGGAAAAGCTTTATTTATTTTGTAAATGTAACCTTTGTATCCGATTTGTAATTGAATTTTAGTAATCCACTGATTGCCTTCTTTACATTTATAAGGCACTAGCCAACAATATTGATTTGCATCTATTGTTAATCCTAAACTTATTGCTTGATTAATACAATCAATCGTACAATCCATATTTTGCTTTACTAAATCCATTAAATAACTATTTGCTTTTATAGTTGCGACAACACTACTAGCTATTGCGAGGGCTTTTCCACTATCAACATTTCCATTTTGTAAATATTTATTTGCTATTGCATTCGTTAAAGAGCCTGCTTGTTTTACTTCGTCTTTATTATCTGTAATAGTTAACTGTGCATTTTCCATTTTGTAACCTTTTATTTATTAATAACTCAACACAAGGCGGGATAGGTGTTGAGAACTACCCCGTTTATAATTATAAACTATAAATTTAAACAATCAACATTTATCACTTGCTATAACTCCTTTTTGCATTTCTTCATAGTTCTTAAATTGACAATTTACTGTAGCTGAACATCCAGACGCACTACCTTTTATTGTCCAATTCTTCCCATCAATTCCTATAATTCCAACACGTTTAAAAAATGCAAAGTGCCTTGTTTTAAATTCAGAAAGTTTGTCGCCCAATCTTTTATACTCGCTTGCAGTTTCATAGAAAATATTAGCATCATCATAAATATTTATTGCGTCTTTTTCTAGCTTATCTATAGGAATAACACCGTCATCAATACCATATTTTATTTTACAATGTGATTTAATTTCTGGCATATTTTCTCTAAAAAGTTTAGCCATACTTGATTTATCCCGCAAAAAATCAGGTTCAGGTTCAATATCATTTTGCAACATGTTATCCCAAACATTAAGAGCATTCAAAAATAATGGATGCAATGACTCGTAGATGGGGTAAACCCAAATATTAATATCATACCATTCTTGAAGTTTTTTATAGCCACCGTTCGCGATGTTATCACAACATAAACAAGCCTTTCCTTTGTAAAAATCGTTATTGTAATCAGCTTTAAGCGGTACGATGTGCGCGATAATTCCCCATTTATAGTTTTTATCGCGCGCTTGTTCTTGCCATACTTGGTATTGGTTTTGCATGATATAACCCCATTTACTACCATTGGAGTTTATATCATCTTTCTTAGCCATGAAATAATCATAGGTTTTGACTTCTAAAACAAACTTTTCGCCCGCACTTACTGCGTACCCTCTAAAATCTGTATCTTTTATAAATTCACCGAGAATATCAGGTGTATAACCAGCCAATTTATGAAGCGTTGAATTGAGAACTTTTTGAGGTTGATGTACTACCTTGCAAATATCTAAGAAATTATTAAAATACATTTCCGCAAACTTCTCCATCTTATGCCCAAACTCTGACATGATCGGACAAAATGGTTTACTTTCAAGAGTTCCTTTCTTAATGTGGTAGCTTTCATAAGCTGTCAAAAAATCTTTTGACTCCATGAAGTCTTTAGTAGACTCGCCCATGGCTTTTTTAATATCTTCCTCGCTTGAAGTTGCTCGTATCACAGGCGATATTTCAGAAGCACCTACTATCTTACGGCGTTCAGCATGCCATTGTTGTTTCTCTGTTTCAATATTGCTCATCTTCACTCCAGTCCCAAATTCCTTCTTCTTCGCATTCATCTATAGCATCGCAGTAAGCCTGTTCATATATCTCCTTACACTTATCTTCTATCAACTCCGCATCTTTTGGGGATGCCATGTTAATTATAAGCTCGTCAAACTCTTCTTGTGATTGTAAAAAATCGTAAGCATCGATTTTGCTAGGATGACATTTTTGAAAAAAATCATCTCTAGTGCAACAATCTTCTGCGTTAAAATCTAAAAATTCCTTGCATTGACAGTAAAATTCTTTCCAATCTATACAGTCTTTATTCCAATATTTCTTTGCGTACATAATTAATCCTTTTCGTTGTTCATTTTATTTACTTTCTTTTCTCTCCTCTTTACCTCTTGTTCTATAAGGGGTGCTACTATTTTAGTCATTGTAGTATCTAGCCTATCGGCGATAGCCTTAAGCCTAGTTTTCATTTCTGTTCTGATGTGTAAGTCTGTGTCTTTGTCTTTTTTCATTGTTTATTTTATACCTCTAATTTTTATTGCCATCGCCATCGCCATTGCCATTGCCATTTCCATCGCCATCGCCATCGCCATTTCCATCGCCATTTCCGCCATTTCCATAGCCATCGCCATTGCCATTGCCATTGCCATTTCCGTCATAGCCATTTCCATAGCCATTGCCATTGCCATAGCCATCGCCATCGCCATAGCCATCGCCATAGACATCGCCATTGCCGTAGCCGTAGCCGTAGCCGCTGGTTGTTACTGAATGATTGTATTCTTTGTTAAAATTAGACATTTTAGACATTTTATTGTTTCAACCATCGCCATAGCCATTTCCATCGCCATCGCCATAGCCATTTCCATAGCCATTGCCATTTCCGCCATTTCCATCGCCATCGCCATCGCCATAGCCATTTCCGCCATTTCCATCGCCATCGCCATAGCCATTGCCACTTCCATTTCCGCAATAGCCATCGCCATCGCCGTTTCCGCCATCGCCATAGCCATAGCCATAGCCATTTCCATAGCCATTGCCGCTAACTATTGAATGATTGTATTCTTTGTTAAAATTAGACATTTTAGACATTTTATTGTTTCAACCATCGCCATAGCCATCGCCATCGCCATAGCCATTGCCACTTCCATTTCCGCAATAGCCATCGCCATAGCCGTTTCCGCCATCGCCATAACCATAACCATAACCATTTCCGCCATCGCAATCGCCATAGCCATAGCCATCGCCATAGCCATCGCCATTGCCATCGCCATATCCATTGCCATTTCCGCCATTGCCATCGCCATCGCCATCGCCATAGCCGTTTCCGCCATAGCCATCGCCATTGCCATTTCCATAACCATTGCCATAGCCAGTGAATGAATTGTGTTCTTTGTTAAAATTAGACATTTTAGACATTTTTCCAACTGTCTTTATTACAATTCATAAGTAAGACTACATTTATTGTCTCTACTTCAATATCATTGCATTTATCTAGAATAGTGTTATTAAGCACGCCAAATTCGGCTAACTCTCCCAATCCTTTTGTAGTACCCCACTTTCGGATAATAGAAGCGTTGCTAATAAATGTTTTATTCTTTTTTTGGCTAACTCTCCCAATAACAATCCAGCCTCTATTTAAAACAGCTATCCTAACAGTACTAGGCTCAAAATCTGTTATGCAAGATTTCTTTATGTATTTTTCGCCATTTATTTCTATTTCTTCACTCATTTTCCGTTTCCTTTTTATTATTAATATAAATAGAGCAGTAGGTTTAATGTTGTTAAAATCTTAATGCCTTAAAATGTAACTTGTTAAACAACTAATGAGGCGCTACGTTTTATTGCCGGTCTAGCCTGTTTAGTTCAACTGCTCCTCCAATATACTACCACAAACACTACCACAAAGTCAAGAACTTTTTTCACTTTTTTTTAGTTTCTAATTAACCTAGTATATACGACCTTGTCAAACCACCACCAGCGTTTTTGATAAGTGACTAAAACAGAGAATGATAAGTCAAAATCTGAAATTTTTTTAATAGTATAATAGTTTTTCATGATAAACTCCTTTTTATTATTAAAGCTTTTATCTCCCTTATAACTAACTAAATTAAATTCACTTGTATATTTTTTGATAATTTTTCATCAAACATTTTACAAAATTCTTTCTTAATTTCAAAACCATACGATTTTCTACCCAACATTTCACTAGCCAATAAAGTTGAACCACTACCAGCACAAGGGTCAATCACAACATCCCCATCATCAGTGAATAACTCAATTAGAAATTTTAAAAGGTGTATAGATTTTTGTGTTGGATGGATTTTTTCTGTTTGTGTATCCCTTTCGTAAGGAAGAGAATTGAATACCATCCTTCCTTTATTGTTAAATTTTGGTAGTTTATCTCTGTAAAATAATAGAGCGTATTCTGTGTTTCCAACAATTCTCATGTTAGCTTTTAGAACTTGCGGACTATAATTTTTATAAAAACTCAAAGGGATATATTTTTGAAATCCATATTTTTTTGCTATTTCAATTAGCGTAAATTGTTGTTCAAATGAGCAAAATACAATCATACACCCAGCTTTTCCAACTTCTTTTGGTTCGGGTCTAATCAACTTATTGCAAAAATGGAAAAATTCATTAAGATTGAAATTCTTATCCGTGTCAAAAAATTGTTTTCCGGCTAATTTACTTTCTCCATTTTTGTTATCGCCATCCTTATACCACATAGGATTGCTAGCGTATGCATTGTTTCCTAGATTATAGGGGATATCGGCTAAAACAAGCTGTGCTTTTGGTATATTGTATTGTTTACGATTTTGAAAATGGTCATTTATTAATTTCATTTTAAAGCCCTACAGTTCATTTTTATTAATAAATTCTTGAAAAGTCATTGGTTGCTTTCCATTTGTGAAACTGTCTATTTCATAGTTATAGAAATCAAGCACTTGGTCTTGTGTTGCATTTAATTTTAAAGCTTCTTTCATAAATTCTATATAGAAACAATAGCCATGCACGTCTACAATGCCACCTTCCCCGTCAATCCAATCGTCTACAGTTAAAATTATTTTATCTTCTTCATCTTCAACATCATAGTTAAAATATTTATCAACAAATTTTTGGGCTATTTTATGCATTGGGTTTTCTACTGTGTGTTCATCTTGTGGAAAAAAAACCTCGCATTTTTCGCACTGGATATGATGAACAAACTTTGTTCCTTGCGACTCAAAGAAGTCCATGAATAGTTTTGTCTTTAAATCAGGTTTTTGATTTTGTTTATTTTGGACGTGTCCGCATTTTGGACATTTTGTTTCTTTCATTCTCATTCTCCTTTCTTATTAATGGTTAGTGTTTTATTTGTCATTTTTTAATTTTTCATAAATGTTACTTTGAACCCAAAGAGATATTTTTGCCTTCTTGATGGTTAACTTCCTATATTCCTCTTTTTCTTTTTCTGTATAACCTTTGCGTTTACAATAAATATCATAAGCTCCATTGACACTTTCTGCTTCAATAACTGCTTCATCCGCACTATCGGAACAATTAGGGCAATAGCTCCAGCCGTAGTCTAGTTTTTGTCCGCAAGAGCAATATCCATTTTCAAAGTCAACCTTGCATTTAAAATACAATTCTCTACGACCTAGATTATCTACTTTCAATGGCAATTCCCACAATTCTCTAGTTAGTTTGTTTAAAATACTAGTGTCTGTTATTTTTGTGTACATCATCTCATTCTCCTTTCTTATTAATATTAATTTTAAGCCACGTACAGTTCATTTTTTTATTTATTAAGGTCATTTAACCTTTTTTATTTTCTTTCGCACTCTACGTTTAAATTTAACACATTATCTTTGATTATTTCTTGTCTTGTATAATAATTATTAACAAGATTTTGTAATTCTTTCACTATTTGGCAAGCAACGATTGCTCTTTCTCTTTCTTCTAGTGCAAAATCTTTAACGCAAATGTTACAGAATGCTTCTAGTATAAATTTTTTAGCCAAACTCATCGGCTCTTCTCTCAATCCAATTTGTTTTCTCAATTCTTTTTCAATCATAATTTCTCCTAGAATGCAATAAAAAATTCTTGTAAGTATTTGATAGTAGCAGTGCCACAAGCACCGTTTCTATTTTTTCTTACGATTAATTCGCAAGTATTTTTATCTCGTTCAAGTTCTGCCTTTGTAAGTTGGTAATTTTTTCTCTCTTTTTGGTCTTCTGAAAATTCATTTAATCCGTCAAGATATTTTTTTTCATAATATTCAGCCCTGTAACAGAACACTACCATATCAGCATCTTCTTCAATTGTGCCGCTATCTCTTAAATCAAACATTTCAGGTCTTTTATTGTCGCGTTTGTCCACTTCACGATTTAACTGTGAAAGGCAAAGCACAGGGCAATCATATTTTTTTGCAAGTCCTTTTAGCTTTTTAGTTATATCGGAAAGTATACGCCTTATGTCTTTTTCGTTTCCATCAGCTTTTGTAAATTGAAGGTAGTCGATGATCACTAAATCAATTCTTCCAAGTTTCCTATATAAACGCCTTATTGTTTTTTCCATGTATGCAGGTGTTATGCTTGTTCTATCGTCAATATAAAAGTTTGTGTTTTTTAGTGTTGTTGCTTTTTGTTCTAGCAATTTAAATTCAGTTTCGTTTATAAAACCTTTCTCAAACTTATAGGAATTAACCCTCGTGATGTTAGCAATGGTACGGTAAGCATTTATTTCATTGCTCATTTCTTCACTGAAAAATATAACATTTTTACCACTGTTGGCAATATTTAAGCCTATTTGTGATGCAATTGTTGATTTACCCATTGATGGTCTACCGCCAAAAATTGTTAGCTCACCATTTTTTAAGCCGTGGAATTTCTCATCAAAGTCTTTTAAACCAGTTCTGAGTCTTGAAATAGTTTTATTTTGCATGTTTTCTTGGATGACTGGAATTTCCTTTGAAACTATTTCATAGATTGATTTAACATTGTATTCGTAGCCTGTATCATCTTGGATGTTCTCAATATCAGTCTTGATTTTGTCAAGCATTTCAACGCTATTGTTTTCAGGGCTGTTTACGATAGCTAATAAATTTTCCGCAAGTTGTCTTGCTCTTCTTCTCCTTGAAAGGTCTAATACTTCCCTTGCATGATTTGGAATGTCAAATATACCACTTGCTACGCCAAGTATTATTCCAAGATAATTTTGCCCTCCAAGTTCTTTTAGAATTTTGTTTGAGTTAAATATTTTCTGCATGTTGACTGAGTTAGCTTGCTCGCCTGAAGTAATTTGTTTTTCAAGATATTTATATAATTCTTGATGAACAGGCTCGTAAAAGTCGTTTGCTTTTATGGTTTCAGTTACTTTGAAAAAATACTCGTTGTTTTGAATAATACTTCCAAGAATGATTTGCTCTGCTTCTATGTTGTATAGTTCCATAATCTTTAAAATTTTGGTCTGTTAATAAAATGTTCCTCTGTTTTCCAAGGTTTGTTTTTCCTTATCCAATTTCTAAACGTGCTTTGCCAGTTTGTTTTTCTTTTTCCTTTCCCATCTCCATTTATCCAATAATCTTTAAAGTTTATCAAGGTTTTATCAATTTGTTCTTGTCCATAGCCTTCTTTTTGCAAAGTATTTTTTGTTTCTTCTGATAAAATAAAATCATGAGAAAGTTTTTCTTCTTTATTTTCTTTTATTTTCTTTTCTTCTTTTAAATATTCATTTATAAAGTATTTATATAATTCTTTATATATATCACCGTTTTTGTCTAAAGCTAACACCGTTTTTGTTAATTCAGTAACACCGTTTTTGTCTATTGCTTTATCCAAAGTCGGTGTTAGGTTATCACTGTTTTTGTTTAAAGTAACACCGTTTTTGTCTATTGTAACACCGCAAATGTTTATTTCTTTTTCAGTAGTAGTTAGCCTGCGATTGTATTTATTTGTACCTAGATTTTTTATATAGCATTCTTTAGTCAATTTTTGTATTGATGCTGAAATTCTATTTTTGTGTCTACCAAATAGACTTGCCATTGAGTCGTTGCTCTCAAAGCATTCCAATCCTTTATCGCTAAAGAATTTTATTCTGTTATAAACCCAAATATCTAAGTTATATAGCTTTACTGGCATTATTTATCCAAGTAAGGTGAGAATAGCAAACTCGTAAGCTGTGAAACTAGAAGAGGTTTTACTATTCTCATAAAATCGGTAACTTTCACAGCTTGTAATTTAATATTAATACTAAAAATTATGAGTGTCAATGAAAAAGTTGTATAAACATAAACTTTTAATTATTAGGAGTGGGTAATTAAAATTTAGAAGAGATTTGTTGGAACACACTCCTATTATTTATCCCCCCTCTTATTGAAGGGGGGAGGGGGTTAGTCTTCAACTAGCGTATAACCATCTTTTCCTATTTCTTTACTTAGTAAATCTAATAGCTCTTTACACTCATTTTTGGTAGCTTTTTCTAACTTTACAAATTTTTCTTCAAACAAGGCACACTTCCGTAACCAACCTGTATCCGTTTTTACCCAATGTCTGTAGTATGTTTGTAAGGTATCGCTCCATATACGAGGCGTGTTATCCACTATAAATAAGTTTCCTTTTTCATCTTTTCTCAATCTTATTTCATAATTACTCACCCTTCACCTCCACTAAACTCTTAGCAAGAGCAATAACACTCTTTCTTAACAATGGGTTTTTAATCTTTAAGAAGAATAAATTAAGCTTCCTAAGGTCGTTATGAGTGCTTTTATCCATCTTTTGAGACTCAACCTTAGCAATAGCAATTTTATCGTCCTCAGAGGCTTCGATAACATCCTCAATTCCTTCATAAAAGTAACTCATTGGAACATGTAAGATTCTTGCAAATCTATAAAGTCTACCTGAAGCAATTTTATTTACACCGCTTTCATATTTTTGAACTTGTTGGAAAGTTAATTTTTCAAACTTAGCAAGTTGAGTTTGAGAAACGCCTAATTGGCTTCTTCTCAATTTCAATCTATTTCCGATATACTTATCTTCTATTGTTTTTTCTTTTTTCATTTTATTTTTCCTTTTTTTAATATTTATTCCCCCCCCCTTTTTTTTTCAATAAGAGGGGGGGAGGTTAATAATTATTTTCTTTTATAAATTTTATAAACACATATAGCTAATAAAGCAATAAGTGTGAAAACAGTTATTATTAACCCATTTACAAGATAAAACATTTTCTTTCCTTTTTTAATTAATATTATTTAACATATTCACCAACTTTTTTACCAGTTGACAAATTCAGTAATAAAACCTTAGCAACATCCTCACGCTCATTTGCGTAAGGTTTGCAAGCTTCTATTGTTTCTTTTGCTGTCGCAGAACAGCTATTAACTTCTTCACCATTCTTATTTTAATTTTTAAAAATTTAATAAATTATAAATAAGAATTACTATAATGAAGCAGTTAATCCCTGTCCCCATCATCCATAGTTGCTCTTCATCTACTTTTAGCAATTCTTTTAAGTCTTCTATTATTTTCATACCCATTACTTTCTCTGTTAATAAATTCCCTACAAACTATTTTAACTATTAAAAGTAAGTTGTCAATAAAAAAGTTATAATTTTTTTACATTTATTTTATAACAAAAGAATTGACTTATTATTTTATATGGTTTACAATACATATAACCATTTAATTAAAAACAAGGAGAAGAAATGAAAATATTAACACTGGTAGAGGCAAAAAAGAAAGGTTTACGTTATTGTAGTTACGACAACTGTCATTACGCATACCAAACCAAAGACGGGGTTTGCCATTTGATATGTGATGGTGTTGATTTACTTAAAGGTAAAAGAGCGGTTTATTGTTGGAGTTACGGCAACGGTGATTACGCATATGAAACCAAAGATAGGATTTGGCATTTAATTAGAAATGGTGTTGATTTACTGGATGGTAAAAGAGCGGTTGATTGTTGGAGTTACGGCAACGGTGTTTACGCATACCAAACCAAAGACGGGGTTGAGTATTTAATTAAAAACAAGGGGAAGAAATGAAAATATTAACACTGGAAGAGGCAAAAAAGAAAGGTTTACGTTATTTTAGTTACTACAACGGTGATTACGACTACCAAACCAAAGATGGAATTTACCATTTAATACGAGATGGTGTTGACTTACTTAAAGGTAAAAGAGCGGTTTATTGTTGTAGTTACTACAACGATGATTACGAATACCAAACCAAAGATGGAATTTACCATTTAATTAGAAATGGTGTTGATTTACTGGATGGTAAAAGAGCGGTTGCTTGTTGGAGTTACGGCAACGGTGTTTACGCATACCAAACCAAAGACGGGGTTGAGTATTTAATTAAAAACAAGGGGAAGAAATGAAAATATTAACACTGGAAGAGGCAAAAAAGAAAGGTTTACGTT